>Ga0306920_100003297_pt1 | contig 20443 bp, 17 predicted proteins | sample flu12Cox44000170_FD_204666 | JGI IMG/M metagenome (GOLD analysis project Ga0306920, IMG submission 204666) | Lab enrichment of tropical soil microbial communities from Luquillo Experimental Forest, Puerto Rico - flux4day.12C.oxic.44.000.170 (v2)... | ecosystem: Environmental > Terrestrial >... | reverse complement strand
CGACTATTTTCTCAAGCTCAAGCGTAACGAGAGCGGCCGCTTTGCACAATGGCTCAAGGACACAGGCGCCAAGGAAGGCGATGACCCGACGCAATGGGAGCAGAACGAGTATTTCGATTTTTTCTAAATCAATGCATTATCGCGGGATGCCGAAGCGACCGCGCGCAGCCGTAGGGAAATGATTGCCATGCTGGAAAGACTGAACACAGCCTCGGCTCGGACCGAAAGGGCCGTCGAGCACTATGACTGGGACGAGCTGGTGCAGGATGATCGCGTCCATCGCCTGATCTACACGGATCCGGCGATCTTTGCCGCCGAGATGACCCATATCTTCGGGGCGGTATGGGTCTATCTCGGTCACGAAAGCCAGATTGCGAATAAAGACGACTTCATCACGGTGCGGCTCGGCCTGCGTCCCATCATCCTGCTGCGCGACTCGCAGGGGAGGATCCGTGCGCTGTTCAACCGCTGCACCCATCGCGGCACCACCCTCTGCCGCAGGGACAAGGGCTCGGCGCGCTTCTTCCAGTGCCCGTATCACGGCTGGAGCTTCCTCAACACCGGCAAGCTGCGCTCGGTGCCGTGGCCGGACGGCTATGCCTGCGACTTCAAGGATGCAAAGTTCAACGTGGCGCAGGTGCCGCGCGTCGAGAGCTATCGCGGTTTCATCTTTGCAACTCTTAATGCCGACGCCCCTTCGCTGCCCGAATATCTCGGTCCCATCACCAAGCCGATCGACGAATGGCTCGACCGCCAGCCCGGCGGGAAGATCGCGGTCTGCGAGGCAAACCGGTTGCGCTATAAGGGCAACTGGAAGCTCGCCTACGACAACTCCGGGGACGGCTATCACGTCGTGTTCTCCCACCGCTCACTGCTCGAAATGGAGAACCGGCAGGCCGACGTCGCCAACAAGGGCATGTCGTACTACAGGGGATCGCCCGACAATGCGCCGATGTACATGGCCTACATGGGTCATGGACACCATTTCAAGGACAAGCGGCCGAACATCGAGAAGCGCGCAGGCGGGCTGTGGGCGGTGGAAGGGCCGCACCCCGGAATGGAGCACTACGCCGAGGCGCTGCGTCGCCGGTTCGGCGCCGAGGCCGAGGAAATTCTTGACCTCGCCTCCTCAGAGCCGGTCAACATCAACGTGTTCCCGAACTTCTCCCTGCTCGGCAACCACATCCAGGTGTTCGAGCCGCTCGCGGTCGATGAGACCAACGTTACCTGGTACGGCACCGCGGTGGTCGACGAGGACGGCGCTCTCGGCGGGGCGGTGGACACGATCAATGCGCTGCGCATGCGCACCCAGGAGCAATTCCCCAATTTCGGCGAGGTCGACGATCTGGCCAATTTCGAGGAGATCCAGCGCGGGCTCGCCTGCCAGGAGGACGAGTGGGTCTACATGCACCGGGGCCTGGGCATTCCGGGACGGGTTAAAACCGACGAGGCCGGGGTCATCACAGCACCCGCCACGGACGAAGCTTTCATGCGCGAGTACATCAAGGAATGGAAGCGACTGATGAAAGCAACTCCGAAGCTCGTCGTTCAGCGCGAACCCTGAGCGAGCCGCGGCCGGCAACGCATGCAGCCTCTGCACGACACGTCGCTCAGCTCCTACTACGTCAATGACGCGCTCTATCAGGAGCTGCTCCATTGCTTCTCCGACTGGCAGCGCGATGATCTCGCCATCGAGGATGCTGTGGAGCGCGACCGTTTCCGGCTGCTGGTGGAACGGGAGGCGCGGCTGCTCGATCAGCTTCTCTACGACGAGTGGCTGGCGATGTATGCGTCTGAATGCATCTACTGGGTGCCCGGCACTCCGCAGGCAGGCGACCCCCGCCGCGAGATCGCGATCTCGTTCGACGACCGGCGCCGGATGGAGGACCGCATCTTTCGCCTGCGTACGGGCTACGCCTGGTCTCAGGCGCCGAAATCGCGCACCGTGCGAATGATCTCGAATGTCGAGGCTTTTGCCACCGGCCAGAGCAGCGCGCGCATGGTCCGCTCGAACTTCCTGATCGGCGAATTTCGCGTGGACGGCACCCGATTTCTATCCGGCTGGTGCGGGCACCGTTTCGTGCGCAATGGCGCGGGCTGGCAAATTCGCTTCCGCCAGGTGAACCTGATCGACTGCGATCAGAACCTGCGGAACCCCAGCATCATCATCTAAAGGGCGGAGACGCGGCAAGACCGTTGCCACTCGATTCGGTGATCTTCCGCGAGATCGAGAGGCTGTGCGCGCGGGAAGGCTAGGGCAAGATGGTCGCTGCCGTGCTGGCACGCGAACAGGCCGCCTCCGGCCACGATCGCGCAAGGGCGAAAAGCTCCCGACTCGTCATATACTTGCGGCAAGCGCGGCGGCTGCCACGTTGATTGACGGGCTTTGGTGGATGCGACTACTCTGCCCCCAGCTGGCTTTACGCGGGCGTGGGGTGATGCTTTCTGCAAGAATCTATTCGCTGGCATTGGGCCTGGGACTGCTGACAGCGCTTCCGGGGGCTGCAACGGCGCGCGAGTTTCGCGTCGCCGACACCCAGGCGCCGGATTATCCGACCGTGCAGGCGCTGAAATTCATGGCGCAGATCGTGGAGGAACGCAGCGGCGGGCGCCACCGCCTGCACGTCTTCCATTCGCGTCAGCTGGGCGAGGAGAAGGAGACCATCGAGCAGACGCGCATCGGCGCCATTGATCTCAATCGGACCAACGTGGCGCCGCTTGGCTCGCTGGTGCCGGTCGCAAACGTGCTGTCACTGCCGTTTCTGTTTCGCTCGTTCGAGCACCTCCACAGCGTGCTCGATCAGGCCGTGGGCCAGGAGATCCTGGCGCAGTTTCAGCGCCACGGTTTTGTCGGTTTGACCTTCTACGATTCGGGCGCGAGGTCGATGTACAACAGCGTAAGGCCGGAGCGCTCGTTCGCGGACATGAAAGGGCTTCGAATCCGGGTCCAGCAATCCAGTCTGATGTCCGATATGATAAAGGCATTGGGAGCCGAGCCAGTCGAGCTTCCCTATGGCCAGGTATCGACCGGCCTATCGACCCGACTGATTGATGGCGCGGAGAACAACTGGCCGTCCTATGTGACCACCGGCCATTACAGGCTCGCACCCTATTACACGCTCACCGAGCACACGATGAGCCCGGAGGTCCTGGTAATGTCGCTGCCGGCATGGGAAAGCCTGTCCGACGAGGACAAGGCGATCTTTGTCGAGGCGGCAGTGAGCTCGAACGCCTTCATGCGCTCGCTTTGGACCGGCCTCGAGCAGCAGTCACGCGAGCAGGCGCGCGCGGCCGGCAATATCATCATCGCGGATTTCGACCGCAAGCCGTTCGAGGATGCGATGACCGTCATCTATGACAAGGCGGCCACGGACGCGGACACCCAGCAATTGATCGGCCGCATTCGCCAGGTCAAATGAGCTTCGATCTGATCGCGCTCAAGGAGGAAGCCTCGGCGCTGACGCGTGCAAGCCCGCGGCGAAGCGTTGATCTTGCAACCCAGACCCTGGTCCGGGTGCTGCCGATCAGATGGCGGCTGTTCTGCATTGCCGCACTCAATGCGACGGTTGCGGTCATTCTCGCGCTGCTGATCTGGAAAGGCGCGAACGTGCTGAGCGATGCGTGGGACGACGTGCGCAGGGTGCGCGAGTCCGACAAGCTCCTGGTGCAGCTCAGGAGCGAGGCGGGCCAGCTCCAGAACCTGATCCACCGCTACATCAACCAGCCCAACGAGCAGCTGCTGGCGCAGATCCTGGGACTGCACGGCGATGTGCTCAGCACCCTACGCAACCGCGGGGCCATGGACCCTGTGCTTTCTAAATCGGCCGACCAGCTGCGCGCCGTCACGGAGCAATTCCTGCAAGGATTCAGCAAGGTGCGCGAGGTCCAGACGACCATCTCGCAAATATACGACGACGATATGCTCAAGCCGGCAAAAGACATGGCCGGGCTCTACGCGATCATCGAATCTTCGATCGGCAGCCGCGATGCCTTGCTGCTGCCTTCGCTGGGCAAGTCACGCGAGGCCTTCACCAATAGTTTGTTGAAGGCGAATGCGTTCTATCTTTCGCTGGCCCCTGACGCCGCCGAGGAGGCGCTCACCAACATCTCGACCGTGGAGCAGACGATCCCGGTGATGATCGATCTCGCGGAGAACAGCCTGCAACGCAGCGCGCTGACGGCGCTCGCCCAACGCGCCAGCTCATTTCGCGATGGCCTAAGGAGCCTGAGCGAGAAGTTCACCGAGCGCGCTAATCTGTTGAAGACCGACATCGATGACATTCAGGCCGCCATGATCGAGCTGGTCAATGGACTGTCCTCGCAGATGAGCCTGCGCGAGCAGCGGGCGCAGTGGAGCTTCGATCGCACGCTGACAAACCTCTATCAGAACGTCGCTGTGGTCGCGATCGTCTTTCTCACCCTGATTGTGATCGCGGGCGTCGCGGTGGCGCGCAGCATCATTCTTCCGCTACGTGCGATCATGGAGGCAATGCATTCTGTGGTGAACGAGCGATACGATACGCCCATCGAGGGAACGCAGGCGCGCGACGAGATTGGCGAGATGGCGCGCGCGGTCGCCGTATTTCGCGAGAACGCCATTGCCCGGCGCAAGGCCGAGAACGAGCTGCGCGCCTCCAAAGAGCGCGCCGAGAAAGCGCTTGAGGATCTGCGCGAGGCGCAGCAGAATCTTATCGCCGCCGAGAAGCTCGCCGCGCTCGGTGGTCTTGTCGCCGGCGTCGCGCATGAGGTCAACAATCCGATCGGCATCAGCCTTACGGTTGCCTCCAGCTTTGCCCGCCGATGCGACGATTTCGCCAAGGAGGTCGGTCTGGGCCCACTGCGTCGGTCGCGGCTCGAGGACTTCCTTGAGACCGGTCGGGATGCGGCCAACCAACTGGTAGCAAACCTTCAGCGCGCGGGCGAACTCGTTCAGTCCTTCAAGCAGGTCGCCGTCGACCGCAGCCATGCCGATCGCAGGCAGTTCGATCTGCGTGAGTCAACCGACCACATCATCGCCAGCCTGCGTCCAGTGCTAAAGAAGTCGCAGCTCGCGCTGACCGTCGATATGCCCGCCGGCATCATGATGGACAGCTATCCTGGCGCCTACGGGCAGGTCCTGACCAATCTCTTCCTCAACAGCGTGATCCACGCCTTCCCCAACGGACGCATCGGCACAATCACCGTCGAGGCGCGGCAGGTACGCGATGACATCGACATCTTCGTCTCCGACGACGGCATCGGCATGAGCGAGGAGGTCCAGCGCCGCGCCCTTGATCCGTTCTTCACGACCCGACGCAACGAGGGTGGGACGGGCCTAGGCCTACACATCATATTCAACCTCGTCACTCAGCAGCTGGGCGGCCGTCTCACCTTCGAGTCGCGGCTGGGATGGGGGACGCGCTTCCGGATCACCATTCCATGCGTGGCGCCAGGCGAGTCGCCACCGACGCAGCCGGCCGCAGTCCTGGACAAGGCGCATGGCTGACGACGATGACATCGTCCATCTGGTAGAGGACGAAGAGAGCACGCCGCGCACGCAAGCGGGGCGGCGCTGGAAGATCGCCGTCATTGACGACGAGCCCGCCGTGCACGAAGGCACACGCTACGCGCTTGCCGATTATCATCTGCACGGGCAAGGACTGCAGATCCTGTCTGCCTATTCGGCAGTCGAAGGACGCCAGCTCATGCGCAGCCACCCGGACGTGGCGGTGGTTCTGCTTGACGTGATCATGGAGAGCGATACCGCGGGGCTCGATCTCGTCCAGTTCATCCGCGGCGAGCTCAAGAACGACACCGTGCGCATCATTCTGCGCACCGGCCAACCCGGCCAGGCGCCGGAGCGCCGCGTCATCGTCGATTACGATATCAACGACTACAAGGCCAAGACCGAGCTCACCGCCGACAAGCTGTTCACGGCCATGACCGCAGCGCTGCGCGGGTATCAGCAGCTCCACCGCATGGTGGAGACCCGGCGCGGGCTCGAGATCATCATCGATGCAGCATCCACGCTGTTCGATTTCAAATCAATGCAGCGGCTGGCCGAGGGGGTGCTCACGCAGATCGCCTCGTTGCTGAACGTCGAGTGTGCCGGCATTCTCGTTTTGCGCGAGCCGCAAACCTTGCGCGAGGGCTTTTCGGTGCTTGCCGGGTCCGGGTGCTACAGCCGTTTCACCGGTGCGGAAGCATCGAGCGCGATCGATAAGGACCTGCGTCAGCTGGTGCAGGAGGCGTTTGCGCGCCGTCGGCATGAGTTCTCCGAGCGTCGCTCAGTGCTGTACATCAGGACGGTGAGCGGCAGCGAGGTGGTCGTGGTCTTGGAAGCGCCGCGACCACTGTCCGAGACCGACCGCACGCTGGTCGAGATACTCTGCAGCCGGTTGTCGATCGCGTTCGATAACGTAATCCTGTACGAGCAGCTGCATCGCGCCAATGTCGGGCTGGAGGAGCGGGTTGCCGAGCGCACCCAGGACCTGACCACGGCCAACCGCCGGTTGGCCGCACAATGGGCTCGGTTACGGCAAGCCAACAGCTTCAAGAGCGAGATCCTCGGCACCGTGGCGCATGATCTGAAGAACCCGCTGGGGGTCATTCTCGGGCGCACCGAGATCCTCAAGGAGATGATCGCCGCGGCCGGCGCGCTTGACGAAGGTGTGCAGGCGCAGATCGCCTACATCCGGGATGCCGCCCACCGGCTCACCGGGATGGTCGACGATCTGGTGACGGACGCAATGGCCGACGCGCTGGATATCACGATCCGGCGCGAGCCGGTCGACATTTCCGTGCTGGTACAGGAGGTGGCGGAAGCCAACCGGCCGCTGGCGGAACGCAAGGAGCAGACAATTACGGTTCTCGCCCCGCCCAGCCATACCGCCCTGTGCGATTCCGACCGCATTCGGGAGGCAATCGACAACCTGGTCAGCAATGCCATCAAGTACAGCCCCATCGGCGGCGTCATCGACATAATGGTGACACAGGAGGCCGGAAATATCGCGGTCAAGGTCAAGGATCAGGGCGCCGGACTGTCGCCGGAGGACGTTTCGCGACTGTTTGGGCGATTCCAGCGACTTTCAGCCAAGCCGACGGCCGGCGAAACCTCGACCGGCCTCGGGCTTTCAATTGTGAAGCGCATTGTCGATTTGCATGGCGGGAAGATTACCGTTGAGAGCGCAGGCCACGCCAAAGGGGCGACCTTCAACATGCAGCTGCCGCTGGCATGAGCCAAAGCCGTGAGCCCGCGCCCATGAGCCAGGTCCCGCATATCGCGGTGGTCGATGACGAGAAGCCGGCGCGCGACATGGTCGGAGACTATCTGCGCATGCACGGGTTCAACGTGAGCGTGTGCGAGGGCGGCGCCAGCCTGCGGGCGCTGATCGCCGGGCACATGCCGGACCTGATTGTGCTCGATCTCAACATGCCCGAAGAGGATGGACTCTCGATCATCCGCGATCTCAAGCAGCGCACCAGTGTCCCCATCATCATGCTTACGGCGACGGCCAGCGCGATCGATCGCGTGGTCGGCCTCGAGCTCGGCGCCGACGATTATCTGGCCAAGCCATGCGAGCTGCGCGAGCTTCTGGCCCGCATTCGCTCGGTCCTACGCAGAAGCAGCGGCAGCCAGCCGTCGGCTGGTGCGGCGGCGCCCGCGAGCGGTCCGGGACGGGCTGGTGAGTCGGCCCGTGTGCGCTTTGGCACCAAGTGGCTCGACCACGACACGCGGGCGCTGCGCGATGATGACGGAAACGAGCACCCGCTGACCGCCTCGGAATACGGCCTACTCAAGGTATTTGCCGCCAACCCCAAGCGCGTGCTCTCGCGCGACCGGTTGCTCGAGCTGGCCAATGCGCGGGACGCGGAGGCTTTCGACCGGGCTATCGACCTGCGCATCATGCGTCTGCGCCGCAAGATCGAGCCCGATCCTGCCCGGCCCTCGGTGATCCGGACCGTGCGCGGCGGCGGCTACCTGTTCGCCCCCTCGGGCGAAGCAACCCCGCTGGACTGACGCATAAAGGCTGCAGGGGACGAAACAGTCTGCCATACCATGATACCTTTTGTTTCGTCGCACGAGGACGACGAAACAATTCTGGTCGCGAACGAAATCATTTTTCGGTTGCGACGTAACATCGGAGCAACAGGGGTTTGCTAAGGATGTATCCCAAGGGCTGAGCTTTCAAAGCTCGTTGATAGGGGATCGTCATGCAAACCGGTTACGTGCTGCGCGATGTCGCGCCGCCGCGCCTGCGGGCGCCCATCCAGGACTCCTCGGATGAGGCGCTGATCGCCCTCATTGCCGACGGCGACAAGCGCGCAATGCAGGTACTATACGCTCGCCACAACGTGCGCGTGTATCGGTTCATTCTTCGCCTCACTAGCAACCAGTCGCTGGCAGAGGATCTCGTGAGCGAGGTGTTTCTGGACGTTTGGCGCCAGGCCGAGGGGTTTGAATCCAAGTCGCAGGTGTCCACCTGGCTGCTCGCCATTGCACGCTACAAGTCACTCTCCGCGCTGCGCCGACGAACCGACGAGCACCTGGACGATCACATGGCGGCTACCATCGAGGATACCGCAGACAATCCGGAGACCGTCGTCGGCACCAAGGATCGCAACTCGATCGTCCAGAAGTGCCTGGGGAGGCTTTCGCCTGCGCACCGCGAGGTCATCGATCTCGTCTATTACCACGAGAAGTCGGTCGAGGAGGTCGCCAAGATCGTGGGCGTTCCTGCCGCAACCGTAAAGACTCGCATGTTCTATGCGCGCAGCAAGATGGCGGATCTTCTCAAGGACGCCGGAGTGAGCACACTCTGAAGGATACGACAGACCGCGCAGCACGCGTCCGCCTTTTCATCTCAGGCTCATGATCGGGCTTCCGCGGGCCGGCATCGCAGATGCCGGCCCGCGGACTATTTGTGCCTGCCGCAACAAAATTGATACAAGCCATTGCAAATACGTTAAGCTGGCTGGCGGCCGGAACGGATCATTTTTGGTCCCGCTTCTTTCAGAACCACCCATCGGCTGACGCAGCATAAACGACGCATAAACAAGCTCGCGAGAGGATGCTCATGGCGAAGCTCAACATCAATGGCAGGACGCACGACATCGAGGTGGAGCCGGACACCCCGCTCCTGTGGGTCATCCGCGAGCAGGTCGGTCTCACGGGCACAAAATACGGCTGCGGGGTCGCGCAGTGCGGGGCCTGCTCCGTGCACGTCAACGACGAGGTGACGCGCTCCTGCTCGGTGCAGGTCGGCAGCCTCAAACCGTCCGACAGGATTGTCACTATCGAAGGCCTCTCGTCGACCGCCTCGCATCCGGTGCAGAAGGCATGGGCGGCGGTCGACGTGCCGCAATGCGGCTACTGCCAATCCGGACAGATCATGGCGGCGGCAGCATTGCTCAAACGCACGCCGAAACCGAGCGATAGGGACATCGACGAAGCAATGACCAACATCTGCCGCTGCGGGACCTATCAACGAATCCGCACGGCCGTGCATCTCGCAGCCGGCAACTCATCGAGCAACTAGGAGGTGCGCCGTGAGCAACATCATGCATGGTCAGGCCGGCACGCTCTCGCGCCGTCGCTTCGTTGTCGGCTCCGCCGCAGCAGGTGGCGGGCTCGTCGTCGGATTTCATCTGCCGTTCGGCATCGGCCCGGCCGCTGCCGCGGCGGACGGAGCCGAGATCAACGTGTGGGTCGCAATCAAACCTGACGACACCTGCGTGATCCGCATTGCGCGTTCGGAAATGGGGCAAGGCACCCTGACCGGGCTCGCGCAACTAGTTGCCGAGGAGCTCGAGTGCGACTGGAAGAAGGTGAGCACGGAGCAGATCACTCCCGGCACCAACCTCGCACGCAAGCGTGCCTGGGGAGAGATGGGCACCGGCGGCAGCCGCGGAATCCGCAGCTCGCAGGACTATGTCCGGCGCGGCGGAGCGGCCGCACGCATGATGCTGCTGCAGGCCGCAGCCGACGAGTGGAAGGTACCAGTGGGCGAGCTCATGGTATCCGAGGGCGTGATCACTCACGCCCCCTCCGGCCGCTCCACGACCTACGGCAAGGTCGCAAGCGCGGCGGCCACGCTGCCGGCACCGGATCTCAAGAGCATCAAGCTCAAGGATCCGAAGGATTGGAAGATAGCGGGCAAGCCGCTTCATCGCCTCGATACCGGCGATAAGCTCGATGGCAGCAAGGTCTATGCAATCGATGTGAAGCTGCCGGGGATGCTGTGCGCCGCAATCAAGGATTCTCCGGTATTTGGAGGCAAGGTGAAGAGCTACGACGAGGCGAAGATCGCGGGCATGCCCGGCGTTCGTCGTGTGGTCAAGGTGAAGGACACTGCGGTGGCGGTCGTAGCCGACACGTGGTGGCACGCCAAGAAGGCGCTCGATGCGCTGCCTATTGCCTGGGACGAAGGTGAAGGCGCCGTGGCATCTGATGCGACCATTGCCGCGCATCTGAAGGAGGGGCTGACGGCAACCACAACCAACGGCGAGCGCGGGAACGGCAACGCAGTCGAGGCAATCGGCGCCGCAGCGAAGAAGGTCGAAGCCGTCTACGGCACGCCCTTCCTGTCCCATGCCTGCATGGAGGTGATGAACGCGACCGTTCGGCTTGCCGGCGACAGAGCGGAAGCGTGGGTGCCCACTCAGAATGCGGAAGCCTCGCTTGCCGCCTTGTCGGAGGCTTCCGGTATACCGCTCGGCAACTGCGAGATACACCGCCACGACCTCGGCGGCGGTTTCGGCCGACGCGGCGGCACGCAGGATTACGTGCATCAGGCCGTCGCGATCGCCAAGGAATTTCCGAACGTTCCGATCAAGCTGATCTGGAGCCGCGAGGAGGATCAGGCACACGATTTCTATCGACCGATCTCCCAGTGCCGGCTTGCCGCCGGCCTCGACGGCCAGGGAAACCTGACCGCGCTGCACGCTCGCGTCTCCGGCCAGTCCATCAATGCCACGTTGAATCCCGCCGGAATCGTCGGCGGAAAGGACATGCGGCAGCTGCAGGGCTACTACGAGCAAGGCGCTGATGCCGATCTTGGTTACAGCGTCCCCAACCTGCTGATCGAGTACGCCATGCGCAACACGCATGTACCGGTCGGACCATGGCGCGGCGTCAACACCAACCAGAACGCCGTCTACATGGAGTGCTTCATGGACGAGGTGGCGCGCGCCGCGGGCAAGGACCCGCTCGAGTTTCGGCGTGCGCTCATGGGCAAGCATCCCAAGCACCTGGCCGTGCTCAACGCGGCGGCGGAGAAAGCAGGCTGGGGCAAGCCGCTGCCTGCCGGGGTCCATCGTGGCCTCGCCCAGTTTATGGGTTACGGCAGCTATTCCGCTGCTGTTGCCGAAGTTTCGGTGAGCGATCGCGGCGAGCTCAAGGTCCACCGCATGGTGCTCGCGCTCGATTGCGGTCACACCGTCAATCCGAGCCAGATCGCCGCCCAGGTCGAAGGATCGGTGGCTTACGGGCTCACCGCCGCGCTCTACGGCGAGTGCAAAGTCAAGGACGGCCGCATGGTGGACCTGAACTTCGATACCTACCGCATCATGCGGCTTGCCGAGATGCCGAAGGTGGAGACGGTCCTGGTTCCTAGCCACGATTTCTGGGGCGGTGTCGGAGAGCCGACGATTTGCGTGGTCACGCCCGCGGTTCTCAATGCCATCCACGCCGCAACCGGAAAGCCGGTGCGCAGTCTTCCATTGAAGAACGTCAGATTGGCCTAGCGGCTCAAACCTCCCTTGCCGGCCTCTTCCGGGGAGGTGGGCGACTCTGGCCTTGAGCCGGCGAGCCGGGTGGGCCGCCTGTGCTCCCTTTCATGGAGCTATTATCGAGCCTGTTGCACCTGCTGTTCAATCTGACGGTCTCGAATGCCCCAAACCCTGTTCGACAAAATCTGGGATGCGCACCTCGTAGCGCGGCGCACGGACGGCCGCGACCTTATCTATATAGACCGCCACGTGCTGCACGAGCTGCACGCCCCGCACGCGTTCGAGCAGCTCGACAAGCAGCAGCGCAGCGTGCGGCGTCCCGATCTCACGTTCTCCATGCAGGACCACACCGTCGCGACCCGGCCGGGCCGCGACGAGAACACCAACTCGGCGGGGGCCGCATTCATCAAGGCGATGCGCGAGGGCAGCCGCCGCAACGGCATCCGGCTGTTCGACATCGACGACCCCGAGCAGGGCATCTCGCATGTCGTTGCTCCCGAGCTCGGAATGGTGTTGCCGGGCGCAACCCATGCCGTCCCTGACAGCCACGCCAGCACCGTGGGTGGCCTCGGCGCGCTCGCCTTCGGATGCGGCACGAGCGAGCTCGCACACATCCTCGCGACCCAAGTCATGGCCCTGCGCCGTCCCAAGCGCATGCTGATCCGGCTGGAAGGACGCCTGCCAGCGCACGTGACTGCAAAGGATGTGGCGCTGCGCCTCATCGGCGAGCTGGGAGTGGCCGGGGCACGCGGTCATGCCGTGGAATATGCCGGCTCTGCGGTGAATGCGATGAGCATCGAGGCCCGCATGACGCTCTGCAATCTCAATATCGAGATGGGCGGCCGCTCGGGCTTCATTGCGCCGGACGAGCGTACTTTCTCCTGGCTGGCGGACCGGCCTTTCGCGCCCAAGGGCACGATGTGGGACCTTGCACTCACGCGCTGGCGCACGCTAGCGAGCGACCAAGGCGCCTCCTTCGACAGCCAGCACGCGCTCGACGTCAACAGCCTTGAGCCGCAGATCACCTGGGGCACCGATCCGAGCCAGGTGCTCGGCATTTCCGGACGCGTGCCCGACTCGGCCGACGCCGGACCCGGCCGACGCACCGCAGTCGAAAGTGCCCTCGCCTATATGGGGCTCGCGCCGGGAACCGCGCTCGCGGGCCTGCCGATCGAGCGCGTATTCATCGGCTCCTGCACCAACAGCCGGCTCTCCGACCTTGAGGCCGCCGCCGCCGTCGTTCGCGGACGGCGGATCGCGGAAGGGGTCGTCGGCATGGTTGTTCCAGGATCGACTTCCGTGAAGCGCGCCGCCGAGGCGGCTGGCCTTGACCGCATATTCCGCGCAGCCGGTTTCTCCTGGGGCGAATCCGGCTGCTCGATGTGTGCTGGTGGCAACGGCGATAGGGGCGAGCCCGGAGAACGGTGCGTCTCGACCACCAATCGAAATTTTGAGCACCGGCAGGGACCAGGCGTGCGCACTCATCTCGCGAGCCCTGCCACCGCAGCCGCGAGCGCGCTCGCCGGATGCATTGCCGATGTGCGGCAGATCGCAGCCGGAGCGGCCTGATGCAGCCGTTCGTCACCCATACCGGCATTGCCGTTCCGCTGCTGATCGATGACGTGAACACCGACCAGATCGCGCCGGTGCAGGCCATGCGGGCGCTCAAGCCGGACTACAAGGCGCTGCTGTTCATGCGCGCCCGCCAGCGCGACGACGGCAGCGCGGATCCCGCCTTCGTCCTCAACCAGCCGCAGTTCCGCAATTCCGGCATCCTTGTGACCGGGCATAATTTCGGCGCCGGGTCCTCGCGCGAGGCAGCGGTATGGGGAATGCTTGCGAACAACATTCGAGTGATCGTGGCCCGGAGCTTTGCCGATATCTATCGAGAGAACTGCCTGCAGAACGGGTTGCTGCCAATCGTGCTCGTGCGTCCGGACGCAGACGCCTTCGAGCAGCGCGTGCTCGCGGTGAACGGCGCTGCGCCTTTCACCGTCGATCTGCCCGCGCAGCGCATCACGGGTCCGCACAATTGCGACATCGCATTCGAGCTGCCCCCTGCCGACCGCATACGGCTGATCGAAGGGCTCGACGATATCGGCCTCACGCTCAAGCACGCGGATGACATTGCAGCATGGGAAAGACGAACTGCGGCCGAGCAGCCGTGGCTGCAAGCGGCAACCGACAGCAGGCCGCCTCGCCTGTGACCCTCAATCGGAGCAGGACATGAACGCCCGCAAGAGATTCAGAGCGATCATGGCCGGCAACCGCCTGGTGCTGATGCCGGGCGCGTATGACGGGCTGTCGGCGCGAATCATCGAGGCCGAAGGCTTCCAGGCTCTGGTCGCCGGGGGCTATGCTGCAGTCGGCAGCATGCTGGCGCAGGCCGACATGGGCCAATCCAACATGCGCGACTACGCCGATCACTATGCCCGCATCTGCGCAGCCGTAGAGATACCGGTCTACGTCGATGCGGACACCGGATTCGGCGGGGTCAACAACGTGCGCCAGATGGTGCGCGCGTTCGAGGCGGCGGGCGTGGCCGGGCTCTTCATCAGCGATCAGGTATTCCCCAATCGCTGCGGTTACCTGCCCGGCAAGCAGATCATCCCGGTCGAGCAGATGCTCGCGAAGATCAAGGCTGCCCTGGATGCGCGCAGCGATCCCGACCTTTTCATTGCCGCTCGCACCGATGCTGCCGGCGTCGAGAGCATCGAGGCCGCGATCGGGCGCTGCCAGCTGTTCGTGCAGGCGGGCGCCGACATGGCAAAGCCCATGGGCGTCGATGCTATCGCAGACATCAAACGCGTTCTGCGCGAGGTCGGCGGGCCGCACATGGCGACGCTCTCGCAGGCCGCCGGGCCGAAGGCCCGCTCGTTTGCGGAACTCGAGGCCGCGGGCGTCTGCGCCGCCACCTTCCCTTCGCTGGCGCTGTTTGCCGCCGCCGCCGCCGCACGCAAGGTGCTGGGGATCCTCAAGCGCGAGGACTCGCTCGCGCCCTGCCAGGACCTTCTCATTCCGCTTGAGCACTACTACGACCTCGTCGGTCTCAAGCCGCTGTTGGCGCGCGAGGAGAGCTACGATCAGACTGCCGCGAGCCTGGTCCGCAAACGCGCGGCGGAATAAGGCACGGGCGGGCGGAGCAATGGGATCCGGCGCAATCACGTCGATCGCGGCTGCGATTGTCGCCTGGTGCTCAGCCGTCGCCGCTGCATTGCCTGCACATGCGCGGGTACCGCACGAATTCTACTGCAAGCGGCAGCTGCGCATGATCGTCGGACACGAGCCCGGCAACGATTACGATCTGGCCGCGCGCTTTCTGGCGCGCTATCTCACGAGGCACATACCCGGAGAGCCGGCGATCATCGTCCAGAACATGCCGGCGGCGGCAAACATTCCGGCCGCCAATTTTCTCTACGCACAGGCGCCGCGCGACGGCAGCGTGCTCGGCTCGTTCTCGCGCAACGTGCCAAGCCAGGCGCGGATGGGGCAGGCCAACGTGGAAGCCGACCCGCGGCGGTTCAACTGGCTCGGCGCCACTTCCCATCCCGCCCGCGTCTGCGCGCGCTGGCACACCGTGCCGATCAAGGGTCCAGACGACCTGCTTGTCCGCGAGTTCATCGTTGCCGGAGCAGGCGCCGCCTCCTCGCTGAGCATCCTGTCGACGGTGTTCAACCACGTGCTCGGCGCGAGATTCTGTATCGTGCAGGGTTACAAGGGCACTGCGGACGCTATCCTCGCCATGGAACGCGGCGAGGTAGAGGGTGTCTGCATGTCTTATCTGCAACTGCGCATGTACGAGGATCTCATTCGCGCCGGCAAGGTGATCTTTCTGCTGCGCGCAGAGGAATCGCTGCTGCCGGAAGCGCCCGGACTCCCGTCCATGTTCGATTACGCCAGGACCGACGAGCAGCGTGCGCTCATGCGCTTTATTTTCGCCAGCACCGAATTCGGCCGCCCCTATGTGCTGCCGCCGGACGTGCCAAGCGACCGCGTAGAGACCATGCGCAATGCATTTGCAGAGGCATTGGCCGATCCGGAGCTCGTCGCAGAGGCGGCGAAGCTGAAGATCGACATGACCTTTCGCCCACCGCAAAGGCTCGAACAGCTGGTGGCGCACCTCTACGAGACACCCCAACCCCTGATCGAGACGGTCAGGAAGCTGGTGCCCAGCGTGCAATAGCAATCATGACCAACGCCGATCGCTTCCTGCTCGCCGGCGTCATGGGATTTCCGGTGATGCATTCGCGTTCGCCGCGGCTGCACAATTACTGGCTCGCGCAGCATGGACTGACCGGCACGTATGTGCCGCTCACGGTGCCGCCGGAGCGGTTGGGCGCGGCCTTGCATGCCCTCCCGGCGCTGGGTTTTGCCGGCTGCAATCTGACCATCCCGCACAAGGAGGCAGCACTCGATCTGATCGATCACATCGATCCGCTGGCGCGGCGTATCGGGGCGGTGAACTGCATCGTTGTTCGCCGCGACGGCTCGCTCGCCGGCGCCAACCACGACGCCTTCGGCTATATCGCGAGCCTGCGCGAGGCACAGCCGACCTGGCAGGCCGATGCCGGCCCGATTGCGGTGATCGGCGCCGGCGGGGGGGCGCGCGCGGTGCTGGTTGGGCTCATCGAGCAAGGCGCGCGCGAGATCCGCCTCGTCAATAGGACGCCGGAGCGGGCCAGGGCCCTCGCACGCAATCTGGGCGGCCCGATCACGGCGCTCGATTGGCAAAGCCGCGCAGACGCTCTCGAGGGCGCGGCCATGCTGGTCAATACCACTAGCCAGGGCATGGTGGGCGAGAGCGCGCTTGATCTTCCACTCGACCCTCTGCCGACCAGCGCGCTTGTGTCCGACATCGTGTACATCCCGCGCGAGACTCCGCTCTTGGCTGCCGCGCGCGCGCGCGGCAACCCGACCGTGAACGGGCTTGGCATGCTGCTGCATCAGGCGCGGCCCGCCTTCCACGCCTGGTTCGGCATCATGCCGGATGTAACGGACGAGCTGCGCGCAATCATGCAAGCCGGGACTTGAGCGTGGTCTTGCACAGCGTTGGGGAACGCGAATGACAGAGCCGCTGCCGAGAGGTGCAAACTTCGTTCGCGCCAAGACGCTGTGGGAGATCGGTTTGCACATCGCGGGCAATCCCATGACGCCGTACGGGGGAAACCGCGACATGGTCATCACGGTCGGCAGCGGCTCCAGCGCGCACTTCCGTCCCTGGCTGCGATTGGCGACCGGGTCCGCCATCCTGGCGCAGGATGTTGCGGAGGGCGGAGTCGACCTCGCCTTTGTCAATCCATCGGCGCTGCTCACCCAGGCCTATCGCGGGGTCGGACTGTTCCCCTCCCCTCTGCCGGTGCGGATCATCGCCGTCTATCCGAGCTGGGACCGTTTTGTGTTCATGGTCCATCCGCGCACCGGAATCCGCTCGCTCCGGGATCTGAAAGCGAAGCGCTATCCGCTGCGTGTCTCCGTCCGCGAGGATCCCACGCACTCGACCCTGGTGCTGATCGAGCAGGCGTTCGCGCCGCACGATTTCACGCTGCGCGACATTGAGTCCTGGGGCGGGCGCCTCGTCGTCTGCGGCTCGCCGTTCGATGACCGTCGCATGGAGCCGCTGCGGCGAGGCGAGCTTGACGCGGTCTTCGACGAGGGCATCAAGACCTGGCTCAACGAGGCGCTCGCCTGCGAGCTTGCTCCCCTCGAGCTTTCGGAGCCGGAGTTCGAGAACCTGGGACGGCTGGGATGGCGCCGGACCGCTCTTCCGAAGGCACGCTTTCCCCGCCTCCTTCGGGATGTCGATACGCTCGATTTCAGCGGCTGGCCAATCTACGCGAGTACAGCCCTTCCAGAACAAACCGCCTATGATGTCTGTGGCGCCATCGCCGCACGCGCGGCGGAGATCCCGTGGGAAAAGGGTACCGGTGGCACCAGCCACATGGGGCAGGATGGCGAGGCCACGCCAATGGATGTCCCCCTTCATCCGGGCGCTGAGCGCTGGTACCGGGAGCACGCCGCGAGAGCGTGCCCGACTACGCCTTAGGCGCGGGGACGTCCTCACTGCGCCCGCGCAGCGGACGCTCCTCCATGCGCAGCAAAGCGATCAGGCTTGCAACCACGCACAGCACGCCGAGCGCGAACAGGTTGCGGAAAACAGGGGCGGCATCGGCCGCGCCCACGGTTGCGTCTGCAGCTGCCTTTGCGAGGTCGCCACCGCGTACCGGCGAGACCCCGAGCCCGGTCAGCAGGATCGCGCCCATCACCGCAACGATGAACGCCGCAGTGAGCCCGCGAAAGAAGTTCATCGCGCCCATGGCGGCGCCGACCTGATAACGAGATACCGCATTCTGGATGGATACGGTGCCGACCGGATAGCTGGTGCCGATACCGAACGCCACCACGCTGAGCACGACCGCGACGGTGGCGGGCGAGAGCCCCGGCTTCCATGCCAGCAGCGCGAGCCCCGCGATCGAGAACGCAAGCCCGATGACTGGCACGCGCTTGTAATGTTCAAGATGCATCATCGCCCGACCGGCTGCGATCGATCCGGGAGTGGACATCACGACAATCGGAATCAGCGCGAGGCCGGCATCGGGCGCCGAGAAGCCGTGCATGAGCTCGTAATAAAGCGGCAGATAGATGGTTAGGCCTACCACCACGCCCTGCGAGAACGACGTGCACAGACTGCCCATGCGCATGACCGGGTTGGCGAGCACGGGCAAAGGCAGAAACGGCTCTGACGCGCGCAGCAGCCGCCACGCAAACAGGACGGTCAAGACGGCTGCCAGCAACACGAGCGACAAGATCGGCGAGGAGAGCCACGGGAAGCGTGTTCCACCCCAGGTGAGCGCCAGCAGGGCAGGAATGGCGCCTGCCATCATCAGGCCGGCGCCGAGGAGGTCGAGCCTGTGCCGGCGATCGTGGCGCGGCAGCCGCTTGAGGCTTTGGTGCGCCATCAGCGCTGCGATGATCCCCACCGGAACGTTGACCCAGAAGATGATCGACCAGTGAAAATGTTCGGCCAGGATGCCGCCGAGCACCGGGCCGCCCAAACCGGCGGTCACCCATACGCTTCCCATATAGGCCTGATAGCGGCCGCGCTCGCGCGGGGCGACGCCATCGGCGAGGATGGCCTGCGCCAGCGGCAGAATACCGCCCCCGCCCACTCCCTGCAGGCCGCGCCCGAGGATGAGCATGATCATGCTCGAGGCCATTGCGCAGGCGGCCGATCCGGCGACGAAGATTCCGATGCTCGCCAGCATCATGGCGCGCCGACTGTAGATATCGCTCAGCTTCCCGTAGAGCGGCGCAACCGCCGTGGAGGTGAGCAGATAGGCTGTGACCACCCACGGCAGCAGCTCGAAATCGCGAAAATCCCTTCCGATCGTGGGCAGTGCAGTCGCGACGATGGTCTGGTTGAGCGCAGCCAGGAACATCGCCAGCATAAGGCCAAGCACAACCGTACGGATATCGGCATGGCTGAGCACCCAACGGCCGGGCTGCGGGCCGACTCGGGGCGAGACGGGCATCTCCTCTTTCGGCATTCAATCTCCCGCGCGATCGGGAGAGCCGCAGCCACCTTCTGACTCGCCCGCCCGACGCACTATAATAAGGAACCTGCAAACGTCACCCAAAGGGGTCCGGCCATGCAGACCATTCTTGTTCCAACCGAGCAGCACGATCTCACTGCTTCCATGCTGCAGAGCGCCCTCCTTCTGGCACGAAGATTCGACAGCTACGTCGAGGGGTTCGCGTTGTTTCCGGCCATGGTCGAGATCTATGCGTTGGATTCGGAGATCTCGCTCCCGATCGAGGTGAAGGAGCATGATGCGGAGATGGCGCAGCACGCCCGCGCCGTGTTCGAGAGATTCATGACCGGGCAGGGCGTGCCGAGGTCGAGCTCCGGCGCACCGTCGCTTTCGTTCGACTGGCTGGCTGATGCACCGGACGGTGATGCATTCGTCGGCAACTACGGCCGTGTTTTCGACGTCATCGTCGCAGGTCGGCCGGGCAGCGGCAGGGGATCGCGTCCCAGCCTGGCAACGATCGAGGCCGCCTTGTTCGAAGCCGGCCGTCCGGTCCTGATCGCGCCGCCGGCGCCGCCGCAGACCCTGGGCGAGAGCATCCTGATTGCCTGGAATTGCAGCACCGAGCAGGCGCGCGCGACGACCGCCGCAAAACCACTCCTGCGCAAGGCCAGCCGCGTCGTCGTGCTCACGGTGCAGGGCGGCTCCGTCCCCGGGCCAACCGGCGAGCAACTGGCGCGCTATCTCCAGCGCAACGGGGTGTCATGCGAGGCCATCACGGTGAGCCCCGAGGGCCGCAGTACCGGCGAAGCGATCCTTGCCAACGCAGCGTCGCTCAAGTGCGATCTGCTGATAAAAGGAGCCTACACGCAGAGTCGATTGCGACAGATGATATTCGGGGGTGCCACCAGGCACATTCTCGCCAACGCCACAATCCCCGTGCTGATGGCGCGCTGATTTAGCGCTTGTACAGACCCATGATGGCGGCCTTGGCCAGCGTGTTGAAATGGAGCTGAAAGCCGACCACGGCGGCAGAGGTGTCGGCGGTGACCTGGAGGCTGTCCGCACCGACGGCGAAAATAGTGAACAGATAACGATGAGGATGGTCGCCTGCGGGCGGACAAGGACCGCCATAGCCCGGCGAGCCGAAATCGGTGCGCGTCTGCAATGCGCCTGCCGGCAGCTTCGGGGCGCTGCGGTTGCCGGCA
>Ga0306920_100003296_pt1 | contig 20444 bp, 15 predicted proteins | sample flu12Cox44000170_FD_204666 | JGI IMG/M metagenome (GOLD analysis project Ga0306920, IMG submission 204666) | Lab enrichment of tropical soil microbial communities from Luquillo Experimental Forest, Puerto Rico - flux4day.12C.oxic.44.000.170 (v2)... | ecosystem: Environmental > Terrestrial >... | reverse complement strand
CCGCTCGTTCCTCCCATGCGTCAGGCGGCGGCAGCAATCGCCGTCATTTTCACGGTTGCTGCCATCGTGTCCGCAGCTGTCGGTACTCGCGCTTTGCGCGAGGACGGCCGTGGGTGCGGCTTGGCTAAAGGTGAGGAACCGCCGTGGAGCCTTGCACGTGTTGTATTCGCCTGGTGGATTACTATCTGCGTCGGTTCATTTGCCTATCTCTGGGCGTTAATGGGTGAGCATCGAAATATCCTAAGCAAGACCGTGCCTCTATTATTGGGAATCCAGGGAACCACGATGGTCATAAGTGCCGGGTTCGCCCGGAGTCAGGCAGCGCGTGTTTCACAGGGTTTTTTCAATGATCTCATTTCCGAGCGAGGCGAACCGGAAGTTTCTCGTCTTCAGATGCTCATATGGAACGTCGTGCTAGGTCTCGTGTTTATCTGGCAGTCGGTCTTCGAGTGGAAGATGCCGGAGTTTGACGCAACCCTCATGACATTGCTAGGGATCAGTTCGACAGCCTATGTCGGCTTTAAGTTTGTCTCGAAATGATTCGCGAAATCACGATCAAGCAATCACGCGAGGATTGAGCTAAATCGTCGCCAACTAACCTTTAAAAACGGAATAATTTGATCTAATCCGCTTGCCTACCGCGCGATCGTCCTACAAACGCGGAAACATCGGAGTTTTTAGCTGGGAGTGCGGCAGGATGCCATACAGGCTCACGGCTTCTTGAACGCGCCCGCTTGCTCGTGTGTCTCAGAGATTACAAGCGAATTCGGGCCTGCCCTTTTAAGGTACAAAATGAGAGAGCAAAGATGATGCGCGGAAAGTCGACCAAAATGGGGTGCGTATCCGATTCGAGCATGCTCCAAGCCTGCGGTGTAAAACTGTCACAAAATGAAAATTAATAACGTCGAATACCATCTCGAGTTTTATATTGATGACTCCACTCAAATCGCACAGTACGAGAACATGGCTGGCCCAATCATCCCGCCCCGAATAGGCGACCAGGTTCATTTCCACAACCATGGCGTCACCCTTAAAATAACGCGCGTTATTCACGAATTCGTTGGCCGCTTCGCCGATGAACCCCCGCGGTTCACCCTAAGCCACATCATCAAGGCATACGGTAGCAAAACATCCTGACCCTACGGCACGGCTGGGTCCTATCGTGTTAAAGAGGTCTTTTTTGAAGCCTTGCAACATTGCGTTTGCAAGCTTGAATCGGTGATTTGCCACGCTAAACCAGTTGATTAGCTCTCACGAAATTTGAACATCAGCACACAAAGAAGAGTGCGTTAAAACGCGCAGTTTCATTCCGAAACGTTCAGTCTCATGACTGGACGAATTTCCCAGACCGCGTAGCCGGAAAGATCCGTCCTCCGGTTTGAATGATCCTATTGCTCGACCGCCCGGACAATAGACTTCTGGAATGGATCCAGATTTCGTGCGGAGAGTGGCCGTACAATGCTTGGGGCTAGGCCGCAATCGGCGCTTTACACTCAGTCGTGAATATCGTAGTCAACGTGCTGTCCAGCCCTTCGTTTGGTTATGAAAAGATTACACCTCGCCTACATCATCATGTTCGAGGCTACCTGGGCACTAGCTGGAGTATTTCCTGATTGCAGCTATTCACCGCCTCCAGGTTGGAGCCCAGCGACTGGCGACCCAGTTTTTGTATTAAGCCAAGATTACCCGACGACGGATCCTTCAGCATCGCTGATTCAGCCGTGGAAAACCATCGATTTTCATCAGGAACCCGCTGCTTATATGCAGGCGGTTATCGACTATTGTTATGAAGGCAACCTTGAAGTGCAATTTCGCGGGCAGGACAACCTTACGCGCAAATGGTATCACGCCCCTTGGCTGCACCCCGGGCCGAACGGACGTGAGTTTACTCATGGTTTGACTGGCGAGCGAGCATCGCGCGCGGGCGAACTAGCAGCAACGCAGTCAGGCACGTTTCGCAATTTTGCCGTCGGGCTTTATAATGCTGGTGGTGGCTACACGATTGGACGCGTATGGGCCGACCCAAATCATCCTGACGCGAGCAAAGCAGCATTTCCTGAAGGGACGGTCGCATTCAAACTGCTCTTTACAATGGCAACTAAGGATCAGGTGCCCTACCTCAATGGCGCACCTGAATGGATCGCCGACACGGGACGATCGAATGACGCAAACCAAATCCGCGGCAACAAAGTACGGCTGCTCCAAATAGACATCGCAGTAAAGGACAATCGCTCCAGTGACGGCGGTTGGGTGTTCGGCACATTCCAATTCGACAATAGTGTCGCCGCGCCGGACTCGTGGAGACAGATCACACCTGTGACCCTAATGTGGGGGAACGACCCTATGTTTACCCCTGCAAATTACGATCCAGTGCAAGGACATATTCCCCGAGAGTCTTGGATCAATAGTGCTGCGCCAGTCGTCGCCTATCGCTCCAGCTTGCCGCAATCTTCGACCGCTGTGCACGTGCTTGGCTGGGCCGGTCGCGGGAACGGGCCAGTAGATAACCCTGTATCGTCCTGTTTGAGCTGCCACGGCGTGGCGGAACAGCCTAAAGCGAAGAATATGTTGCCGTCTGGGAACAACGATCAGGAAAAGTTAATCTGGTTTCGTAATCTGGCCCCGCTTGAACCTTTCGACAATGACGGTCATCACACGTCACTCGATTTTTCACTTCAGCTTGCCGTTGGAATTGATAACTACGCAAATTCTCCTGCTGCACACCCGATTTTGAACTTTCTGCACATGTTCAAGCCCAGTACAAGCAATATTTCGCGTGACCCGGCACACTAGATTGATCGCTCACAAGAATTAGTGACACGACACTGTTGGCTCGACCTCGCCAAGAGCTGAGTTTACCCGAATACGTTAACGTCCGCTATTTTGAACTGTTTTTTTTAAACCCGGAAGAATTCAGAAGAATTCTCGTTGAACGACCATTTTACGTCCCACGATCACGAAACGTCAATGAACGAGTCTCCTGACGACTGGATCCTTAAACGTCGGCATGAGGATCTGAGTCTGACGGTTAGGGCAAGTTGGTCGCTCTACATGCAGTTCTATACCGTGTTTCTAACTGTCAGCGTCGTCGGTCTCGGCTGGATACTGACGCGTCCGGCTGACGCTCCGATAGTTCCCCGCGCGAAACACGTTATTGCCATCGTTTTTGTGATTCAGACGCTCTTAACCGCGATAACTAGCGTTGCGATGGCACTCTATACCATGCGTGTAGCACGTGAACAGGAGCAGATCGAAAATTGCCTGCTTCAATCTCATGCTGCCGCGCGGTCTCCGTGCGGGCCGGCCGTCCCCACATCTTTGGCTCTCTTCGCCGGCTGGTTCAATTGCGCAGCCATGATTGCCATGGCCGTTTTGTGGCTTTACGTCGGTTTGAGTTCCTAGCTACGTCGACCAACGTCGCCCAAGGCGTGGAGCTAGCAAATTCCACCGATGCTGGCTCTGAATGTTTCTTGAACATCTAGTTGCGATCTGGCAGAGATGTCAATATCTCTCCGGATCGAACGCCAGCAGTAAACACCTTTCGGCAAAATCCGGATTGAGACATGAAACAAAATCAATCGTTGGATCAGCGGCCGTGGTTCAAGAGCACGGCTGCGATTGTGACGCTGATTAGTGGCGTCATCGGGCTCATCATTGGTGCGATTACCCTGACGCGGTCGTTTCCATCGTGGCAAAAAGTCTATGAAAATATCGAGATCGTAGTCGATTCATCGGCCGGAATGAGCAAACCGTTTCATGGGAAAACAAAACAGGAGGCTATCCGCGCTGCGTTTGACGAAATCCTGAGCAAGCAAACAGGCGACCGTGACAACCTCGCGTTGCGGCAATATGGCGGCGATTGCAATTCAGAGAAAAACACGCGACTGCTGCTTGGATTTCGCCGCAACAATCAGCTTAAAATCCGAAACATCTTCCGCGATTTGAAGCTCGCCGGCGAGGCACCGCTGGCAAGCGCTGTGGTAAAAGCTACGAATGATTTTCCACGCGCCAGCGACGTGGACAAACGTATCATCGTCATTGCGGGTGACGGCGGATGCGAGCCGAACGCGGACAAATACATTCGTGATCGTCTAGCCACTTCGGGAGACAAAAAAATCAAGTTGGACTTCCACTTCATTTATTTAGGTGAATCGGAAGAGCAGTTTAAAAAGCTGGAGGAAATCGCAAGCGCCACAGGCGGCATCGCACTGCCGGCGGACACGCCCGAGCGGTTGCAGGCTGCGCTCGTGCGCACGATTGAAGTTGAACCGGTGCTGGGGAACATCCGGAGCAGCACCGAAATTTTGAATGCTGTTGTCAATAGAACCAACTCCGCGCTCGGAGCGCTAAATCGCAAAGATTATTCAGCTGCGGAGCAGAATCTGAAATCCGCGCAACAGCAATTCGAACGCACAGAACTACTTTTTCAGGACTTCCGGAAACGGCAAAGCCGCGATCTTTTTAAGAGTGCGCAACAGGTGGCGAGTGAGAATCGAGATCTACAAAGCCAGATCCTGGCGCTGGTGCGCGAGATGATCCGGCAAGCTCAGCGCGGCGACAATGAAAGTTACAATACATCGATCGGCAATTTCAACGCTGCTAAAGACACCTACAACATTAACGTACAGAAACTGGACGAACTGCAGCGAGAAATTGCTCACGAATGAGTCGGCGTTTTCTAAGCTCAAATCGTGATCAGTTAAATGCTCGAGACACTCGTAAAGACCGAAGCAGTGAAATCTTTCCGGGCTTTTAAGCCAGGGAATCCCACAGAGGTTTCAAATCCTCATCATCCAATGCCTTCAATCGCCAACTCGAATCAATTTCAAATGCTTTTTCTAAGTAATTTTTGGCGTTTTGCATGTCTGCCGTCTGACAAAAATAGCAGGTAAGATTGTATTTTATTATCGCTTCATTCGGAAATTTTGGTTCTGCATTCAACAAAATCTGCTTCGCTGCGTTGATCGAATCTGCCCGCCGGGTCGCATACGCCAGTGAAATCGTCCATTGAACGTCATCCGGCCGGAAGTCGGCAAGACGTTTTGCAATCTCTGCCATCAATTCCCATTTTTGCAGACCGTGATAAATTGCAACTCTGACTGCTAGAACTTCAGGCGCGGCACGACAGGAGGGATTAATTCTTTCTAACTCGGAATTGGCGTCTGCGAACATGCCAAGTTCGACATATCCGATAGCACATTGCCAATATTGCTGGTCTGGTGGTTCAAGCGGCATTAGCTGAGAAATGAGGGATTTCACCACGATAGATGTTCCGGGAGTCGCGACGAGGATGATTCCGCTTCTGCGAGCTGGGTTCAATTGGAATTCGCCAATTTCACTGATCGGCATCCGTGCAGCACTTGAGCCGTCACCGGCTGAGAATCGGATGGACGTTTACGATGATATTATCCTGCGAGTTCTTGACGGAAGCATTACGCAGTGGGTCAGTTCAACCGATCCGAGCAAGGCGCTAGTCATGACGCCACTCAAAGGCCAAAAGTACGCAGCTCAACTCTGTAAAGGGATTTATCTTTTCCAAGAACACTTGATGCATGGGAAATATCCTTGTCTCGGCCAAGCCGAGGATGTTGGTATCGAAAGATTGAATCGCGATGGTACAGTCAATCACACGGAAAAAGGTCAGTTCGGGATCTGTATTCATTCCGGGGGGGCAGGCATGAATACCGGCCAATTTAGCGCTGGTTGCCAGATCATCGACAACCCAGACGGCTATTTCCGTGATCCGACTTGGAGCAACTTCTGGCTACCAATTCGCAATGGAATGAAAGACCACCACCTCCCCACAATTCCCTATATGCTCGTTGACGTGGATGATTTGGGTTAAATTCCGACACTGTCGGACCTGAGGACTTCATCTCGCCTCCTTTCGAGATTGAACGATAGCAATCCTCATGAAATGGAAATTGCGGCGTTTACCGAGGTGAAACAACTCGTTTGCTTTAGAGCCGAACGGCCAGCTCGGGTTGCACAGCGCCTTGGAAACTGGCAGGGATCAATGACTGGCAGTTATTCGCAATCCTTTGGTGGGATTGGCTCTATACCTAGGAAAATTTCGGGCTCTGAATCAAATAGGAGCGTTCCATTGTCACAGTTTTTTTTCAGAATTGAGGCCACTTCCTGTAGCCGTGCAATAACTCCCTTGGCTTCATCACTCGTCATAAGAGTTTGATTTTGAAAATACTCGAGTAAATCGCCCGGATCTGTTTTTGCAAAACTTTGAACGTGTTTGTAAACGCTAGGACTGATGTGACTAAGATGCTGAACCATATTATTTTGGCGAACTACATTGCTATCTTGCCGCAGTCCGCAATCGTTGTCGGCGAGAACCATTACGGGCAACTGAACATAAGGGATATGGTTCGCGTTTAGATACTGCATGGTCGTTTGATTGGTACCATCAATCGGTTTGTTTGCCTTTGTAGCTTTTACAGAATGAAGCTTTTGACCAGCGGTTGTTTGCTCCAACCAAAAAATTTTGTCTTTTTTAGCTACATTTCCGAACCTGTCCTGTTGAGCCAATATGTGATCGATAATTGCCATTTCACCTACATCGCGAACGGCCATCATTTGCCCTAGTGTCTTCAGCGAAGACGGAATTTGACTCCTTATCTCTGAGCCTTTTGTCGCCATGGCCCAAGTTGAAGATGCAAGAAAGGGAGCTGCAGGATTGGAATCGGGACCCCTGTGATTCAAAGTAGGATGGTGATCAATTCCACCCTGGTGGTCGAGCAATGCTCCGTAAAGAAGTCCGTCCTTTATCACTTTGGGATTTGAATGTGCCATTTGGCTAATGAGTCCTGCCCAGGTTTGCTTTATGAGACCGTGAGCATAGGCATCGGCCATTTTCTCGACTCCCTTGTGGGTTGCTTGTTCCATCGTTCGATAGACAACTGCCGGAACGTCAACATGAATTTTGAGAGCATCAGCCACCTTTCCGTAAGCTAATATCGCGGGAGTGTAAGAGCAGCTTGTTGATTGCTTATATTTTGCTAGAAAGTCGGCGTTCCTCCCTTTCTGCTTGGCGCATTCCTTCTGCTCAAAGGATGCTCTTGAAACTCCAGCCGGTAATTCGTAAATATCAGTCCCAGGATTTGTGCTATAAAGCGCAGGACAGAAAACCACGTTCGGATCGTCGAATTTAATTTTGCAGAGGTCGTCTTCATCATTCCTTCGGCCTGAATCAATTTCAGTTCCAGGAGCCGGAGGAAGTGCTACGCATTCTTCTCTGCCGTAGGAAACACGTGATCTACCAAATGGCGAAGCCGTTAGCGACTTGGCCGGTGAAGGCAACGCAGCTTTCTCAGTCGGTGAGGGTGATACAATGGGCGATTCGCTCGGGGCGGGTGATTGAGCTTGCACAACGCAGATGGTGGCAAAGCAAGCAAGCAGCAGTGCAACGAGAAATACTGGAATTGCTCTTTTTAGTGGAATCAGTGGATTCATGGGTTCTTCCTTTCTTTTCCCCGCTACATTGATTCTGCGATTGCAGGTCTGGAAGAGGTGGGAAGAACCTGGCGGGAAAAGTTCCTCCGCCTGATTCAGATCCGCTTTAGCGACGCTGAGTTTGGAAAAATCGCGCTGGGTAGTCAAGACAATTCACCGTGAGCGCGAATCGCCGATTCCAGTTCCACAAACGCGGTCAGCTTTTCATCTGCGTGCGAGGACTCTTTACTTTTCGGCGCTTGGTCTTACCTCTTGCGCCCTGAATAGGTCTCTCTTCGCTCGTAACATTTTGACCGTTCGGTTTCAAGGACGGGAGTTTCAACTTCTCAAACTTTTATACGCGGACAGCGAAGAAAAACATGCGCGCACTCGGAAGGAAGCAAATTAGAGCTCAGTGTCTTACCAGGATCAGAAACTCCGGGTTATCCTTCAGATCCTTGATAAACACCTGGCCGTGCCGAGTTCCATCAACGTCGTCGTAACGAAGTATTTCTCTTGAGTTGCGACTGGCAACATAGAAGCGACTGTCGTCGCCAAACGCCATCCCAGCCGGACCATTGAGACCGCCTGCTTTCGACGCCACATAGATCTTCGTTGAATTCTCAGCAGTATCGTGGAGCAGAATTGAATCGTTTCCACCATTTCCAATGAAAAGATAGCGATCGTCGGGGCTGAATAACAAATGAATTGGGTTATCGAGCCCGTCACTCTGCGAAACAAGCTTTCCTAAATAGCTACCTGAGTGGGCTTGATACTTTCTCACGCAGTTAGCCTCGCGGTCTGCGGCATACAAATTTCCATCTAAGCCAAAAATGGCTTCCCTGACCACCCGAACGCCATTCGATGAAAGATTCTTTGACGGAACAAAGGTCCCAGGCGGTATTGCATTGGAGCCCTGTAAAGACGATGGTAGATGCACGGGTGTTCCAGGTTTGCCCACTTTGCTCGTGGGACCGTGATATCTCGAAATCAGACTAGTATCCTGACTGGATACGTAGAGATCGCCTTCAGAATCGAACACCGCGTTAAAAGGGTGACTGAGTCCCGGATTCGACGAAGCATCTCGCTTTGCAAAGATATCGACAAAATCGTGTTGGCCGTCCTTGTTGAGTGCGCCTTTGAACTTGAGCACTTCACTGTATTTGTAGTAGGAGTTGACCACATAGAGATTTCGGTCGGGTCCGAAGACGAATCCGCGAAGTTCACGCAGGGTAACGCCTGCGGCGAGACTCTTCGTGTTTAAAGCCTTCCGTACTTCGTGTCCGTCACTGGAATAAACGTGAATGTTGTTTAGCGAGTCCTTTTCATCACCTCCGTGAAAGCTGATATACCATTCACTTGACATCGGCCCACTCCATTCCTACCCAACTTTCATACGGCGGGCCGTCCAGCGCAATTGGATTTCCCAATTCGCATTTTGGTGTCGACAATCCGGCCTGCAATCGTGTAGAAACTTGGACTCGAGGAATTTTATGCACATCTCACAGAGAGCGTTCGCGGCCAGTGCAGCCGTGCTGACGCCGTTTCTGGGATCGTGGGCTCAAACCAATGACCCTTACGAGGGGTCGCTTGATCGGAGCGCCGCTCGGGGCGTTCAAACAATCACTTACCCAGTCCCAAGCGGTGGACCTAATGAGATATGTGTCATTCCCCAGCACCTTCCCTCTGGCAACTATAGGGGCAAAGACGGTGAGAAGGACGTTGCTGATGAAAAGCGCCTCGCAAGTTATGACTTCTACAAGACGGGCAACACTACGGACAATGGAGCCGTGGCTATCTGTCCGAAAAGTAAAAGCACTAGCGCAGCGGTCGAGTTAATTGAAATTCCAACAGGGAACACAAAGCCCCCACAGGAAAGTGCGAGTTATTGTTCTGCGTTGGAGAAATCCGGCAAGACTCTTGCCAAATTTAAGCAGACCGACAATGCTTTCACTACCACGAGCACCGCAGCAGACCTTGGTTACTACCACTTATCCCGCGTCTTAGGAGACATCTGTGAAATCAAACCGGCGGTGCTTCGAACGATGGATATTAAGCAGCACAAATCGATCGTGAAACTTGCTGCCGATATGGGTATTCACGGCACTGTTCGCAAGAGCTGGGATTTGTTCAACAAGTATTACACTAACCCGCGAGGTTCTTCAGTTGCGCGGACTCTATTTACTTCCGACTTCACACAAATTTATGGAGCTCTCATCGAAAACACTTCAGGCGAAGAAAATTACGCGGAGTGGTTAAGAGCGGGAACAAACCTGAGTACCACGCAGGCTTTTAGACACATGGCTGACACGCGTCCGATCAAAGCAATTCTCGGTTCGACGCAGTTCTCTCAGCAGAACGTGCAAACGCTGGTCGCGATGCGTGACATGAGTGAGATGATTCTAATTGATTACCTGATGGCGCAATCGGACCGCCTGACAGGTGGCAATATCAGCGACTACAATTTCGTTTATTTTATTGACGGCGGTCACGTAAAGGGTGTTAACGCCCATAAAGCCGACGACGTTCCAGCGAACGTCGCCAAAGTGACCGTAAAGAAACTGACCATTAAAGATACTGACGCGGGGCTTCTCAATGAGAACGTCTTCGAGCAAAAAGGGTACATTTCGCAGATCAGTCATATGCACCCTGACACCTACAATCGATTGATAGCGTTCGCTCAAAAGTGGAAGGAAGATCCGGCCGCGAAGGGTTTCTTTCACAAAGAGTGCACATTCAGCATGAGCCAGCTTGCCCGATTCGAAAAATACGTTGTTACGGCAGCGGATAACCTGCAGACCCGCCACACAAACGGAAAACTGCTACTCGACTTAGACCTTGACGATTATTTTCTTTCTGGACCAACTAATTCGGCGACGCCATCCCCATAATTACTCAGGTAAGGTTCTGACACTTCAGGTATACTGGTGCCCCCGACGTAGGGTTTCTAAAGGCTTAGAAGCATTGCTTCGCAGATTGAGCCGAGTCCGATAATCACTGTGTCTCGCCAACTCGTCAATTGTGGTTCCTCATCTGTTCGCGATAATCGCTATCGAGCTTCTCCCGATGGAGTACGTTCTCTAGAAAATCTCGAGCAAGCGCTGACCTACCGCGAACAAACCGAGACCGCCAGAGTTGAAAAGGATCGCGTGGATAAACGGTTGCCGGGTCAGCGGCGCAAAGGCGCCTTTCTTCAAACCGCGAATCTCGGCGATGAGTTCATCGAACATCTCTCGCTTCTCCTCGACTGCATGGCTCATCACGCGCGACAGTTCCAAATTATTGATCGCCGCTTCGCGCAGTTGTTCCGCCGCCCGCCGGAGCAGTATGGCACTGCCGAGCGCCCACGTAGCGTTTAGTCCGGAGACAAGAATGAGACTGAACGGCCACGTCCAGTTAGCGAAAAAGGAAGAGCGCGCAACAAGCATCAAGGTCAAAATGATGAGCGGATACCAGATAAGACGGGCCACCACCTCGGTGCGCTGCGCAACGAAAAAGATTTCGTTATAAGCAGAAAGTTCTTCTTCGGTTAACGGCGGTACACGGTGACATCGCTCGGCAACGCCGCGGCCCCACTTTGTTACTTCCCGAGCAAACATGCGAATAAAATTACTGTTCAACTGGATCGCATCGACGACATAGAAAGAGAGGACCATCATCCCGATCGCAGTCAGGTAGATGACCACCAAATTAAACCAGAACGCCACGTCACCCCGGGTCGGGGAATGCGGTTGCGGCAAAAGCTGAAAAAGGGCAAAGGAGAATCCAAAGTACATCATAACCAGAATCCCGACCCGGATGAAGCGAGGCCAGAACTTGTTGCGACGAAGATAGGCGTGCCACGCCTCCTGAGCGGAAAATTCCGGCTCCGCTCCGAGCTCGTTAGGACGCGTCGTACGCCAAAGATCGAGTCCTATTCCAATATCCCGCCAGCGAAAACGCGTCGGCGGCAAGGGATTGAGACAAAAGCGTTCCTCGAGTTCTCGTTCGTTGGCGCGTAAATCGATGCCGGCTTTGATCATGAAATGAATCCCGAGCATGAATGCGATCAAGCGCAACATCTCGCTTGGCCAAATGCTGATGCCCGAAAAGAAGGCAAGCGGTTCTTGCCTGGCCCACTTGCTTTGCGCAAACGCGGCAACCGAAAAGACAATAACCGGTGTGCCGCACACGAGCCAAAAGGCAGTGCTGGACACAACCCTTCTTAAACGTTGCACCGTGGTGCCCCCCCCTGGCAACGCGCGATTCGCGATATTCGCGCTCACCCATGCAACCATAAGCGCGAGAAAAAGAGCAGCGAACAGCAGCTTTGGTTTGATATAGTCGGACTGCAGCCAATCCAAAAACCAAGTCTTTTTAAACCGGGTAGATAGGTCAAAGGCTCCGCGTCGGCTGATTTCGAAAACCTGAGGTGGCCGCAAAAGATCAGCCGGGTCCCATTTACCCGTGGCCACAAGCGTGCCCCCATACATCGAGGTCTGATTGTTGTCGCGGAACGGGGCCACGCGCTGCACCTGATTTTCTTGGTCTTTCGGTCGCGACGGTAGCCTGTTACCAAAAGGCGAAGCGATGATCAGGTTGTGCGTGTCGCCCCAATCGTCGCGTCGCTCGAAATGAGCATCATAATTAATCGTAAAAAAAAGCGCCTCTGGAAACTCTGGACGCAACGCCCGAAGAATCATCAATTTGTCGTAAACGTCAGAACCGAGCAGGCCGATCGCGCGAATCCCGGCGCCACCCTGCTTTTCCGAGACCGCATCGGTTTCTTTCAGTTGTCGCGCGATGCGCCGCAGGTAATCCGACTGATTTAATCCTTCCGTCGCCTCGACTGCTACAGTCTCCTGGCCTAACTGAATTTTTTGTGGTTGCTCGCGCGAATTGTCTTTGCCGGACTCGCCCGGCAGTTGGCCATCGATGCCGCGAAGATAGCGATAATGTAGAATCCAAGGCGGCCAACTTTCCGGCTTCTCAATAATTTCGGTGACAGGTCGATGGGAAGCCGCGGCCGCGAAATTAGTACTCAAAGATCGTCCGTAGGGAGTATCCCATTCACTCAGAATCACCACGCCGTCGTGCTTCGAAACTGAAGCATCGTCTTTGTCTGGGAACGATATCCGCCGCAGTTCGAGTTCCTTTATCAGTTCGCACAACACCACGTCATCCGTTGCGATCGTTCGCCAAAAATGCAAACCACTACAAGACTTCTCGAGAAGATCCTTTACCGAGCTCTTTGGAGAGCAATCGGCAACCTCGGATTTTCCCGGAGGCTGTGATGGCTGGTACAGGAGCGTGTCATCCGATGCGGTAGCGAGCGGAGAGATAATGAAAACCCCGTCGAGCGCCTTCTTCGTCTCGGGGCTAAGTTCTCCCCTCACTTCGCGAATCATGTTCAGCAGACCAGCGGAATCTGGCGGGCCGATCAACTTTACCCCGATTCCATTCCGAATCTCCTTGGGGGCAAGAATATCGATAAGCGCGGCGAATCTCCTTAATGGAACCGGGTTGAAGTCGACGGCCGGCAACCAAAGAACAAATACGCTCTCCGTCCCCGGTGGGGATGCGCGCTTCGGATCATCTCTCGCTTCACATTCCTCCCACGGAAGTAAAAGCGAGTTGCGCGGTACAGACTCGGCGGCATCTGGCCATGACGTAGTCACATATCCAATGTGCTCGCCATCGCTTGGTACAAATCCGCTTGCGCTCAAACCTTCCAGCACTGCCTCTCGGGCGCGCAGACGTAGTTCACCTTGTTCACTGTAAGGTCCAGAATCAAGCATCACCGCAAGTAAAAGAACATGCTTCTGATCCTCGCAGACGCGTTTATTAAGAAGGCCGACCAGAGTCTCAATATCGTGGTTTTTCGCGCTACTCCGGGGGATGCGTCCGGCCAGAATATCTGCTGTGAGCGAAGACCTCTGTTTTTGCGCAACCGCGATTGGGTCCTGCCATAACCGCGCATCCACGTCTTGCTCGGCGATCACAGGGACGGACTTTTCGTTCGGAACTGCCGGACGGCTGCTGACGAGTGGCTTATATTGCGCGATAATCCCCGCCAATACGGCGACTAGAGGAAGCAGAGTCGCCCAAGGTATATCAATTTTCGGCTTGTCGTTTTCCGCCATGGCGGTAACCCCCGCCCTATAGAATTATTAATAGGTTCCGGATTATGCTCACGATGGAAAGGCAATGACAAACAAATTCTGCGCTAAGCAACTGAACGCGCCCTTCATCTCCCTACACTTAAACTAGAAAGAGCTAGCCGGCGCCTTTACAGATCGGTCGAAATGTTACGAACTACGCCGATTGATTCGAGGGCTGCGCAGCCGAAAGCACCGCCTACTGGAGTGCCGAAAAGTGAAGACTCTTCGCTACAATGATCAACGGCGGGGTGGATACTACTGACCGATAGTCCGAGTGCCGATCTCGTTAGGGGGAACCAACGTATTTACTAAGATTTGATTTGCCGTCGGTGTTGTCACTACCGAAGCCCCGATAAACTGGGCGACATACTGAGCCGATCGATCGTCCAATCTCCCAGTTCTCATCAATCCGGGAAAATAATTGCCATGATCGTAGGGCTGGAGATCAAATCTGTCAGTCCACGTCGAGTACGGGTTACCGAATCTGCCCACAGCCTGAGGAAAAAACCCTTCTAATGCAGCGGTTTCACCGGGCGGGAACGCCCAATGGAGTACCTTATCGGCCTCCGAAAACAATGCTCTTGTGCGAAGACTCTTCGCCGCAGGAGAAAGGCGGCCTTGCGTATCGACATCTCCAACAATGACGGCTGCGGCCATCAAAACGAAACCTTCAATTCTTCCCCATGGTCGATTCGGCTGGGCCAGTAGATCAGTAATCATCTCGAGCGAGAGGCGATTGCCTAGAGAATGAGCAACTAGAACGACTTGCATCGGAGATCCGTTTGGACCTCGCAATGCGAGTAAAAACTCTGCGAGTCGGGCAGCTGAGTCTCTCGCAGCCTGCATCTTCACGGGATAGAAAAGTCCCGCTATAAATTTAATATCTACGTCGCCCGGCCAGAGAAAACCGATTACCTGCCCGAGCACAGACAGTTCTGGTACATTGTGACTTTGAAGGAGTTGACCGAATGCATTAAAACTCGCCTCACCGTTAGGGCGGTTCACGTTATAGCCGTGGATCAGGATTATGAGTCGCGGAGCCCGAGGCGAGAAGTTGGTAGGAGTGATTGTATTGCTGACGGGCCCACCTGCGTCATCGACGCGCGCAGAGATGAATTGCACAAGTTTGTACTGCTATGGCTTCCTCCAGCGATTAACCGCGGCGGCAAAATCACTAATTACAGGTGATAGGAATCCAGCGACGACGGCTACGGCAATCGCTTCTGCAGCGGTATATTGGCCACGCTTTACTGCGAACAAGCAGACAAAGGCGAGGACAAGACAGATAGCGTAGATTACGATCTGCAAATAAAACTTCCACCGGAAAGTCATCGCTATCTGAAGTGCATCAATGCTTCGTTGCAGGTGATACGTTACTCGGTTGCGTGCGTCGAGTACAGGATCGACGCTCGCGCTCTGTTTTTCTTGTGGGGTTAGTTGAGCGTGTTGAACGATGGTCTGAATATCTGTCTCGTCAGCCTCTGGCGCGAGAAACCGAAGAAGCCCAGGATGACGCTCCGGATAAGCGATAGCAATTTGTGCGGCAGAATTTATCTGCCCGCAGAGCTGCGGAGGCTCGAGATCATAGAATGCACTCCTGTCTCCTCCGGTAGCTAGGTGAATTAAATCAACCTCTGCGTCTTTGAGTTGCTTGTCTTCTACCTTCTTCGATCCAGCCGAAAGTCGTTTCAAAAACCACGCTGCAAGGAAACTTCGCTGGAAATGCCTGCGTATTGGCAACAGATCTTTTAACAACTCTACGAGCGCAGTCGCTACTATGGATATTGCGACCGTAATAGTAGCCAAGGGCCAAACGATCTGCGGGAGGCGATCCATATGCTCTACATATCAAACGTTACCAACGCTGAAAAGTTAAAAAGCCGCACGAGCATCTGGGGAATCTCTAACTTGTAACTCTTTACACTTCGTCGAATTGTTCGGACGCTCACCGCCGGCGACCACGGCGCTGCCGTTTCGCTTGCTGTTTGGCCAAGCTGCTGTTTTCGACGCGAAAGCATGGGTGAGTTATCGACGCATCTTTGTTAATCGGATCTGATCACGAGGGGCCGCACTAATTGGATTAGCCGAACGAACTATTCGGAGTGACTCTTTACTTTTCGAAGCTCGGACCCCGCTCGTCTTCGACGCCACTCCCAAAACGAATCTTCTTTTTTCGTAACATTTCGACCGATTTGTAAAGAACTGGGTCACCACGGTGGAAAGTGTCCGATGTTGATCTCCAGAGTGTAAGTCTGGCGCGTCTGCTATGATGCGCGAGGAATCACGACGCCAACAATGGTTTGTACTAGAATTAGTACTAGATTGTGGCCGCCTTTGGATCTGCAATTTTACGAAGAAGTGATTCAAAGTCATTATGGCTTGTGACGTTCCTCATTCGACTTCGGTGCAAATCGGCCTGTATTTTTGCGGTGAATGTTTCTCGCGTTTTGGCTGGCAAATTGGCGCATCTGTCCCTTGCTTTCCGTAATTTCTAGCCACAGGGTGACTGCTGCGGCGATTTAATCCGATTATGCCATGAGGCTTCCCAGCAAGACCAACACTCGCTTCAATGCTTTGCGAAAATCGGCGAAGGCAGAGCCGGTGAGCGCGATCCAAAAGCTGATCCATGACGCGCCGGACCGCGAGCTTTGCCGTGTCAACGCCCTCGCCTTTGCTACCAAGCACAGGCTCGATGAGGATGATGTCATTGCGGCTTTCCTGCACGGCGCGCGACTCGGCATTTTCGATATGTCCTGGAACATCCTTTGTCCCGCTTGCGGTGGTGTCCTCGATTCAGGAGCGACACTTAAGACCGTAAAACAGGCCGAATACCGGTGCGTCCTTTGCGCTATGGGGTGTGAACCGACACTCGACGAAATCGTCGAGGTCACGTTCACCATTAGTCCGCGCGTGCGGAGAATCGCCGCGCACAATCCAGAGACACTGTCTTGGAGCGACTACTACAGACAGATCTTTTGGAGTTCCGGAGTCGATTTACCCGATGACGAGACTTTAGCAAAATGGGTTAAGGAAACGACTCTGGACACCCTCGAGCTTTTACGCGGTGAGAAGGGAGTGCTCTCGCTCCAGCTGCCTGAAGGGTATGTGATCGTGTTCGATCCGGTCCTTCACATGTCGCAGCATATCGAAGTGAAGGGCGAGCCTGCACGTGAAAACCGATCGCTCTTCTTTATCATGACCAAAGATCACGCGCCGGATGCGACCGTTCAGATGCGCCCTGGCCCTCTGAAGTTGACGTTGGAAAACCGCTCAAATAAACGCACGTTGCCCGGTGTTTGGGTCGTTAGCGATAAGGTCCACGATCTCGTCAGCAAGCGTCGCCCCTTCTTGACCGCGAAACGTCTTCTGACGAACCAAACATTCCGCGATATTTATCGCACCGATGCGCTCGATGTAGATCAGCGGCTCAAGATTACCAGTCTCACCTTTCTGTTTACCGACCTTAAGGGGTCAACGGAACTTTACGAACGGGTTGGGGATCTCGTTGCCTACGATTTGGTGCGCGCTCACTTCGGTGTCTTGAACGAAATCGTGGCGGCGGAACGGGGCGCGGTGGTGAAAACAATCGGCGACGCCGTGATGGCGACATTCCCGACGCCAGACCGAGCGATGGCAGCTGCGCTGAAGATGCGAGAAGCATTGAAGGACTTGAAGGGCGATTTGCTACTCAAGATCGGCATCCACGAGGGACCTTGTCTGGCCGTTTCGCTGAACGACCGGCAGGATTACTTTGGCCGGACCGTAAACATCGCGGCTCGCGTCCAGGGACTGGCGACGTCGCGTTCCATCTTTGCGACGAGGCGAGTCGTTACTGACAGCGAAGCCTTGAAACTGTTGCAATCAAACGGGATCGCCGCGAGCCCGGAGAAGCGCTCCCTGCGCGGCATCGCCAAGCAGGTCGAGATTTTCGAAATACCCTGAGGAGTCTGGCTTGGATACATCCGGGCTGACCGAAGCTTGATTCAGAGTCACTCTCGGATTTCGTCTTAACGGGCTGTCTGGGCCTTGGGCAGCGCCGTTTATCTCCGCCGCGCCGCGGAGCAACTCCGTGCCGCGGCCCTCGACAATCTGGCTCTGCTTCGTCTTGGAGCTTTCACTAATGAGGTCAAGCGCGAGACCTTCGACGAGTTGATTGTGGAGATCCGCAACTTGAAAAAAGGAGCCTTTGCGCCGTTGAGCGAGCAGCCGTTCATCCGTGCGGTGTTGCTTAACTCGGGCAGCTTGGGCCTGCTGGCAGTCAGCCAGCGTGTGCTAGATCTTTTCTAGCCTCATTTTGTCTGCGGAGATCGCATTCAGAATTTTCGATAGTGTCCTAATTTGAACAATCAAATTAGGACACCACCGAATTTTCTTGCTAGAAGGCACCAGACCATCATATCAATAGTGGCGCGGTGAAGGCGCTGAGAAAAGGCAGGGACGATGTTCTCCGTCTCGCGCGAGTCGGGAGCTGGCTTTTTGCGTGCATGGCTCTCGTCAGTTGCACGAAAAGCGAGCCCGTCGACGAGGCGAAGGCAGCCGGCAAAAGTACCGCCGACTTTCCGCAGATCGCCGCCGATATTTTTAAACCAATGGACGGCGGCATCGATCTCTCGCCCGAGGAAATCATGGGGCGCAACACTTGGAACCTCTGGAGCGGCGGCAACCAGCATTTTTGGAATCACGCCGCGCAGGACAGCTACGGGCTGATGGATCTTTTGAAGATGCTCGACAACCGAAAATTTCCACGCGGTGAGCGCTTCAAGACTCTCGGTCTCGTAAATGAACCTGGTTTCCGCGCGCCGAGTAAGCCGGATGAATTTGGTTTGTGGCTCGATGAGAAAGTGGAACCGGAACCGGCAGGCATCGACGAAACCGTTTACGGCAAACCTTCCGGCGTCCTTGGTTTTCGGCTTTTTCCAAATCCGGAATTCAACCAGGAAGCGCGCGAGAAATGGGACGGCAAACGTTTCTACGAAGACGCGGCTTATTACAACAACAATAAGCTCATTCGACCGTATCGCGTTGGTGTAGCCTGCGGCGCCTGTCACATTGCGCCGAATCCCAGCAATCCGCCCGCTGACCCGGAAAATCCGCGCTGGGAAAATCTGGCATCTGCAATTGGTAATCAGTACATCAACGAAGGAAAGGTCTTTGCCTGTAACGTCGAGAAGGGCGGATTTTTTTACGAAATGCTGGCCGCCCAGCCGAGGGGCACTTCCGACACTTCACGGATCGCCACTGATCACATCAACAATCCAAATGCAATCAACCCGATCTTTTTGCTGGCAGAGCGGGAACGTATCGCAGAAAAAGCCGCTCCAGAAAAAATGGCGGGCGGCACGCTCGCTTTGCCCGGAGAAACTGAAGAGATGCCCGTGCCGCATATTTTGAAGGATGGCGCGGATTCAATCGGCGTTCGCGGTGCGACCATTCGGGTTTACGTCAACATCGGCATGTTTTCGGAGTATTGGTTGACCCGACACAACCGATTGATCGGGCTGAAGCCGCAACAGCCGTTCGAAATTCCCTACGCTCGCAAACATTCGGTTTTCTGGCGCGCGACCGAGGAGCGCCTCGGCAACATCGCTGCGTTTTTCCGCAGGCTGAAACCGTTTCACCTCGCCGACGCGCCCGGCGGACAAGCTTACATCACGACGGATTCGGCCGTGATGACGCGCGGAAAAGAAGTTTTCGCCGAGAGCTGTGCGGCGTGTCATTCCAGCAAACAGCCACCGCCAAACATTGATCCCCGATCCGGTGAAGGAAAAGCATGGTTCCGTGCCGAAGTGATGAAGCCCGAGTTCTTGGAAAATAATTTCCTCTCAGACGATAAGCGTTATCCATTGACCAAAATCGAGACCAATTCGGCGCGGGCGTTCGCGACAAACGCAAAAGCTCACCACATCTGGGACAACTTTTCTTCGCAAACTTACAAGGAACTCTCGCCGGTGGACGAGCTGGAATTTTTCAACCCGTTTGATGAGACACATCCGATCAAATTCAAACCAAAAGATAGAGATGTCGCCCCTGGATATTATCGCACGGCGTCGCTCGTGAGCCTGTGGAGCTCTGCGCCGTTTTTGCACAACAACATGCTGGGGAAATTTACCGGTGATCCGTCCGTGGCGGGGCGCTTGGACGCGTTTAACGATGCGATCGAAAAATTACTCTGGGCCGAGAAACGGCTGAACAAAGACTCCATTTGGCGAACCCAAAACGAATGCTCATTTCATTTGCGCAAGGAATTTGTGCCGCCACCATTTGACAAGCTGGCAGGCCAGGACGGTTACGTAACGATTGGACGAATTCCCAAGGGAACACCCATTAATCTGCTGGCGAATTTGGAGCCGGACTTTCAACGCCCGGGCGCCTTTCTCAAAGCCGCGGGAAAATTGGTCAAGATAAATGCCGAGAATCTTTCGACCGAAGCAGCCGACGCCGAGCTGCGCAAACTGGTTCCCGACCTCATCGCGATGAACAAGTGTCCAGACTTCATTGAGGACAAGGGGCACTACTTCGGCACTGATTTGTCGGACAACGACAAGCGCGCTCTGATCGAATATCTGAAAACGTTTTAATCAAGATCGAATCCAACGAAGGGAGAAAATATCGCTGTCACCGTTGCAGAAATGTTGAAAATGTCACAGGCGCAACTCGACGACCTGTTCACTCAAAGCCCAACCGGTGAAATCCCAAGCGGCGAAGCGAAAGGCACGGCCATCATCGCGCCGGGCACAACCTACACGCAGGACATGGCCAATTTCATAAATCATTTTGCATGGCAGGGAAAAATTTTCGATCCAGCAAAGGGAATTTTACGAAACAAGATTTTGCCTTTTGGACTGAACGCCATCATCGCAA
>Ga0306920_100003294_pt1 | contig 20449 bp, 16 predicted proteins | sample flu12Cox44000170_FD_204666 | JGI IMG/M metagenome (GOLD analysis project Ga0306920, IMG submission 204666) | Lab enrichment of tropical soil microbial communities from Luquillo Experimental Forest, Puerto Rico - flux4day.12C.oxic.44.000.170 (v2)... | ecosystem: Environmental > Terrestrial >... | reverse complement strand
ACAGGCATGGGGATCTCGATACACGCATGGCCGATGGCCTTAAGGAAGGCCTGGTAGTCGCCGTCCTTCTGGAACACCGCGCGGCGGCCATTGCCCCGGTTCATGACGTGGTAGCAGATGCCGCCGACAGAAGCTCGCGCAGCGCGTGGCATAACCGACAGCGTAAGTGGGAATCAGCGAAATGTCAATATTAAACGTGCCTGTCCCCTTTCCCGTGCGCCACGAGTACGCAGTGCCGTCATTCGAAGTTTCCTCGTCGTTGCAGTTATTGCAGTCGTTGCGTGCAATGCAGCCGGGCCGGGGTGGGTGCAACCACGCCACGACGTCGACGATAGACATTGATCGGGTGGTCAAAGGTCATTCGCAGCTGGGCCGTAGTCCACATTTGTCATTGGTTCGTCGTTGCAGGCGATGATGCAACGACGCGGAACGGTTCTTGGGGTTGAGGGTGTCGAGCACCCAGTACCGAGCACCCAGTACCGAGTACCCAGTACTGAGTACCCAGGACCGGGCTTGGACGCGCCTTCAGCCAGCGGTGCCATGGCTATCGGCTGGGCGGCGATGTTCTTGGGATGCACAGGTAGGCAAGGAGGATTGGCCCATGGAGGTCACTTTTGGTTGCGGTGCCGTTTTTTGTTCGGAACATGACAAAAATCTGTCGCGAATCGTCGCCGGCAGGCACAGATGGCCAAAGGAGATTGGCCGGCCGCCTGTGCCTTCCCGAGTAGTAAGGGCAATTAAGCCGACATGGACGTGTCCCCAGAACGGCGGAAAAGAAGGAACTTCTGTTGACATTTCCGTAAATTAACTGAGCACCGAATGTCATCTGCGAGGATTGGTACCATGGCGAAGCGAAAACCTCCGGCTTCCGGGGAAGCAGGCGAACCATTGCTAAGAACAGAAGAATATCAGGTAATGGCCCGCCGGTATCGGCCGCAACAGTTCAAGGACGTGATCGGCCAGGAACCGGTAACGCGCGCCCTGGTAAACGCTCTGGAAAGCAATCGGGTTGCCCACGCGTACCTTTTTACCGGCGCGCGAGGAGTCGGCAAAACATCCACGGCGCGGATCCTCGCGAAGGCGCTCAATTGCCAAAAAGGACCGACCCCCACTCCATGCGATGCCTGTGAGATTTGCCGGAGCATCGCCACGGGCGAGGACGTGGATGTTCTGGAAATCGACGGGGCAAGCAATCGGGGCATCGATGAGGTCCGAGAAATACGCCAGAACGTGCTCTACCGCCCGAGTCGGTCCTGCTACAAGATCTATATCATCGATGAGGTGCACCAGGTAACCCCCGCTGCTTTTAACGCACTCTTGAAAACCCTCGAAGAACCGCCAAGCCACGTCAAATTCATTTTCGCAACCACGGATGTCAATAAAATCCCGGTGACCATCCTGTCCCGGTGCCAGCGCTTTGATTTTGCGGGCATCGCGACCGCTCGAATCGCCGAACAACTGCGCCGCGCCATCGAGGGGGAAGGCATGGAGGCCGATGCGGAGGCACTTGAGCTGATCGCCCGGCGCGCCGGCGGTTCGATGCGCGACGCGCAATCGCTGCTCGACCAGTTGCTTGCATCCGGCAGCGATCCGCAGAACAAAAAACTGACCATCGACCAGGTCCAGCACATGCTGGGCATGGCCAATGATGAGCGCGTTTTAGCTGTGACGACTCCGGTGATCGAACGCAATCCGCAGAAAGCCCTGCAGATATTCGCCCAAGCGATGGAGGAAGGATTGCAACTGGGCGACTTGGTCGACCAGTTGATCGATTACTGGCGAGACCTGATGGTGGTGAATTGCGCGGGTTTGGAAGCGAAGGAATTGAGTGTTTCGGCGCGGCATCGGGAAACGCTGACGCAACAGGCGCAGGCGTTATCCCTGGATACCATTCTGGCCGGGCTGGACATTCTACATGTCACGAAATCACGCCTGCGAAACAGCGGCCATGGCCGGGTGCTGGTCGAGATGGCCCTGGTGCGGCTTGCTCGATTGCCAGACCTGGTTGCCCTGTCGCAACTGGCGAATTGGTTGGCGGGCGGGCAAACGCCTTCACGAAACAATGCCGCCCCGACAAGTCGCGAAAACGCCGATTCCGCCCAACATTCCTTTTCTACCCCCTTCTCCCAGGGTGCCGTTCCAACGTCTTCCAGGACCAATACGCCCACATTAGTCCGGCCGGACGGCGCCGAAAAAAAAAACCTGGAAACAGATCCTGAAGTCGCAAGTTTCAATCGGCAGAGGGAAGTTTCCGAGGCAACTTTGCCGCAAATTTGGCAGGAAGTTCTTGCGCAATTGGGTCCAATCCTCGCGAAGCAATTGGAAAAAATTAGCGGCGTAGCAATTTCCGCGCCAAAAACTCTGGTCCTTTGCTTTGATGCGAGGTATAATCTGCAATATGAGCATTGCCGCGAGCCGACATTTCAGGCGCGAATTGAAGAAGCAATGCGGAGAGTCACGGGTCAGTCCTGGAATCTACGCGTAGAATCCGAGGGAAATGGGGCGGCCGCTCTTCCAGCGGCGGCCGCGGAAGCGGAAAACTCGCAATCCCGTTATCGACGTCAACGGACCGAGGTGATGCAAACGCCTTTGGTCAAACGGGCCTTTGAACTAATGGGGGCCCAGATCGTTCAGATGGACGAGAGCTTCGGCGCTGCGCCCACTGGTCCGCCGAATGCTGAGGAAACGCCCGAATTGGAGGAGGAATAGGCGACGATGTTTAAAGAGTTTTCGCAAATGGCCGGCTTGCTCAAGCAACTTCCCAAAATCAAGGAAGAGATGGAAAAACTACAACAGCGCCTTGGACAGATCACGGCGGAAGGAGACGCCGGCGCAGGAATGGTGAAAACCAAGGCGAACGGAAAACTGGAATTACTGGCCTGCGATATCAGCGAGGAAGCTCTGAAAGATCGCGAGTTATTGGAAGATCTCGTTATCGCCGCGGTGAACCAGGCCCTGGCCAAGGCGCGGCAGCAAACGAGCGAGGAAACCAGCAAGCTGGCGACGTCATTCGGTTTGCCTGGCGGTTTAAACATTCCCGGGTTGGCGCTGCCGGGAAATTGAGTTGGAGAAAGGCGGTATTGCCAGTTCGCCGCCGGTGGTGCTCTGGTGTAAAATAGAACCTGCGCAGTCCGGGCAACAATAAAAGAACTTCGAGATCGCCCGTTGAAGGTGCTATGGTGGGAATGGAATCGGCAGGAGCCATTGGTCAGTTAACACAGGGTTTGAGCAAGCTGCCTGGCATCGGTCCCAAGACCGCCGAACGATTGACGCATTATTTGTTAGCAGCGGACCGGCGCGAGGTTCTGGCCCTGGCGGATGCTTTGCGGGGGATCAAGGAACATGTTCATCCCTGCCGACAATGTTTTAATCTCACGGAAGGAGAACTATGCAACTTATGCTCGGATCCGCGGCGGGATAGTGCCGTGATATGCGTGGTCGAGCAACCCCGCGACGTTGCGGCGCTCGAACGAGCGGGCACTTACAAAGGGTTGTACCACGTTTTGCAGGGGCGCCTGGCGCCGTTGGACAATGTCGGTCCCGAGCAACTTACCATTGACAACCTCGTCCAACGGGTCCAAAAAGGAAATGTTCAGGAAGTGATCATGGCAACCAATCCAAATTTGGAAGGAGATGGTACCGCATTGTTGATTTCGACTTTACTGGCGCCTACGGGCGTGCGCATCACGCGGCTGGCACGGGGATTGCCGTCGGGGTCGGTCCTCGAGTTCGCGAATAGTCAGATGTTGGCCGATGCCCTCGAAGGCCGGCGGACTTTCTAATTTTTAGGAGTTAGATCATGCGACTCGATACGCATTTAAGCCAACGGATGGACCAGAGAATGATTCTGGCGCCGCGCATGATCCAGTCGATGGAAATCTTGCAGTTGCCGATCATGGCGCTGCAAGAGCGAATTCAACAGGAACTGCAGGAGAATCCGGTCCTGGAACTCAAGGAAGATGCTCCAGACGGCGCGGGCGTGACCGAAGAAGCGGAATTGCAGCCGGTTTCGGAAGTCGACGAAGCCACCAACCCGGAAAAGGAATTGGTGATCGATGATTCCGGGAACAATGAAATCGACTTCGACCGACTGGAAGCGATCAACAGGGACTGGGAAGACCACTTCAACGAAGGACTGAGGCCTTCGCGCAACGGTATCGACGAGGAAGGCGACAAGAAACATGACGCGATGCAAAATATGCCGTCGCGCCCGTTGTCGCTGCACGATTGCCTGAACGAACAGTTGACTTTTATCGAGACCACCCCGAGGCAACTGGAACTGTTAAAGTACCTGATCACCCATCTTGATGACAACGGCTACCTCAAGAAGCCGCAAAAGGACGTGAACCCGCTGGAGGAACTGGCGAAGAATTGCGAGCCGCCCGCCACGGTGGAACAACTGGAAGAAACCCTATGCATGATCCAGAAGCTAGAGCCGCCGGGAGTGGGAGCGCGCGATCTGCGTGAATGTTTGCTGCTCCAGCTTAGCCCGGAGACTCCACATCGAGACGTCCTGCAGGTATTGATCAATCATTTGGAAGATATTCAGCACAATCGCCTGCCGATCATCCAACGAAAGACCGGTTTTGACCTGGCCCTCATAAAAAAGGGCATCGAAACACTGAAGCATCTGAATCCGAAGCCGGGCAGCCAGTTTACAGCGGATAACATTCCTTATGTGGTTCCCGATATTATTGTGGAACGCGCGGAGGACGGGGAATATGAAATCCGGCTCGTGGATGATTGGACGCCCAATATCTACATCAATCGGAATGTAATGGAAATGTATCGGAGCAAAAGCGCGGATCCCAAAACTAAGGAATTTCTCAAACGCAAGATCCAGGCGGCGCAGTGGCTGTTGGAATCGATTGACCAAAGGCGCAACACTCTGGAAAAAGTGACCCGTGCCATCATCAAGCATCAGCGGGCTTTTCTGGATAAAGGTCCGGAACACATCGAGCCCTTGAAGATGCAACAAATCGCCGATCAGGTCGGAGTCCACGTGACCACGGTGAGCCGGGCGGTGGATGATAAATGGGTGCAAACTCCGCGGGGCATCTTTCCGCTCAAGCGGTTTTTTGGGGGCGGCACGCAAACGAGCACTGGCGAGGAGGTCGCCTGGGAAAGAATCAAACAAGCACTTCTGGAAATCATCGACAAGGAAGACAAATCCAATCCTTTGAGCGATGAAGACCTGGTGGCCAGACTGAACGAAGCCGGTTACCCGGTGGCCCGCCGAACGGTGACCAAGTATCGCAAGATGCTGAACATACCTTCGTCACGCCAGCGCAAAGACTGGACGCAAAAGTGAGACAGCAGGTCGAAGCCATTCGCCGCGAAGAAACCAAAATCAAAGAAGGGGGCGGCCCCAAGGCCATCGTTCGGCAGCATGAAAAAGGGCGGTTAACCGCCCGGGAACGAGTGGCGCGCCTGATCGATGTGGAAGCTCCTTTTTTTGAGCTGGGCCTCTGGGCCGCCTGGGGCATGTACACGGAATGGGGGGGCGCACCATCCGCTGGAGTCGTAACGGGCATCGGACGGGTCGCGGGACGCCGTGTGATGATAATTGCGAACGACGCCACTGTCAAAGCAGGCGCGTTTTTTCCGCTGACCTGCAAGAAGGTGCTGCGGGCGCAGCGCATTGCGATGGACAATCGCCTGCCTCTGGTGTACCTGGTCGACAGTGCCGGCGTTTTTTTGCCGCTGCAGGACGAAGTATTTCCAGACGAGGACGACTTCGGCCGGATTTTTCGCAATAACGCGGTCATTTCGGCTTCGGGAATTCCGCAGTTTGCTGCCATTTTGGGAAATTGCGTGGCCGGGGGCGGTTATTTGCCGGTCCTGTGCGACAAATTATTGATGACCGAAGGGAGCGGCCTCTACCTGGCCGGACCCGCTCTGGTCAAGGCGGCCATCGGCCAAATCGCAAGCCATGAGGAACTAGGCGGCGCTCGCATGCACGCATCGGTGAGCGGTACAATCGATTTTCGCGAGCCGGACGATCAAGCCTGTCTGGTCCGCCTGCGCCGATTGATTGAAGCCATTCCGGCGGACAAGGAAACCGTGAATCGGTCTTGCCAGGCTGCGAAGCCACCAGACGAAATCCATGCCATCCTGGGTGACAATGCCCGCCAGGAATACGACATCCGCGCCCTGTTACCCAGTTTTCTCGATGATGCTCCATTCGACGAATACAAGGCCGAATATGGCCAAACCATTGTTTGCGGTTACGGGCGCATGGGTGGAGTGCCGGTGGGAGTGGTGGCCAACCAGCGGAAGCGCTGTCACCCCTCCGCGGGTGCCTTGCAATACGGGGGCGTGATCTATGTAGACAGTGCCGACAAGGCAGCCCGGTTCATCATGGACTGCAACCAGTGCCGGATGCCGTTGATTTTCTTTCAGGATGTCAACGGCTTCATGGTAGGTCGCGACTCCGAGCAGGCCGGCATTATTCGAGCCGGCGCGAAGCTGGTTAATACGATCGCCAATAGCGTGGTTCCCAAACTGACCGTGATCATGGGAGGCTCATTCGGGGCGGGCAACTACGCTCTGTGCGGCAAGGCCTTCGACCCCCGTTTTGTCTTTGCATGGCCCGGTGCGCGATATGCGGTTATGGGTGGAGACCAAGCTGCCAGCACCTTGTTGGACATAACGGTCCAAGGCCTGCGGCGGTCCGGACACGAACCGGATGCCGCCGAATTGGAGGAATTGCGAAAAAAAGTGCACGGTTCATACGAAGCACAAACCGACGTGCGCTACGCGGCGGCCCGACTTTGGGTGGACAAAATCCTAGACCCCGCAGAAACTCGCGATGCACTGCTGCTGGCACTGGAAATTGCCACCCGGTATGACGACGGACGCCCGTTTCGTACTGGCGTGTTTCAAGTTTAGAAACTGTCTCAATGAGGGGTCAGACCGCCTAAAATCACGCAAACAAAAATCACCGGGATCAACAGCGACGGGTCGCCGAATGTTATTGGGTTACAACACCAATGGTTTTGCCCACCATCGCCTGGAGGATGCTCTGGTCATCCTGGCCGATCTTGGGTACCAGAGCGTTGCCATCACGTTGGATTACCATGCTCTCAATCCGTTTGATTGCCAATTAGCAGGCCAGCTAAAAAATGTGAAGGCGATTCTCGAAAAAAACAACCTTCACTGCGTAGTGGAAACCGGTGCACGTTTTTTGCTGGACCCGCGCAGCAAACACCAACCAACCATGGTAAGTGAACAAGCAGATCAACGGAAAATCCGGCTCGATTTTCTGTGCCGGGCAGTGGATGTCGCCACAGCGCTCGGAGCCGACGCGGTTAGTTTTTGGTCCGGCACCCCAACCGCGCCGGGTGCGGTCGGGCTGCACATGGACCGATTGGTGAAAGGGTGCCAAGAATTATGCGACTATGCGGGCAAACATAATGTCCGGCTGGCTTTCGAAGCTGAACCGGGAATGTTCATTGATACGATGGATTGCTTTGACGAACTCGAGAAACAGATCGCTCATCCGCAATTCGGGCTGACGATCGACATCGGACATCTGCATTGCCAGGGCGAAGAACCCATAACGGAGCAGTTGCGGCGCCATCAGGGGCTCTTATGGAACGTTCATATTGAAGACATGCGTCGAGGAATTCACGATCATTTGATGTTTGGCGAGGGAGAAATCGATTTCGAGCCAGTATTGGCAACCCTGGATGAAATCGGTTACAGCGGCGGCATTCACGTAGAATTAAGCCGTCATAGCCACGACGCAGTGAATGCAGCGCGACAAGCCCTGAGCTTTTTGCAAAGCAATCTCGGCGCGTGAACCGGGTCCCGCGGGTCGCAACCCGCGGGACCGGATTGCGATCATTGATCCTTGAAAACGGCATGGCACGTGGTGCAAGCGGAATATAATTTCATGGCTGCATTTTTGGTTGTCATGGGGTTTTTTTCACTGACCGTTGCAGCAAACTGCAGAGCGGCGTCGCGCATGTCGCCGGACCATTTCACCCAGTCGTCTTTCTTCTTTTTGCCTTCATCCTTTTCCGGAGGATGGTTGTTTGCGACTTCGCCGATTGCGGCGGCGATATACGCCATGCGCATCAAGTCAGCTGCTTCCGATTGCAATTGACTTGCCGGTAAAGCCTTGCGACTCAAATCGATGAGTTTTGCTTCTATGCCATCGGGCATAATCGCGTCGGGCTTGGCGCCCACTCCGAGACCCTTGGACCTTCTCAAGGAAAACAGGTGCATCACATCTTCAATGTCGGCCTTTGGAGGGAAGGCGGCAGCCTGTTTTTTGGCGCCAGCGATATCTTTTTTGGCAAACGCGTCCGCGATTTTGCCAATGGGTCCCTTCACGTCGATATCCTCGGCTGCGCTTGTTCTGTTAGCCAGATCCACGTAACCCAGAGCAAGCGCCACAGCGCTGACTCCCAGCAGTCGTCCAAACTCCAGCATGCGTTGTTCCTCCCGGTGATACAGCAAAAAAAGGGTTTACCCATCGTTCGAAAAAGCGGGCCGGGGCGGGCCAAGCAACACTTCATGTTTTACTTATATGGATTTTTTACCCCTTTGGCGGGCCGGAAATCGGTTCGCCGCCAAAAATCACCCGGTAATCCTTTAACAGCCAGCGGATGATTAATTCCCGGTCAACTTCGGTTAACGCGGTTGCTCTTGTTGCTTCGTCGACAGTCTTTCGTTTAGTCTCGGCAGTCGGATCATCGTCCGAAATATCCCTCAAGAGGATAATTTTGGTTTGATTGAGTTCATGCGCCTCCAAATTGCCAGATATCCCCTCCAGATCCCGAAAGGCCGGCATTTTGTTTTTGGCCCCATACCGGAGATTGCACGCGGGCGACATTATCATCATCCGAATCCAATCCGCATCACCGTAGCCAGTGAAATCCGGGCCCCTGGTCGTGCTGGTTCCTCCAGTTCCATTGAAGGAATGGCATTCGTTGCAGCGATTCGCAAAAGCCTTGCTCCCTGCTTCCCAGGCGAGTTTTTTGTCATCGTTGGTGGGCGCTTCGTCGCGAGGGTGTTCGCCCAGCCAGACCGCGATTTTTTCAAAGTCGTCGGCCAATTTCTTTTCTTCGGTTGCTCCTTTCTTTCGAGCGCTCTCGCGCCGGAGTTTAATCCAATTGCTCATCGCCTTGAGATTAGTTTTGGCAAAATAACGAGGACTGTCCGGTTCGTTGAGAAGCCCAAGAATCCACTTTTGGGTGCCAAAGTCTTCGAGATCGGACGCTGTGGGATTTTCATTCGAAGAGTCCGTGCCGTGGGTGTGGCAGGTGCCGCAATGCTGCCTGAAAAGCCTCGGACCTTGCGTGAGCGGGTCCCGCCGCAGCAAATAGACCGCCCCATCCGTGGGAATTCCTTCGTCGGCCAACTGAATCGCCCGTCGAGCAAGATCCGCGGCGTCCCTTAACTCCGTTTGAAACAACCGGGCTTTCTCGACGAGTTGTTTCTGTTTGTCGTCAAGTTTTTCGATCTCCTCGCTACTGAGCGTCGGTTCCCTGTCAGCGTCGAGAGCCAGATAGGTAAGGAAACCCACGCCAAGTAATAAGGCAACGACAACGGTAACGCCCACGATATGGCCAAAGGGGCGCATTCTTCCGTACCCCAATAAAGGCAAGAGAAAGAGGAGGCCGAACACGCCGCTGGGTACTATCACGGTCCCAACAATTTCTTGATCGCCTTCGAAATACTTCAGTAGCTGGAATAAAAACAGAAAGTACCATTCCGGACGGGCAGGATAGGGCCGGGAGGGGTCGGCCGGCGCGTCAAGATTGGCGCCCCGGCCATCTTTGCCGGCGTGTGCCACCCTCTCATAGAAACCCCGTTCTGTCGCGGCGGCAGAAGTGATTTTGTGACCATGTCCATAAATCACCAGCCCGAGCATGACGCCAAAAATGATCAGGCTGACGAGCAAGTCACGAAAAGCCTGATCCGGCCAAAAGAGGCCCTCGCCGGCAGCATTTTTCGGAGCCGTGACTCCGTGCCGGCGAAACACTGCCACGTGAGCCATGATCAGCGCAATTACCAATGCCGGCAATATCGCCACATGCAGCGTGAAGAAACGAGTCAAGGTGTGGTGGCCATAAACCGGCCCGCCGACAATAATTTTTTGAACTGCCGGGCCGACAAGAGGCAGGCTGCCGGCAATGTTGGTCGCCACCTGAGTCGCCCAGTAGCCTTTTTGATCCCAGGGCAGCAAATAACCGGTCAGGCTCAGGCCCAACACAGCGGCCAAGAGCAGTAGCCCCAGCCACCAATTGATTTCGCGCGGCGGCAAGTGAGCGCCGGCAATGACGACCTGGAGCATGTGCAAGCCGAGCAATACCACCATCGTTTGAGAGCCGAAATGATGCAGACCGCGAATACACCAACCAAAATCCATTTCGTATTGAATAAAGTAAACGCTCGACCAGGCAGTGCTGTCGCCGGGGCTATAGGAAGTCATGAGCAGCACGCCGGTGATCAACTGGACGGCGAACACAAAAGCGAGGCAACTGCCCCAGACATAGCGCCACTTGGCTCCACCGGGAATGTGTTCGAGCAAAAGAGCGTCGCGAACTTTGCGGAAACCGGTTCGATGGTCCAACCAATCGCTTAATTTGGCGAACACGATCCATCCTTTTCAATGAATTGGCGATAGCGGCCGGTAAGAACCATCCTCAATTTTTGAGAATGGGGCTGGTTTCCCCTTGTCTAAAGTTCTGATACTTCACTTGCAAAAAGTCTGGATTGGTGGGATCCCGGCGACATTCGAGACGATCCATACCGCGCGGCGCGGGATTTTTCGCGGCGGTGTTCGCTTTGAGATGTCCATTCAACTCGAAGCTTCCGCCGTGACAAGGACAAATAAAGAGCGCGGCTGCCTTGTCGTAATTAATTGAGCAGCCGAGGTGAGGACAAATGGTGGTAAAAGCATCGACTTCATCATTGGGCCGCCGGATGAGCCAGACGCGGCCAATGACGTCGTTTGGATGTAAAGTCCAGGCGTCGTTGCGAACGTCGCGAATTACGACTTGCACAGGAGTTCCTTGGGGCAAGTCATGCAAACGGGCGACGGTTTTGAAACCTCTATTCGGAGCCAGGCGATTGCGGGCATCAGTGAGAAAAGCCAGGGCGGGAACGCCGAGGATGGCTCCCCAAAGGACACCCAAGCCGTTGATGGCCCATTTCAAAAATGACCGTCGCTGCATGAACTTTCACCTCGGAACGCAGTGCAAATGGTTGTTTCGAGCGTCGGACAGATTTCAACTAAGGGAATCCAAAGCCACTGCCAGGGCCGCAAAGACTTTTTTCCGGGCTTCATCCAGGGGAAGGTTAAGAGTCGCGCCGGATGCGCGCCGATGGCCGCCGCCTCCGAATTTTTCTGCGACGCAGGCCACGTCGACCTTGTCCCGTGCCCTGAAGCTGACTTTAACGCCTCCGCGTGGCTGTTCCAGGAAAAGAATGCCGACTTCCACTCCCTGGATGCTGCGAGTAAAGTTCACCAGGTCTTCCGTGTCCGGGGGTACGGCGCCGGTGGCGCCATAGTCCGCGTTCAATATTTCGGAATGTGCGACTCGACCATCGTTGGTTATTTGCAGTCGGTCCAGAACCAGACCCATTAGCTTCAGGCGCGGAAGCGTATTGTTTTCAAATAAATGCTCATAGAGCATTTCCGGATTGGCTCCGGCGCGAACCAAGTCGGCCGCCAGGCCAAACGACCGCGCGGTGGCATTGTTGTGCCGGAACCAGCCGGTATCCATGGCAAGGGCGACAAACAAGGCATTGGCGGCGCGCGCGGAAAGCGGCTCACCGAGTGCCTGAATCGCTTCATAGACGAGCCGTCCGGTGGCTTCCGCTGTGACATCGACCAGTTTCACGGCTCCCAAATCATCTTGCGTTTGATGATGATCAATCACCAATTTGGGAATTTTCCGGGAGCGCAATACCGGTGCGAAGTCGCCCAGTTGGTTCCAGGTTCCCGCGTCCAGAATCACAGCTGCCTCGACCTGATTCAGGTCGGGAACTGTGTGAAAATGCCGGATTTTTTCGCCGGAATCGAGGAACTGATATCGTGGAGGCATGATGCTGGCGATCACCAGGTGAACTTTTTTTTCTTGCCGTTCCAGGATTTCTCCCAGTGCCAACATGGAGCCCAAACCATCACCGTCGGGCCGAACATGAGTCGTCAACGCAAACCGATGGTGCCGCCGAGCCAACTGCACGAAGGGCGTCCAATCAATCAAAGAGATTCTCCTGTCAAACCCACAAAATACAATGGACTATTTCATTATAAAACTCGATCGTCATTAGTCATTAGCCCCGCTGGTTGAAAGTAATGCAAAAAGGGGAAGCGAAATGGTATGGGAACCAGGTACAATTAACAAGTGCGTGAGAGCGAAATAGCGGGGACTAGATCGATGTGTTTGGTGGCCATATTCTTTCGGGTGGTGAATGATGCCGCAGTAGTGGTCGGCGCCAATCGCGAGGAGGCGTTTTCACGCGGAGGAGAACCGCCCAGCATTCATGCGGGGCCTTGTCCTTTTGTCGCCGGGGTCGATCCCAAGGCCAAGGGAACGTGGCTCGGCGTCAATGAAAAGGGCGTGCTAATCGCGATAACAAATCGGCCGCGCAGCGAAATGCCGGAGTTTCCGCGAAGCCGCGGTCTATTGGCGGTCGATCTACTGGGCTGTGCCAGTTCCAAAATTGCGGTCGACTCTGCATTTCGGGAGTTAACCAAAGGCCTGTATGCCGGCTGCAATATTGTGTGCGCGGATCGGGAAGAGTCGTACGTAATTCATGCAGGAGATTGGCCCCAGGTTGTGCCGTTAGCTCCGGGATTGCACGTACTGACTGCTAACGATGTTAATGATTCCCGAGACCCACGCATACTGTATGCCCGAAAATGGCTTGGAAAGCAGTCTTTCGCAACCGCCAACCAGTGCGTCGAGGCCTTGCAGAAACTATGCGGACAAACGGGAGCCGAAGGACCTGCGATTTGTCTGCGCAGCGCACTGGGAGGCACAGTGTCGAGCAGCATCATAGCGCTGCGTTCGCCGCTGACGCGAAGTCTATTTCTCCATGCCCAGGGTCCCCCGGATATCACGCTGTACCAAGAGTATTCCTATTTGATGGAAGAGCTGGCGGCGAAAGAGACGAATGGAGTCGGTTAAATGTATCCCCATCGGATTCGACTGCGCGGTCCCTGGGAATGCGAATCGCTAACCGGAAAGGTTCGACATAAACGGCATTTTGGCCGGCCTGGACGGCTCGATGAGCATGAACGCGTCTGGTTGACGATTTCGGGATCGGACGCGACTGCGGAGGTCTGGCTTAATGGCCAGCATCTTGGCTGGAGCGTCGAGGAAACGAAATATTTTGAATGCGACGTCACCGGGCGATTGCTTCACGGAAACGATTTGACAGTAGAGACAGCGGCAGCAAACGGCAATGCCGGAGCACGCGGCGAAGTGTCGTTAGAAATTCGCTGCACTGCTTTTTTGCGCGCCGTGCGGATTTCGGGAACGCGCGAAGGAGATATTGCCCGGATTCACGCGGCCGGGGAGGTTGTGGGCACTTGCGAGGGCCCCTTGGAGCTATACCTCCTTTTGGACCGGGCCACGTTGAATTACGCAAAAGTCGAAACCGACCCAAACGGCCGGCCATTTTCCTTGACGAGCGAACCTATTTCCCTCGGTAAGGAAGACTGGTCCGAACCCCATCAGGCGCGGGTGGAGTTAGTCAACGTGGCGACGGTGTGGTACGAAACGGAAGCATCAATCCATTTGTAAGCCGAGAAGCTTGCGCTTTGCCTCTTGCGGAGCAAGAGCGCTACGGGACTGTTTATCCAGTGCTCTTTTTCTGCCGCTCTTGCAAATAGGCGGACACTGCCTCGGACCAATGGCGAACGTGAGGCAAACCGAGCGCATGCCGGGCCCGTGAACTGAGCACGCTAAAAGCAGGGCGCCGGGCCGGTAGCGGGTATTCGTTGGTTGGGATGGCCGTAAGATCCACTTTGGTCCCATTGGTCTGAAAAATCGTTTTGGCGAATTCAAACCAGGTACACGAACCGGAATTTGTCAGATGATACAAGCCATATCGACCGGTTTCCGTCAAAGCGACGGCGGCTGTGGCGACATCGACGGTGTAACTCGGCGTGCATGTTTGATCGGCTACGACGCGCAGGGATTTTCCCTGGGCGGCGAGGCGCAGCATGGTTTCAACAAAATTGCCACCTTTACCGCCACTGCCCCATACTCCGTACAGGCCACACGTGCGGATCACAAAATGTTTGGGGCAAATTGAGCGAGTCAAGTATTCCCCGGCCAGTTTGCTAAGGCCGTATACACTGACCGGTCCCGGGGAATCTGTTTCCGTGTAAGGAGTCCGGCGCGATTCATCAAAGCCAAATACATGATCAGTGCTGAAGTGAACAAGAATGCAATCGAGAGCCCGGCAAATCATGGCCAAATCGCGCACCCCCCAGGCGTTGATTGCGAATGCGATCTCGGGCTCGCTTTCCGCTTTATCGACGAAATTGTAGGCAGCACAGTTAATCACCACGTCGGGCCGAATGTCGCCAAGGGTCTTGCGCAGGGTTTCCGACCTTGTCAAATCCGCTTGTTGCCGCGTCAAGGGAATCACCTCGCCAGGCAAGCGCGGGCACAAATCCTGGGCCAACTGACCGGCAGCTCCGAGGACAGCAAATTTCATTACTCGATTCCTTTCGTACTTGATTCGGAATAACTTAGTTTATTTGCTTTGGTCGATGATCCAACCCAGGGTACTGGGAGCCGAGGAAAGTTCTTGCACACCGGCTTCATTCAGCGACATTTGGTCGCATAGGACTAATCTGGGCAGGCTCATTCCGGCCGAAGACGACAAATGGTTCGGCGCGCAGAGAATGAAACGGCAATCGTCGGGTAGCGACGCCGATGACGGTTCGGTTAAGCACCAACCGACGAACGAGCCATTGATCGTGTGAAAAGAAGCGGATGCGAGAAGCCAAATCACTTCCGGCTCCTCGGCGTCGGGCATGACCACACCACCCAGTAACGATGGGTGTGTTTGCGTTTCCAGGTTTAGGGGTCGAAGCCGCCGGAAGCACTCGCGCCGGCGGACTCGCCAAATAATAAAGAATCCTAAATAATCGGCGGCAGCACACAAATCGACACAGTTCTCTGTCACGGGTGTTAACAGCGTATCAAAGTTGGCCCGGCGCAATTCCGGCAGTTCTTCTCGCTCAAACCGGTTGCGGGCAACGCCTCGCAAGGTGAACCGCTTGCCGTTCAAATGCAGGCCGCGTGGTCCAAGCTTTATGTCCCGCAGCGCCCGTGTGATGCATCGTTCTTCGATTTTTTCGCCGGTTTGCCATAGTTCAACAATTCCTTGGTAAAAAAACGGCGATTCCGGCTCCCAAAAACAAGGCTCGGGGATAATCACCCGACTCGCGATATACGGATGATCTTCCTTACCATATTCATGTTTCACCATGCGAACGGGATAAGCCACTTCCACCGTAGAAGAATAGGCACATCGGGGTCCCATAAGGCGGCCGCGAATTTCCGTCTTGTTGGTAACTCGTTCCGTATAGACTCTGAATGAAACCTCGGCATGAGTTGGGTCAATCAAGTCGTCAGAGATTGATAAACTCTTGATGCGATTGGACATTCTAACCGTGGGAATCGTCGGGAAATGGTTTACAGGATCAACATCGCGTCACCGTAGCTGTAAAAGCGGTATTCGTGATCAATAGCAGTCTTATAGGCCCGGCGGATCAATTCAATGCCGCCGAAAGCGCTGACCAGCAACAATAAGGTGGAGCGTGGCAAATGGAAATTGGTGATCATGGCATCGACGGCCTGAAATGTGTAAGGAGGATAAATATAAATCTCGGTTTCGCCCTTCCAGGGACGAATCCGGCCAGGTTTTGCCACCGTTTCCAGAACGCGCACGGAAGTGGTGCCGACGGCCACGATTCGTCCTTTTCGGGACCGGGTTTCCGCAACAGCCGCCGCAGCAGTGCTGGAGAATTCCCCCCATTCCCGGTGCATTTTGTGGTCGGCGATGTTGGCGGCCTGAATGGGATGAAAAGTGCCGAGGCCGACGTGCAAGGTCACGCACGTCCATTGGATGCCGCGTTTTGCCAATTCTTCGAGCAACATTGGCGTAAAATGCAGTCCCGCCGTCGGGGCCGCCACGGCGCCGGCCGCGCGCGCGTAAACCGTTTGATAGCACAATCGGTCGGCGGCCCGGGCACGGCCTTTGCGAATGTATGGAGGCAACGGTACCTGGCCATGCTTTTCAAGAAGCTCCAGAGCGTCGACGGATGAATTTTCGGAATGACGGGGCCGAACGAGCCAATGACCTTGCGCAGTCTTGAGCAGCAAGAGAAGTTCCAAGTCCCCCGGTTCGACGACAATGGTCTCACCTTCCGCAAGCCGGCCACGGGTTTGGCACAGAATCGTCCAGGAGCCGTCAGCCAGCGAACGCAAAAAGAGGCCCTCCCACCGGCCACCGCTATTCGCGCGCCGGCCCAGCAAGCGTGCCGGAATCACCTTCGTGTCATTGAGTACCAGCAAATCACCAGGGTTTAACAATTGTGGCAAATCATGAAAAACATGATGGGCGATTGTTTCATCCCGGCGGCAGACAACTAATAATCGGGACTGGTCGCGCTCGGGACACGGTTCCTGGGCAATGAGGTGCAAGGGCAATTCATAATCGAAAGCATCAGTGCGCATCGCAATTTGGATTTTCCAAGAGCGAATCAAGCAACTGGGCGGGGTGCATTGCCTTGCGGCCCGTGAAGTGTACGATTTGCATGCGGCACGAAAAGCCGGATGCAACGACGACCGTTTGCGCATTCGCCCGGCGCACAGCCGGGAACAATCGTTGCTCTCCCACTAAACGAGAGATTTCATAGTGCTCCTTCTCGTAGCCGAACGAACCGGCCATGCCACAACAGCCGGCGTCGAGATCAATCACGTCTGCACCGGGAATCCGGCGTAACAGGCGCACGGTAGGTTCCATACCCACCAAGGAGCGTTGATGACAGTGACCCTGGACCAGGATTGTTTTTGGTCCCCGGCGCAACCTGGCCGTAATTGATGGCACGGACTTTTCCACCAAGAGCGATTCCAAGAATTCCTCGAATGTATAACATGCCGCAGCAACTGCTTCGGCTTGCCGCCGGAGATCTCCCTTGAGCAAGGCAGGATAGTCGTCCTTGATGGTCAAAATACAACTGGGCTCGCAGGAAATGATGGATTTGCCGGAAGCAGCCCAGGGATAGAGATGCTCTACATTGTGGCGCGCAACGGTAACAGCCTCCATCAACATGCCGCTGGAAATCATAGGACGGCCGCAGCATTTGACGGCCATACTGCGGTGTTGAGTCGGGCCTAGCTCCGATCGACAATTGACGGCGGCCAGCAAGCGCATCACGGCGACGCCGATTTCCGGCTCATAGTAATTGGTGAAAGTGTCACAAAACAACATTACGCTTCGAGAATAGCGCGCGGGATCATCCTCGGCGACGAAAACGCGATTGTGATCGGCCCAGGATCGCCTCGCAAACGCCGGCAGTTGACGACGCCGATCAATGCCGAAGAACTTGTCACTTAGCCAATGGGTAAACCGATTTCGCATTAACCAATTAGCAATGGGCGAAATCTTGTAACCAGCCCGGCTAAATCGGCCGATGCTTCCGAATAACCAATTGCGCCAGGGAAATCCATGTTTTTGAAAATATTGATGCAAGAATTCCGCCTTCAGGCGGGCCATGTCTACATTGGTCGGGCATTCCGACTTGCAAGCCTTACATTCCAGGCACAGATCCAGAGCCGCAAAGAGGGCGGGATCGCTCAGTCCTTTCAGGCCGACTTGCCCCGTGAGCGCCAAGCGAAGGGCATTCGCACGTCCGCGCGTGCTGTGCTGCTCATCCGCAGTGGCCTGATACGAGGGACACATGATGCCGTCGCGCTTTTTGCGGCAAGCACCGACACCCGCGCATAGCTCCGCGGCCCGGGCTAGACCACCATCGGCGGAGAAGTCGAAAGTCGTTTCAACCTGCGGCGTAACGGAGTCTGCGTGATAACGCAAATTGGCAGTCAGGGGCGGAGCATCGACAATCTTACCCGGATTGAGAAGATTTTGCGGATCGAAGGCGCGTTTGATTTCACGAAAAGCGTTGTAAAGAATGGGTCCGAACATCTTTTCCTGAAAAGGGCTGCGGACAAGGCCGTCGCCGTGTTCGCCGGAAAGGGCGCCCCCGTATTCCAAGACCAGATCAGCCACGTCCGTGGCAATGGCTTCGAATTGGCGAATCCCTTCCTCAGTTTTGAGATTGATCACGGGGCGAACGTGGAGGCAGCCGACGGAAGCGTGGGCGTAGACGCCCGCGGTAGTGCCGTGCCGGCGGACCAGCGCCAGGAATTCGGCGATATAATCGCGAAGTCTTTCCGGCCGCACGGCGGTGTCTTCCACAAAGGAAATCGCCTTGGCATCTCCTTTCTCAGCCATCGACAAGCCCAGAGCTGCCTTGCGGAGTTTCCAGATGCGCTCCTGAGCGGCGGGGTCGGTCGCACGGTGTACATGGTAGCCAATTGTGGCATGTTGTAGATCGGTTTCCAACGATTCCAATCGCGAGAGCAGTTCCGCCTCCCGGTCGCCAAACAATTCAATGAGGAGAATGGCTCCGGGATCCCCTTTCAAAAAATCGCGCAAGCGGGCAGCTTCCGGGTTTAGTTTGGTGCTGTCCAGGATGTACTTGTCGACCACTTCGACTGCGGCAGGCCGGTGCTGCAAGATCGCCGGTGTGGCAGCCAGGGCTTCCAATAGATCCCTGAATTGAACAACGAGCAAGGCCCTGGCGCCGGGCAGTTCAACCAAGCGGAGTTTGGCTTCCAGAATAATTCCCAGAGTTCCTTCGGAGCCTACGAGCATCGGGGTCAAGTCAAATCGGCTGGTTTGCGAGTCGGAACTTCGAATAAGATCCAGATTGTAGCCGCCGACACGCCGCAGAATTTTTGGATAACGCCGGACTATCTCTTCGGCATGTTCCCGAGCTAAAAGGCGAACCGTGCGATAGCAGTGTGCCGCGCGATTATTTTGAATGCATAGCTGCTCGAGTTCCTCTTCTTGGAGTGCTCGCAGGTGAAGGATCTGTGCATCCGACAAGGCGATTTTCAATTCCAGGACGTGGTCGACCGTTTTGCCGTAAACGATGGAATGGGCGCCGGAGGAATTGTTAGCAATCATGCCGCCGATGGTCGCCCGGTTTGACGTCGAGACATCCGGTGCAAACTGCAGGTTAAACGATTTGACTTCCCGATTCAGATCGTCCAGAATGCATCCCGGCTGAACGCGGACCCAATGTTCGTGCGGATTAATTTCCAGAATGCGGTTGAAGTATTTAGAGCAATCCAATTGCACCCCCGGCCCAATCGCTTGACCGGCTTGTGACGTTCCGCCGCCGCGGGCCGTAATGGGCACCTGAAATTTCCCACAAACCTGTATCGTCGTGATAATGTCTGCCTCCGATTTGGGCAGCACCACACCGAGGGGAACGATTTGATAGACGCTGGCATCAGTGGAATACAAGGCCCGGGTGAGGCGGTCGAAGCGGACATCACCGGCGATTTCCTGCCGGAGAGCTCTATGCAGGCCAGCGACATCCTTCATCGTGGCGGAGTGGGGATTGAGGGTCGAGGCTGGAGAATCGGCACCATTGTCCACGACGGCTAATCGTTGCCTCGAAACCGAACGCGCCATGTCAGTCGTCGATCCTCGCTACGAGAGAGGAAAATTGAACACCGTACTCAACAAAATCTTCCAATGCACTGGCAACCCAGGTACAAAACTAGATTTTATAATGACACAACCATTGCATCCAAAATACCCCAAGGGCTCCCAAAGGCACAGATAGGCACTCAATCTCCATTAAGTATCTACTCATTTCAAGTCATAGCCCGCGCCTCCGTTACAATTGCCGTCCCTAGTTTTTTATCTTGCATCCTCATTGACAATGTGTATTTACAATCACTCGTTAGCATAAGCAATTGCATTCAACCCAGTAACGATCAAAGAAGGCGGGATATCGCCAACGTCATTGTATAATGGAGTCAATCGGCAGGTTTCATCGTCGTACTCTTGAGGATAGCATTCGCGGAGAGATAATGTCCCAATCACCCGACCGATGCGCGGTGCTCCTTCTGTTGGGTTTGTCTCTACTGTTGTGGTTGCCGCGCTTCAAGGGGCCGATTGATCTGCGTTATGATGCCGGGGTTTACTATATATTGGGTACGTCCCTGGCCGACGGGAAGGGATACCGGCTTCTGAATGAACCGGGAGACATTCAAGCCATTCAGTATCCCCCCTTGCTACCGGCCATTGTGGCCGTTCACCAATGGATCCTCGGCACCAGTGATACGGCCGTAGTCGGCCAGGTTCTGCGCATTTCCTTTTTCTT
>Ga0306920_100003293_pt1 | contig 20451 bp, 19 predicted proteins | sample flu12Cox44000170_FD_204666 | JGI IMG/M metagenome (GOLD analysis project Ga0306920, IMG submission 204666) | Lab enrichment of tropical soil microbial communities from Luquillo Experimental Forest, Puerto Rico - flux4day.12C.oxic.44.000.170 (v2)... | ecosystem: Environmental > Terrestrial >... | reverse complement strand
GACGCGCGTATGGGCGCTCGAACTCGGCGCCTTCGGCGTCACGGCGAACGCCATTGGCCCCGGACCGATCCGCACCGAGCTCTTCGACCGCGCCAATCCGCCCGGCGCTCCACGCACGGAGGCCATCATCAACGCCGTGCCCGTGAAGCGCGTGGGCACGCCCGACGATGTCGCGCACGCGGCATCGTATCTGCTCGACGCGCGCAGCGGCTTCGTCACGGGCCAGGTGCTCTATGTGTGCGGCGGCATGACCGTCGGTGTCGCGGGGGTTTGACGATGGCTAGCCCTGAACCGTGCGTGCAACGGCGTGCCGGCATCGTCGGTGCGGGCAGCATTGGCGTGGCGTTCGCCATCTGCTTCGCGCGGGCCGGCTGGCGCGTGCGTCTCTACGATCCCGACGCTGCGCGCCGCGCCGCCGCGCCCGGAGAGATTGCGTTGCGCCTCGACGATCTCACGCAATACGCGCTGCTCGACGAAAGCGCGAGCGACATCGCCGCGCGCGTCGCGATCGTCGATACGCTCGAAGCCGCCGCGGCCCAGGCCGATCTCGTGCAGGAATGCGCGCCCGAGCGCGCGGAACTCAAGCGCGAGATCTTCGCGCAGCTCGACCGCGCCGCGCCGCCCGCAGCGATCCTCGCGAGCGCCTCGTCGTTCCTTGCGGCGTCGAAGTTCGTGGACGAGACGCTGACGGGCCACGCACGCTGCCTCGTCGCCCATCCCGGCAACCCGCCCTACCTCGTGCCCGTGGTCGAGATCGTGCCCGCGCCTTTCACGTCCGAAGTGGCGGCTGCGCGCGCTATCACGCTCTACGGCGAAGCGGGCATGAAGCCCGTGCGTGTGAAGCACGAAGTGGAAGGCTTCATTTTCAACCGCCTGCAAGGCGCCGTGCTGCGCGAGGCGTATTGCCTCGTGCGCGATGGCGTCGCGACGGTGGAAGACATCGACACCGTGATGCGCGAAGGCCTTGGCCCGCGCTGGTCGGTGATCGGTCCGTTCGAGACCGTCGATCTGAACACGCGCGGCGGCATCGCCTCGCATGCGCAGAAGATGGGGCCCTCGTACGAGCGCATGGGCGCAGAACGCGGCCAGCACGACCCGTGGACGCCCGAACTCGTCGCGCAGGTCGAGGCAGCAAGGCGCGCTGCGCTGCCGCTCGAACAATGGGACGCACGCGTGGGCTGGCGCGACCGCCAGCTCATGCAGCTCGCCCGCCATCGCAAGACCCGAAGCCACGACGACTCATAAGCGCTCGCCAGTGCCCGCCACGCGCGCGCAGCGAGATCCGAAGAGACCCGACAACTACTACGATTCCAATAGAGACACTTCCATGCAGAAAGTCACCGCGTTCTTTACCGAGCTGATGCGCCGGTATTTGCCCGATCCGTTCGTCTTCGCGATCGGCCTCACCCTGCTGACGATGGCGCTCGCCGTGATCGTGCAAGGGCAAGCCGTCACGGCCCTCACCACGAGCTGGGGCAAGGGCTTCTGGGCGCTGCTCGCGTTCACCACGCAAATGGCGGTGATTCTCGCGATGGGCTACGTGCTCGCGACCGCGCCCCTCACCGACCGCTTCCTCAACCGCCTGGTGGCGCGCGTCAACGATCCGCGCATGGCCGTGATCGTCGCGACGCTGGTGGGCGGCATCGGCAGCTACCTGAACTGGGGCTTCGGCCTCGTGGTGGGCGGCATCGTCGCGCGCAAGCTCGCGCTGCGCGTGAAAGGCGTGCACTACCCGCTCATCATCGCATCGGCCTATAGCGGCTTCACGCTCTACGGCCTCGGGCTGTCGGCGAGCATTCCCGTGCTGATCTCCACGAAGGGGCATCCGCTCGAGGCGCAGATGGGCGTCATTCCGCTCTCCGAAACGATCTTCTCGCCCGCCATGCTCATCACGAGCCTCGTGACCATCCTCACGCTGCCGCTCCTGAATGCCTGGCTGCATCCGAAGGCAGGCCAGCCGATCAAGGAGATCGACCGCGCCCTCGAAGAAAAGCAACAGAAGGCCGCTGCGCTCGGCGTGGATCTCGACGAAGGCAACACGCTCGCCAACCGCCTGAACAACAGCCGCATTCTGAGCTACCTGATCGGACTGATCGGCATGGGCTATGTCGCGCTGCACTTCGTGCAAGGCGGCTCGATCGACCTCAACCTCATCAACTTCTTCATCCTGTTTCTCGGCATTCTGCTGCTCGGCACGCCGATCCGTTATGTGGAGAAGCTCAACGAAGGCATTCGCACGATCAGCGGCATCATTCTGCAGTACCCGTTCTACGCGGGCATCATGGCAATCATGGCGTCTTCGGGTCTCGTCAATACGTTTTCCGAAGCGTTCGTGAAGGTCGCGACACCGGGCACGCTGCCGTTCTGGGGCTTGATCAGCTCGTTCGTCATCAACTTCTTCGCGCCTTCGGGCGGCGGCCACTGGGTCATTCAAGGCCCGTTCATGATCGAGGCGGCGAAGACGATCGGCGCCTCCGTGGGCCATACGTCGACGGCCGTGATGCTCGGCAACGCCTGGAACGACCTCGTGCAGCCGTTCTGGATCCTGCCCGCGCTTGCGCTCTCGAAGCTCAAGCTCAAGGACATCATGGGCTACACGGTCATCATGATGTTCTGGATCGGCATCGTCTATTCGGTTGCGATTCTCGCCTGGCGCTGACCGGATCTCACGCGCGCGCTTTTCCGAACCCACGTCCTTACCGGAGACCATTCATGCTGTATCTCGTGCACATGCAGGTGCAAATTCCGCACGGCACCGACGCCGCCTTCGCCGACGCGCTGAAGGCCGAAGAAAAAGCGTTTTCGCAGAAGCTGCAACGAGAAGGCAAATGGCGCCACCTGTGGCGCGTGGCCGGCGAGTACGCGAATTACAGCGTCTTCGACGTCGAATCGAACGATGAGCTGCACACGCTGCTTTCGGCGCTGCCGCTCTTCCCGTTCATGAAGATCAGCGTGACGCCGCTCGCCCAGCATCCTTCGGCCATCGCGCCGAACTGACGGGAGCGCGCCATGCCCTTTCTCATCGAAACATTCGACAAGCCCGGTCACGCCGAGGTACGCGCACGCGAGCGCGACGCGCATCTGGATTTTCTCGCGCGCAACAAGACGCTTCTGCTCGCGTGCGGCGCGAAGCTAAACGACGACGGCAGCAGCGCAGGCGGCGGCATCTATATCGTCGACGTCGAAACCCGCGAGGAAGCCGAGCGCTTCATCGCGCAGGACCCGTTCACGCACGTCGGGCTGTTCGAGAGCGTAAAGATCGTTCGCTGGCGCAAGGCCTACGTCGACGGAACCTGCTACCTGTAAGCGCCACGCGCGCGCGTCCTCGCGAACGTTCAGTTCGCTTGTCGACCCTCGAACGGCGCCGTGCTCCCCTGTACGGCGCCGCTTTGGCCCGGCGTGTGCCCCCGCACGCCGGGCCGTTTTTCTTTTTCAGCTTCCGTGTGACCGCGCTCATGAGCCCGTCGCTGCATCAAGCCGCGCGCTGGTAGTACAGGTTCTGCGGATGACGCGCCTGCGCGAAGAAAAACCAGCGCTCGGCGACGAGTCCAGCGTACTGGACGATGCACGCCGCGACGAGCAGCATTGCGGACAGCGGTTGCAGCACCTGCAGCACGACCACGAGCAGCGCAAGCGGAACCACGAAGGCACCCGCGATAAACCCCCACTTGACCCATCGCATCACTGCGTCGGACTGGCCGTGAAAGAACTCGCGCAAATTGAATGCGCTTGCCGTAAAGCCACGCGAAATCTGCCTCACCTTGCTGGCCTGGATGCCGGTGGCGCTTTGCAGCGTCGAGCGCGGGCGCAGCCGCTCATTGCGCGCGAGCGTGGCCACGCGGCTCACGCAACCCGCCACCGTCAGCACGCACGCGGCAAGCCCCAGCGCGGGCACGATGCCGGGCGCGAGCCACGCCGCGCAAGCCGTCGCTATCGTGAAGCCCGACGCGCAGCCTAGCAGCACGAAATTCGCGAGCGTGAGCGGCGTTGCCCATTCCTGAAGGAAGCGCAGGCAGGCATAGATCATCGCCGTGCAAACAAAAAGACTGACGCTCGCCAGCACGGCAATCGCACCGACAGCGAGCGACCACGGATAATTCATCCAGTGAGCCACGCCATAAAGGAACGTCGTGGCGAGAAACAGGGGGAGCGCGAGACATTCGCGCGAAAGCCACGAGGTGCGCCACATCGCGATCGCGCGCCATGCGCGTTCCGGGTGCCCAAGATGAAAGACCGAGGCAACGAGTCCCAGCACGCCCAGTGTCAGCGCGAGCCCGGCGCCGAACACGTAGAACGGCGGCGAAACGGTCAGCGATGCTGACCATTCCGGATGCAGCCGCAAGATAAACTCGACGCCGAACAGCGCAATCAACAGGCCTTGCCCCGCGCCGGAAAGCGTGGTCAGGAAAACGACGGAAAATGCGGGTCTCATTCAAATCTCCGTGTTCGCTGCGGGTGTCGGGCGCGCGAATAGCGACTTCACTCGCGTTGCGAACGCGCCCAGATTGAGCTTGCCCGCGTTCCGCCGTTCATCGCGCCGTCTGGCGACCTGCATCGCAGGCGTGCCGCGCTGGATCGCCAGGCTCACGAGGTCGATCGGCGCGCCCGCATCGAGCATGTTGACGGGCGAAGCCGCCGATCCGCCACCGCCGCACCCGCACGAACCGCTGGCGCAACTGCTCGCTGTCTTCTGCCGCGGCAAGTAATGATTCGAGGGCTTCGTGCCCCACTCCGGCATCAATTGATAGCCGCCACGCGCCTGAATGGCCTTCGACGCCTCCGACTCGGGGTCGTGAATGTCGCCGAAAATACGTGCCGATGTCGGGCACGCGAGCACGCACGCCGGCTTGCGGTCGCGTTCGGGCAGCGCTTCGTTATAGATGCGGTCCGCGCACAGCGTGCACTTGGTCATCTCCTTGCGCTCTTCGTCGAGTTCGCGCGCGCCGTAAGGGCAGGCCCAGGCGCAATACTTGCAGCCGATGCACTTGTCGTAGTCGACGAGCACGAGCCCGTCTTCCTTGCGCTTGAAGCTCGCGCCGGTCGGGCAGACCGGCACGCACGGCGGGTCTTCGCAATGCAGACACGATTTCGGAAAGTGAATAGTGTCCGAGTCCGGAAACTCCCCGGCCTCATAGGTCTGCACGCGATTGAAGAAGGTGCCGGACGGATCGGCGTCGTAGGGGCGCACATCCGAAAGGCTGCCCGCCTGCCCTGAGGTATTCCATTCCTTGCAGCTCGTCACGCACGCGTGGCACCCCACGCAGACGTTCAGGTCGATCACCAACGCCATTTGTGTCATTTCGGTGTCCTCCTTACTTGCGCGTTACGACATTGCGCAGGCGCGCGGCGAACGTGCCGCCGCCCGCGAAATACGCCTGCACCCGCCCGACGGGGCCGGTCGATCCCGGCAACGGCCGCATCGGCTCGAACTGAGGCAGCGTGTGGTCGGCATCGGCCTCGGCCGGATAGACGCGCACGCGCACGTCGTACCATGCCGCCTGCCCCGTGACCGGATCCGAGTTGGAGACGCGCCGGCCGCCGTCGAATGGCAGTTCCTCGGTGATCAGGTGGTTGAGCAGGAAGCCGCGTTGCGACTCATTGGCGTCGGGGCCGAGATTCCATGCACCGGCCGCCTTGCCGATCGCGTTCCAGGTCCATACGGTGCCGGGCTCGACCGCCTCGCTGTAGCGCGCCATGCAGCGCACCTTGCCCCATTGCGACTCGACATAGATCCAGCCGCCGTCCTCGATGCCGTTTTCCTGCGCCATGCGCGGATTCAGGTACAGGTAATTCTCGCCGTGAATCTGCCGCAGCCATGCATTCTGCGAATCCCACGAGTGATACATGGCCATGGGACGCTGCGTGACCGCCGCCAGCGGAAAGCGTTCGAGATCGGTTGCCGCGAGTTCCAGCGGCGGATACCAGAAAGGCAGTGGATCGAAATACCGCTCGACGCGCGCGCGTAAATGCCCGGGCGGCTGGCGCGCGTCCGTCTTGCCCTGCGCGGCGAGGCGGAACTTCTGCATGACGTCCGAATAGAGCTGGATCAGGATGGGCTCTCCAAATTTCCGGAATCCCTTCTCCACCGCGAACCGCAGGTAAGCCCCGTTCACGTTGCGCATGTACTGCACTTCTTCGGGCAGCGTGTAATGGAACACACAGTTGTTCTTCGCGTACTCCTCCCACTGGCGGGGATTGGGCTCGCCCACGAGCGCCTTGTCGCCGTCCTTGCCGCGCCAGCCAATCAGGAAGCCGACGCCGGAATCCGGCGCGGTCTGGAAATTGACGATGAAGTCCGGATAGTCCTTGAACTTGCGCTTGCCTTCGGCGGTCGTGAAGGCGGGCAGCTTCAGGCGGCTCGCCAGTTCGACGAGCACTTCCTGGAACGGACGGCACTCGCCGGTTCGCTCGAGCACCGGCACGCGCACGGAGTCCACCGGTCCGTCGAATTCCGAAATCGGCCGGTCGAGCATCGACATCGCGTCGTGCCGCTCGAGGTAGGTCGTATCCGGCAGGATCAGATCGGCGAATGCCGTCATCTCCGACTGGAACGCATCGCACACCACGAGAAACGGGATCTTGTACTCGCCGTCCGGCCCGCGGTCGGTCAGCATCTTGCGGCAGCGTGTCGATCGGGTACGGGTCGCCTCGCCACGCGTTCGTGATGACGTTATGCATCAGGCCATGCACGGCAAGCGGATATTCCCACGAGAAAGCCTTGTCGATGCGCACCGGCTCGCCGGCTTCGTCGATGAAGAGATCGCCGGGTGCCGCGGGCCAGCCGAGCGGCCCGGACGGCAGCGGCGTATTCGGCTTGACATCGTTCGGACTGCCTGGCGGCTTCGCCGACGGCGGCACCGCGCGCGGATACGGCGACTTGTGACGGAAGCCGCCGGGCCGGTCGATCGTGCCGAGCAGCGACATCAGCACGGCGAGCGCGCGAATCGACTGAAAGCCGTTGGAATGCGCGGCAAGTCCCCGCATGGCGTGAAAAGCGATGGGGTTCCCCGTGACGCTTTCGTGCTTCGCGCCCCACGCGTCCGTCCACGCAATCGGCAACGTGATCTTGTGGTCGCGCGCCGTCTGCGCCATCTCGCGCGCGAGGCGGCGGATCGTATCCGCTGCTATCCCTGTGATCTCCTGCGCCCATTCGGGCGTCGTTTCCTTGAAGCGCTCCCTCAACAGCGCGAAGGACGGGGCAACAGGCGTGCCGTCGGCCAGCACATAGCGTCCGTCGAGCGCGGGCTCCGCGCCGGGCGTGTGATGCTGCACTGCCTTGCCGGTCTTCTCGTCCCACCACAGGTGGTTTTGCGGGAAGAGCGGATTGCGCTCGGCGAGCGTGGGATCCTTCACGAACAGGCCGAACGCGTCGCTCTCCGTTCGCATGTCCAGCAGTTCGCCCGCGTTGGTGTAGCGCTTGACGAACTCGTGGTCGTACGCGTTCGCCTCAATCAGTTCGTGGATCAGCGCCATGAACAGCGCGCCGTCCGTACCGGGGCGAATGGGCACCCATTCGTCGGCGATGGCCGCGTAGCCGGTGCGGATCGGGTTGATCGCGATGAAGCGGCCGCCCGCGCGCTTGAACTTCGACAGGGCGATCTTGAGCGGATTGGAGTGGTGGTCCTCCGCCGTGCCGATCATGATGAAGAGTTTCGCGCGGTCGAGGTCCGGTCCGCCGAACTCCCAGAACGAGCCGCCGATCGTGTAGATCATGCCGGCCGCCATGTTCGCGGAGCAAAAGCCGCCGTGAGCGGCGTAGTTGGGGGTGCCGAACTGCTTCGCGAAGAGGCCCGTCAGCGCCTGCATCTGGTCGCGGCCCGTGAAGAGCGCGAACTTTTTGGGGTCGGTTGCCCGGAGATGCGCGAGGCGCTTTTCGATCGTCTCGAGGGCCACGTCCCACGAAACGGGCTCGAACTGCGCTTCGCCGCGTTCCGCGCCGCGCTTGCGCATGAGCGGCTGCGTGAGGCGCGCCGGGGAATACTGCTTCATGATCCCCGACGAACCCTTCGCGCAGATCACCCCCTGGTTCAGCGGGTGTTCCGGGTTGCCGTCGATATAGCGGACTTCCCCGTCTCGCAGATGCACGCGAATGCCGCAACGGCACGCGCACATGTAGCAGGTCGTGGTCTTGATTTCCAGCTTTTCGTCTTGTGTTCGGGCGCCGTGGTCCACTTGAGGCCTCCATTTACGTCCGACAGGTGTCCGGGCATGGCCGGCGCACGCCATCTATACGCAAGAAATGGTAGGCCCATATCATTGACTACTCAACTTTGCATTCTGGATATCAGTCATCGTGAATTCCGATGATTTCCATCAGCGCGCCCCTGCTGCGGGAAACCCCGATTCCCCGAGAGCCGCATCGCACGGTATGGTCCAGCCCTTTGCAACCCCGAAACCCACACGTTTGCGAATCATGGATATCCGTACAACCCGCGTTCGCAATCAGTTCCAGGGGCGAATCGTCTCGATCATCAGAGGAGCGGTGCATTCCGAGGTCGATGTCGTCACGGCGGCGGGCATCTTCACGTCCGTCATCGAAACCGAACTGCTGGACCAGACCGGCCTGAAAGCAGGCTCTGCGGTCGTTGCGATCGTCAAATCATCCGATGTCAAACTCACGGCGCCTTGACGCACCCGCACGATACGTGGCTTCGCGCCACGATTCATGTTTCGTAGTTGACTTATCAACTTGATATCGGGCTTGAAACCGCGCCGAACGCCGACTACCTGGCTACCTGGCTACCTGACGTTTAATAACCTTGAAGTGAACGGCCGTTATGCGCTCACGCCGCAATTGAGCCTGGGCGGTTGTCGCGCTGCGCAAACGCGGACATGTCATCGCCAGGTCATGCGGGCGCGCCATCGTTGCGTCTACACTCACCCTGCGATGCTTGCGTCCGCGCGCGTCAGTCATGGAAGTCCGCCAGCGCAGGCTTCGCCCCCTCTGCCCGCGAGGCGAGACAACATGACCAAAGAAGACATCCCCGAGAATGCACCCACCGAAAGCGGCGCCGGCGTCTCGCGCCGCGGCTTCCTCAAGCTCGCCGGCGCTTCCGGCTTCGCGAGCGCAGCCAGCGCCTTCGCGGGCAGCGCGAAGGCCGACGCCGCCACACCCGACGGCACGCCCGAGCAGATCCACCTCACATGGGGCGAAGACCCGACGCGCGAAGTCGTCGTTTCGTGGGCCTCGCTCGCGTCTTCCACGAATCCGCGCGTGACCTGGAGCGCCGATCGCGGCCAGCGCGAGACGGTGCACGCCGTTCAGCGCACCTATACCGACGGACTCACGGGCGCCGTCGTATTCACGTATCACGCGCGCCTGCGCGGGCTCGACCCGGCCACGACCTACCGCTACGAAGTCACCGCCGACAACGACAGCCGCGCCAGCAGCCCCTTCAGTTCGAGCTTCTCCACGGCGCCGCGCGGGCGCGCGCCGTTCCGCTTCACGAGCTACGGCGACCTCGCCACGCCGAACACGAAATGGGTGCTTTCATCGCCTCAAAGCGGCTTCGCAGTTGAAGCCGTCGAGCGCTTCCAGCCGCTCTTTCATCTGTTGAATGGCGACCTTTGCTATGCGAACCTGAATCCCGCGCACCAGACCGACGTGTGGCGCGACTTCGGCAACAACAATCAGACTTCGGCGGCAAACCGCCCGTGGATGCCGTGCCCCGGCAATCACGAGATCGAGTTCTACAACGGCCCGCAAGGTCTGAATTCGTATCTCACGCGCTACACGCTGCCCGATAACGGCACGCCCTTTGCGGGCCGCTGGTACAGCTTCCGCGTGAGCAACGTGCTGTTCGTCTCGCTCGACGCCGACGACGTGGTCTACCAGGACGCCGCCGCCTTCGTGGCTGGCCCCAACCCGCTCGTGCCGGCCGCGAGCACGGGCAATGCGCCCATCCAGCCGGGCACCTCGTTCTACGTGCGCGGCTACAGCAATGGCTTGCAGACGCGCTGGCTCGAGCAGACGCTGAAGCAGGCGAAGCACGACGACAACATCGACTGGATCGTGGTGCAGATGCACCAGGACGCGCTCAGCTCTTCGAAGACGGGCAATGGGTCAGACAAGGGCATACGCGAGGCGTGGCTGCCTCTCTTCGACCGTTACGGCGTGGATCTCGTGGTGTGCGGCCACGATCACGATTACGAGCGCAGCTACCCTGTGCGCGGCTGCAATCATCACGCGGGCATCGACGCGAAGACCGGAGCGAAGGTGGACACGCTCCAGCCGCGCCCCGTCTCCCACGCTCAGGGCGCGGGCAACACCTTCGACACGAGCCACGGCACGATCCACCTGATCCTGGGCGGCGGCGGCACGAGCGCACCGCTCGATGTGTACGGCGTGGACGTCGGCAACGGCAATCCTCAGGCACAGGTGTTCACGAAGCCCAATCACCCGGTGGCCGGCGCGACCGCGGGCACGTACGCGCGCCCGACAGCGGATGCGCTCGAAGACGCGATCTGGTCGGCGCAGCGCGATACGGGCACGGGCTATGGCATCGCGGTTTTCGACGTCGATCCGGGCACGCACGGGGGCAACACTACGATCACCCTGAACTACTATCACGCACCCGGCGCCGATCATATGCCGACCGGGAATTATGAGTTGTTCGAAACGATTACGCTGTCGAAGTCGCGATAGGCATATACGCGGGGCGCTTGCGCCCCGCGTCGCATTCAAACGGCGAGGGCCGCCTCTTCCGTCTCGCGCACCGCGAGCGCACCGGACGCCAGCCGCCGATAACGTGACAGCGCCCACAGCGGAAAATACGCCGTATAGCCGTGATACTTCAGGTAGTAGATACGCGGGAAACCCGGAGCATTGTGCGAGCGATGCCACCAGAACCCGTCGTCCTGCTGCGCGGATAGCAGATACGCCACGCCCCGCCGCACTGATTCGGATTCCCAGTCACCGAACGCCATTTGCGCGAGCAGTGCCCACGCGGTGAAGTTGGACGCGCTCTCGCCGCCATTGGTGCCGGCAAGGCGCGAATCGATATAGCTGTCGTTGGTCTCGCCCCAGCCGCCATCCGCGTGCTGGCGTGCGCGCAGCCACGCGAGCGCACGGGCGATGTACGGTTGTTCCGGATCCTCGCCCGCGAGCGCGAGACCCGCCAATACGCTCCACGTCCCATAAATGTAGTTGGTGCCCCAGCGGCCCCACCAGCTGCCGTCGGGTTGCTGCGTCGCCTTCATGTATTCGATGGCGCGTGCGAGCGCCGCCTTGTCTTCGGCGCGGCCCGTCACGCCGAAGCACAGCAACACGCGACCCGATACGTCCTCGGTTGGCGGGTCGAGCAGCGCGCCGTGATCCGCGAAGGGAATCGCGTTCAGATAGAGGCGATCGCAGTCGGCATCGAAGGCGGCGAAGCCGCCGTTGCGCGATTGCAGGCCGCGCATCCAGTCGAGCGAGCGCGTCACGCGAGCGGCGTACGGATCCACGCCCGTCCTGCGCGCTTCCCCACGCCCGCGCCGATGCAGCATGGCCGCCACGACGGCCGTGTCATCGATGTCGGGATAGTAGGGGTTCTCATACTGAAACGCCCAGCCGCCCACCGGGGTGTCGGGCTGCGCATTCTCGATCCAGTCGCCACGCACGTCTTCCACCTGGCGCTCGGCGAGCCAGTCGTAGGCGCGCGCGATGCGCTGCTGCAGTTCCCGGTCGGAGATGGCAGCCGCCGCCGGATCGGCCGGCGCGACCGTGCGTGCCTGTTCGAGCGCCATGGTGCTCCACGCGGTGTCCCATACCGGCGAGAGACATGGCTGGCAGTAAGCGCTGCCGTCCGCGCGTTCGACGAGCAGCTTTTCCAACGCATTCTCGCAATCGCGGCGCAGCGGATGATCCTCAGGATACCCAAGCACCTGCATCATCTGGTAGCTGTACACAATGGGCGGAAAAATGCCGCCCATGCCGTCCTCGCCATTCATGCGCTCGGCACACCAGGCTTCTGCGTGCTTCATGGCGCGCTGGCGCAGCGCGCGCGGCAGCATCGGCTCGACATGCCGCAACGCGCGGTCCATCGCGAGAAAGAACCGGCGGATGCCCTTGCCGCGCGGGAAGTATTCCTGCTCTTCTTCCGCCGGAGTGACGAACAGCTCGGCAATCGATACGTCATGCGGATTGGCCGCGCGCGCCTTCAGCGAGCAGAGTGCGAGCAGCGGCACCATGGTCGTGCGCGCCCAGTAGGCGACCTTGTACATCGAAATGGGCACCCACTTCGGGAACAGCACGAATTCGACCGGCATGAACGGCGTGGCGCGCCACGGCACCTGGCCGAAGGTGGCGAGGAGGATACGCGTGAACACGTTCGACTTCGCCGCCCCGCCGAGCTTCAGTATGGTCTCCCGTGCGCGCACCATGTGCGGCGCGTCGGCTGCGTCGCCCGCCGCCTTCAGCGCGAAATAGGCCTTCACGCTGCACGAGACATCGGGCGCACCATCCACGTAGAGATCCCATGCGCCATGCGTTTGCAAACGCTGAATGGCACGCAGATAGCGCGCCATCTTCTCCTGGCGCACCGTGTCGATCTTGCCCATGAAATGCATCATGAGGATGTATTCGGCGGTGATCGTGGCGTCCGATTCGAGTTCGAAGCACCAGCTTCCATCGGCGTCCTGCAGCCGCACGAGCGCTTCGCGGCCGCGAATGATCGAGGCGTCGAGCGCCGCCATGGCAGCCGCGGAAGCGGAAAAAGGCGGGGTCAAATTTTTCATCGGCGAATCATACCATCCGTACGGAATGTTTAGCCGCGAAGCCCGCAATGGTATGATTACCGGCATGAAAGACTCCTCCGTCAAGGCGCCGGCGCGCACGACAAGGCGCGGCGCGAAGGCGGCTCACGCAGTGGCCCCCTTGGCTTCTTCGACCACGAAGACCCCTTCCCCACGCAAAGACGGCGCACCCGCCGCCGGAACACGCCGCAAGAAAGCCCCGGTCCAGGTGCGCGCGCTGTTGCTGCAGGCCGCCTCCGATATCGCGACCGATCAAGGCGTGCCCGCCGTGACGCTGGACGCCGTGGCCGAACGCGCGGGCGTGACCAAGGGCGCGCTGCAATATCACTTCGCCAACAAGCAGGGCTTGCTCGATGCGCTCTTCGAGCAGACGCTGGAGCGCTTCGAGCAGCAAATGCACACGCGCATCGAAGAAGGCGTGGCAGAAGGCGCGCGCAAACATGGCGCCGCCGCGCGCGCCTACCTGCACACGACGATCGACGAGACGAGCCCGGCCGCCAGCACCAACGTGCTGCGCGTGCTGGTCGCCGCGATGATGACCGACCCCGCGATTCGCGAGCGCTACGCCACGCCCATGCGCAAGTGGACGCGCCCCGACCCGCTGCCGCTCGAAGCCGCCGCCCGCCTGATGATCTGCCGTCTCGCGGCAGACGGCCTGTGGATCTCCGACCTGCTCGGCTACCAGAACATGCCGCCGCGACTGCGCGCCGAAGTGGTGCGCCAACTGGAGCGACTGGCGCTAGCGGGCGACTGAACACCCCGCGCGCCAGGGTACACCCTGGCCGCTGCGCATTCCCGCGCGGCGCACTATGCCGAAATCGTCACCGCACACGGGCCGTTCGAACAAGACGGCCAAAATGGCGCGGCCTACGATTGTCCGCATGAAAACCCTGACCGTTATCGATTCCCATACGGGCGGCGAGCCCACCCGCCTCGTGATCGCAGGCGGCCCCGAGCTCGGCCGCGGCCCGCTCGCCGAACGCGTCGCCATTTTCCGTCGCGACTTCGACGGCGTGCGCGCGGGCGTCGTCAACGAGCCGCGCGGCTCGGACGTGATGGTCGGCGCGCTGCTCTGCGAGCCTCACGATCCGTCCTGCTCGGCCGGCGTGATCTTCTTCAACAACGTCGGCTTTCTAGGCATGTGCGGGCACGGCACCATCGGCCTCATCGTGTCGCTCGCGTATCTCGGGCGCATCGCGCCGGGCGTGCATCGCATCGAAACGCCGGTGGGCAACGTCGAAGCCGAGCTGCACAGCGACGGCACCGTCACCGTGCGCAACGTGCCCGCGTATCGCTACCGCCAGGCGGTGCCGCTCGACGTGCCCGGCTACGGCCGCGTGCATGGCGACATCGCCTGGGGCGGCAACTGGTTCTTCCTCGTCGCCGATCACAACCTCACGCTCGAGGCGAGCAACGTCGAAGTGCTCACCGAGGCCACGTGGGCCATGCGCAAGGCGCTCGAGACGAACGGCATTACCGGCGCGGATGGCGCGCTGATCGACCATATCGAACTCTTCGCGCATTCGGACCACGCGGGCGTGGACAGCCGCAATTTCGTGCTGTGTCCCGGCAAGGCCTACGACCGCTCGCCGTGCGGCACCGGCACGAGCGCGAAGGTCGCGTGTCTCGCCGCAGACGGCACGCTCGCGCCCGGCGCGCCATGGCGCCAGGAAAGCATCATCGGCAGCGTGTTCGAAGCGAGCTACGAAACCGCACCCGGGCTTCCCGCCGGCCATGTGCGCCCGAGCATACGCGGCAGCGCGCATATTAGCGCGGAGTCCAAACTGATTTTCTCCGACGACGATCCGTTCGCGTGGGGCATCCGCACGTGATGCAAGGTTCGAATGGCCGTCCCGATGTGGTCGTGATCGGCGCGGGCATCGTGGGCGCGGCATGCGCGCATGAACTCGCGGCGCAGGGTCTGAATGTGCTCGTCATCGAGCGCGCGGGCGTGGGCGGCGGCGTGACCGCAGCTGGCATGGGCCACCTCGTGGTCATGGACGACACGCCCGCCGAATTCGCCCTGAGCGCGTGGTCGCGCGGGCTGTGGCACGCGCTCGCGCCGCGGCTCGACGCGCGCCATGCGTTCGTGCGTTGCGGCACACTCTGGGTCGCCGCCGACGACGAGGAACTGGCGCTCGCGCGAGCGCGCCAGCAGGCGCTCCAACGCCAGGGCGTGGCGTGCTCGATGCTGGATGCGCGCCAGTTGCGCGAAGCCGAACGCGGCCTGCGCGAAGGCCTCGTGGGCGGCATGATCGTCGATGATGACGCCGTGGTCTATGCGCCCGCCGTATCGGCATGGTTGCTCGAACAACCGGTCAGCGGCCGCATTACTTGCCGCACGCAAACGCAAGTCGTGCGTATCGACCGCGCCGGTGTGCATCTCGCCAATGGCGAAGTGCTTGGCGCGGGCGCGGTTTTGATCGCGAACGGCCTGCAAGCGCTCGATCTGATGCCACGCCTGCCACTGCGGGCCAAAAAGGGGCATCTGCTCATCACCGACCGCTACCCCGGCACGATCCGCCATCAGATTCTCGAACTCGGCTATATCAAGAGCGCACACAACGCGAGCGGCACCTCTGTCGCGTTCAACGTGCAGCCGCGGCCGACCGGCCAGTTGCTGATCGGCTCGTCGCGCCAGTTCGACAGCACGGACCCCGCCATCGAGCCCGCGATTCTCGCGCGCATGCTGCGGCGCGCCGCCGAATACCTGCCGCAATTGCCGGCGCTCAACGCGATTCGCGCATGGACGGGCTTTCGCCCGGCGTCGAGCGACGGCATGCCGCTGATCGGCCCTGCCGCCCCGTTTGCCGACGACGACAGCCATCCGTCCACGTGGCTCGCCACCGGGCACGAAGGCCTGGGCGTGACCACGGCGCTCGGCACCGCGAAGCTGATCGCCGCGCAAATGCTCGGGCGCGACGCCGACATCGACGCGACGCCGTATCTTCCCGCTCGCTTCGCTGCCCAGGGGGCCGTGCATGTCTGAGTCCACCACGACATTGACGGTCGATGGGCGCAACGTGGGCGTCGCGCCGGGCAGTTCGGTAGCCACCGCCATCGCTATCGCGGCGCATGCGCAGCAGGCGGCGCTCACCACGCGGCGTTCGGTCAATGGCGCGCTGCGCGGGCCGCTGTGCGGCATGGGCATTTGCCAGGAGTGCCGCGTCACCATCGACGGCGTGCCGCATCGGCTCGCTTGCCAGACGGTCTGCGTCACGGACATGAAGGTCGTCACCGGGAACGCGGCGCCATGAAGTTCGACATCCTGATCATCGGCGCCGGCCCGGCCGGACTGAATGCGGCGCGCACCGCCGCACAGGCCGGCGCGAGCGTGGGTATCGTCGATGACAATGCACTGCCCGGCGGCCAGATCTGGCGTCAGGGTCCCGACCATCGCGCCACCGGCCCCGCACGCGCCTTGCTCGATGCCCTCGCCGCGCGCGCCAACGTCACGCTGCTGAGCGGCACCCGCATCGTGCAGGCGCTGCCCGGCAGGCAACTGCTCGCGGAAGGCGCCGACCGGGCGTTCACGCTCGCTTACGGCAAGCTCATCGTCGCCTCGGGCGCGCGCGAGCGCTTCCTGCCCTATCCCGGCTGGACCTTGCCGGGCGTCACGGGCGCGGGAGGCTTGCAGGCGCTCATCAAGGGCGGCATGCCCGTGCGTGGCGAGCGCATCGTCGTCGCGGGCAGCGGGCCGCTGCTCTGGGCCGCCGCCGTGACCGCGCGCCAGCATGGCGCGACGATCGCCGCGATCGTCGAGCAGGCGCCGCCGCGGGCCGTGCGTCGCTTCGCTGCGGGCCTCGTCCATACGCCCGCGAAGCTCGCGCAGGCGCTGCGCATGCGCTTCGATCTGCGCGCCTCGCCTTACTGGTGCGATGCGTACGTTGCCGAGGCGATCGGCACGTCGCGCGTGACGCAGGTGCGCGTGCGGCGCGGCAGCGATGACACGCTCATCGATTGCGACCGCCTCGCCTGTGCCTATGGTCTCGTGCCGAATACGGGCCTCGGCGCTGCGCTTGGTTGCCGCCTGGAAACCCGCGCGGGCGCTCCCGCCATCGCAGTGAACGAATTCCAGCAGACCTCGGTTGAAACCCTCTACGCGGCCGGCGAATGCACGGGCGTTGGCGGCATGGAACTCGCGGCGGTGGAAGGGCGCATTGCGGCCTGCGCCGCGCTTGGCGACGAGACCAGCGCACAGCGCCTCTTCGCCGAACGCGAACGCTACCGCCGGTTCGCCGCACGCCTGCACGACGCCTTCGAACTGGCTCCCGCACTGCGCGCGCTCTCGCAACCGGACACGGTGTTCTGCCGCTGCGAGGACGTCGCCTGGCGCGATGTCGCCCGCCACGCATCGTGGCGCGACGCCAGGCTGCAGACGCGCTGCGGCATGGGCCCCTGCCAGGGCAAGATCTGCGGCGAAGCCGCGGCGTTCTGCTTCGGCTGGCCACAAAACGGCCAGCGTCCGCCGTTCTCGCCCGCGCGCATCGACACCTTGCTGCAGGCAGAAGCCGCCGAATAACGCCGCTCGCGTTTTTTGATTGCGGATGCGCGAGGGCGCGCGAAACGGCACAATAACGGTCTCCCGTCGATCCCGCCTTGTGCTCAAGCGATGCCCGAACTGGTCCTGCCCGCCGCCCTCGAAAACGCCACGTTTGCGCAGATGGTCGCGCATTTCGCCATGCTCGAACCGCTGTTCGATGCCATGCCCGACGTGGTGTTCTTCGTGAAGGATCACGACGCTCGCTACGTGATCGCGAACACCACGCTCGCCGCGCGCTGCGGCTTCAAGGAAAAGCGCGCGCTGCTCGGCAAGACGGCCGAGCAGGTCTTTCCCTCGCGCTTCGGGCACGGCTACACCGCGCAGGACCAGGCCGTCGTGCGGCTCGACAGCAGTCTCATCGATCAGCTCGAACTGCATCTGTATCCCGGGCGGCAGCCGGGCTGGTGTCTCACGTCGAAAGTCCCGCTGCACGACGCGCGCGGCCGCGTGCTGGGCGTGGCGGGCATCTCGCGCGACTTGCAGGCCGCCGAAGGCACGCATCCTGCCTACCAGCGGCTCGCGGTCGCCGCGAAGTACATCCAGGACAACTATGCGCAACCCGTCAAGCTCGCGCATCTCGCGAAGCTCATCAACATGTCGGTGGCGCAGATCGAGCGTTACTTCCACAAGATCTTTCACCTCACGCCGCGCCAGATGCTGCTGAAAGCGCGTCTCGACGCGGCCTCGGTGCTGCTCGCGAGCGACCTGAGCATCACCGACATCGCCACGCAATGCGGCTACAACGATCACAGCGCGTTCACGCGGCAATTCAAGGCCACGGTGGGCATCACGCCAAGCCAGTATCGCGCGTTGCTGCAGGCGCATGAACACGCGGAACCGTCCGGCGTGTAAGCGTCGCGGCGGCGCGCCCAGGGTTTTCCCAGGGAAGCGGAAAAGAAGCAGCGGACTATGCAGATTTCGTCTTCCTGAGAAGCGAAAGCCCTCAAGCGTCAAACGATATGGACAGCGATACTCCACTCATATTCAACAGGTACCGGCGCGAGCCGCTACGCATTCAAGGAGTGAGTCACAGTGAGCGCTATCCAGTGGAGCGGTGTGTTTCCCGCCGTCAGCACGCAGTTCAAGGCGGACTTCTCGGTCGATCTCGACGCCACGCACCGGGTGGTGAGCAATCTCGTCAAGGACGGTGTGTCGGGCCTCGTGGTGTGCGGCACCGTCGGCGAGAACACGTCGCTCGCGACGCATGAAAAGCTCGCGGTGATCGAGGCCGCGCGCGACGCCGCCGGCGGCAAGGTGCCCGTGATCGCAGGCATTGCCGAGTTCACCACCGAGTTCGCGCGCCAGACCGTGAAGGAAGCGGCGCGCGTGGGCGTGGACGGTGTGATGGTCATGCCGGCGCTCGTGTATTCCGCGAAGCCGCACGAGACGGCCGCGCATTTCCGCGCCGTGGCTTCCAGCACCGATGTGCCGGTGATGGTCTACAACAATCCGCCGATCTACAGGAACGATGTCACGCCCGACATTCTGATCGCTCTTCAGGATTGCGAAAATATCGTCTGCTTCAAGGATTCTTCGGGCGATACGCGCCGCTTCATCGATCTGCGCAACGCCGTGGGCGACCGCTTCGTGCTGTTCGCGGGTCTCGACGACGTGGTGGTCGAAAGCGTGGCCGTGGGCGCGCAAGGCTGGGTCTCGGGCATGTCGAACGTATTCCCCAAGGAGGGCGAAACGCTCTTCCGTCTCGCGAAGCAAAAGCGCTTCGACGAAGCGCTCGCGCTCTATCGCTGGTTCATGCCGCTGCTGCATCTCGACGCGCGACCCGACCTCGTGCAGTGCATCAAGCTGTGCGAGGAACTGGTGGGCCGCGGCAGCGCCATCACGCGCCCCCCGCGCCTGGCGCTCGAAGGCGAGGCGCTCGCGCACGTGAAGGCCGTCGTCGAGAAGGCGCTCGCCACGCGCCCCGCCCTGCCGGACGTCGGTCTCTGAGCGCTAACCAGCGCGTGAACCAGGCGCCCAGTTCTCCAAAACGTTTCTTCGCATCATCGAAACCGGGCCGCGTTGGCCCGGTTTGTCTTTTTACACGGGATGCCATGTCCACTACCGCCACGAACGACGCACCCGCGCAGGTCGTCCTCACGCTCGACGAAGTCTTCGCGCTCTCGCGCAACGTGCTGTTGCGGCACGGCATGTCTGAGGCGCATGCGGATGCGATCGCGCGCGTCATCGCCCAGGGCCAGCGCGACGAATGTCACTCTCATGGCATCTATCGCCTGCTCGTCTGCGCGCGCTCGCTCAAGAGCGGCAAGGTCGATGCGCGCGCGGAGCCCACGCTGCGCGATATCGCGCCCGGCGTGCTGGCCGTGGACGCGCACTATGGCTTCTCCCTGCTCGCTTTCGAAACCGGCCTTCCCGTGCTCGCGCAGAAAGCGCGCAGCCAGGGCATCGCGGCGATGGCCATCAACCGCTGCTTTCATTTTTCCGCGCTGTGGCCCGAGGCAGAAGCCATCGCGGCGCGAGGACTCGTGGGCATCGCGATGAACCCGAGCCATAGCTGGGTCGCGCCAGCGGGCGGCACGCGCGGCGTATTCGGCACAAATCCGCTTGCCTTTGCATGGCCGCGCGAAGGCCGCTTACCGTTCGTGTTCGACTTCGCGACGAGCGCGATTGCGCGCGGCGATATCGAACTGCACGCGCGCGAGGGCAAGCCCATTCCGCCGCATTGGGCGCTCGACCGCGACGGCCAGCCGACCACGGACGCCCGCGCCGCGCTGGACGGCGCGATGCAGACGTTCGGCGGCCATAAGGGCTCGGCGCTCGCGGCCATGATCGAACTGCTCGCAGGCGCGCTGATCGGCGACCTCACGAGCATGGAGTCGCAGGCTTTCGACGAGGGCGCGGGCGCGAGCCCCTGTCATGGGGAACTCGTCATCGCCATCGATCCCCGCCGCTTCGGCGGTGACGGCTACGAAGCCGGCCAGGCTCGCGCGGAGCGTCTGTTCGCCGCGATCACCGCGCAAGGCGCGCGCCTGCCGTCGCAGCGCCGGTTCGAGGCGCGCGAGCGCAGCGAACGCGAAGGCGTGAAGGTGCCGCGTGCGCTGTACGACGATGTGCTGAAACTGCTCGACTGAAAGCGGATCGCAATACGGCCTGGCGCTCACTCACAAGTTGACGCCATACGCTCGCGCAACACGAAGATCCTGCGCGAGCGTTAC
>Ga0306920_100003292_pt1 | contig 20453 bp, 20 predicted proteins | sample flu12Cox44000170_FD_204666 | JGI IMG/M metagenome (GOLD analysis project Ga0306920, IMG submission 204666) | Lab enrichment of tropical soil microbial communities from Luquillo Experimental Forest, Puerto Rico - flux4day.12C.oxic.44.000.170 (v2)... | ecosystem: Environmental > Terrestrial >... | reverse complement strand
GAGTTCTGCATCATCATCGTCCCTCCTCAAACAGAGGGCGCAGGGAAAGCCGGGCGCGCGATGCACCCGCAGCCTCGCGTGCGAATGAAAAAAGCACACGAGCATAGTCACTACAGGTACGCCGAAACGATCCGGCTTTCCCTGCGCGATGGTTTTACGACTTATTCCGCGCTCTCTCCGGCGATCGGGCTCTTTGTCGCCGTCGCTGGCCCGATGCGAACGCATCGTCACCAACTTCGCGCCAGCGTCGAGGCGCTAAGACCACACGGCTTCGTCGTCCGCGCGCTGGTGCATTCGTCGTCTGCACCATGCGCGTCCACCGCATCCCGCTTCCTACGTCCGTGACGATCGCGATACGCCCCTCTTTTCGGAAGCGGGATGGCGCGAATCATGCGCGTGATTTGGGTCGGCCATCAATACAGGCGGCATGCGGCACATTGGCACGACGGGCAAAACACCTCGCGTTGGCGAAATGCGTGTCAAGACCTTTTCATCATTCGACGAAGCAATTGCTTCATTACGTAACGTGGCATAGCGCTCGGGACCCGCGGAGAGAGAGAGTCCTTGGCGAGCCACGGATCCTCTCTCCCGCTTGCCGCTGCTTGAAATCATTGCTACCGCGCTGGCTGAGACTGCCCCTCACCCGGATCGCATCTGAAATGCGATCCGACCTCTCCCCGCAGGCGGGTCAAGCTCGGCCATGACGAAATAAAATTGTCATTGCGAGGAGCAAAGCGACGAAGCAATCCAGAACTACAAAGAGACTGGCTGGATTGCTTTGCTTCGCTCGCACTGACATCAAGTCGGGTGCACAGAGCGAGCACGCCCGGTCGAGTTTCCGGGTCTGCGCCAACCAAGTCGGCTGTTGCCGACCTGGTCATTTCGTATTTGCTGAACTCGGGTAAACCCGAGTTCAGGCGGCGCATCCCGGAACGACGCCGCGTCCTTACCCCGCGGCTTTCGCCACGGTGTCGCGCTGGCGCTTCATGACGATCTTGTTGAGCGCGCCCAGATACGCCTTGGCGGACGCGACCAGCGTGTCGGGGTCGGCTGCCCGCGCCGTCATCGAGCGGCCCTCATGCGCGAGCCGCACCGACACCTCGGCCTGCGCGTCGGTGCCTTCGGTCACCGCATGCACCTGGAACAGTTCGAGCGTGGCCTCGTGCGGCACCAGCGCCTTGATGCAGTTGAATACCGCATCCACCGGACCGTTGCCTTCGGCTTCCTCGATCTTGATCTGGCCGTCGACGTCGAGCTTCATGGTGGCGCGTTGCGGTCCGTGGGTGCCGGCGATCACCGTGAGCGAAGCCAATTTGATACGATCGTGGGCGGCCGCGATCTCCTCATCCAGCAACGCCTCGATATCCTCGTCGTAGATGTCTTTCTTGCGATCGGCGAGCGCCTTCATCCGCACGAAGGCGTCCTCGATCTGGTTTTGGCCGAGCTTGTAGCCCATTTCTTCCAATTTGTGCACGAAGGCATGACGGCCCGAATGCTTGCCGAGCACCAGCGAGGACTGCTTCAAGCCGACCATCTCGGGACGCATGATTTCGTAGGTGGATGCATCCTTGAGCACGCCGTCCTGGTGGATGCCGCTCTCGTGGGCGAACGCGTTGCGGCCGACGATCGCCTTGTTGTATTGCACCGGGAACGAGGTTGCGGCTGACACGAGTTTCGAGGCGCGCGTCAGCATCGTGGTGTCGATCTTGTTCCAGTACGGAAACTTGTCGTGGCGCACATTCATCGCCATCACAACTTCCTCGAGCGCGGCATTGCCGGCGCGCTCGCCGATGCCGTTGACGGTGCATTCGATCTGGCGCGCGCCGCCGGCGATGCCGGCCAGCGAATTCGCCACCGCCATGCCGAGGTCGTTGTGGCAGTGGACCGAGAACACGGCCTTGTCCGAATTCGGCACCCGCTCGATCAAGGTGCGCATGAAGTGGGTATATTCCTCAGGCACCGTGTAGCCGACAGTGTCGGGAATGTTCACCGTGGTGGCGCCAGCCTTGATCACGGCTTCGACGATGCGGCAGAGGAAATCCATCTCGCTGCGCGTGCCGTCTTCGGCCGACCATTCGACGTCGTCGATGTGGTTGCGGGCTCTCGTGACGTTGGCAATTGAAGTTTCGATCACCTGCTCCGGCGTCATGTTCAGTTTGACGCGCATGTGCAGCGGCGAGGTCGCGATCACGGTATGGACGCGGCCACGGCGCGCGAATTTCACCGCTTCCGCGCAGCGGTCGATGTCCTTGGGATGGGCCCGCGACAGCCCGGCGATGACTGCATTCTTTGCACGGCGCCCGATCTCGCTCACCGCCTGAAAATCGCCTTCGGACGTGATGGGGAAGCCGGCCTCGATGACATCGACGCCCATGTCGTCGAGCATCTCGGCGACCTCGAGCTTCTCCTCGAAGGTCATGGTGGCGCCGGGACATTGCTCGCCGTCGCGCAGCGTGGTGTCGAAAATGATGATGCGGTCCTTCTCGGACTTGTTCGCGGGGGCCATTTTGAAAGTTCCTCTGGGTCAGTGCGCCGTTGCTTGGGCGCTGAAGGGGTTCTCTTGATCTCACGCAACCCCTGAGTGCCCAGGCGCAAGTCGCCCAGACGGCCCTCAGGGGCCGATAAGAAGCAGAAGCCCGCCGAGAAGGAGGGTGGGCAAGGTCGCGGCCGGAATCGAAGAGCGAGAGGCGGTATCGACCGCTCCCCCCCGAATTCCGGACATTTCGCCGCGAATCGGCATTGCCAAAACCCTTTGCAGGCTCATCCTGGGCCAAAACCGTTGACGGTTGGTTGCCTCGCGCGGACGAACCTTAGGGGGGTCGTTCTAGAGCATGATCCGCAAAAGTGGAAGCCGGTTTTGCTCGCGACAAACGCGAAAAGCGCGTTTGCGCTGAGATCATGCTCAATCAAGGGACGTAGAAACCTGCCACTGCGACCAAAAGATGGTCAGGCAGACTGACCTAATTGGCGCGGACCGCGCGGAGGTTTTCGTCGTCCCCAACGAAGTGGGGATTCACATCCACAGCGACCGGTAAAACCTTGCCTCTTTTCCGACATACAAGAAAAATGTGGTGTTGCACTGGCGACACGCATTCCCGGCGCGGAGCCGTGTACGATGTATGCATCGAGATTATTCGGCGGTCGCCGTGCATGATTCGGAATCAGGCGAGTATTCAAATCGGGGGAAATACGATGAAGAAGTTTTTGCTGGGGACTCTTGGTCTTGTTGCAATGGCCGCTCCCGCGCTTGCAGCTGACCTTCCGGTCAAGGCGCCACCGCCCATGATCCCACCGATGTTCAACTGGTCGGGCTTCTACATTGGTGGCGACGGCGGTTGGGGACGGAGCGATAATTGCTGGGACGTGTTTGTGCCAGTTCCTCAGACAGCATTGACTCCGACGGGATTTTTTCCAGCGAGCAGTGGCTGCAACGACCGATCCGGAGGCCTCGTCGGTGGCCAGATCGGCTACCGATGGCAACAACCCGGAAGTCATTTTGTTTGGGGTTTGGAAGCTCAGGGGGATTGGGCGAATCTGAGCCGCTCGCATGTCAGCCTTTTCGATCCATTCTTGCAGCTCGGTGCCAAGGTTGACGCGATAGGACTTTTCACCGGCCAGTTCGGTTTTGCCTGGGATACGTGGCTCTGGTACTTGAAGAGCGGCTTTGCGGTGACCGACAACAACTTCTTTTTCGCTGACGCAGCTAGTGGGCTTGCTGGCTCGGTAAGTTCGACCCGCTGGGGTGCGGCCCTCGGTACTGGATTCGAGTACGCCTTCACGCCGAACTGGTCGGTCGGATTTGAGTACGACCACCTCTTCATGAACAGCAAAGACATTATCTTCCCGGGGGTCGTGGCTCCTGTGCTTGGCGGCTCCTTCAGTCGAATCAGCCAGGACGTGGACATGGTGACCGTGCGCTTCAACTACCGCTTTGGCGGCTATGGCGCCCCGCTCGTCGCCCGTTACTGATTTCCTCTAATCTTCGGTCAATCAAAGCCCCGGCATGGTCCGGGGCTTTTTCTTGGCGAACGAAGTCGCCCCGACGTAAAGGGCTTGTCAGATCAGCGAATGCAAAGCCCTGACCGCGGCCTCGCGGCTCTCCACCGGGACGAACAGATTCACCGAATGTGGCGACATGACATATTTGTCGGCGACGATTCCATGTTGTCCGAGAATCTGGATCGCCCTGAACGGCAAATCTGAAGAAACGCCGCCGAAGCAAGTGACGCTCACCGAACTCAAGGTCTCGCGCTGTTTACGCAGTTCTTTGCTCGTTTCGAGCGTGCGCAGCAGTGCGTCAAGCCACTCCGGGTCGCAAGTCATCATGATGCGGGTTTTTCCGCCCGTGAAAGCCGAGGCGAGCAGTTGCGGCCAGGATAACCCGCTTTGTTTGAGGTGCCTGGCGAATTTCTCAAAGCCCTGATTGAGATCCGCCGAATCGATCTCGACATGCTCGACGCGAGCGATGGAGTTGACGGCCAAAGCCTTTCCGCTTTCCATTCCCACAACCTCCTTGACCACTTGCGTGCTGTGTTCTGCGCCGCCCCATTTCTTGATAACCAAAGGCACATTCTGGCTTTGCGCCAGCTCCACGCTGCGAAAATGCAGGACCTTGGCGCCCCAAAAGCACATTTCGGACAGCGATACAAAATCCAGCTGACGCAGCGGCTTTGCGTTCGTCACGACGCGCGGATCGGCCGAGCAAACTCCGTCGACCTCTTTGATGATTTCACAGGACTCGGCTTTTAGCACTGCGGCCATGGCGACTGCAGTGGTGTCGCTGCCGCCCCGGCCCAGCGTGGTGATTTCTTTCGTCACCGGATTGACGCCCTGAAAGCCCGCCAAAACCACGACGCGTCCACGATCGAGTTCTTCGAGAACGCGAACCGGCCGCACATCCAATATGCGCGCGGACGAATGGGACTCGTCGGTCATCACTCCGGCTTGACTGCCGGTAAAGCTGATCGCCGGCACGCCGAGATCCGACAGCGCCATGCTCATCAGGGACATGCTGATGCGCTCGCCGGTGGTCAGCAACATGTCGAGTTCACGGCGATTCGGATGCGGGCTCACCTGATAGGCCATCCTGACAAGTTCGTCAGTGGACTTGCCCATGGCTGAAACGATGGCCACGACGCGACGACCACGGCCATGCAACGCGGCGAGACTGCGCGCGACATCGCGGATCTTGGCCGGTGTTTCGACGCAGGCCCCGCCGTATTTTTGCACGATGACAGGATTTTTGCGCATTCTGCCTGCAAAAGTTCCCAAAAGAGCGGCCGACCCGCCCCCTGGTGGAATTGCCGGATCGCGCAAAGCGGCTGGCGCCGGAGACCAGCGACGCTTGCGCGATCTTTTCGAGGTCTTGATCGGCAGATCAGGCAAAATCACAAAGGTAAAGGTAATGTCATTTTCGGCAAAGTTTCGGCGATTGGCCAAGACCAGGCCTCTAAAGCCGGTCCGCAATCTGCTGCATCACAGCCCCTTGTGGATTTTCCGCTATCCGTTCTGGACCTTTCGGGTGTGAAGTCTAGCACACGGGCCGCTTTTTTGTCGCCGCCTCCACGGCCCGGATTTCAGCTTTCGTCTCGCCAAGCGGCACGTTCGGTGTTTACGATCCGGTGAGTCTAAATCGGCGAAAACAGGCATTGGGAGCTGCCATGGGGATCAGAAGCCATCGCGCTGCGGCAGCTCTTGCCCTCGGGCTCTCTTTCGTGCCGCCGATTTCCGTCGTCATCGATGCGCCCATCGGCACGATGGCCTCGCGCGTCCCGGGCGTCATCGGCAATCTCGGCTTCATGTCCCCTGCAAGGGCTCAGCCGGGGACGTTGGGGAAAAAGCAATTGGACGCGCTCGAGACCTACAGCGATGCCGTGAAGAATTTCGAGTCGATCCTGAGCCAACGGCGCGCGCAGATCAATTCGAATCAAAAGCTGCCGAACTTGCCGGGGCAGGCGCTCTATCTCGCACGCATCAACATGATGAGCGCCTACAAGGACCTCACCGACGCCATTCCATCCAGAATCGGAAGACCGAATAAATTCAAAATCCCTCCGGCTTATTTCGACGCCGACAATGAGCCCCTCATCGACGAGTACAGAAAGCTCTTCGACATCATGGAGGCGCCGCCCTCGGACGCGCAAAAATCGGATACTCCATTCAGGGACGTCGCCGATCTGGGAGCCGCCATCGCGCGAGCAAAGGGCCTGGGTACGACCAATGTCGAGGCGGCAGGCCGCATCAGCCTGGGGATCTTCTTCGCCGAGACGAATGGCAATCAGAACGTGGGGAATGCGCGTTCGAACAAATACAAGGGAAGCATGCAGACCGATCCAGGCGAAGATCAGAAAGGCCGAAAGAAATGGGCGGCAATGAAACAGTCGATCGCCGCCATCGATCCCGCGCTGAGCCTTCGCGACGACATTGAAGAGGCCCGCTCCGGCAGCATGGACCATCGCTATAACCACTGGACCGCCGTGCGGGATGGCCTCATGAGCACACACGCCGATATTTTCCCGCACTTGCCGGCGATCGTAAAAACACTGCCGGATCCGATCGACCAGATGAAGTTTTTTGAACTCATCCAGATCATCCCTACTCCGACCATCTCGGCCTTGCAGTCAGGCAATCTGGTCGACTACAGAATTTCGGGTGCGAAGAACATGGGATACCTGAGGAACAACAGCATTTTTGCCTTTGGACAGGCCGACAGGGCAAGAACATCGGCAACCGTCCGCGAAATCCTCGATGCGATGTGGCTCTTCAACGCCAAATTCGAAAAAGCGATTGCCAGATTCGACGAGATCAAGGCGCGGTAAAGCCTGATCCGGATCCGAAGGGCCGCGTCGGCGGAAAGTGGCGATCGGTTCTCGCTGGCCACAAACGCGAAACGGGTTTGGGCGGCTGAAACGATCGCGCTTTACTGCACCGTCTGTACGGATCGGAGACCACAGAATTCCTTTACAGCCGCGGTGACGCCGCTGCTGATCATGTCCTGGCGTTCGGGCGAATCCATCTTGAGCTCTTCGTCGCGGTTGATGATCGAACCGGCCTCCAGCAGGACGGCAGGCATCTGTGTCGATTTCAGCACGATGAGCTTGTCGTAGCTGTAGACACCGGTTTCCTCGTTCAACAGCGGGTGCCGGTACCGGCCCATGACAGGCTGGCTGTATTGTTGGGCATATTGCAGGCCTGACGCCTTCATTTCCTTCGCAACCAGGTTGGCAAACAAGAGGCTCGTCCTGAAGTCCGCGTTGTTGCGGGAGACGAAGACGGAATAACCGCTGAAGCGATCGCTGAAATGGCTTTTCTTGCCTTCGAATTCCCAATTCTCCAGGAATGAATCGGGCACGGAGTCATGGTGGATCGACAGGAACAGATCCGCGTGCAGGCGGTTGGCGGCGGCGACACGCCTGAACAGGCTGGGTCGCGCCTTGCCCCCGGTCACGAGCAACCTCGTCTCGGCAAAACCTTCACCCTTCAATTTCTCCTCGATCCGCTTTGCAAGGCGCAGATTGAAGACGAACTCCGCGATGTTGCGGGCGCTCATCGCGCCTTCCGATTCAGCGGTATGGCCGACATCGAGGACGATCGTGAATTTCGAAGGATCGCACGGATTTGCGACCGATCTCAGCGCAGAAGGGTCGATGCCGTTCGGCCCCAGAGCGGCAAGCTTTACAGGATGGGACTTTGGCGAGGAGACATGCTTTGGCGATTTGCCGTGCCTTGAGCTTTTGGAAACGTGTGAGCGTCCGCCGGCATCGCTGACCCCGATCGGCAGAAGCACCAGTGCAGACATCGCGGCAATCATGGTGCGGCGGCGGGACCGAAATCCGGCAAGGATACCGCCGGGCACACGAATAGAGTCGCAGCGCTTCATGCTTCGCCCTCCCGAACGCCATCATAGCGGCTGAGGCGGTGATTCCGGAAGAGGCCCGCGATGTCTATTCCGGATCGATGTGAGCACCGCACACCTCGTGTCCTCCCGGCTTCTTCACAGTAACGGCGATTTGGAGGCTTTTGGATGTCCGATCCGGGCCAAGCGCGGGCATGTCTGCCTCATTCGATGACCTCGTCGGCGGTGGCGAGCAGCGCGGGCGGGATTTCGAGGCCCGGCGTCCCGGCTACCCTGAGATTGATCACCAACTCGTACTTGTTGGGCGCCTGTACGGGCAGCTCGCCCGGCTTCGCACCTTTGAGGATACGATCTACATACCTCGCTGCACGCCCGAAGTCGCGGGGATCGATCACGCTCAACTCCATCGCGGATGCACCCCCATCGGTCACGTCGCCGCTGAGCCGCCGGGCAACGCGATGAGCTCCCGCCGTCGCATGCGTCATCCCTCGAGGACCACGCTTGCTGGCATCAGAGCCCGGACGAACCTGGCATGGGAAGGCCAGGCGCGTCGCGGCCTTTGGCGGCGTGAGCCGGCAGGTCCGCCGGAGCGGCCGATTGAATGTCTTGGCGGTCTCGCCCCGAAGGTCTAGCTTAAAGTCGGTGCCGTTGGGCCTACTGCCCTGCCGTTCATTTGCGACGAGCGGAGGAGTCGACGATGAAGACGATTTTGGTACCCACCCAAGACATCCCGGCCATGAAATCCACGCTCGAGACGGCTGTGCTGCTCGCCAGGCGCACCGGCGCCTACATCGAGGGCGTTCCATTGTGGTTCGGCGTTCCCGAGTTCGTCGTGGCCGAGCTTGCCAGCAGCTTTTCGGTCGAAGTCTACCGGGCGCGGCGCCAGGAAGGAACGGTGGGAGCGCGCAAGCTGTTCGAGACCTTCATGCAGCAGCACGGTGTTGCAGCCAGATCGACCGCAGGCGGACCTACGTATGGCTGGTTCGCCGAGGTGCCGCCGGGCGAAGGCCTGGTCGGGAGTCACGGCCGCGCGTTCGACGTGATCGTCATGAGCCGGCCCGACGCCGATACGGTAGCCCCCTATAACCGGGCGATCGAGTCGGGGCTGTTCGAAAGCGGCCGCCCCGTGCTGTTGTCGCCGCCGACCGCTCCGAAACGGATCGCAACCAACATCATGATCCATTGGAACGGCAGTACGGAGCAGGCCCGCGCCAATGCCTTTGCGATGCCGTTGCTGCACCTGGCCGAGCGCGTGACGGTGTTGACCGTCGTCGATGGACAGGACGTACCCGGCCCATCGGCCGATCAGGTGCGCAGTCAACTGCGCTACAACGGCATCGCCGCCGAACTCGCGAGCATCGAACGCGAGGGCCGCAGCACCGGCGAGGCGGTCCTCGCCGCGGCGAGGACCGAGGGGTGCGATCTTTTGATCAAGGGAGCCTTCACGAGGAACAGGCTACGGCAGACGATTTTCGGCGGCGCCACCAGCCACATCATGCATCACGCGGACTTGCCGTTGTTCATGGCGCATTAGGCTGTGCATTCATGAATCGGAGTGCGTGGCGCGTTTGATGTCCGCTTGTCCGCCATTGGCGGCGCACGTCGCCGGAGGTCGCAGAAGGGCCAGGGAGGCATTTCGCCTGCAGCCCCTTCAACTGGCGAGCGAAGCGTTGCGTCGGGCGCGCGACCTGCGTCGAGCCGGCCTCGCGTCAAGCGGGTTTAACCGCAGCAAACCTCGCGCCACCCATGATCTTCTGTTGCACCAGACTGACGAACAGCACGTAGGACTTGTAGAAATCGTCGTGGCCAGCAGGTGCGCCGGTTTGCTCGGCCTCGCCGCGCAGCTTCTGGTACATGCGCAGGCGCTCGGCCAAGATGATGCCCCATCTGTCCGTCTCATCTTCGATCGATTCAATTTCAAAACCAGCGCCGCGCAGCAATTCGGCGTGCCGGTCGATATTGATCAGGGTTGCCGCCGCCATCCCATCCCACAGGAGCTGTTCGTCCACGGCTGACAATGGCTCATGAGCGATCCAGTCGGTGAAAGCGATGCGTCCACCCGGCCGCAGCACGCGATGCGCCTCTCTCAAGGCAAGAGCGAGGTCGGGTACATGGAACAGCGCTTCCTGGCTTACGACCGCATCCTGGCTGGCGTCAGGCAGCGGCAAGGCGGTTACATTGCCCTCGATGACCTGGACCTGGCCGCTCAGCCCGACACGCTGTGTCAGCTCCGCAGCGCCTGCAACTCGCGCAGGCGTCAGTTCGACGCCAGTGACAAACGCGCCGTAACGGTGCGCCAGGTAGCGGGCCGGTCCACCAAGACCGGCGCACAGGTCGACGATCCTGGTGCCAGAGCCGATATGCGCGCACTTGGCCAGTGCATCATTGGCCTCGGTGCCGCCATAGTGATCCTGATCGTGCGGAAACAGCTCGTCCGGACGCAATCCATCAAGAGTGCCGCGTGCTGCCTCCAGCTTGGTGAGGATGATTTGCGCCGATATCGGATGACGTTCGTAAAAATCAGCGGCCGTGTGGATCTTTGAGGCCATGACCATCTCCCATAATGGAACCGTTCTGGTCGCATATCGGAATTGCCCCGAGAATCGAAAAAGTGCCCTGGGCGGGCTGCCCACGTCTCAATGTCCAACGGCGCCCTGGAAAGGAGATGCTGCCGCTGCAGGCAACTTTCACCCGCGCAATGTGAGCTCGTTCACATCCTTTTGCCGGAAAATGGGTTAGTGAGGTGTCTGCGATTACAGGGTTTGATCATGTGGACACGTTATGAACTCTTTTCCTACGGTCTGGTCGTGACCGTCGCGCTTGCCGGCCTTGGTATGCTCTCAACGCTTCTCCTTGGCTGAGCCCGCCGGCGACCTGCCGCAAGCCAGCCTTCGCTGTCGGCCCTGCTGATGCTTGTGGCTTGTGGCTTGTGGCTGCAATCGAGCCGATGGCTCGTCGAACGAGTTGGCCTCGGATTCTATTGCTTCGTCTTGCTCGACGAGGCGAAGGCGTTCTTCACGGCCGTGGTGATCTTCGACCAACTGCAGGACAGTGAATCATCGACGCAGTGCGGCGGCTTCGGCTTGTCGCGCTTGGCGGCGACCGAAGGCAGGTTGGTCGGCGTCAACACCATCGGCGGACCCACCGATTGACGCGCGCGCTCCATCTCGGCCCAGAGCCGTTCGTTCTGACGTCTGGCCAGTTCGGCCGAAACGGCTTCCTGCCGCTGGGCATCGAGATAGACGATATAGGCGCGATCGATCTGCTTGCGTTCCTCCGCCGTCGGATTGGGGCCCGCGATGTCGAAATTCCGGTCCATCATGAAGTCGTAATAGGTGTAGCCACCGCCCGCCTTTCGCCGTCCCGCAAAGCGCGCGTTGCAGTTCGTCATCAAGGGTCGGGTTTCTTCGTTCGCCATCCGGGCCTGAACCAGTTCGACGCATTCTTCGAAATCCCGGGCGAACTCCGGCGAGGAGTCGCGAAGGGCCAGCCAAAGCAGCGGCAACGCGAGCAAAGCTCCCGCGAGCCCCACCCAAAGGCGATTGCTGACGCCCAATTCCCACAAATAACGCATGCCCTGAAATCCCCAAGCGATTCGCTACTAGGGGCAGCGATTGCGGATTTTTCCGGGCAAGAAATTCTGTTGCTGCCCGGCCACAGCCGTTGCGTTTTTTCGTCGCGGCGAATTCTCGCCATCTTTGGGCAAAGTTCGTTGGACAGAGTTCCTTTCATCGCACTACTCAAGGAATCTCCATCATGTCTTCAGCAAAAGCGCTTGCTACCTTGGCGCCGGTCAAAGCGCTTGCAACCCTGGCGTCAGTCGCAGCGGTCGTATGTTGCCTGTTCGCGTTCGGTTGGGTGGGTCTTGCGCTGCTCGGCTATTGATAGCGGTTTCGAAAGCGCCCCGGATCAACCGGGGCATTGCCTGCCACGGGAGGGAGAAAGAAAGCGCCGGACAAGGTGGACGCGTCAGAAGGCGCTTGATCAAGGCGCACGGTCACGCTCCGCTTCAAAACTTCGCTTTGCGCATTTAGAAACGATTAAATCCTTATCAGCATATTGGAATTCGAAGACGCCAAGAGTCGGCACGGCGGTAGCCAGGCGCCTTCTGGATGAACCATCCAACGGCTCTCGAACAGAGCAAGCACGCCCGAAAAGACCAGCGCGCGATCATCGAGGCCCCTGTCGAAGGGCGCCTCTTGAGCCGAGGACGCGCAATCAATGAGACGAGACGTACGGAAATCCCTTATCCTGGTCGAATGGGATCGTTGGCTGAAAGACCAGCACATCGATCCATCGGCCTCGACCGCCCGAGACACGTTGAAGTTCTTCTATGATCTTGAGGACCAGCGGTCTCCGCTCCTGGACTTCCGGCCAAGCCGGGGCGACAAGTGGCAGGTCATCCACACCTGGCTCCTCAACGAAGGCCGCGTCCCGGATTGACGGCTTGCCTCTGGCACAAAAAAGCCCCGGAAAAACCGGGGCTTGTTTTTCACACGGCCGGCGCATCGCCGGCCATTTCCTTCCGCGATCTCAGTTGACCTGGCGCCTGAACTGCGTGATCCCGAACGGCCTGAAAACCTGCCGGGCAAGCTCGCCATAAAGTTCGCAAATCTTCTGCGATTCCGCGACGAAATTTGCGTAAGCCGCCCTGGCGAACTCGGTCTGAATCTCGACGGCCTGTTCGAACGACCGTACCCTCATGAACCTTTCGACAAACGACTTGTTCTCCTGGAACGATCGCCTCGCGTATTCGCCGTAAGCCATCGCGATCGCCGCAACGGTGACCGGAAAACCCTCCGTCGGACGGGCCGCGCCGGCTGATGGCGCATCGGGCGGGATGACTTCACCGATCAAAGGTATTTCCGTGAGTCTCGCCACGCCGTTTACAGTAATTTCTGCAGGCTCCGCCGCGCCGTTTGCAAGAACCTCCGCAGGCTCAGCCCCGCCGTTTGCGAGAACCTCCGCCGGTTCGACTGGACCGGTCGTGGGAACTTCCGAGGATGCAACCATCGGGGTCGCCTGATCCCTTTGATCAGGTTGGCGGGACACGGACGCCGCGCTCTGCGGTCGGTTACCCTTCGCCGTGCGCCGATCGGATTTCTGGCTGTGCTGGCGGCGCTTGCCGCCCGGTTGGTCGTCGTTTTTGGTCGCCATTGAATTCAACTCCATTGGACTTTCGTCATTGCAAAATCAAAACAGGCGTCGGGAACTCCACCCTGCTTGCGCAAGAATCGCGGCTCTGAATTGTTCCTTGCGCGGCGATAATGTGGTGGGTCGGGAAATTGATGTCCGAAAAAAGACAGGTGTTCAGGAACCCGGAAAAATTCGGCCTCCCGAACCGGAGTACGGGAGGCCCCAACGGGACGCCAATGTCAGAATCAGACCGCTAGCCTTCCGCCTCGGCTCGCTCCAGAGAAGCGCGGATTTCGGCGACGACCTGGACGTAATACTCGTTCAACCGCTCCGAAATCTGCATCTGTTCGCGAAGCCTGTCCTCGCGCGTGGCTCTCTCTGCGGCGCTGTCGTCCTCCTGCAAAAACTCGTCCACAGGCATCGATTGGAGATCATGACGTACCATTTTACTAACTCGCATGATTTTGTCGCAAAGCGCTGGGACTCGCATTGGTGGTGCCGTTTTGAGGACTTATTGGGGCGCTTCCGCGCCGCTTCGATGGTTGAAGAAGGCCAAACTGTGGGCCACAGTTTTTTCGGGCGAGCGAACAGACGATCGATGCCGCTGACCGCGCCAAGAGAAAGCCGCCCTTTCGGGCGGCTCTTCAATTTCCTTGTTTGGCGAAAATGGATCGAAGCGTCATTTCCTTATCAACACTCAACTCAGGTTGAGGCGCGCGGCGTCGCCGCCGGCCCAGGCGAGCGCCTTCGGGTTCATCACGGCAAACCAGAGCGGCGGGATCGCAGCGAGCACATACATTCCGGGGTAGCCGCTCGGCAGCCGCGGCAGGTCCTTGAAATCGCGCAGCGACTGGTAGGGCCGCATCGGGTTGGCGTGATGGTCGGAATGCCGCTGCAGGTGGAACGTCAACAGGTTCGAAAGGATATGGTTGGTGTTCCAGGAATGGCGCGGCTCGACCGGCAGATAGCGGCCGTTCGCGCCCTTCTGGCGTAACAAGCCATAGTGCTCGACATAATTGGCCTGGGTGAGCGCATACCAGCCGATGAAATGATGCGCCAGGATGAAGGGGAAGACCTTCCAGCCGAACGCTGCGATCAGAAGCGCTGCCACGAAAAGCGTGAGCGAAAAGCCCTGGAGAATCTCGTTGTGCACCGACCAGACGCCCGTGCCGCGTCTCGTCAAACGCTCGGCCTCGTTGCGCCATCCGCGCACGAAAGCACCGGGCAATTCGCGGCGCGCGAAGCGGTAGATCGATTCCCCGAAGCGGGCGCTGGCGGGATCTTCAGGCGTTGCGACCCAGGTGTGGTGGCCGCGGTTGTGCTCGACGCGGAAATGGGCATAGCCGACGACACTGTTGGCCAGAGAGCCCATGATCTGATCGATCCGGTTCTGCTTGTGACCGAGCTCGTGACCGAGCGCGATCGCCCCGCCATTGATCGTGCCGACGCCGAGGATCAGCGCGAGATACGACCACCACGGGAGATTCTGCGTGCCGACGAAAGCAACCGCAGCAAGGTAGCTCAGCCAGAAAAGCGGGACGGTGGCAAGCGCCAGCCGACGGTAATAGGGATCGGCCTCCAACGCCGCGACGACTTCCGCCGGCGGGTTGTTGAAGTCCTCGCCCAGCACCGCATCGAGCAGCGGAATCAGCCCGAACACGAACAACACCGGAATCAAGGTCGCCGCCGTCGATCCGCTGAGAAAATAAATGCCGTAGGAAAGGATCGGCACGAAGGGAAGGAGCAGCGAAAAAATCCAGAGGTATCGCTTGCCGTCTTCATAAACAATCGTCTCGCCGCGCGCGCTCACGCCGGTAAAAATCATGGTCTATCCTCCCGAATATTGCTCGACCATGCGGGATGGAGGCATCAGCCGCCAGTTCTCGACGCGCCAAAATTGTGGCATTTTGCGCCAAATGGGCAAGGACCGCACGGAGCTGCATCCGAGGTCGACGCCGGTTTCGGCCGTCTATTCTCGTGCCTTGCTGCGCCGTTTCGGCGCGACAGCACAACAGCGCGCGCAACTGCTCGCGGGTACGGGCCTCGACGAGAAGGCCCTGAACCGCCCAGGTGCCGAAACGCCGATGTCATCGCTGCTCGCGCTCGCCGCCAACCTGACGCGGCTGCACGGGGAATGCTGGGCGCTGGATGCTTCGTCCATGTGGACAGCGGCGATGCAGGGCGCGCTCGACGTTGCGCTGCGCAGCGCGGCGAGTGTCGATGAGGCGTTGCGCATCGCCGCGCGGTACGGCCGCGTGCGTGCGCCCTATCTCACCGTGCGGCTGCAATCGATGCGACAAGCGCGCAGGCTCATCCTCGAACCCGCCGTAGCGATGGATCAATCGCTGTGGCGGGCGATCGCCTATGCGGTCGCGCTTTCCGTGCTCGGCTCTTTCGCACAGATCCTCGAGGGCGATACCTCGAATGTGACCGTCGACTTCCCGTGGGCTCCGCCCTCCTATGCGCCGCAGGTGCTCGCCGTGACCCCCTGCCGGGCGCGGTTTGCGCGGCGTGAATTCGCGATCGAATTTGCAGCCGAACTCGCCCGCAAAACGTCGACGTTTGCGGATCCGGCCTTGCACGCCAGGGCGTTGGCAGAGCTGGCAGAGGCGGAGCGTCGCCTTCGCGGCGAGGAATCGCTCCTGCTCGGACTGGAGCGGTTGATCGCAAACCGTTTGCCGGAGCGATTGCGCGAGGAGGATGCGGCGCGCGAGCTCGGCATTTCCAGACGGACGCTGGTTCGTCGCATGACGCTGGCAAGGATCGCGTTCCGCTCAGTGCTCGATGAAGTGCTGCGCCAGCGCGCCGAGCGGATGCTGGCCGACGGCTCTTTGTCGCGCGAAGCAATGGCTGCGGCGCTGGGCTATGCGGACCCGACCAGCTTCAGCCGCGCCTGCCGGCGGTGGTTTCCCGCGAGGGATGCGCGCGGCACTTGAGGTCGGCAAGTCGCAAGCAAGGCATCATCCGACGATCCATGCAGAAAGAAAGCCGCCTTCAAGGCGGCTTTCGTTTCGAAGTTCATCTCCGCGCGCCTCAGGCGCCACCCTTCTCGCACTTCTTCATGAACGAGGTCTTGGCCGCGCCCGAAAGCGGCTTGCCTTCCGCGCTCACTGCCTTGGTGGCGCAAGTGTCGGCCATGCATTTCTTCATGAACGAGGCCTTGGCCGCGCCGGCGAGCGCCTTGCCGTCCTTGCCGACTGCCTTGGTCTCGCAGCTTTCCTGGGCAAACGCGGCTCCGCCGGCAAACGTTGCGACGAATGCGGCTAATAGCAATTTCCTGAGCATGTTTTTCTCCCTTTAAGATTGAAAACCTGGCTCGCAGTAATCCAATTTGATCCCAGACCTCCGGTCTCGGCAAGGGGGATCACGCCTCCTCAAGGTTGCCGAGGTTGCCCAGGCGCTTCATGTTCCGCGCTTTGTCTCGCCAGAGTGCGGTTGCGATCATTCCGATCAGCATGGTCCCGACAAAGACCAGCACCTTGGGCTCGAGCGTCACGAGATCGGCGAGCGCCGGTCCCGGGCAGATGCCGGCAAGACCCCATCCGATGCCAAACAGGGCCGAGCCGCCGAGCAGCGGCAGGTCGATCTGGCGCTGCGTCGGCAAATGGAAGCTTTCGCCGCTCAGCGCCGAGCCGCGGCGGAAAATCAATCGGTAGCCGATCGCGGTGACGACAAGGCCGCCGGCGATGACGAACATCAGGGTCGGATCCCAATGCCCTGCGAAATCCAGGAAATTGAGCACCCGCGCCGGGTTGACCATGTCGGAAATCGTGAGCCCGGCTCCAAAAATCACCCCGGCCAAAAGCGAGAAGATCAGGGTCATGGCAGTTGCCTAGTGTGGTGAATTTGACATTCGATTCAGTATCGCGGCGAGTCTTCATAGCGAATGTCAAATCCAAAACCACACTGGAATCTGACATTTGCTCGTGTCCCTTTGGTTCTGAGATTCGTAAGCAAACTCGCCGCGACAAGATACGAATGTCAGAACCGTGACGCTAGATCAGGTGACGGACGATGAAAACGGTCGCAGCCCCGGTGGCCATGAAAGTCACGGTGGCGACGATGGAACGCTTCGAGAATCGCGACAGGCCGCAAATGCCGTGACCGCTGGTGCAACCTGATCCGAGTGTCGTTCCGACGCCTACGATCAGCCCTGCGATGGCCGTCATCGCCATGGTCGCCGGGAAGGTGACGTGGCTCCAGTCTTTCAGGCCCAACGCCGTGACCAGAAGGGCACCGAGCGGCAAGCCCAGGATGAAGGCCAAGCGCCATGGTCTGCCGGTCGCCTCCCCTGAAACAAGCGCGTTGGAGACGATGCCGCTGATGCCGGCCAGGCGCCCGATGGAAAGCATCAGGATGACTGCGGAAAGGCCAATCAGAACGCCGCCGATCAAGCCCGGGATTGGGGCAAAACTCGTCATGATCCGCCTCGCGATGTGCGCGGGCAGGATATCGCGAATTCAAACGTCAGAACATCCGCAAACGGAGACTAAAGACAATGCAGGGCTGCCTCAAACGCAACACCACGCACCAAAGCGCGAGCCAGGCGAAGGGCCGAAGCGAAGCGGCGGCACGAGATCACCAAGGCCCCGCCGAATCGTTTTTTAATCAGGCTCACACTTCGTTTTTGGGCACGTATTTGCCCATGACGCACTTGTAACTCTGCAATTTCCACTCGTGATAGGGACCCTTGGCGAGCCAGTCGGCAATCCCGATCTGCGCATTCACCGCGCAGGCACTCATGGTAATGCCCGACATCTCGCTGTTGGTGACGACTTTCTCAAGGCATAGCTGGCCGTTACAAAGCACGGCGACAAGTGTGATGAGCATGGCGACCTTCTTGTTCGGGAAATACCCGGTTGGCTCAGGCCATGCAGGGTTCGTGCCAGTCCCGGCGACGGCGTTGCGGCCGCCGAACTTATTCCGCCGACTGTGTCTTTCGCGCCTTCCTCAATCGTGCCGCGTTGGCTTTTTTCCGCCCCCTGCCCTCGTGCTCCAGCGCCTGGCGCACCTCTTTGAATTCGCGCAGCGAGGCCTTGTCGGTGCGGGGAAAATGCAGGTTGAGGGATTCGAGCGCGCTGACGATCGAAGATCCGATCACCACCCGCGCAAACCATTTGTGGTCGGCCGGCACCACGTGCCAGGGCGCGAACGGCGTCGAAGTATGCCGGACGATGTCCTGGTAGACCGCCATGTATCGCGGCCACAGCGCGCGTTCGGCGATATCGTTCATCGAGAACTTCCAGTTCTTGGACGGTTGCTCGAGCCGGTCGAGAAACCGCTCACGCTGTTCCCGTTTGGAGACGTTGAGGAAGAACTTCAGGATTACCGTGCCGTTGCGCGTCAGATAGCGCTCGATCGCGCAAATATCCGCAAAGCGGTCGTTCCAGATATTCTTGGTCACGAGCCTTTGTGGAATCTTTTCCCGGGCAAGAATTTCCGGGTGAACGCGGGTCACCAGGCATTCCTCGTAGTAAGAGCGATTGAAGACACCGATGCGGCCGCGCTCGGGCAGCGCGATCATGGCGCGCCACATGAAATCGTGCTCGAGCTCGCGAGTCGTCGGCTGCTTGAACGAGGTGACCTCGCAGCCCTGCGGATTGACGCCTTCGAAAATGCTCTTGATGGCGCTGTCCTTGCCCGACGCATCCATCCCCTGCAGAATCACCAGCAGCGACCAGCGGTCCTGCGCGTAGAGCTTTTCCTGAAAATCGCTCAGGTGCTTGCGGTTATTCTCGAGGATCTTCTCGGCCTTGTCCTTGTCGAGCCCGCCCTTGTCGTCGGTCTTGTAGGATTTCAGGTGAAACTTGCCCGATCCGTTGTGGCGGAACGGTTCGACAAATGCCTTCAACTGTTCGGCGAGCGTTCGCGATGGCTTCCTGCTCATGATCTCAACGACGACATGCGCTGTGTTTTGAACTTCTCGACGAGGCTACCAAGGATGCCCCTGGGAAGGAAGATGATGAACAGCACCAGCAGCACGCCGTAGACGAGGTTGTCCCAGCCGACCGCATTGGCGCCAAACCCGATGCGCAATCCCTCCGCCAAAAGGATGGTGATGACGGCGCCGACGGTGGGGCCGAGCGAGACATAGAGGCCGCCGACGATCGCGGCGAACACCATCTGCAGCGACACCGCAATGCCGCTGACGGTATCGGGAGAAATGAACATCTGGTACTGGCAGTAGAGCGCACCCGCGAACGCCGTCATCAGCGCACTGATCAGGGTGATCTTGAGTTTCTCGGCGGTGACATTGACGCCGGCCGCCGCGGCTGCGTCTTCATCCTCCGAGATGGCTTCCATGGCGTAGCGGCCCATGCTGTGATCGATCCGGCGCCAGACCAACAGGCCAATCAGCCACACCAGCAGAGCGATCAGGTACCAGGTGATCTTGTCGTCGAACTGCAGCGCAAGCCATTGGCTGCCGGTGGCGCGGTTCGGCGTATAGCCGAGCGAGCCGCCGGTGAAGTCGCGCGTGGCGGTGATGACCTGGAGCACGATGCCGGACAGAGCCAGCGTCACCAGCACGAAATAATGACCGGTGATGCGGAAACGGAAGCATGGATAACCGACCACGAGCGCGAGCACGCCCGCAGCCACCATACTCGCGGGAATGCCGATCCATGGCGACACGCCAAGATGATTCCACAACAACGCGGTCACGTAGGCGCCCACACCCATGAAGCCGCCATGACCGAGCGACACCAGTCCGAACCGGCCCATGATCGACCACGAGGTGTAGGCAAACGACCAGATCAGGATCAGCGTCAGGATGTGCAGGTGATAGGGATCGCGATAGACGAAAGGCAGCGCGATCGCAGCCGCGACGCCGGCAACGGCGATGCCGTAGCGCGGCGTCATCGCCGCCTCGCCAGCAGGCCCGCGGGCCGGATGAACATCATCACGATGAAGAAAGCGAAGGCGAGCACATAGCCCCATTCGAGGTCCGAGAACAGGCCCCCGAGCGAGATGATCTCGGCGAACACGAACGCGGCGATGAAGCCGCCGATGAAATTTCCGAGCCCGCCGAGCACGCAGATCAGGAAGGTGATCGGCCCGAACGACAGGCCGACAAAGGGATGCACGTCGTATTGCAGCACCAAAAGGCAGGCGGCGAGACCTGCGAGCGCGCCGCCGAGCGCCGAGGTGACGATATAGAGGCGCTTCGTATCGACGCCCATCAGCGGCATGATCTGGCGGTCCTGCGAGATCGCGCGAATCGCGGTCCCGGTAAAGGTGTGCGTCATGAACAGATAAACGCCGGTCATGCCGACCAGCGCGGCGGCAAAGGAAAGCAGCCGCGCGTAGGAAAAGTGCATCTCGCCGAACGCCAGCACCGGCAAGCGGATTCCGACGTTGCGGAAATCGATGCCGAAGGCAACGGTGGCAAAGCTCTGCAGGACGAAAAGCACGCCGCCGGTCGCCAGCAGCTGGTTGATCGGCGGCGCGGTCAATAATGGCG
>Ga0306920_100003291_pt1 | contig 20457 bp, 15 predicted proteins | sample flu12Cox44000170_FD_204666 | JGI IMG/M metagenome (GOLD analysis project Ga0306920, IMG submission 204666) | Lab enrichment of tropical soil microbial communities from Luquillo Experimental Forest, Puerto Rico - flux4day.12C.oxic.44.000.170 (v2)... | ecosystem: Environmental > Terrestrial >... | reverse complement strand
CGCGGTGAACGACAAGCTCCAGACGAGCGTGCCGAACATCTACGCCATCGGCGACGTCACCGACATCAAGCAGCTCGCGCACTTCGCGAGCGCGCAGGGGAAGGCCGCGGCCGAGATCATCGCCGGCCATCCGTCGCAGACCAACTGGCGCGCGGTGCCGGCCGCGACGTTCACGAACCCCGAGATCGCGAGCGTGGGGCTCACCGAGGCCGAGGCGAAGGCCGAGGGCCGCAGGGTGAAGGTGGGGCGGTTCCCGTTCCGCGCGCACGGCCGGAACATCGCCGAGGGCGAGACGACCGGGTTCGTGAAGATCGTGGGCGACGCGGACTCGGGCCAGCTCCTCGGCGCCAGCATATTCGGCGCCCGGGCGAGCGAGCTGATCCACGAGCTGGCGCTGGCGATCGGCGCCGACCTCGACGTGGCGGCGATCGCGCAGGCGATCCATGCGCATCCCACCATGACGGAGGCGCTCGGCGAGGCGGCCGAAGACGCCGACTCGCTGGCCATCCACCTCCTGCGCATGGAAGCGAAGGTGGGGGCGAAGTAGCGGCACGATTCCGCTGCCGGGCATGCGGGGGGCGCAGTAGATTGTTGCCAACCGGGACGTGGCCCCCCGGAGGGACGTCGGATGCGACCGATCCATCGCCGATTCTCGGCAGGCCCCCTGCTCGCCCTCGCGCTCGTCGCGCCCGCGCATGCAGCGCAGGGCGTCAACCTGTCCTGGTCGCGCTGCCATGGCGAGGCCGGCGGGACGCAGAACCGCGCATTCGCCTGCGACACGAACACGGGCGCGGAGCATCTCGTGGCGTCGTTCGTGCTGCCCACGGACCTGCCGCTGACATCGGGGAATGAGGTGATCGTTGACCTGGTCTCCGCCGCCGACCCGCTGCCGCAATGGTGGGAGTTCTACAACATCGGCACGTGCCGGATGAACTCGCTGTCGTTGAACCTGGTGCCCGACCCGAGCGACGTGGTGTGCCAGGACTGGCAACAGGGCGCATCCGTGGGCGGAATAGGGGCCTACCAATCGACGGGGGGCGTGTTCCCGGGCCTCGACTCCCGGCATCGCCGCATGAAAATCGCGCTCGCCGTGCCACCGTACGCGCTCGCGGATCTCGTTGCGAACACCGAGTACTTCTCCTGCGACATCGTGATCAACCACCTGAAGACGGTGGGCACGGGCGCCTGCGGTGGCTGCTCCGGATCGGTGTGCCTCGTGCTCACGTCGATCAACGTCACGACGCCCGTGCTGGCGAACAATGTGTTGCTCGGCGGTGGCACCACGCCGGGCTCGGACATGGCCCACTGGCAGGGCACCAACGCCGACTGCCGCGTGGTCCCGGTCTTGAACCGGAGCTGGGGACAGGTGAAAGCGCTCTACAAGTGACGCGACGGTGCGCCGCTCCGCGACAACGGAGCGGCGCGCCGTCCCGTCAACGCATCGCCACCTTCTCGGCACCCGTCTTGAGCTTCACCTCGGCCTTCTGGCGCTCGAGCATGAGCACGGTGACGTCCGGGTCCACGACCACCTTCTGCGGCTCGAACGCGCAGGCGATCGTGACCGTCTTCGACTGCTTCGGGCCCAGCGTGATCGTACTGCGGGTGTCCTCGTAGCGCTTCGCGTCCTTCTTGTCGTGCGGGAAGCGCTCGCCGCGCACGGCGGCGATCTCCACCGGCATGGTCGACGTGCCCACGTTGTGCACCGTCGCGGTCACCGTCCAGCCGGCGCCCGCCTTCGCGACCGTCGCCTCGTCGATCTTGTACTCGGGCACCACGACCTGGTGGAACCACTGGTCGGCGAACGCGTCGAACGCCGTGGTGTCGGCGGCGTGCTTGCGCATGATCGCGAGATAGTCCTCGAGCGCCGCGTGGTCGCGCGAGTCGCGGAACGTGGCGAGGTACTCGCGCAGCGCCGCCAGGCTCGCGTCGCGGCCGAGCAGGCGGTGCAGCATCCACAGCGCGAAGCCGCCTTTGTCATAGACGATGCGGTCCTCGGCGGGCAGCTCGCCGTCGAGCTGCACGAGGGGCCGCTCGGAGTCCTTCACCCGGCGCTGGGCGTAGCGGTCCTCGATGCCCCTGCAGAACGCGATCCGCTGCTCCAGGCCGCGCGCCTGCTCGCAGAGCAGGATCGTGGAGAAGTGCGCCATCCCCTCCGAGAGCACCTCGGTGCCCGGGCCTTCGGCCACCATCGCCATGTTCGGCCACCACTGGTGCGCGGCCTCGTGCGCGGTGATCCAGAATGCCACGTTCGCGTCGGGCTTGCTCCGCGCCAGGAATCCGATGTTCTCCGAGAACGAGATGTTCCCGGGCGGCGCCTGCGCGTACGTCGGGAGCCCCGCGAACTCCGAGACGCGGAGCGTCTTCCACGGGAACGGCGCGAACCACTCCCCGTACCAGCGCCGTGCCGCCACGAGCGCGTCCAGCATCTCGTCGACGTTGTACGGATGGCGCGCGTCGTAGTAGACCGCGGCGCCCTCGCGCTCCTTCACCTTCCAGTTCCCGGCGATGACGTTGAAGATCCGCACCGGCCGGTCGCTCCGCCATTCCGTCGTGCGCCGGCCGTTCGCGACCACGTCCGCGACCTTCTCGCCAGTGGCGTTCACCTGCATCGACGCCGGTACGGTGACCTTGAGGTGGCAGTCGAACCACGAGCCGGCCATGGGGATGCCGGCGGGGGTGAGCCCCTCGTACCAGTGCTCGGGCCACTCGCGCGGGTCGGCCTTGTTCTTGTCCTCTTCGACGCCCACCCTCGGGTTGTAGCCGAGCTGCGGCGCCAGCGTGGGGTTCTCGAGCGCGGTGAGCACGATGCTCGAGGGCAGGATGAACTCCATCTGCGAGCCGCCGTTCCGGGACGCGCCCTGCGGCTGGTTGCCCGAGTAGGCGAACCCCAGCCGTGCCTTCTCGCCCGGGGCGAGCGCGTGCTTGAGCGTCACGATGTGGAGCGAGGCGCGATTCTCGGTCTTCAGCGACTCGCCGTTCAGCGTCCAGCGCAGGTCCTTCCACGCCGGGTTCACGGTCACCGGGAAGCGCGCCATGGGCTTCTCGGTCTGGTTCACGACGTCGTACCAGCCGCTCGCTTTCAGGCCCTCGCGCGAGGGATCGAGGTCGATCGCCATGTCCACGCCCGCCAGCTCCGGCGTCGGCGAGTCCTTCCACGTCTCGACGTTCTTCGCCCAGTAGTCCCTGCTCTGTTTCTTCGCCACACCGCCCTGGTAGCCGTCGTGCACGCACACGCCCAGCCACGCGGCGGCGACCACGGGTACGAGCATGAGCGGCGCGAACGAGGCCAGCGCGCCGAACAGGCTCGCGGGCCTGAGCGCGTGCACGAGGCGCGTGGCGTCGCGCTCGCGGCGCTCGAAAAGCCGCACGGCGAGCACGGTGAGCGCCACCGCCACGCCGAGCCACAGCACGCGGTTCAGGAGCAGCGGCAGGCGGTCGTACTGGAACGGCGCGATGTCGGTCCAGCGCATCACGCTCCACAGGTCCCAGTTCCACACCCAGTTCATGTGGCTGCGCGCCTGCGCCCAGCCCGAGAGGATCATCATCCCGAGGCCAACCGTGTACGTGAGGTAGCGGTTGCTCGTCACCGCCTGCACCGCGCTCACGAACGCCGTGAACAGCAGGAACGTGGGCACGAGCAACAGGCCCCAGACGAGCGCGAACGGCACCGGGTCCAGCGGCACCTTCCCCTGCACGGCGAGCATCACCAGCGAGCCCACGAGGCAGGCGATCACGATCGCGACGCCGAGCACGGTGTTGGCGAGCGCCTTGCCCGCGAGCAGCGCGGCCGTCCGGAGCGGCGTCGCGTACGCGATCGCGCCGAAGCCGGTGCTGCGCTCGCGCTGCAGCGACTCGGTCGTGTAGAACAGGATCATCATGCACACGAGCAGCGTGAGCGTATTCATCATGCCCACGGCGTAGAGCCCGGACGTGTAGAGGAGCCGGGTGTCGAACGCGCCCACCTGGTACTCGTTCGCGAGCGTCTGGAGCAGGATGAGCGGCACGAACAGGTAGAGGCCGGGGTGGCGGAGGAAGCCGGTGAGCTCGGCTTTCGCGACCTCGAGTGCGCCACTTACGAAGCCTGGGACGCCGGAGTGCATGCCCAGCGAGGCGAGCGCGACCTCTGCCATCCCGGGTTCGGTCGTCGCGGCTCGGCCGGCGGGCAGGGGGGCCCGATTTCCTCGACGGGTCCCGTCGCTTCGCTCTCGCCCGTCTGCGGATTCGGCCCCCCCTGCCCACCGTCCTCGGGCAGGAAGTGCCTTCGTTCCCCTGAGCGTGGCTGCAAAGCGGGATTGCAGCACCCACACCGATCCCAGACCCAGGGCGACACAGATGAGCCGCTGGGCGATCACCAGGCTGTCCAGGCCGACGCCGTGGACGTTGTAGAAGTCCACGCCCTTGTCCACGTCGAGCCAGACTTCCTTGAGCCAGCGAAGACCGGTGAGGTCGGCGAACTGGAGCACGCGGTTCCAGCCCCACGAGAGCCACACCGGCGACCAGTCCCAGAGGAAGAACGCGCCCACCATGAGCACGGCGATGGGAAGGAAGAACACGAGCACCGGCTTGCGCGTGAGCCCGCCGATCGCGAACGCCGCGCCGCAGAAGAGCACGAGCGACGGCAGCGCGAACACGAGCGCCGGCTTCAAGTAGCTCGCGAGCCGGAACGGCCCCACGTACTCGGCGTTCTCGCCGTGGGGGAGGGCGTGGTTGAACAGCATCATGAGCAGCAGGTGGAGCCCGAGCGTGACGGCGAACGCCGTGAGCACCGCGAGGAACTTGCCCCACACGTACTCACTGGGCTTCAACGGCGTCGAATGCAGCAGCTCGCCCACCTTCGCCTCGTCGTCACGGATCATCGACATGCCGGCCGCGACCGAGGCGAAGAACACGTAGATGAGCGCGCTCATGAAGATGAGCAGCTGGCTGATCGCGAACTCGGAGTTGATGAACGCCTTGTGGCCGCCGACGCGCGCGTCTCCCGACGAGACCGAGGCGTGACCGGTGCTGATGCCGAACGAGAGTAAGCCGAGGATCAGGAGCTGCACCCAGAGGAGCGGCCGGCGCGCGTGGAACTGGATCTCCTGCCTGAAGATCTCCCACAACCGCGCGCCGCTCACGGCCGCGTTCCGATCGGCACCGGGCTGCCGTTGCCCGCCGTCACCGATGGGCTCGCGGTGACGTCGATCTGCTCCGCGCCCGGCAGTTCGCCCAGGCGCATGAGCACCAGGTAGGCGTCCTCGAGCGACGGCTCCACCGCCTCGAACCCCGCGGGCGGCAGGCCCTCCGGCTCGTAGAGCCGCACGCGGTGCCGGCCCTCGACGAGCAGCGTCTGCGTCACGGCGCGCGTCGCGCGTAGCTCCGGCATGTCGGCGGGCGCCACGACGCCCTCGAAGATACGGCGCTGGAGGGCCGAGCGCGCCGCGCGCGGCGTGGTGCGCGCCACGAGCCGGCCGCCGCGGATCACGGCGAACTGCGGGCAGAGCACCGCGACGTCCTCGACGATGTGCGTCGAGAGCAGCACCGTGCGCTCCTCGGCGAGCTCGGTGAGTAGGTGGTAGAAGCGAAGCCTCTCCTCGGGATCGAGGCCCGCCGTGGGCTCGTCCACGATCACCAGGCTCGGGTCGCCGGAGATCGCCTGCGCGATCCCCAGCCGCTGGCGCATGCCACCCGAGTAGGATCTGACCGCACGCTTGGCCGCGAACGACAGGTTCACCCGCTCGAGCAGCTCCCCGGTGAGCGCTTTCAGGCCGCGGGGCGCGGTCACGCCCTTAAGGACGAGCAGGTGCCGAAGCATCTGCTCGCCGGAAAGATGCGGATAGAACCCGAAGTCCTGGGGTAGATACCCGAGCGTTCGCCGCACCGCGGCCGGGTCGGCGAGCACGTCCTTCCCATTGAAGCGGACGGACCCGGAGGTGGGCTCCAGGAGCCCGGCGAGGATGCGCATGAGCGTGGACTTGCCGGCGCCGTTGGGTCCGAGCAGGCCGAACATGCCCACCGGGACGTCGAGGTCGACCCCCTGCAGCGCGGCGACCGGACCGGGATAGACCTTCACGAGACCACGGATCGAGAGCATGAGCGTGCCTCCGATGAGTTCGCCGGAAGAGGGGATGAACGCGGGCGAGGACGTGTGGGTGACCAGCACGGTACGCCGCGTTCCCACCCGCGGTTTCAGAACGGCTGTTGTGAACGGGCCCCTCGGGTCAGAAAGCGCGGCCCCCGTGCCGGCGCTGGGGCGCGTGCGCATTGGCGCGGTCCGGTGGCGGTCGCGTATCGTCGCCCCCCTCATGCGTCCGACCCGGGGGCTCTCCGCACTCCTCGTGACCTCGCTCCTCGCGCTCGCGCCCCCGGCGCGCGCGGCCTGGCATGCGCTCGAGGAGATCCCGGTCGAAAGCCAGGTCTACAAGTGGGTGGACGACCTGGCCTCGAGCTACCCCTTGAACCGCGGACTCATGCTCACGCGTCCGTGGACGCGCGCCGAGTTGGGGGAGTTCCTGGACCAGCTCGTGGCGGACCAGCCCGAGGCGGCGCGGGACCCGGTCGTCCACCGGCTCCGCCGCGAGCTCGAGCCCGAGGGCGGGCTCCGCGGTGGCCTGGAGCCGCTCGGCCAGGTCGACGAGGACGACGCCTCGCTCGAGGTCTCGCCGTACGCCCGCGTGGGCTATGCGGAGGACCGTGCCCGCTCGCTGGTGGCGCGCGACGAGCGCGTGGGGGCGCAGGTCTCGGCCGCGTTCGGCGGCTACGGACTGATCTTCGCCGACGCCTACGTCGGCCCCGCCTCGCCGGGCGCCCACGGAACGCCGGACGCGTCCGGCCGGTTCGATTCCGGCTCGACCGACCTCACCGCCTGGTACGACCGGGTCTATGCCACCTGGGCCACGCGCGGGTTCTCCGTCAAGGCCGGCCACACGTGGCTCCGCTGGGGCCCGGGCGCCACCGGCACGCTGGCGCTCTCCGACGCCGCGCCGGCGTTCGACCTGATCCAGATGACCGCGCGCTTCGGCAAGCACGCGGAGTTCTCGTGGTTCGTGGGCTCGCTCGATCCCGCCGCCGAGACCTACCTGAGCGGTCACCGGCTCGACCTGCGGCTCGGCCGGAGCGTCGAGGTGGCGTTCTCCGGGCTCGCGCGCTTCAACGGCGCGGGCAACGCCGCGCTCTACCTCATCCCGGTCGCGCCGCTGCCGTTCATGGAGCGCCGCGTGCGCGGCTCGGGCTCGTCCACCGCCGATTCACTCGAGAACGTTCGCTCCGTGAACGTACTCTACAGCGGCGACTTCAGCTGGACTTGGCGCCCGGGCATCCGCCTCTACGGCGAGCTCATGCTCGACGACATCACGCTCGACCACTCGCGGCCGCTGCGCGCGGGCTGGCAGGGCGGCGCCGAGATCCGGCGCGCCGGCACGCCGCGCTCGTGGACAGCGCGTCTCGACTACTCGCGTGTCTACCGCTACACGTACGCCTCGGCGGAGGGCATCGACTTCATCCACGCCGGCTTCCCCACCGGCTACTACCTGGGGCCCGACGTGGACCAGTGGTCCGGCCGCTTCGAGTGGCGCTGGGGCGCGGGCTGGACGTGGGGCGTGGAAGGCTTCGCCACGCGCAAGGGAGCGGGGGCGCTCGGCGAGTCCTGGCAGCCGGGCACTCCGGTGCCGAACGCCGTGCTCACCTACCCCGTGGACCACGACACGCGCGCGGCGGCGACCGCGGAGTGGTCGCCCTCGCCGTCGTGGACGGTCTCCGGCGTCGTCGGCCAGGCCAAGGTGGAGGCGCTCGGCAACGTGGTTGGCAACGACCACAGTGGCGCCTACGGTTCGGCGCGCGCCACGCTGCGCTGGTGAGGGCGGGGTCCCGGCCGACCCGCGTGACGTGAGCCCTTGAACCGCGCCCAGGCGTCGACGCTCGTCTTCGCGTCGTTCACGGCCCTGGTCACGGTGGCCACCGCGTTCGTGGCCTATCGCGGGCAGCGCTCGGCGTTCGAGCACGAGTTCGCGCAGCGGCTCTCGCAGCTCGCGGAGCTCGCGGCCTCGCAGGTCTCGCCCGCGGACCTGAACGACGCGCACGAGCTGGGGCCCGACGGCAAGGGCCTGCTGGCGCTCCAGCTGGACGCTCTCTGCAGCGCCACGGGCCTCGTGAACGTCTCCGTGCTCGACGACTCGTCGCGCGTGATCTACGACGTGCGCGCCGGCTTCTCGACCGCGGGCACCCCGAGCCCGTACGACACGCTCTCGCGCGCGACGCTCGAGCGCGCGCGCCGGCTGCGGAGCGTCGCCTTTCCGCCGTTCCGGCGCGGCGCGCTCGAGGCGCGGGCCGCGGCCGCGCGCGTCGCCGACGCGCCCGGCGTGGTGCTGGTGGTGGAGGACCAGCCGGAATGGGGCGCCGAGCTCGCTCGGCTCCGCCGCGGCCTGTCGGTGATCGCGGTGGTGAGCGTGCTCGCCGTGGCGGCCCTGGCGCTGCTCGTGCTGCGCGCCGTCGCCTCGCAGGCGTCGCTCGAGCGCCGGCTCTCGCGCGCCCAGAACCTCGCCGCCATGGGCCGCATGACCGCCACGCTCGCGCACGAGATCAAGAACCCGCTCGCCATCATCCGCGGTTCGGCGCGGCGGCTCTCGAAGCTCGAGCCCGAGGCGAAGTCGCTCTCGGACTCGGTGGTCGAGGAGGTGGACCGGCTCTCAGCCACCGTGAATCGCTACCTCCAGTTCGCTCGCGGCGACGGCGAGGGCGTGACCACGGACGCTCGCGGCGCGGTGGCCGCCACGCTCACCGCCACGGTCGACCTCCTGGAGGACGAGTTCCGGACCCGCCGGGTGGCGCTCGTGCGCGAGCCCGAGTTCCAGGAGGCCTCCGTGCGGTTGGACGATGCCTCACTCAAGCAGGTGTGGCTGAACCTGGTGCAGAACGCCCTCGAGGCTTCGAGCGAGGGCGGCCGCGTGCGCGTGCGCTGCGTGGTCGAGGGCGGCCGCGCACGGGTCACGATCGCCGACGACGGCGCCGGTATCGCGCCCGACGTGCTCGCCCGCGTCGGCGAGCCGTTCTTCACCACGCGCGCGCAGGGCACGGGCCTGGGCGTCCATCTTTCACGCCAGTTGGTCCAGGGGGCCGGCGGCACTATTGAGATCGCGAGCAGGGCGGGCGCGGGGACCACGCTCCAAGTGGTGTTCCCACTTGCCTGAAGCCGGTCTGGGTCAATTGCCCACTACTCATTTCGGCGCGCCGTTGGCTACAATGAAATGTGCTCAAGGTGGCTTCGGCCTCCTTCGTCCCCAATACCCGGAGTCAAGCACCGTGTTTCGCCTTCAGCCCGCGCGGCTCGCTTTCCTGCTCCTCCTCTCGCTCGTCGCGTTCCTGGTGGGCAGCTGCTCCAACACCCATCACCTGAACATCGATTCCAACACCTGCTGGGTCATGGCGATCGACGGCCAGACCGAGGCCGTGACACGGGACTGCGGCGCCGCGAACTTCAAGATCATCGGCGGGTACCACTGTGTGAGGGTGACGAACCTGGGGCCCACGGGGTACGTCCGCATCCGCGTCGATGGCGGCCCCTGGACCGCGAAGGTGGACGTGAACGCGACCGCGGAGAACTGTCGCCACTGACCTGCCGGCGCACGGGGCCGCTCGAGACGGGCCCTGGGGAGGGACCCCGAGCGTGAACGTGCTGGTGGTGGACGACGAGGTGAAGAACGCCGAGCTCGTGGCCGCGGAGCTGCGCGACGCGGGCTTCACCACCGCTCACGTGGCCGGCGGCGCCGCCGCACTCGATCGGCTCGAGAAGTCCAGCTTCGACGCCGTGGTGACCGACCTGCGCATGAAGCCGCCCGATGGGCTCGCGCTGCTGGCCCAGGTGCGCCGACGCTGGCCCGGGACCACGGTGGTGATGATGACCGCGTTCGCCGCGCTCGGCACCGCTCGCGAGGCGCTGAAGCTGGGAGCGCAGGACTACGTCGAGAAAGAGGGCGACTACGTCGACGTGATTGCGCGCGTGCTGCGCGACGCCGCCGAGAAGCGCGAACTCCAGAGCTCGAACCGGGCGCTCGCCGCCACGGTCGAGTCGCTCCGCCGCGACGCCCTGCCCGTGGTCGGCGACTCGCCGGCGACGCGTGCGGCGCTCGACCTCACGCGCAAGGTGGCGGCCACCGACAGCACCGTGCTGCTGCGCGGCGAGAGCGGCACCGGCAAGGACCTGTTCGCGCGCACGCTCCACGCACTCTCGAAGCGCGCCGGCGGGCCGTGGGTGAAGGTGAACTGCGGCGCGCTGCCCGAGGCGCTCCTCGAATCGGAGCTCTTCGGACACGAAAAGGGCGCGTTCACGGGCGCGATCCGGCAGAAGGCGGGGAGGTTCGAGGACGCCCATGGCGGCACGCTGTTCCTGGACGAGATCGGCGAGATGCCGCTCTCGCTCCAGGTGAAGCTGCTCCAGGCCATCGAGGAGAAGACGTTCACGCGCGTGGGCGGGAACCGCCCGATCACCGTGGACGCGCGCATCGTCGCGGCCACGAACCGGCCGCTCGAGGACATGGTGAAGGCGCGCACGTTCCGCGAGGACCTGTTCTTCCGGCTGAACGTGTTCCCGATCGTGCTGCCGCCGCTGCGCGAGCGGCCAGGCGACATCGCGCGCCTGGTCGAGCACGTGCTGCGCCGCCAGGGCGCGCCGCCCGACAAGCTCTCGCCCGCGGCGCTGCGCGCGCTCGAGGGCTACGCCTTCCCCGGCAACGTGCGCGAGGTCGAGCACACGATCGAGCGCGCGCTGATCCTCGCCGGCCCCGACGCGATCACGCCCGCGCACCTGTCGTTCGTGACCGGGCCGGCGCATGACGAGCCGTCGTGGGTGCCGCGCATCCCGCCCGAGGGGCTGTCGCTCGAGGCGCTGGAGAAGGAGCTCATCTTACAGGCGCTTGAACGAGCCGCTGGGAACAAGAGTGCGGCGGCGCGCCTCCTTGGTCTCACGCGACGGACGCTCTACTCGCGGATGGAGAAGCACGGTCTGCACACGCCGGGCGAGGGCGAGGACGGGGACGCCGACGCGGAGTGAGTGTATGCTGCCCGCCCCATGGGTGCGCTCCGCGGCTGGCTGTTCGACAATCTCGGCCTCAAGTTCACGGCACTCCTCCTCGCGCTGCTCGTGTACCTGAACGTGTACACCGACCGGCCCACGACCATGCTGGTGTCGTTCCCGATCGAGTACGCGGAGCTGGACGACTCGCTGAGCCTGTCGGGGCCGGCGCCCTCGGTGGTGCAGGCGGAGCTCCGCGGCACGGGCAAGCAGCTCATCTTCATACGCGTGAAGGAGCCGCGCATGAAGCTCTCGCTCGCCGGCGCGCGGCGTGGGCGGCTCGATCGCGCGCTCGCGCCCTCGGACCTGCCGCTCCCGACTGAGGGCGGGATCACGGTCGAGAACCTGGTCGGCCCGCGCGTGGTGACGCTCGACATTGATCGCAAGGTGCACCGTGACATCCGTGTGACCCCACGCGTCACCGGCCAGCCCGCCCCCGGCTACCGCTGGGCCGGCGTGGCGCTCGTCGACCCGCCGCGCGTGCGTGTGACCGGTCCCGAGCAGGTGCTGCTCGGACTCGACTCGTTGGTGCTGGCGCCGGTGCACGTCGATGGCAAGCGCGACACGGTGAGTGCGCTCGTGCCGCCGGAGCGGCTCCCGGACTGGTGCACGGGCGAGCCGTCGCAGGTGACGGTTCGGCTCATGCTGGCCAGGAACGGTCACTGAACCGCGGACGCGCCCGTTCCGCGAGCCGCGGAGCTCACGCCGGAGACGCTGTGAGGAAACGCCGTTCGACCGCACTGGACGCGGAGCGAACACGATTCCGCGACGTTGCTGGCACGATTTCGAAGGCTTGACACCCTCTGGAAGACGCACCTAAATTCGTTGGGTCGATTCGCGCAGAATGATCCAGTCCCGCGCGTGAAGCGACGCTTCGCCCGACCTGCCAGGGCCGGGCCTCTCCTTCTCCGCACCCATCCAGCAGCGAGCCAACATCCGGGATCCCGTTCCGGACGAACCGCCCTTCGGGCGGTCCACTTCCGCTCCGCATCCCCGCCCCTGCGCAAGAGGCGCCCGCCACCATGGACGAGATCATCGAAATCCCCGCCGCCACCGTCGAGGCCGCCGAGACCCTGGATCTCCAGCGGCTGAAGACGAAGACCATGGCCGAGCTGCTGGCGCTCGCCACGGAGCTGCAGATCCAGGGCACGAGCGGGCTGCGCAAGCAGGAGCTCATCTTCAAGGTGCTCGAGGCGCAGACCGAGAAGAGCGGCCTCATCTTCGCGGAGGGTGTGCTCGAGATCCTGCCCGAGGGCTACGGGTTCCTGCGCTCGCCGACCTACAACTACCTGCCCGGCCCCGACGACATCTACGTGTCGCCGTCGCAGATCAAGCGCTTCGACCTGCACACCGGCGACACCGTGAGCGGACAGGTGCGCCCGCCCAAGGAGGGCGAGCGCTACTTCGCGCTGCTGCGCGTCGAGGCGATCAATCTCGAGAGCCCCGAGACCGCGAAGGGGAAGATCCTGTTCGACAACCTGACGCCGTTCTACCCGGTCGACAAGCTGAACCTCGAGACCAAGGACCGTTGCCTGGAAACGCGCATCGTCGACCTGGTGTCGCCGATCGGGAAGGGCCAGCGCGCGCTGATCACGTCGCCGCCCAAGGCCGGCAAGACCGTGCTCATGCAGAAGCTGGCGAACGCCATCGCCGAGAACCACCCGGAGGTCATGCTCATCGTGCTGCTGATCGACGAGCGCCCCGAGGAGGTCACCGACATGCTGCGCTCGGTGAACGGCGAGGTCATCTCGAGCACGTTCGACGAGCCCGCCGAGCGCCACGTGCAGGTGGCGGAGATGGTGATCGAGAAGGCGAAGCGCCTGGTCGAGCACGGCCGCGACGTGGTGATCCTGCTCGACTCGATCACGCGGCTCGCGCGCGCGCACAACACCGTGGTCCCGCACTCGGGCAAGATCCTCTCCGGCGGCGTCGACGCGAACGCGCTGCAGCGGCCGAAGCGGTTCTTCGGCAGCGCCCGCAACATCGAGGGCGGCGGTTCGCTCACGATCATCGCCACCGCGCTCATCGAGACCGGCTCGCGCATGGACGAGGTCATCTTCGAAGAGTTCAAGGGCACCGGGAACTCGGAGCTGGTGCTGGATCGCAAGATCGCCGACAAGCGCATCTTCCCCGCGATCGACATCAACCGGTCCGGCACTCGAAAAGAGGAGCTGCTGCTCCCCGGCGATGTGCTGTCGCGCGTGTGGATCCTGCGCAAGTTCCTCACCGAGCTGAACTCGATCGAGGCGATGGAGTTCCTGATCGGCAAGATGAGCGACTCCAAGACGAACAAGAAGTTCCTGGAGAACATGAACTCGTAGTCGGGCGGGCGCGGGAGGGAGCCATGTCCGAATCCAGCCCATGGCTGTTTTTCGTCGAGACGTACGACACGGAGCGGCTGAAGACGCTCGCGACGTGGTCGGCGTTCCGCGACGAGGACCTGCGATTCCGTTGCGCCGAGCGCGCGCGCACGCCGCTCGAGCACATGGTCCACCAGTGCGTCTCGGAAGACACCTGGATGCGCACCATGCTCGGCATCGAGCTGTCGCTGCCGACACTGCCCGCGGAGGAGACGCGGCTCGCGTTCATGCGCCACTACGCGGCCGCGTCGGCGCAGCGCCAGGCGCGACTCGGCGTGATGCCCGAGGCGTGGTGGACCGGCGAGACGCGCTTCTTCGACGTCGAGCGCACGCGCGCGTGGGTGTTCCTGCGCCGGATCGCGCACAGCGCGCACCACCGCGGCCAGCTCACGGTGCTCCTGCGGCTGTTGGGGCGACCGCTGTACTCCACGTACGGCCCGACCGCGGACACCGGCGGCCTGTTCGCGACCCACGCGCCGACCATCTACCGCTACGACACGATTGACGAGCTGCTGGCTGCGGAGGCCGACGGCGGCGCCTGGCCGTCGCTGCCAGGCCCGGGTGAAAAACCAGTCACGGAGCGGCCGTAGCGCCGTTTGGACAGCGGCGGGCGGATGCCCCATACTCCCCGCCCCCAACCAACTCAGGCGGAGCGCTCGGGACACCCCCGCTTCCCGCCGCCGGACCCGGCCCAGAGTCCGGGGAGAGCCGGCGCCGGGCCGGGCCCCGGGGAACGCCGCCGCAGCGGAGAAGTCCTGCAATGAAGGCCGGTATCCATCCTGTTTACGAGACCCGCAAGTTCCACTGCTACGGCTGTGGCACGGAGTGGACCACCCGCACGACGCTCAAGCCCACCTCCGGCGACGGCATGGTGCACCTGGACATCTGCTCCAACTGCCACCCGTTCTTCACCGGCAAGCAGAAGCTGCTCGACAAGGCCGGCCGCGTGGATCGCTTCCGCAAGCGCTACGCGAAGGTGACGCCGGCCGACTCGACCGACAAGTAGCGGACCCTCCCCGGCTCCCGTCGTGCGCGTTCTCCACGCGTACCGGGAGCCGTGTGCATTTTCCCCCGGAGATTCCATGCCGTTCCTCCCGCTCGGCGGCCAGGCCGTGATCGAGGGCGTGATGATGCGCTCGCCGACGCAGGTCGCCGTGGCCGTGCGCCGCTCCGACGGCTCGCTCGGCTACCTCGAGCGCCGGTTCGAGTCGATCACGCGCCGCGTGAAGCTGCTCGGACTCCCGGTGGTGCGCGGCGCCGTGTCGCTGTTCGAGACGCTGGCGCTCGGCATCACCGCGCTCAACTTCAGCGCTGACGAGGCTGCGCGCGACGCCGGGACGGGGGCGGCGGAGAAGCCCAGCGCGTGGATGAACGCGCTCCAGTACCTGATCGTCGCCGTCTCGCTCGCGGTCGGCGTGCTGTTTTTCGTCGTGCTGCCGGCGCGCCTCACCGGCTGGCTCGGCTTCGAGGACCGCTGGCGTTTCGGGCTCGTCGACGGCGGCTTCCGGTTGTTCGCGTTCGTCGCCTACCTGTGGCTCCTCTCCCAGTGGAAGGAGATGGCGCGCGTGCTCGGCTACCACGGCGCCGAGCACAAGGCCATCCACGCGCTCGAGGCCGGCGCGCCGTTGACACCCGAGAGCGTGCAGAGCTTCCCGCGGCTCCATCCGCGCTGCGGCACCACGTTCCTGTTCCTGGTCGTGATCATCAGCATCGTCGTGTTCACGTTCATCGGGAAGCCGGCCAACGTCTGGCAGCACCTGCTGCGCGTGGCATGCATGCCGCTGATCGCCGGTGTCGCGTTCGAGTTCATCCGGCTCTCCGGCAAGTATTTCGACAAGCCGTTCGTGAAGGCGATCACGTGGCCGGGTATGCAGTTCCAGCGCCTCACCACGCGCGAGCCGGATCTCGACATGTGCGCGGTGGCGATCGCGTCGCTCGAGAAGGTGCTCGGCGACCCCGCGATCGACGCGGCGCGGAAGGCCGGCGGCATGAAGGAAGTGAGCTTCGTCCAGTGATCGACGCCACGCTCCAGCAGGCGCTCTCGCGGGTCGAGGCGCGCTTCGCCGAGCTGGACCGGCTGCTCTCCGATCCCGACGTGGCGCGCGACCCGCGGAAGCTGCGTGACCTTTCGCGCGAACGTTCAAGGCTCTCGCGCACGGTGGAAGCGTCTGAACAATACAAGCGGCTGCAGAGCACCATCGCCGACGACCGCGCCGCGGTGGCGTCCGGCGACGCCGAGCTGGCGGAGCTGGCGCAGGCCGAGCTGCCCGAGCTCGAATCGCGGGAGTCGGCGCTCTCGGAGGAGTTGAAGAAGCTGCTCCTGCCGCGCGACCCCGACGACGACAAGAACGTGATCGTGGAGATTCGCGGTGGCGTGGGCGGTGAGGAAGCCGCGCTGTTCGCGGCCGACCTCTACCGCATGTACAGCAAGTACGCGGAGACGCGGCGATGGAAGCAGGAGGTGCTCTCCGTCACCGAGGCCGAGGCCGGCGGCTACAAGGAGATCATCTTCACGCTCGAGGGCGACGGCGTGTACCGCGAGATGAAGTTCGAATCGGGCGTCCACCGCGTGCAGCGCGTGCCGGCCACCGAGGCCTCGGGGCGCATCCACACCTCCGCTGCCACGGTCGCGGTGCTGCCCGAGGTGGAGGACGTGGACGTGGAGATCGCCGAGAAGGACATCCGCGTGGACGTCTACCGGGCAGGAGGCCCCGGGGGTCAAGGCGTCAACACCACCGACTCCGCGGTGCGCATCACGCACCTCCCGACCGGGCTCGTCGTCACCTGCCAGGACGAGCGCTCGCAGATCAAGAACCGCGCGAAGGCGCTGAAAGTGCTGCGCGCGCGACTCTACGACCTGAAGCTCCAGGAGCAGCAGCAGAAGCAGGCGGCCGCGCGCAAGTCGCAGGTCTCGACCGGCGACCGCAGCGCCAAGATCCGCACGTACAACTTCCCGCAGAGCCGGGTGACCGACCACAGGATCGGCTTCACGCTCCACTCGCTCCCGAACTTCATGGAGGGCGAGATCGGCGAGCTCGTGAACGCGCTGATCGAGGCCGACGCAGCGGAACGGCTGGCGGAGCTGGCGGGGGGCTGAGGAGCAGGCGCACCGGCCGCACGAGCTGCTGATCTACTCGGGGCGGAAAAAGCTCAAGCCCTGGCCGGCGGAAAGCGACTACGGGAGCATGGCGAACCTCCTCACCGTCACCTGATCCGGCGTCGTGAGCCGCACGAAGTAGAGGCCGGGGGAGAGCCGCCCGCGGAGGCCCGCGCCGTTCCACGATGCCGAATAGCGCCCGGGCGCCTGGCTTCGGTCGGCGAGCGTCTCCACCACGCGCCCGGACACGTCCAGCAGCTCGAGGCGCACGTGTCCCTCCCGGGCCACGGCATAGTGGATCTCCATGCCGGCCCGGGTCGGATTCGGTCCACAGGTAAGCGCGTCGTGGGCTTCGGTGGCGTTCGTCATCTCGCTCACTGGGGCGCGCCCATGTGGCGGGTCGGCTGAAATGGCCGCGAGCGTCGACTGCGGCTGGCCGGCGATGCTTCGGAACTCGCCGCCGGCATAGACTGTTCCGCCGCTCACAGTGATGATGTCAACGCTGTTGCTCGCATTCGCGTCCCACGTGCCGACCGCGCCGCTTCCGGCACCGAGCGCGGCGATGTTGTTGCGTGCCTGCCCGCCGATGTGGCTGAAAGAACCGCCGGCGTACACCGTGTTCCCCTTCACCGCCAGCGCCAGGACGGGGCCGTCCGCATCGGTGGCCCAGGTGGTGGCCGCACTGCTACCGGCATCGATCGCGGCGATGTGGTCGGCTGGCTGCTCGCCAGAGGCGTAGATTGTGTTCCCGCTCAACGCCAGCGCGAGGACTGGGCCCTGAGCGCTCGGGTCCCAGGCGGTGGCGGCGCCAGTTGCCGGGTCGAGCGCCGCGAGCCCGCCGCGAGGCTGGCCGCCGATGCTGGAGAAGAAGCCGCCGGCGTAAACCATGCCGCGGCCCACCGCCACGGCTTCGACGGAGCCGGACGCATCCGGGTCCCAGCTGGTGGCGGCGCCGCTCGCCGCATCGAGCGCGGCGATGCTGTTGCGGAACTGCCCGCCGATGAAGGCGAACAAGCCTCCGGCGTAGACTGTGTTGCCGCTCACCGCCAGCGAGAGGACCGGGCCGCCGATCGCGCGTGGATCCCATGACGTGGCGGCACCGCTCGCCAGATCGAGCGCTGCGATGCGAAGGCGCGGCTGCCCGCCGATGTTGAAGAAGAAGCCGCCCACGTAGAGCGTGTTCCCGCTCAGTTCCATCGTCTTGACGCCACCTCCGATCGCGCTTGGGTCCCATGCGGTGGGAACACCGCTCACAGCGTCGAGTGCGGCGATGTTGTTCCGAGCCTGGCCGCCGATGAAGCTGAAGGTCCCGCCGGCGAACACCGTGTTCCCGCTCGCCGCCAGGGCGTAGACGTAACCGCTCGCGTTCGGATTCCAGGCGGTGGCGTCGCCGCTCGCCGCATCCAGCGCGGCGATGTAGTTGCGCGGCTGCCCGCCGATGTTGGTGAAGAGGCCTCCGGCGTAGACCGTGCCCCCGCTCACCGCCAGCGCCTGGACGATGTCGTTGGCGTTCGGGTTCCAGGCTGTGGCCATGCCGGTCACCGCGTCGAGCGCGGCGATGTGGCCGCGCGGCTGTCCGCCGATGCTGCTCGTGAAATAGCCCCCGGCGTAGACCGTGCCGCCGCTCACGGCCAGGGCTATGACGAGGTCGCTCGCGCCCGGGTTCCAGGCGGTGGCCGCGCCACTCGCGGCATCGAGCGCCGCGATCCGGAGGCGTGGCTGCGCGCCGATGTGCAGGAACTGCCCACCGGCGTAAACGGTGCTACCGCTCACCGCCAGCGAGTAGACCGGGAAATCCGGGTTCGGATTCCAGCCGGTGGCGGTGCCACCCGCCGCGTCCAGCGCGGCGATGAAATGGCGCGGCTGCCCGCCGATACTGAGGAAGTCGCCGGCGGCGTAGATCGTGCTCCCACTTGCCGCCAGAGCACCCACGATGTTGTCCGCGTCCGGGTTCCAGGCGGTTGCCGCACCGCTCGCCGCATCCAAGGCGGCGATGCGGTTGCGCGGCTGTCCGCCGACGGCGGTGAACGCGCCGCCGGCGTACACCGTTCCCCCACTCACGACCAGCGCTTCGATCTGACCGTTCGCGTTCGGGTTCCAGTCGGTCAGGCTTCCGCTGGCATCCAGGTGGGCGAGGTTGCCGCGTGGCTCCCCGCGCACGGCAGTGAACGATCCACCCAGGTACCAGCCACCGGCCCCGTCCGGGGCCACGGCGAACACGTCGCCGGCCACCTTCGGGAATGGCTGCTGGGGGATACCGGTGGTCGCATCGATCGCGACCCCGGAGCCCATGGGCGGACTCAGACGATTGAACCTGCCGCCGATGTAGATCGTCCCTTTGGAACGGACGATTGAGTTGATCACGCCATCAGTGACCCACAGCGTGGTGTCCACGGTCTGCGTGCGCCCGACCGCGGGCAAGAGCAGTAGGAGCGCCGCGAGCGCGGGCATCACGTAGGCGCCGGCCCGACTGCGAACTCCCGAGCGTGCGCGGCGGCCCGCACGGTCGAAGAACGGGGCATCGGGGAACACACGATACATCTGGCAATGGACAGAGAGGACTGTCATCGCACCACCCTCTGTCCCGGTCTTTGCTCTGAACGAACGCGGCCCCGATCGACGCCATCCGGCGGGATGGCCTAGAGGCAAGCTGGCACCTTCCCGATGAGCTGGCAAGGGAAAACGAGCCGGCTCGATGGAACGCGATGAGCCGCGCGCGCGCGCGGACGATCGTCGACCGACGCCCCCGTGCGCGACCTGCGCACGGCGGCGCGCGTTCTTACCGCGTGCGCACGGGCGGCGCGTGGGAATGGCGTCGGCACGCGCGATGCAGTGACACCACGCGGCCCCGGTGCCGGAGTCGCGCGCTATGACCACTTCGTCCTTCGCACCTGTCTCCTCCCGCGCCAGGAACCACGCCGAGGCCCGCATGCGCGTGACCGCGCTGCTCGTGGCCGTCATGTGGCTCGACGTGTTGCGCGGCCCTGCCGAGGGCGGGCGATCGCACGCTCCCTGGCTCGTGGCGCTCGCGGGACTCGCCGGGGAAGTGGCGTTCACCGCGCTCGAGGCCCTCGCGGCCGCCGCCTTCTGGCGCGTGCTCGGCCGCCGCGCGCGCTGGAGCGAGCTGGCGCCGCGCCTGCTCGTCGCCTCGTCGGCCGAGACGCTGGCCGTGAGCATCGCCGCCGGCCGCGCGCGACTCCCGCACGTCTGGGGACTGATGCTCGCCGGACCGCGCGCCATGGAGTCGGGCGGCCCGCCGCACGGGATCGCGGCCGCGTTCGCCACGTTCGGCGTGCTCGCGATCGTGCGCATGCTGATCTCCGCCGCGCTCCAGGCCCGCGTCGCCCGCGCGACATTCCCGGCCGCTCTCCTGATGGTGGCGACGATGTGGCTCGTCTCGCGCCTGGCGGCCTGGTGGACGTTCGACCTGCTGCAGGGCCGGAGCTTCCAGCCATGAGCCCGCCGGTCAGGCACACCGTCCGCGGCGAGCTCGCCGCGATGCTGGGCCTGGCGATCGCGACGGTGGCGCTGGCGGCGCTGGGCCTCGCCTGGTGGCGAGACGGCGCGCGCTCGTACGAGCGCCCGAAGTGGACGCCCGCACGCTTCGTCGAGCTGTCGCCCGCAGCGGATGGCGCTGGCGAGCGCTGGCTCGTGGCCGTGAACCTCCGCTGCCCGCACTGTCTCGCCCACCTGCACGCGCTCGCGCGCCGGATCGAGCGGCGTGCGCGGCCGCCCGCGCTCGGCGTGATCGTCGTGGACCAGAGCGTGCGCCCCGCGCGGCTCGATCTCGGCGTGCCGCTCGCCGCCGGCGCCTGGTGGGACAGCACGCAGGTGTGGCGAGAGCGGTGGGGGCGCCGCGTCTACGGCGAGACGTTCCGCTTCGACGCGCGGGGAAGGCTGCTCTCGGCCACACCCGCGGGCACGCTCCCCGACAGCACCGGCTCCCGGATGTGAAC
>Ga0306920_100003290_pt1 | contig 20460 bp, 17 predicted proteins | sample flu12Cox44000170_FD_204666 | JGI IMG/M metagenome (GOLD analysis project Ga0306920, IMG submission 204666) | Lab enrichment of tropical soil microbial communities from Luquillo Experimental Forest, Puerto Rico - flux4day.12C.oxic.44.000.170 (v2)... | ecosystem: Environmental > Terrestrial >... | reverse complement strand
AAAAGCTGCGCGTCTAATCATCGAAGACGGCGCAACTTTCATCGGCACATCACAAATATCGCCACATTACAAAACGCACTCTTGAGGTTGTCAGGGATTTGTTTCCCAATGCTTCGCGACAAAAGGGAAAGCGATAAATTTTTTGATACTCGCGCCTCGCCGGAAAAATTTTCTTTTCTTTGAGCGTTAGAGATCCAACGCTTTGCATTTTTCTGGCCGAAAGCTTATACGTTCACTTGACCATGAGCGAGGATAACGGTCAGCATCCTTTCACCGCCGAGAACGCCACGATCGCTGATCCCGCGCAACGCAAACCGAAACGCCACAACGCAAAGCTCTGCTCCCTGGCGATCCGGGAGCGCATCGTCAACGCTCTCGCCAACGGTGATAGTCAGGCCGCAATCGCCCGTGCGCTACGAGTCTCGCGCAACACCGTCAACGCCGTCGCTGAGCAGGAATGGAGCAAGGTGGAGCAGCGAAAAGCCCGTATTGCAGCTCAATCGGAGCGCAACGCCACCCGCGCAGCAGAACTAATCGCGGAAAAGCTAGAGCGCGGGGATGTGCCGTTGAACGTGCTGGTCCCCGTGTACGGTGTCAGCGTGGACAAAGCTCTCGCCTTACGCGGCGATCCTCAATTGCTCATCGCTTTCGATCAGCCTCACCAGCATATTCACGCTCATATCCGGGACGATCTCCCTCTCTCTGAAATCCTAGCCAGACTCCCCAAACGTAACCCTCCCCAATTGCCGCAGCACGGAAACCACACACGCGAAGAAACGTCCCCGAAGGATTCCACTGGCGCGTGAAATCCATTCACGTTGCTCACGCGGAGATTTCCCAAAAAAGGATGGGACTCTAAATCGCCAAGCAACCCCGATTGCAATCTTGCGGAGTCAGATTGGAATCGAGAAATGCGAAGTTCGAATCCGTTTAGGTGTCTGTCACGTCCGGCAACCGCTGCATGGCAGCACGCTTGTCGTCAGTTGTTAGGTGCGTGTACTGGCGAGAGACTGCCGCGCTCTCGTGCCCCACAATCTCTCGTGCGATGAAGTCTGAGACACCGGCTGCTTTCAACATCGTCACCGCACTGTGGCGCAAACTGTGGAACGATAACTCGCTTATCTCACGCCGACCGGTGCGCCCCTTGCCGGTGCTTCTATGGCCACGCAGTAGCGGCTCAACAAGTCCGGCTTCAACAAGAATCTCGCGAAACTGATTCGACAGTGAAGCCGTGCGCTTGTGTGCGGCTGCGTTCGGGAAGATGTAAGCGTTTGCATCGTCACTGGCTGGGAGCGTGGACAAATAATCGGCCAATGGCTGAACAACCGGCAACACGATGCGCCGCCCGGTCTTGCGTGTGCTTAAGGCAACTTCGCCGGTCTCAAAGTTGATTGCTCGCCATGTCAACTTTGACAGGTCGCCGAGCCGTTGGCCGAGATACAACCCGAAAAGAATCAAGCCGCGCCATTCAACATTGTCGCCGCACGCTTTGAGGATGCGCTTTATTTCCGCGAGCGTAAACGCCCGTCGCTTGGACTCACCCCTCGATTTAAGCGGCTTCACACGTGCCGCCGGATTCACCGTCAACAATCCTTGCCGCACCGCTTCACTCAGACAGACCCGCAGCACCTTGACGCCTATGTTTGCAGTGGAGCGTGATAGTTCCCTCGCTTCACGGTCTCGGAACTGGGCCACGTCGTTCGCGTGCAGTGTCTGTAGGTCGCGCTTGGTTTTCGCGTCGCCTAGAAACTCGGTGAAGCGTTCGATCACGCGCTTGTATCGAGCCTGTGTCGATTCCTCAGTCTCGACTGCTTTCGCGCGGAGCCACGATTCGCACCACGATTTGACAGACGCGCTCGGCAACGACTCGGTACTCGCGGCCAAGAGGACATCACTCACGCCTTGCGCGATGATGGCACGTGCCGAGTCCTCATTCAGCAGGCCGTTGCGTGCTTTGAGCGCGGCCTTGTGCCAGGTCCGGCAGATTTCGAGCGCCTGCTTTTTGTTCTTCGTTTGGGTGGAGCGAAAAACGCGCTTGCTGCGATTTGTTTGAGGATCAAATATCGAGAATGCGCAGAACCAGTAAGGCCTGCCCGGCTGACGGTGAATGCTTGGCATGATGCATAATCAGATCGCATAACGTCCGCTAATGTTCAACAATGTTTTGTCATGTCTGTTTTCATAGGCAGATTTGTCCGTTCTAAGGCACACTGTAGAACCGTGGGTTCAAATCCCACCCCTTCCGCTGATCAATTGTAAGCGGTTGGAAATCAGGTAAAGCTTTGGGGATCAATGGCGCGAAATCCCGCTGTGTCACACAAACCTGTAACACTTACACAGCCGATTCCCATGCCGCGTCACACGCATTTATTGCGCAGAGGTTCGCAGTACTACGTTAACGTCAGAGTACCCAAAGATCTCCGCGGTATTCTGAATAAAGAGATTATCCGCAGATCCCTGCAGACATCCGATCTGGGTGAAGCGGTTCGACGCGTCCGTCTCGAAAGCGTGCGAATTCACGACGAGTTCGAGACACTGCGAGCGAAATCACGACCTGAGAAAACGCAGCCAACGAGTTTGTCTGCAATTTCGGAACGCGAGGCGTACACCATTGCTTTGCGATACTTCACCGGACTGGAGAAGATGTCCGAACATTGGTGGGAAAACGAAGCGCCGAAGTTAGAGGAATGGCACTTTCAGCAAGCGCTGGACAATTTGCGAACCGACGAAGTCGTATACACGGGCGGTAGTCAGCATTACAGGCAAGAGGACGGCAGCTCGTCTTTGGATTCGTTTCTGCGCGAGCGGCGCATGATCTGCGCGCCAGACAGCGCGATCTACCAGAAACTACGTGAACTGTTTCGCCGTGCAGACCTCGAAAGCACTCGTCGAACGATGGATCGGATTGAAAACCGAACCATCATCGCGCACGATCAACTGTTTCGCGATGTATTTGCACATACAGAGTTGGTCAGCAACGGCTCGGCCAAATCAGCAACAGTCGGCGATCTGTTGCGCCGGTTCACAGACGCCCAACGGAAAGCGAATCTATCTGCAGGGACATAGATGACGTACAAGATTCCCGCCCGCATTATGCGCGAGATGCTCGGGGAACAAACGCCGGTTGTGGAAATCACATCGGAAGACATCGAGCAACTATGCGAGTCGATGCGGCGACTCCCGAAGAATGCCGCGCAGCGGTATGCCGACTTAACTTTGCGACAGGCAAGCGCCGAAGCGGACCGCCGCGGCGATACCGAACGCCTCAATGCAAAGACGCAGGAGAATTATTTCAATAATATTGTGACGGTCTTCAACTTCGCTGTTGAGAAACGACTCATTTCCCACAATCCAGCGACGGGACGCTGGCTCCGCCAAAGCTTCGAGCACGAAAAGGGGCAGGCGAAACCGCAATTCACGATTGACCATTTGAATCGGCTTTTTCGCGCTCCGCTTTATACGGGCTGCAAAGATGATGAACTAGGCTACGCGATCCCGGGCCCGAACAAGCCCCGACGCGGACGTTTTTGGGTTCCGCTTTTGTCACTATTTCACGGTCTTCGATTGAATGAGGCAGCACAGCTTTACACGGAAGACGTGAAACAGCGCGGAAACATTCATTATCTGGCGATCCGCGAGGAACGAGAAGACGGATCGAAGTGCGACAAGCGGCTGAAGACAAAACAGAGTAAGCGCGACGTGCCTATTCACCCGTAATTGATTCGTATCGGGTTTTTGGATTTTGTTGCCGCTCGCCGAAGAGACCGTACATCCCCTCGTCTATTCCCGGATTTATCGGCAGGCTCAACCGGGTATTTTAGCAATCCGTTTTCGAAGTGGTTTGCGCGGTTCGTGGAAAGCGCACTTGGCCGCTCGACCGAAGCGACATTTCACAGCTTCAGGCATCAGTTTCGCGATGCGACCCGCGCTGCGCGACTGAGCGTCGAATCGGTTGCGCGACTCGCCGGATGGGAAGCCGGTGATCCGAATCAGCAGCGGCAGGTTTTTCAGTACGGAGGCGGTCAGCAACTGCTTCGCATGCTAGCGGAAGACATTGCAAAAGTGAAATACCCCGGCCTCGATCTTTCACATCTTTACCCGAGATGATTTTGCAACCGGTTGCAAAATGAAGCGCCCGGCACGTCCAATTCGACTCTGCGGCCATCGATCATTTTTCGATTCGCCGTTACGTGATGGATTACGAAGTGGTCGCAATCGCGAAAGGTTGGCGATTCTCCAGTTTCGAAATGCCAGTTTGTGCAATCTGAATTCCTCGTGCTGCCAAACGACCACGGAGGTCGTCTTGCGATACAAGTGGACGCATCGCGAGCCGCGCAAAGATCATCGTGGCGTCGATTTGATTTCTGAGGCGCTGTCCTTTGGTCTTGCCGATTGGAGTCTAATTCTAGTTCATGCGTTGGCGACATAAGAGGACCCGAGCTATAAGGCATCTCGTATGCGTTCACGAAAGAAGCTGTTCATCGCAACAGCCATCATTGAAGTTGGCGCTGGCCTGTCTCTGCTGAGTGTGCCTGCCGTGGCAATTTGGCTCTTGCTCGGCGTCCAACAGCCGTCGCTTGAAGCGCTCATTGTGGGCCGAATCGGTGGCGCTGGCCTGCTCGCCATTGGGGTTGCATGCTGGCTCGCCCGTGGCGATCGTGGCAGTCTTGCTCAACACGGCCTGTCGTGGGGAATGCTGATCTACAATGTCGGTGCTTGCGCGATGCTCGCGTATGTTGGATCGATGCTGCCCACGATCGGTTTCGTGCTGTGGCCTGCAGTGATACTTCACGCTGTCATGACGACATGGTGTGCGGTGAATCTATACACGAACTCCCCTATCGACGCCTAACCGAGCGATGAAGCCAAAGGCTTTGCACTCCACGCACGTTTTACGAAGTCCGCCCGCGCAAGGATCACGGCGGCGTTGATCCAATCTCCGATGCGCTGCCATTCGGTTGATTGTGGTACACCAAGCCGGATGACGCGATTGGCTACGTGCAAGTGTTCCGAGCAGGCCCGACACCCAGAAACTGAATCAGAACAAACTGCACTGACGCCACGACAGGCGTCGGCGCGGCCATTTAGAGCCCAGATTGGTTCCCAAAGAGGGAGTTTATGAATCTTGTGACTTTGGGTTGGAATAAAGCGAGACCAGGCGCGCAATCAGGACTGCTACGTAGAGCGACCCCGTCATTGCTTCCATTGACGCAAGCCAGCGCGCAGCCCTTGAAACCGGCGTAATGTCTCCGTAGCCGACCGTGGTAAGTGTTATAAAGCTGAAATAAAAGCCAGTAAATCCTTTCATCGATTGCGGTCCTTTGGTGTTGAAAGAGAAGGCCCCTCCTGGCGTCAGTTGATCTACCAGCCAGTAGGCTGCCGCCCACATCAAGCCAAGCATCAGGTAAGCCGCGATGCTCGCGCAGAGCACTTCAACGTTGACCGACGGGGCGCGCAAAACGAAGCGAAGTAAATTTGCCACCACGAAAGCGATCAGGATCAATGATGCGGTTAGAAAGAAAGCAGCTGAAAGACGATCCGGCCGGAAATGATTTTATCCACCTACCAGCGATCGCCGGAATAACAAGCACGATCGCTACTAAGAGAGTGCGTTTCTGGTCTGCAACCGCCAAAACACCGGCGAGCAACACCAGAGAAAACAAACCGATTACAACAAGGTCACCGACTTTAAGTTCCTCGACGAAAGGGGCACAGATAAAGAAGACTACGAGAGCAATTAGGAGTCCTACAGTGGAGAAACGGCGAAACCTTATTACCTTCAGCAAATTCTCACTTGGTTTCATCAGTTCTACCTTTTCTCGTTAGGGTACTTATTGCGGTAGCTTGAGTTCGATACCCAAATTTCGGTGGTCTATGCAGGTGCGCGCCTGTTCAATCGCAAGGGCTCGCGCTCGCGAATTCGCTACCTAGAATGGTTTCGCCGGGCCGATCTGCAGCGACCGTACGGGTTTGGCCATGCCGTAGAACACCACCAGTCCCTGACCGGCGCCCAGCGTGGTCTGCGCCTCGTCGACATGTTTCAGCGCGGCCTGGTACATTTGCCAATTGTTGCCCACCCATACGTCTCCGGCAGGATCGATAGCGATGTCCACGTGCATCTGCATCCCGCCGCCGACAAAGCCACCCGGCGGCGAGATGGGATCGCCCATCTTCATGCCGGGTGGGCAGGTCTCAGTCCGGCAGCCGCAGAGTTCAGCGATGGAGTCCGGCGGGTTGGAGAAGTTGGAGACCCAGACATGGTCATTGCCGTCAATGGCGATCGCCCATGGCACGACAATGCCATGGCCGTACACCGGCGGCCGTGCCGGCGTTCCATCAGGACGCAGCACGGAAACGGCGCCACCGTCAGGGCCGGGGCGCACCGCGACCATCGCGTCTATCAGCGGGGGATTGGGATTACCTCCTCGCTTCGCAATCAGCGCCGCTCGAGCGATGGTCAACCAAGCAAGCTTGCGGGTGCCGAAGTGACTGGTCACCCAGAGATTGCCCTGACTATCAACCGCCATCCCGCCGGGGCTGATCCCAACCTTGAACGTCTCCGCCTTGCTCGGTTCAGACGCCGGGAACCGCGTAACCCAGTCGCTGATGAAATTGGAAACCCAGATGCGGTCCTGTTGGTCGATCGCGAGGTGGAACGGTGCCACGAACGACTTGCAAGGCTCCACACTGCGTCCCTCGCAGACGATGCGTGCTTTGGCTGGATCACCCTTGGGGAAGTAGACGAGTTGATTCTTTGAGACGCCGAGCGCCCAGACGTCGCCACTGGGGGTCACGATAATCCCTTGCATCAGGCCGAGCCGGCCATCGAAATTGTAGCCTTCCGGCGGCGAGCGCGGCTTGCCGCTGTTGTCGAATTTCACGACCGACCGGCTGCCGTAGGTGGTGGCCCACACATTGTCATCGGCATCGATCGCCATGCCGAAGCCGATGCCTTGCAGCCCGCCGCCGGTGAAACCTGTTGTCATCGGGGACAGCGGCCGGCCATTGGGCGCGAACTTGGAGAGATTGCCGTCCCACAGCTCATCCAGGTTTTGCGCGCCGACCAGAAAATTGTTGCCAGCCCAAATGTTGCCCTTGCTGTCGATCATCAGCTTGCCGGGCGCGCTGAGGCCGCCGCCCGTGAACTTCAGGGGCAGTACCCAGGCACTCGGCGCCCAGCTCAGGTAGGGCATGAACGGAGTCGGGCGCAAGTTCTTGCCTTTGGGAACCGGATAGAACGCATCCAGCAACGCGAACAGCCGCTCCGGCTTGTAGCCGGCATCACGGGCCACGCCTTCCAGTGCGGTCAAGGTATCGCCTGGCGTCTTTCCGCTTCGCGGCGTCGCGGCAGCGAGGAATTGGCGCATCGCGTTCGGCGTGACCTGTGTAACAGCTCCGGCGAGCAAGTTCGCCAGTGTCGTGAAATTTGCCATTGTCGGCGTCTGACTGCTGTTCAGCGCGTCCTGGATCGTGCCACCATACCCACCGGTCTCGAGGTCTGCGAAATTCGGTACGTTGCTCGCGGCGATGCTGAGTCCGAGCTGGTGGCCGCTCAACACATCGCCTTCAAGGAATTGTGCCGAGGTCCACACCGACGCCACCGTCGTGAACTCGTTCACCGTGACCTTATTTGGAGGCGCTGTTCCCAGCACGGATAACAGCCTGACCACGTCGTTAGGGCCCTTGGCGATAACATAGAGCACGCTGTTCACAGGTACTTCCTTGGCATCCAGCTTGAATGCACCTTGCTCGTCGGTCTTGGCCTCGGCAAGCTTGGTCGGCGCACCCGTGCCCGCCGCGAACAAGGTTACCGTTGCTCCGGAGATTGGTTTACCGGCGGCTTGGACACTACCCGCCATCTCTGGTGCAGTCTGGCCAAATGCGACGCAGCAGCCGAAGATGGCTAAGGTGGTCATAACCACGACCGAGTGGTTGAATGGTTTGTGTTTCATTTTGCCCCCTGTTTGTTTGGTTTCGACCTGGTATTACAGGCGATTCGCAATGCGCATGCCGCCCAATCCGCCGCTAGGTTTGCGCAAAGTCAGCCTACTTGACGCGTATTTTGCCAGCGAGCGTGTTGACTATCAATCGGACTTTGGTCCTACTACGCCTTCACGAAGAAGGCGACCTTCACATCGCTCTGCAAGATGTGACTGGCGACAAACCCGGCGTGGTTGTGGTTGAGATACCGGCAAAGCCGCAATGGTGCGACCTTCGCAAGATTGTATTTGGCTGGACGACGATTCGGCTTTTCGCAAACCCGCCTAATTCCGAATGAAGAATTTGGGCTTGTGTTTTGTCACACTTGTACGGTAATCCTGTAACACATAGCGGCGAAATCGCTCGTTGATTTTCAACGCTTTACTACGCGTGGGAAGTAATCCCACCCCTTCCGCGGATTTCTCGTGAATCATTGGCGGCTGAGAGCTAAAAAGATTGGAATCCAACACAAACCATTTCGAATGATCACCAACAAGAGCCATTCACGATGACGCGCTGGAAACGTTGGTTACCAGGACTTCAGATCGTGAGCGAGTACCAGGCTGCCTGGTTTCCGCGCGATGTGATGGCTGGTCTGGTGCTGGCTACTATGTTGGTGCCGGTCGGTATCGCGTATGCCTTAGCTTCGGGCGTTCCCGGAATCTATGGCCTGTATGCCACGATCGTACCCTTGCTGGCGTACGCGCTGTTCGGCCCCAGCCGCATTCTTGTGCTCGGACCAGATTCGTCTCTCGCCCCCGTAATTCTCGCGGTCGTGTTCCCTCTCTCGGGTGGCGATCCCATGCATGCGGTAGCTCTCGCGAGCATGATGGCGGTGGTCTCGGGTCTGGTATGCGTGGTGATAGGTATTTTACGCCTCGGGTTCGTCACGGAGCTCATCTCAAAGCCGATCCGCTACGGCTACATGAACGGCATCGCGCTTACAGTGCTGATCAGCCAGTTACCAAAGCTCTTTGGATTCTCGATCAAGGGCGCCGGTCCACTGCGCGATCTTGCGCGCATCACCGAAGGCATCCTCGGCGGACAGGCGAACTGGACGTCATTTGCAGTCGGCGCGGGCACACTCGCGGCGATTCTTTTGCTCAAGCCCTACAAGCGGATCCCGGGCCTTCTGCTCGCAGTCGTCGCCGCGACTATAGTTGTCGGTATCCTAAATCTCGACGCTACTGCCGGCGTAAAAGTTCTTGGTCCGCTGCCGCAAGGACTGCCGTCGTTTGCATTGCCGATGATTAGTTTCGCTCACCTCAACGACGTTATCATTGGTGGGTGTGCTGTCGCCATGGTGGCGTTCGCAGATACGAGCGTCTTGTCACGGACGTACGCTGCCAGGATGCGCACGCCGGTCGATCCGAATCAGGAGATGATCGGCCTTGGTGCTGCCAACCTCGCAGCTGGCCTCTTTCAAGGGTTTCCGATCAGCAGCAGCTCGTCACGCACACCGGTCGCAGAAGCCGCTGGGTCGAAGACACAGCTCACCGGAGTTGTCGGCGCGATTGCGGTCGCGCTCCTTCTGGTCTGTGCACCCAACCTGCTGAAGGATTTGCCCAGTAGCGCACTGGCCGCCGTTGTGATTGCCGCCGCCATCGGCTTGTTCGAATTCGCAGACCTGCGCCGCATCTTCCGCATCCAGCAATGGGAATTCTGGCTGTCGATCATTTGTTTTGTAGGCGTCGCTGTGTTTGGAGTGATTCCGGGCATCGGGATCGCGATAGTTATCGCAGTTATCGAATTCCTGTGGGACGGCTGGCGGCCACACTTCGCGGTGCTCGGGCGAGTCGATGGTGTTCGCGGCTACCACGACATCACGCGCTATCCTGCTGCTCGTCGCATTCCCGGCCTGGTGTTGTTTCGTTGGGACGCGCCTCTCTTCTTTGCCAATGCCGAGCTCTTCCACCAGCGAATTCTCGATGCCATCGCAGAATCACCGACTCCGGTGCGGCGAATCATCGTCACAGCCGAGCCCGTCACCAGCATTGACGTGACTTCGGCTGATATGCTTGCCGAACTTGAGCACACCCTGACTGAATCAGGCATCGAGTTGCGGTTCGCCGAGATGAAAGATCCGGTCAAGGACAAGCTGAAACGCTTCGAGCTATTCGATCGCTTCGGTGCCGCAGACTTCTATCCGACCATAGGCAGCGCGGTGGACGCCTACCTCCAAGAGCACGCTGTCGATTGGAAGCCGTGAGAACGGAATCAATCGCTACTGAATAGCCTTCGGAGCGACTGGGAATCAATCGCCATCACGGAACTCGCCGACGAAGCTTCGCAGATTGCTTTTCCTAAATTCGAAGGACCAAACGGCCGCGCAGTTCCGAGGTTTAATATAGAAGCGATTGCTCGCAGGTTCGCTAATCCATTGCTCCCGGATTTAGGCGTACAGGAATCATAGGATAAAGGAATGAAGCGGTTAGTCACGACAGTTGGCCTCGTTTTGATCTTTGCTTGTCAGTTATTAGCCAGCGACCGCACAACATTCGCGCGTGTCAAAGTTTATTGGCCCAACGAAGGTTCGGGCAAATCAGCCGCGTGGAATGGCGCTTGCCTACGCGAGGACCACTGTGCTGTAGATCCAAAGAAAATTCCCTATGGCAGCAAAGTTCTCTTCGGAGACGGCGAGTGCATGGCCGTAGACAGTGGGCCGGACATCGTCAAACGCAAGGCCGCTAGGTCGTTAGGCCGGAACACCGCTGAACGGAATGCGATCGTGGTCGATCGATTTTTTGACACAAAACAAAGGGCACTTGCCTGGGAAAATGCGCACCCACATTTTATGATGGTTCGGGTTCAAACGGCTGACTGACGGACCACAAAATTTTCAGTGCGGCACTTCGATTCGATGAATCGCCTTGTGCAGTCGGCGGCTCTGTAGCGCGCGCGGCGCAGGTTTTCGAGATCGCATTTTCAAGTTGAGCATTTCGACAAACAGCGAGAATGCCATCGCGAAATACGTGTAGCCCCTGGGAATGTGAAAGCCGAGACCTTCGGCGATGAGATTGACGCCGATAAGTAAGAGAAAACTTAGCGCGAGCATCTTGATGGTTGGATGACGTTCGACGAAGCCGCTCACAGGGTTGGCGAAGATCATCATGACGATCACCGCCAGGATCACAGCAATGATCATGATGGCAACGTGATCGACCATCCCGACAGCGGTGATCACGGAATCAAGCGAAAACACGATATCGAGGAGACCAATTTGCACCAGCACAGCGAACAGTGACGGCACGGCGCGCACATTTCGATGTTCGTCCTCTCCTTCAATGTGGTCGTGAATTTCGTGCGTGCTTTTTACAAGAAGAAATAATCCGCCGGCGACCAGAATTATGGTGCGGCCGGTGACTTCGAAACCGGCAATGGCAAAGAGCGGTCGCGTGAGTCGGCCGATCCACGTGATCGATAGCAGCAGCAGGATGCGCATGAGCATGGCGAGGCTTAGGCCAATAAGGCGCGCCTTCTTTCGCTGATGTGCGGGGAGCTTTCCCGACAGGATCGAAATGAAAACGATGTTGTCGATGCCCAGGACGAGTTCGAGAACTGTTAATGTTAGCAGTCCGATCCATGCGTTCGGATCATTGAGCCATTCCATAGGCGATCGGTCAGTCTACTGCCGTGGATCTCTTCGCGCACGGTCTTACGCTAAGTATCGTTAGCGCCCCACGCTGGTGCGCGCCGAAATTTTCAGTAACCGCACGTCTGCGCTCCCGGTTCACTTTGAATCCAATTCGGCGCGGGACTGCATCCAATCCGGGAATGAAATCGCTGTTGCATCCGATGGGTTCAACGGCACTTTGCTCACTTCGCTCTCGTTACTGTTATGAATATGCTTCGTCGCTTCTTTTCTCTCTCAATCCCGATCGTCGTTTGCGCATTGACAACTGCCTCGGCGCAAAGTCTGCCGAACACGACGCGGTTACTGCGTTTTCCGACCACGAATGATCGGGACATCGTCTTCTGTTACGCAGGCCAGCTTTACACAGTCGGCAAAGACGGCGGCACGGCACGTCGCCTGACGAGCGGCCCGGGTTACACTTCGTTTTCACGGTTTTCGCCGGATGGGACTCAAATCGCTTTTACTTCGGAGTACGACGGCAACAGAGAAGTTTACGACATGCCAGCCGAGGGCGGTGTCCCGAAGCGCCTGACCACTTCGGCCACACTGGGTCGCGACGACGTTTCCGATCGTATGGGCCCCAACAACATTGTGATGGCATGGAAAAATACCAAGCCGCTCATCGTCTTCCGTTCGCGCATGAGATCGTTTGACGATTTCGTCGGCTCGCTTTTCGCCGTAGGTCTGGACGCAGAATTGCCGCAACAATTGCCGGTGCCGCGCGGCGGTTTCGTTTCGTTTTCCCTGGACGATTCGAAAATGGTATTCAACCGCATCTTCCGCGAATTCCGCACTTGGAAACATTATCGCGGCGGCATGGCGGATGACGTTTGGCTTTTTGATTTCAAAACCGGCGCGACGGAGAACCTAACGAACAATCCCGCGCAAAACATCTGCCCGATGTGGGGACCGGACAACAAAGTCTATTTCATCTCCGATCGCGACAACCGGATGAACCTCTTCGTTGTGGATCTGGCAACGAAGGAAACAAAGCAGCTTACGCATTTCACGGATTTCGACATCAAGTTCCCATCGATTGGCAAACAGTCGATCGTGTTTGAGCAAGCCGGTTACATCTGGCGTTATGATTTAGCCACGGGCCAAGCCACGCCTGTGCCGATCGACATCAAAGAAGACTTCGATAGCGGCCGCGGCGGATTGGTGGATGCAGCTAGGCATGTTGAATCTGTAAACCTCGCACCTGATGGCGAGCGCACGATTGTCGTTGCACGCGGCGATCTCTTTTCGGTCCCGGCAAAGAACGGGACGCCGCGTAATTTGAGCAAAACTTCAGGAGCGCACGAACGCGATGCGGTTTGGTCGCCCGACGGAAAATGGATTGCGTACAATTCGGACGCGACCGGCGAGAACGAACTCTACGTGCGTTCGCAGGACGGCAAAGGCGAGCCGCAACAGATCACGAATGGCGGCGACACTTATTACTACGCACCGAAATGGTCGCCCGACAGTAAAAAGCTCCTCTGGAGTGATCGCTTGCAGCGCTTGCGCTATGTCGATGTTGGGTCCAAGGCGGTGACCCAGGTCGACCAGAACAAATTCGGCGAGATCCAGGGTTATAACTGGTCGCCAGACAGCCAGTGGATCACATGGGCGCGCCCCGAAGAAAACGATATGCCACGCGTTTATCTGTACTCCCTCGCGAACAAACAGCAGACCGCCGTTACCGACAGTTGGTACGGCTCGGGCGAACCGGTCTTCAGCGATGACGGAAAATATCTGTTGCTCGCTTCCGCGCGCGATTTCAAACCGACTTTCGGCGACCAGGAATTCTCGAACGTCTATCGCGACATGCAGCGCGTTTATCTCGTTACGCTGGCGAAAGACACTACCAACCCGCTCGCGCCAAAGAGCGATGAAGTTGGCAAGGCCGCCGAAAAGCGAGAAAAAGAAAAGGCGAAGCAAGCCGAAGAGAAAAAGCCGGAGGCAAGTCCGGGCGAAAAAAAGGCGGAAGAAAAACCAAAAAAACCCGTCGTAGTCAAAGTTGATACCGAGGGAATCCAGAATCGGATCGTTGGTTTGGACATTACGCCCGGTAACTACCGGAATATCCGCATGCTTGATGATGGCCGAATTTCCTACCTGCGCCGGACGGCTGCCGATGAAGTCGGCGAAGATGACGAAGAGTTGTTCCCGGACAGAGACAGAAAATCGCACCTCTGCGCTTACAACCTGGACGACCGCAAGGAAACCGTGCTCGGCGACGCCAACAATTACCAGATCACGTTCGATGGAAAAAAGATGTTGGTGAAGATCAAAAAGGACTACGCCATCATCGACATCCCCAAAGATAAGATCGAGACCAAGGATCACGAGCACAAGATCCAGGGGCTCGACATGCAGCTGGATCGTCGTGCGGAGTGGCGCCAGATCTATTTCGAGTGCTGGCGGCAAATGCGCGACTTCTTCTTCTCGCCGACGATGAACGGCATCGATTGGAAGGCGATGCGCGATAAATACGCGGCGCTGTTGCCGTACGTGAATCACCGCAACGATCTCACCTACTTGTTAGGCGAACTGATTGGCGAATTGAACATCGGCCACGCTTACGTTGGCGGGGGTGAACGCCCTGACACGCCACGGATCAAGTTGGGCCTGCTTGGTGCGGAACTTTCTCGCGACCCGGCTATGCGGGCCTATCGAATCGACCGCATTTTACCGGGCGAAAACTGGGACAAGAAAACGCGCTCACCGCTTACAGATATCGGCGTGAACGTAAAACCCGGCGACTACATTCTGGCAATCAACAACACGCCGGTTTCGAGTTTGCCAAACCTTTATGACGCGCTCATCGGCACTGCCGGCAAACAGGTAATCCTGCGCGTGAATTCCAAACCAACCGACGACGGCGCGCGTGACGTTACCGTTGTGCCCACTGATGACGAAGCGCCACTTTATTACATCGATTGGGTGCAAAGGAACATCGATTACGTGACGAAGAAAACAGGCGGCGAGGTTGGTTACCTGCACATTCCCGACATGGGTCAGCCCGGGCTCAACGAGTTCACGAGGCTTTATTTTCCACAAATCCGGAAACACGCCCTCATCGTTGATGTTCGTGGCAATGGCGGCGGCTTTGTATCGCCGCTTGTGATCGAGCGATTGCGCCGCGCGCTGGTGATGATAGGCATCGCGCGCAACGGCATGCCGCAAACCGACCCGTCACAAACGTTCACCGGTCCGATGGTAACATTGGTCAACGAATTCTCCGCCTCCGATGGCGATATTTTCCCGTATCGATTCAAATCGCTCGGACTCGGCAAGCTCATCGGCAAACGCACCTGGGGCGGTGTAACTGGCATTCGCGAATCACTGCCGATTGTCGACGGCGGACAATTCTTCAAACCGGAGTTCGCAATTTACTCCAAAGACGGCAAACAATGGATCGTGGAAGGTCACGGAGTTGATCCTGATATCGTGGTCGATAACGACCCAGGGAAAGAATTCAAAGGCGAGGATCAACAGCTCGATCGCGCTATCCAGGAAGTGCAAGAGGGGCTGAAGACACAACGATTCAATCTGCCATCGCCCCCGCCCTGGCCGAATCGAAATCCTGCCGGGGGACCGTAGGAACCGCAGACTCGAATACGAGTACGGAATCATTTTCATTCTCGTCGAACGCTGATGTCGTTTGATAGAGAATGATTGTGAAGCTGGAAGCAGTTAACGCTCTCGCGCAACTGGTCGCCGCGATTGGCGTAATCGTCTCGCTCTTTTATCTCGCCGCGCAGATTCGGCAGAACACGCGCTCGACACGTGCGGTGGTGGTCGATTCGCTCGCACATGCGCTCGTCGAGCTTCTCGGGCAGCACACACAAAGACCGGAATTGATCCGGAGCTTTTCGGCATTGACCGAAAACTGGCACGACGCGACTGAGGAAGATCGCGCGCGGGCCCTGCCCTTCATTTTCGCAACTTTCAAGCTTTTCGAAAATGCGTGGTTCCAGCAACGCCAGGGCACTCTGGATCGGCAGCAATGGGAAGGTTGGGATGCGTATATCCGCATCTATTATCACTGCCCTGGAGTGAAGACGTGGTGGACAATGCGGCGCGCAGCTTTTGCAACAGGGTTCTGCAATTACCTCGAAAAGAGCCAACCTGTTGAGGACCTGCCATCGATCAGTCAGCTGATCCGCGCTGAATCCTCTTCTGACACGAGCGGACGCACTTGAACACGCCCATCACCGCGTCGAGGCGCGAAATCTAAGGGAAGGGATTTCACGCACCGCGGCGAGGCTGCGGTGAGCCGCATGGAACGAGCCTTTGTAAACCGAACCGAAGCGGGGCGGTTGCTCGCGGAAAAGCTCGAAATGTATACGAACCGGAATGACGTCGTCGTACTCGGGTTGCCGCGAGGAGGTGTCCCTGTTGCCTACGAAGTCGCGAAACGCCTGCACGTGCCGCTTGACGTTTTCATCGTGCGAAAACTCGGCGTCCCCGGTTTCGAAGAACTCGCCGCCGGCGCGATCGCATCTGGCGGAGTGCGCGTTTTGAATCAAGACGTCGTGCGCGCAATTCCGTATGCGGAAGCGGCAATTGAAGCAGTGACAGCCAGGGAAACAGCCGAACTTCAAAGGCGCGAACAAATTTATCGTGAAGGACGGCCAGCGCCGGAGTTGCAAGACAAGATCGTGATCTTGGTCGATGACGGATTGGCCACTGGCGCGACCATGCGCGCAGCGGTAAAGGCACTGCGACAGCGCGCTGCGGCGAAAATCGTCGTGGCAGTACCGGTAGGACCGCCAGATACTTGCGATGAGCTTGCACACGAAGCAGACGAAGCCATCTGCCTAAGCACACCTCCGTTCTTTCAAGCTGTCGGCCAGTATTACGAAGACTTTTCGCAGACTAGCGACGAGGACGTGCGCGAGCTTCTTGCACGCGCCGCAAAGGATGCGGCCATCGGAGGTGAACAGGAACAACAATAGGACAGAGGACTAACGGCGAGCGCTGTCATTCTGAGCGGAGCGAAGAATCTCATGCTATTCTTCTGGCACGTTCGCTCAACGACAGAAGTCCGAGATGTTTCGCTCCGCTCAACATGGCAGGCAGCGGAAATCCGATGGTGACTGAAGTCCAAATTCCCGCTGGGCGCGCAGTGCTTTCGGGTAGCCTTACGATTCCAGAGAACGCAGTGGCGCTCGTTCTATTTGCGCACGGCAGCGGGAGCAGCCGGCACAGTCCGCGTAATCAATTTGCCGCGCGCACACTCAATCTTGTGGGTCTCGGAACGTTACTGTTTGATCTGCTCACGCCTGAAGAAGAAGCACTCGACATCTACACTCGGGAACACCGATTCAACATCAGTTTGCTGGCCGAGCGCCTTGCGCACGCTACGAACTGGGCCAGGCAACAAGAGAAGACGCGCGATCTGCGGATTGGACATTTCGGCTCAAGCACAGGCGGCGCCGCGGCGCTGGTCGCAGCAGCGGAACTTCCACAGGACGTCGGCGCAGTCGTTTCCCGTGGCGGGCGACCCGATCTAGCTGGTGATGCCCTGCCAAAGGTCCAAGCGCCGACATTGCTCATCGTCGGCGGCAACGATAACGTTGTCATCGACCTAAACGAAATGGCGCGCGACCAGATGCGCTGCGAAGTGAAGCTGGAGATTATTCCCGGCGCGACGCACTTGTTTGAGGAGCCGGGTGCACTGGAGCAAGTGGCGAAACTGGCAAGCGATTGGTTTGTCGCGCATTTAGCGCGAAATGACGAAATCCGAATGACAAATTTGTAGGGCGTCTGTGTCAGACGCCGTGGCGTTTTCCGAGCCGGTCATTTAAAATTGTGGGTCAATGGTGCAGCCGTCCATTCACAACTTCACCGCGCTAACGACCGACCTTTACGAGGTCACGATGGCCTGCGGTTATTTCAAAGCCGGCGTGGCCGACCATCAGGCGGTGTTTCACGTCACGTTCCGGGAGAACCCCTTTGCCGGGCAATTCACCGTGGCTTGCGGACTGGCGGCAGCGATCGATTTCCTGCGCGCGTTCCACTTCACTGATACGGAAGTCGATTACCTTGGCTCGCAGCGGGGCAATGATGGCAAACCGCTGTTCGATTCTCGCTTTCTTGATCACCTGCGCGGCCTGGAACTGACCTGCGACATAGATGCAATTCCTGAAGGGACGTTAGTTTTTCCGGACGAACCATTGATCCGGGTGGCTGGTCCGATCGCTCAATGCCAGCTACTTGAAACGGCTTTGCTCAACATTTTCAATTTCCAAAGCCTGATTGCTACGAAAGCAGCGCGTGTCTGCCGTGCGGCCGAACACGATCCGGTCATCGAGTTTGGTCTCCGCCGATCGCAGGGAGTCGATGGTGGAATGACAGCAGCCCGTGCCGCTTACATCGGAGGCTGCGCCGGCACATCGAATTTGCAGGCCGGACAACAGTTCGGCATTCCGGTGAGCGGAACGCAGGCGCACAGCTGGGTGATGTTTTTCGAGAATGAGCGTGAGGCGTTTAAAACGTATGCAGAAGCAATGCCTAACAACTGCATTTTTCTCGTTGACACCTATGACTCCATCGACGGCATACGTCACGCCATCGAGATAGGTAGCGAACTGCGCAAACAAGGGCACGAGATGATCGGCGTGCGTCTGGATTCCGGCGACGGCGTCGCCTTGAGCACCAAAGCGCGTTGGATACTCGATAAGGCAGGCTTTGCAAATGCAAAAATCGTCGGCTCAGGCGATCTCGATGAGTACATGATTGCCGACTTGAAACAGCGCGGCGCGAAGATCGATGTCTGGGGCGTAGGAACAAAGCTTAGCACCGGTCAACCAGACGCCGCTCTCGGCGTCATCTATAAACTGGGCGCGACCCGGCGGCCGGACCTGCCCGCCGAAGCCTCGGCGGAGGCGGGTGGCGAATGGCAATACCGCATCAAACTTTCGGAAGAACCAGCGAAAACTTCGGTCCCAGGCTCATTGCAGGTTCGCCGGTTTTATCAGTCCAACGGCACATTCGTCGCAGACGCGATTTACGAAATCGATCATGGCGTTTCTGAGCCCTGCGAAATCGTGGATGTTGAAACCGAAGACAAAACGACGATCCATCCAAACAATCGTTATTCCGATTTGCTCGTGCCAATTTTCCGGGCCGGGAAAGTTGTTTATGAAACGCCGACCATTGAGACGTCGCGCGATCACCTGCGTAAACAGCTCAATTGCGCGCCTCCGGAGATCTTGCAGCTGAATGACCCGGTTCCCTATAAGATCGGCCTCGAACGAGGATTGCACGAACTACGATCAACATTGATCGAGCGCGCAAAGAGACAATTAAAGTGAACGATTCATCGAGAGCCTTCTGTCGCCTCTCCCTTCGCAAGGGAGAGGGCAGGATGAGGGTTCTGATGTTACACCCCGATCCTGGGCAACCCCTTACCTCAATCCTCTCCCCTTCACAAAAGGGGAGAGGCGAAAGAAATTTGCGCCCAAAACGGTGAGCGCATGAACGCGCTAATCCTCGGTCGACCGTGCAATGTCATTCTGAGCGAAGCGAAGCTGCAACGCAGCGGATGGAGTCCGCGAGGCCAGGCTTTCCATCTCGGTGCAATCCCTGGCTGATATGCACGGGAACACACACAGAGATGTTTGAAAGCCTGGCCTCATGTTTCACATTTCGTTGCAACGCTCCGCTCAACATGACAGCCCATTTATGAAGAGTGCACTGATTCTAGTCGATCTTCAGAATGATTTTCTGCCGGGCGGCGCCTTGGCGGTGCCGCATGGTGATGAGGTCATCCCGCTTGCAGATGAATTGCAGCGACGCTTTGATCTCGTCGTCGCGACCAAAGATTGGCATCCGCCCGACCACGGCAGTTTCGCAGCGAACCATCCGGGAAAGAAACCCGGTGATCGGATCATTCTCGATGGAATCGAACAAATCCTCTGGCCAGTGCACTGCGTTCAAAACACGCACGGCGCCGAGTTCGCCTCGTTATTCGAAACAAGCCGCATCGCTAATGTTTTTCACAAAGGGACCGAGCGAAACATCGACAGTTACAGCACGTTTTTCGATAACGCCCATCGGCGCCACACCGGTCTTGCTCACTATCTCGAAAAGTGCGGCATCAAAGACATCTATCTGATGGGCCTCGCCTTGGATTACTGCGTGAAATACAGCACGCTCGACGCGCGGCAGCTCGGATTGAACACGTACGTCATCGTAGACGGCTGCCGCGGTATCGAGCTTGAGCCAGGTGATATCGCTCGCGCGCTAGACGAAATGAAACACGCCGGCGCAGTACTTCTGAAAGGCAGCGAGCTATAGCTCGCAGTGTGCTAACTCCGGTAGCCGCGATTCAGCCAGTAGGTTACATTTGTTAGGCCCTTAATGGGTACAAACGGATTTGGCGCGAATCGAACGCGCCAAACCCGATCTTCCTCTTTAGCTCTGTAGGTTGTTTTTCACTTCAACCCAGTTCGTCTTTCATTCGAAGCGCGTTGCGGTGGCCCTGCCGCAAAGGGTGGCGACTAGATTCCAATTCGCGTCGAATATCTGGATCGTGGCGCTATATGTGAAGCTGTTGGCGTCGGTGAGTTCCAGATTCGCCGTGAGGACAAGTGAGCCAATAAACGTGCCGTTCCCGTCATAGCGCAACTCCACATCCCGAAACGAGTAATTCTGGCTACCTGGCTCGCGCTGCCAGGAGCCGTACTCCGGTGTGTCAAAAGGGCCGGTGACAGGAGACTTGGCGGCGCCGGTCATGGTGCCGTCCCGGTAAAAAGTCATTATGGCTGGGAAAGTCGACAACACCTGGTTAGGATCATTACAGTTGACTCCGTGCCTGCTTACCTGCCACACGCCCTCGATTGTCGGGATTG
>Ga0306920_100003289_pt1 | contig 20461 bp, 14 predicted proteins | sample flu12Cox44000170_FD_204666 | JGI IMG/M metagenome (GOLD analysis project Ga0306920, IMG submission 204666) | Lab enrichment of tropical soil microbial communities from Luquillo Experimental Forest, Puerto Rico - flux4day.12C.oxic.44.000.170 (v2)... | ecosystem: Environmental > Terrestrial >... | reverse complement strand
CTGAACTTGGGAGTTTGCGGGACCCCCTCAGCGAATTCCCAAGTTCTTTTAATAACTGGAATTATCTCTGGCCTGACAAAACGTTTCTTGCGCCGCCCGCGAGTCTTTAGCGGGCGGTTTTTTGTGCGCTTCCGAACAATTTACCCCGCTGCCGAGAGTTTCGTTCCCGCAACAGCTCCAAGTGACAAATCCTCGCTGGCAACGCCATCGCGGAAAGTGACCGTCCGCCCTGAGATTGCGGGAACGCGTTCACCGGGCACAAGAATCCCAACCAAATTCAGCGGATCAGCCGCCGATAACTTGATCGTCTCTCCAGAGGGCGGAAGTTTGCGGAGGGCGCGAAGCGATTCCACCGCAACCGGCAACGCGAACTGCTCTCCCAGGAATCCGTCCACGAACCGTCCCCCGCGAATCTCGCCTCGGTCTTCGCGGCGGCGGAATCCCATCAGCAGCTCTCGCCAGGTAGGCAGGTTAGTCTCGCGGGCCAGCGCATCTCGAAACACAATCCCGTAACGCTTCAGTAGCATCCAGCAGGTCGCCTCAACCGCCCGATTGCGATCTCCGGCCGGATCGGTGTAAAGCAGAGCCCAGCGGCCGGTACTGTGTCGAGGCCTTGACGTGCGTCCGCTGCCCTGTCCAGCGCGGCGCTTCGGATCGATCAGAGAACGCAGGTTGTCGAAACCGTCGGCCGTCATCAGGCCCGCCGCCACCAGCTCCCAAAGCGCAGTCTCTACCTCGGCCTTGAGCTTGCCGGTTCCTCGAACGATGTCGGCAAAGAACGATGCGCCACGTTGCCGCAAAAAATCGAGCACTTGCCGCGCACCCGGACTCAACCCGCGAGCCTCCGCTGCGTCGGGTGAGGCGTGCTTCGGTGTCATCCAGTCGGCTTCTTCGCGAATGAAGAACGTGATCGGCGCAACACTGGTCGGAATGACGCGCCGCTTGCCTTCTGCGGAATCCTCAAGCGTTGCAGGATGAGGAGACAATCGTCCCCAACCGACTGCGCCTGTCAGGCAGAGCTGATCGAGCCACTTCGGATCATAGTCGGCAATCCGCCGTGCCAAAATCTGGCGCTCCCATGCGCTCGCCGGAATCTCGAAGCCCTGCAACTGCCGAAGGATTTCCAGCACCCCGCGTTCTCCAGCGACCTGAGTTCCCGGCGCAACGTGCTGCCAGCACAGCAACCATCGCATGTACTGCGCGGCGGTGACCGGTTCAATCTGCTTGCGTAGAGTTGCGACCGTCAGGCGGTGAATGCGCGCCAGCAGGCGGCGTTCGCACCACTCGGTTTCTTCTACTTTGGGATCGGTGAATTTGCCGCGCAGAATCGAGCCATTGGCTTCGAGGCGCAGCAGCGCCTTTTCGATCTCGCTGGCAGGAATCGCCAGCGCACTCGCGAGTTGGCTTGCGCTCAGTGGGCCCGAGTGAGCCATCCAACCTTGCACCAGAGAGAAGAGCGCATCCTCCGCCGTGGGCGCTTTCGCATCCGCTGACTTGGAACGCACAACCGGAACCTGCGGACGAAATTCCGCCTGGGGATCGAGCAATGCAAAACTCTCAGCCTTCTCGGCCGCAACCCAAAACCAGCGTCCTGCATGCAGGGCGCGTGTGGAGCGTCCGTCGCGTACCAGTTGCTCGAAGTAAATGCCCCAGCGATCGTCGGACGCGGTCGGAGAATGTGGTACATCGTTGAGGAAAAGCGCTTCGCTGGGCGAAGGAGGCGTGGGTTTCGCCAACGTATCTTGCAGACTCGGCATTTCTCCTGATCCGATCGGCGTGCGCAAATCTGCAGGAAACGCCACGAGCGTATGCAACACATCGTGCAGTTCGTCTGCGTCGCGGATATCGGGCCAAGCTTCATCGCGCACTTGCGCAATCGCAGCAGGCTCGAGTTTCCCAACTGCTTCGAGCACCGATTGGGGCAGCACTCGCCGCATCTCGACCGCTCGCGCGCGGCGTTCTTCAAGCGGCGCGTCGTCTAGATAGGCATACGGATTCGCGTTTAGAATCTCGTGCGAGAATTGCGAAGGCACAGGCGTATCGACCGCGATGCACTGCAGGTCGCCGCTCGCAATGCGTCCAATCAACGTCTTGAGTCCTTCGATGTCCATGGCTTCGGTCAGGACATCTTTCATCACCTCGTGTACTAGCGGGTGATCGGGAATCTTGATGTCGCCCTCAAGGTTCTCCTGGCAAGCGGCAACGTCTGGAAAAACCGAAGCCAGCAGATCGTCGGAGCGCATGCGCTGAATTTGCGGCGGAACTTTCTTGCCGCTCTGGAAACGCAACAGAGCGAGCGATCGGTTCGCATCCCAGCGAAAGCGTGTGCCAAAGATCGGCGAGGCCAGCGAAGCCTGTTCCAGAATCTCCTGGACGGTTTCGACTTGCAAAAACTGGAAGACATCAGCAAGAGGGAAGCTGTGCTGTTCAGCGAGTGCAATGTTCAAGCCGTTGTCAGTTGCAGCCGCCTGTAACTCAAAATTGAAGCTCCGGCAGAACCGCTTGCGCAGTGCCAAACCCCAAGCCTTGTTGATGCGTCCACCGAAGGGCGCGTGAATCACCAACTGCATTCCGCCGCCTTCGTCGAAGAAGCGCTCGGCGATTACAGTGTTCTGCGTCGGCACAGCTCCGAGCACGGCTCGACCTTGCAGAACATACTCAACGGCTTGTTCAGAGGCCGAATCGTCGAGGCCGCATTCTTCCTTCAACCATGCAACTGCAGCAGCGACTTTCGGATCGTGCTGGCCAACGCCGATCGGAGAGGCATCAGGCAACAGATCGCTGATCTTCTGCCGCAACTCAGCCACGTGATTCGACAATTCTTCCGTTCGTGCAGGCGCTTCGCCGCGCCAAAAGGGAACTGACGGCGGAGCGCCGTGTGCATCTTGCACCAGGACACGGCCGCTATTCGATTCCACGCGGCGAATCATCCACGAAGTATTCCCGAGCAGCATGATGTCGCCTTTGCTGCTCTCGACCGCAAAGTCCTCGTCGACGGTTCCAACCACGATTCCTTCGGGCTCGGCGACCACTGTGTACAGTGCGTTGTCGGGAATTGCTCCGCCGCTCGTGATCGCGGCAAGTCGCGCTCCGCGGCGCGCGCGGAGCTTGCCGTTCACGCGGTCGCGATGCAGGTACGCGGCATACCGTCCGCGGCGCGCGGCAATTCCTTCAGACAACATTTCGAGCACCGACTCAAACGTTTCCAGCGACAGGTTGCGATAGGAATATGCGCGGCGCACGAGACGATACATCTCGTCTTCACGCCATTCTTCCGCCGAACATGCAGCGACGATCTGCTGCGCAAGCACGTCAAGCGGCGAATCAGGAATGATGAGGCGATCAAGATCGCCGTGGCGAATCGCACTCACAAGCGCTGCACATTCCATCAGGTCATCGCGGGTGGTAACGAAGAAGCGGCCTTTCGGGATTGCTCCGCGCCAGTGACCGGATCGGCCAACCCGCTGCAGCGCGGTCGCAATCGCGCGCGGCGAGTTGATCTGGATGACCAGATCGACCGTGCCGATATCGATGCCGAGTTCGAGCGAGGCGGTCGCGACCAGGACCCTGATCTCGCCCTCTTTGAGCTTCTTCTCAGCGGCGAGGCGCAGCTTGCGCGACAGGCTTCCGTGGTGCGCGGCGACGTTGTCTTCGCCGATGCGCTCGCCCAGATGATGTGCCATGCGCTCGACCATGCGGCGCGTGTTGACGAAGATCAGCGTGGAGCGATGCTGCTCGACCAGTTCTACAACGCGCGCGTAGATCTCGTCCCACATCTCGTTCGAGGCAACCGGACCGAGTGGAGACGGCGGAACTTCGACGCCCAGATCGAGCTTGCGAGCGTGACCAACGTTGACAATGACCGGACCAGGACGGGCGTTTTCTGCCAGCTCGCTTCCAGTGAGGAAGTGCGCGACTGCTTCGATGGGCTTCTGCGTGGCTGATAAGCCAATGCGAACTGGGGGAGTTCCGATCAGCGCATCGAGGCGTTCGAGGGAGAGGGCTAAGTGCGAGCCGCGCTTGTCGTCAGCGACTGCGTGGATTTCGTCGACGATGACGGTCTCGACCGAACGCAAGATTGCGCGGCTTTTCTCCGCGGTGAGCAGGATGTAGAGCGACTCAGGCGTCGTGACCAGAATGTGCGGAGGCCGCTTGAGCATCGCGCGGCGTTCGGGCATCAGCGTGTCGCCCGTGCGAACGGCGGTGCGGATTTCGGGCATCAGCAGGCCGCGCGCTGCGGCCATCTGCAGGATTTCGCCGAGCGGGACTTCGAGGTTCTTCTGAATGTCGTTGCCGAGCGCTTTCAGCGGCGAGACGTAGAGAACTTCGGTGTGATCCTGCAGATCGCCAGCAAGCGCTTTGCGAACGAGCCGATCGATACAGGCGAGAAACGCAGCCAGCGTTTTGCCGCTGCCTGTTGGCGCGGAGATGAGCGTCGTGCGGCCAGCGAGAATGTGCGGCCAACCTTGCTCTTGTGGTTCAGTAGGTGTGCCGAAGCGCTCGACGAACCATTCCTGGACTAGCGGATGAGCCCAAGACAGCGAGGAGGGAACACCGGAGGGCATCCCTCAATTCTATCTTGAAGGCTAGACTTTCGCAATATGTTCGCCCTTGATCGAATCTGGGTTTCACACGACGATCTTCTGCGGGTATGTGGGTGCTTCCTGAGGAAGCTTTCTAACGGTAAAGGACGCAAAGAAGCGTGCGGAGGTCGCGGCGAGAAAACCGGCGAAGAGTGAAGGGCTATCCGCCGGCGATCGCGCCGACCACGAAAAAAGGTTCTTTCCCGGAAGCAACGGCTTCGGGGAGGGGGGTGTCGGGGGATTCGTGGGTGATGTCTTCTTCGCAGGCGAAGAAGCGCAGGAAGGCGCGGCGTTGCTTCGTGGTGTGGTCGCGGATGGTGCCCTGAAGCATCGGGTATTGGGTTTCGAGGGCATCGAGGACCGAGCGCTGGGTGATGGGCGCTTGCACTTCGAGCAGGACGTCGCCCGAGACTTTGGCTAGCGTGCGGAGATGCGGTGGGAGGACGATTCGGATCATGGTTGGGGCATCTCCTCGGAAGTTCTAGATTCGTTCCGCCGCTCTGGAAAAGCTGGATCGTTGAGACGCGGAGATCGTGCCGCGGGGGGTTCGCGGAGAAGACCTCGGGACAAATACTTACAGGGGCTGCAAAAGAGCTTCTAATCGCAAAGAACGCGAAGGGAAGCCCGCGAAGATTGCTAAGAAAAGCGTTGTGATCACGCGGGCTGTCTGGTTTTCGGGTCGGTTTCTAGGCGGCTTTCCCCGCATGCGCTTTCCTCAGATCGTCAATCACGATCTTGTTCATCTTCATCATGGCTTGCACGACGGCCTGTGATTTGATCGGGTCAGGGTCGCCCATCAGTTCGCCGAGGGCCTTGGGGATAATCTGCCAGGACAAGCCGAACTTATCTTTCAGCCAACCACAGCGGCCCTTGGAGCCGCCTTCGGAGAGTTTCTCCCAGAGTTCGTCGACTTCGGCTTGCGTGTCGCAACTCACGAAGAACGAGACGGCTTCGTTGAACTTGTACATGGGTCCGGCGTTCAGCGCGATGAACTTCTGGCCGAGCATCTCGAACGTCGCCGTCATGACTTTGCCGTTGACGCGTGTGACGTTTAGGGATTTGCCGTCTTTGAAGATCGAGAGATAAAAATTCATGGCTTCGTCGGCTTGTGTGTCATACCACAGGAAAGGCGTGATGGTCTGCATGGTTTCTCCTGTTCAGAAAAATCGTTCGGACAGGGGCGTAAGCCCCGCTATTTCGCGTGGCTTACGCGGCCCTGAAGGGCCGCTCTTCCACGATTGTGTTGAGGCCTGTTTTCCTGCAACGGCTTCCGCTGCATGGTTTCCTTGCAAGGGCCTTCCTGCAAGAATTTCCCCACAACGTTCAGCTTTACTTGCCAGCGATCGATTTCTTGGCTTGTGATCGCAAATCCTCTTTTTGCGCCGAGCATCTGCGCTTATGCGAGCGTCTGAACCTCGACCGAGAGCACGGCCGGCAGATCGCGAACGATGGGCTTCCAGTGGTCGCCCGCATCCGCGCTGGCGTAGACCTGGCCGCCCGTGGTGCCGAAATACACGCCGCATTTGTCGAGTGAGTCGACTGCCATCGCGTCGCGCAGCACGTTCACATAGCAATCTGTTTGCGGGAGGCCATTCGTTAGAGGCTCCCATTCGTTGCCGCCGGTGCGGCTGCGATAGACGCGGAGTTGGCCATCGAGAGGGAAGTGTTCCCCATCGCTCTTGATGGGCACGACGTAAACGGTTTCGGGCTCGTGGGCGTGGATGTCGATGACGAAGCCGAAGTCGGTGGGGAGATTGCCGCTTATTTTTTTCCAGTCGTCGCCGGCGTTGTCACTGCGCATGACGTCCCAATGCTTTTGCATGAAGAGAACACCGGGGCGCTTCGGGTTCATGGCGATGTGGTGCACGCAGTGTCCGACTTCGGCGTTGGGGTCGGGGATGTACTTGGAAAAAAGTCCGCGGTTGATGGGCTTCCAGGAGACGCCGCCATCGTCGGTGCGGAAGGCGCCGGCGGCGGAAATGGCGATGTAGATTCTTTTGGGGTTGCTGGGATCGAGGATGACAGTGTGCAGGCACATGCCGCCTGCACCGGGCTGCCACTTGGGACCGGTGCCGTGGCCGCGCAGGCCGGGCAGTTCGTTCCAGCTTTTGCCGCCGTCTTTCGAAAGGAAGATTGCCGCGTCTTCAACGCCGGCGTAAACGGTGTCAGGATCTGTGAGCGACGGTTCGAGGTGCCAGACGCGCTTGAACTCCCAGGGGTGCTGCGTGCCGTCGTACCACTGGTGCGTAGTGAGGGGCTTGCCCATGTCGGGGGTGGCGTCGTAGACAAACTTGTTGCTTTCGCCCTTGGGCTCTGGGTTCGCGGCCGCGCCCGGCTCGGTCGGAGTGCCCGGCTGATGCCAGGTCTTTCCGCCGTCGTCGGAGCGCTCGATGACTTGGCCGAACCAGCCACTGGTTTGCGAGGCGTAGATGCGATTCGGGTCTACCGGTGAGCCTTTGAGGTGATACAGCTCCCAGCCTGCGAAGTGCGGGCCGCTGACTTGCCAGTTTTCGCGCTTGCCATCAGAGTTAAGAATGAATGCGCCTTTTCTGGTGCCGACTAGGACGCGGACTTTGCTCATGACTTGCTCCTTTTAGGATTTCGGCCAAATGCGTGTTCGTCGAACCTCGGCAAAATGGGTGTGGTGTCGCGGGCCTGCCATGGCTTGCGCACTTCGCGGAGGATCCAGGCGCGATTTTTTTCGAGATACGTTATCACGCCGCACGAGGCGTTGGCATCTTCGTGGCGCGCCCCAGATCAGCATCTCGAGAAGGGCTGGGGCGAGGTCGAGGCCTTTTTCGGTAAGACGATAGTGCACCGTACGGCGGTCCTGCGGATTTTTCTCGGAGGTGAGGATACCGTTGGCCTCAAGATTTTTTAGACGGGCGGCGAGGATATTGGTTGCGATGCCTTCTCCGGCCTTTTGAAATTCTCCGAATGTGCGGTAGCCGCGGACCATGAGATCTCGAATGATGAGGAGAGACCAGCGATCGCCGAAGCGTTCGAGCGAGAGGCTGACCGGACAGCCGGACGGCGTCTCGACTTCGAACTGGACCCCACGCGAAGAAGGTAGCAGATCACTTGCGAATCACAAGTGTATATCCATGGAGATTTTACTGTATTCGAGAAAAAGCCTTTAACCGCAAAGGGGCGCTAAGGACGCGCGCAGGCCGCGAAGAAAAAGCCGGCATCGCGGAGGCGCGCTGAAATACCGCAGAGATCGCAGAGATGCGATTCCCTGAACCTGGGGCACCCTCACAGTTCCGTGATCCTCGAGGAGTCTGCCCGGATGCTAGAATCCTTCGGGCTATGTCGAAAGCGCGCGCTCGCAAGATCAAGCTGATTCTGTTTGACGTCGACGGAGTTCTGACCGACGGCAAGCTTTTCTTCATTCCGGCTCCTCCTGGTTTTACTCCTACCACCGCGCAGCAAGCGGCCAAGCATGGAGGCGAAGGCGGGTTTGGGTTGTCGAGTCCCTCGACGATTGAGGTCAAGGGCTTTCACGCGCATGATGGGACGGCCATTTCACTGGCGCGGCTGGCGGGCATCAAGACCGGCTTGATCACGAAACGGATTTCGGAGACGGTGGCGCTGCGCGCGCGCGATCTCAAGCTCGATTTTGTGCACCAGGGAATTCAGGACAAACGCACCTGCTTTGAAGACATCTTGAAAGAGGCGAAGTTGAAGGCAGCCGACGTTTGTTTTGTGGGCGATGATGTGATCGATCTTCCGGTGATGCGGCATTGTGGGCTGGCGATTGCCGTGGCGAACGCGCGTGATGAGGTGAAGAAAGAAGCCCACTTTGTGACTGAGCATCCGGGCGGAAATGGCGGAGCGCGGGATGCGGTGGAATACATCCTGAAGGCGCAGAAGAAGTGGAAGAAGGTTGTGGACGATTATGTGTTTGAGCGGAGCCCGAAGGGTCGCGTCGAGCAATAGTCCCGGGTTCGCGCCCAAAGAGCGGCCGCGAACCTGGGGCGCCCTCGCTTCGAGCTTCGGGCTGGGAGCTCTCAGCTTTGAGCTGTCAGCTCCCAGCTTTCAAAGTTCAGCGCCCAGCGTCTATCGGCTGCGTCGATGAGTTCTCGGCACAGGTTGCACCGTAATGTTCCCGCATCCACTCTGCATTATCAGCTTTCCGCATTCCTCCAGCGTTTCGCACTGACAGGTCTGCGCCATTCGCTGAAGCAGGTTTCGCATCTTCTGGATTCCTTCCATCAAGTCGTCGAGTTCGGCGAGCTTCTTTCGCGACAGGCGCTGCCACCGTTTTGGTGCCCGAGAGCTGCCGCGAAAACCGAAGAAGAGCTGGCGGATTTCGTCGAGCGTGAACCCGATTTGGCGAGCTCGCTGCACCACCGCCAAACGGTACAGCACGGTGGAATCGTATCGTCTTTGACCCCCGATTCGGTGCGCAGGCGGGAGCACGCCGACCTCTTCGTAGTAGCGGATCGCAGATGACTGGAGACCAACTTTTCGCGCCACCTGGGAAATCGTCAAACCCTGCATGAGTGCATTTTAGAGCAGCGCTTCATCCGCCCGTACGTCCTGATAAGAATAGTTCTTGCCTTCAAGTCAACTTTAACTTGTAGCCTTCAGACACAGGTGAACGGAAGCCTAATCATGACGTGCCGAGGGGAAGATGAGAAATCTGAAAAGGATTCTTGCAGTACCGCTCCTGCTGACGTGTGGTGTCTTGGCGCAGGCGCAGACCAGGAGCGTGTCGGAAACCGCCATAACGCAAATCGCGGCTCAGCCGCCCACCCACGGCCAAGGGAAAGGCGAGGCCGTTCTGATCGCAGGTCCGGAACGGCGTGCGTTGCAGGTGCTCATGAAGTCGGTACAAAATCAAATCACGTCTGCCGCCGGTGCGATGCCGGCCGATAAATACGGATTTGCTCCGACCGACGGTGAGTTCAAGGGTGTTCGCACCTTTGGTCAACAGGTCAAACACCTGGCCGCGACAAATCACATTCTGGCTGCTGCGGCCTTGGGCGAAGAACCGCCCATCGATGCAGGAGACGAGATGGGACCTGACGCCGTACGAACAAAAGCGGAGGTTCTTGACTACCTGAATGAATCGTTCGTTCATCTGGGGAAGGCCATCGATGCGATCGGCGACCAGAAAATCGCGGTCAAGAGCTCCCCGATCTCGCCTTTGCAGCGGCAGCGAGGCCACGCGCCTAGCGCTGACAGTCGAAGCGTTGATTCATGCGTTTGACCATTACGGACAGATGGCTGTGTACCTGCGGTTAAACGGCGTTGTGCCGCCAGCCAGCATGCCATAGACCATGGAGTTAACGGGGAAGGGCTGGCGCCCCAATGGGACTGCAGAAATGACGAATCCACCGGTTGCCTGCTTGGGGCGTGCTCGGGTCGGCAACCGGTGGATTAGCGTTTCTCCTTACTCACCCTGTTGTTTTCAGGAGTAGTTAAGCAACTCTAACCCAATGAATTGGGTATTGTCTCGCGACTTTACAAACTTTTGCACGGAACCGCTAAAAGTATCGTAGAGCGAGAGTTACACGCGAGCGATCGGCCCTTATTCGGAGATTCCAGGCGGCCGCGCGCCCATCAATTCCGTGAAGCGCGGGTCTTTTCGCAAGCCGGCAAACTCCGAGTCTTTATAGACGCTTTCAATATTCTTGTAGCCCTCTTCCATGGCGCGCCGCAGGTACTGGAGAGAGCGGTCGGCGACCCCCATCTTGGCGTAGAGCCGGGCAATCTCATAATCGTAGCGGGCGCGATCTTCTGGCTTCGCCATCTGTGCGGCAATGCCGTCGCGGGAGGAGCGCTCGAAAACATCGGGATCAAGTTCGAGTGCCTTCGCGTAGGCCAGAGCGCTTCTCTGAAAATCTTTTGTAGAGAAATACGCAGCGCCAAGATTGCTGTAGAACGAGGCGCTCTCCGGTCGCAGGTCGATCGCCTTTTGATATTTGCTGATCGCCTTGGAGTATTTCTTGGTGCCATAGAACGAGACGCCAAGATTGTTATAGGCCTCGGCGTACTGACGATCGACCTTGATGGCGCGCTCGAATTCCTGCTTCGCTTTCGGCCACCAATGCAGCTGGAGCTCGCACATTCCGATTTTGTTGTAAAGGGGAGCTGAATTCGGATTCTTATGGTGCGCGGCTTCGTAGTAGTCCAAGGCATCGAGGAAAAATTTCTGACGGCGCAGGCTGTCGCCCTTGGCCTCAAGATCCTCTGCGGTCGCGCTCGCATCGGGCGGTTCAACCTGGTGCAGCGGGGGCGGGCTGATCTGAACCTGATCGGGAACGGGACGGTGGGCCGCAGCAGCGGGGGCGGTAAGCGCCAGCACTGCCGGCAAGAGGGAGACGACCAAGGCTCGTACGCGAGGCATGGTAGTACCTCCGAAAACGGACAACTCAGTCGAAGATCCACGCCACCCCAAGGCGCAGTGCAGGAGCGCGCTCGATTGCGCGGCTTCTACTGAGGAGCGGTGCCACCGCTGTCCGGCGGTTTGGACTGCTGTGACCCCGATTTGTCTTCCTTAAAGATACCCGCAATTTTGCCAAGAAATCCCTTTTTCTTTTTTTCCGGGACGGACGCCTGTTCAGCGTTTGCCTGGTCGGGAGAACCTGGAGGCGGAAGGGCCTTGGGGCCCCCCAGGCCGAAGATGTGGGAAAAGACCCCGGCCACACCGGTGGACTGATCACAGGTCTCGCGAGGCTCGGTACCGGCTACAAAGGACGCCGTATAAGTTTCCGGACAGGCCGGGGTGGCCAGCCGGTTGGTGGCTTTGTCGAGTTGCACGTCGACCACGCCGGAAGGCTGTGAAAAGGCTTTCACGGCTGTATATTGTGGCAAAGTCACGGCCTTCTTCATGAACTCGGCCCAGATCGGTGCTGCCGTTTGAGCGCCGCTGAGGTGCAGATCGCTGTAATCGTCGTAACCGACCCAGACGATACATAACAGGTTACTGGTGTAACCGGCGAACCAGCCGTCATGGGAGCTGCCCGTCTTGCCGGCGGCAGGAGACGTGAAGCCACGGCTGCGGACGCCGGCTGCGGTACCAAAGTTCATCACCCCTTCCATCATGTCGGTCATGAGGTAGCTGATGCGCGGGTCGAGCACCGGCTTTTTATCGGGGCGGTAGTCCTGCACGACGTCGCCCTTGGCGTTGCGAACCGAGTCGATGAAGATCGGAGAGATACGAACGCCATCGTTCGCAAACACGGTGTAGGCGCCAGCCATATCGATGGGCGTAGCGTCGTAGGCACCCAAAGCCATTGCAGGCGTTGCCTTGACGGAGACGATGCCTGCCGTCTTCGCCAGCTCGGCAACCTTGTCGTAGCCCACTTCTTCGGCAAGTTTGACGGTCGCGTTGTTCAGCGAGTGGGCCAGCGCTTCGCGTAAGGTGACCGGGCCGTGATACTCCTCTTTGTAATTTCTGGGCTCGTAGATCTGGTCGCCATAGGCGAATGTGCTGGCCGAGTCGTCCACGGTGGAGGCCGGGGTAAGCACGCTGGTGGTCCCGTCGAGAGCTGTGTTCAGGGCAGCAGCGTAGACGAAAGGTTTGAAGATCGACCCGGTCGGGCGTTTGGCGACGGCGTGATTGAGCTGGCTGGTTCCGTAGTTGCGTCCGCCAACAAGTGCGAGCACTTGCCCGGTGTGGGGATCGATCGCGACCAGCGCAACTTGAGCTTGTGGGCCCGGGGTGACGTGTGTTTCGAACTTGCCCTTCGCGAGCTTCACCTTTTTGGTGCGCATCTTCGTGACTTGCTCGTCGACCAGCTTGATGCCAACTTCGACGGCTTGCGCGGCGGCTTTCTGCAGGTCAGGGTCGAGCGTGGTGTAGACGCGATAGGCCTGGTCGTTAAGTTCGTGGTCGCTGAATTTGTTGACCAGGTTGTCGCGTACGAGGTCGACGAAGTAGGGAGCATCGCTGGCCTCGACATTGGGCGGCGCGAGTTTGAGTGGTGTTGCTTTGGCTTTCTCGGCGTCAGTGCGCGTGATGGCATGGGTGTCGGCCATGGCATCGAGCACAGTGTTCCGGCGCTCGAGCGCACGCTCGGGATGGCGGTAAGGCGAGAGGTAGCTTGGGGCCTGGATCAGACCGGCGATCAACGCCGCTTCGGGAAGGCTGATGTCTTTGAGATCTTTGTTGAAGTAAGCCTGCGAGGCTTGCGCGAAGCCACTGATGGTAAACGAACCGCGCTGACCGAGATCGACGCGGTTGGCATAAAACTCGAAAATCTGCTGCTTACTGAACTTCTGCTCGAGCTCAAGCGAGATCATGATCTCGGAGAGTTTGCGGCGAATCGTCTTTTCCGGGGTCAGGAAGAAGGCGCGCGACAACTGCATGGTGATGGTGGATCCACCCTGCTCATGGCGCTGGCGAGTGACATCGATCCAGAAGGCCTCGGCGAGCCGCACGAAATTGACGCCGCTGTGCTGGAAGAAGCGGCGGTCTTCGATGGCTGTGACCGCATCGACTAAGACCTTGGGGATGTCGTTGTACTTGACGATCTGGCGCTTGGAGCGGTCGGCATCGAAGAGGGCAGTAACGAGTTGAGGTTCGAGTTCGTAGCCGCCGAGTTCCGAGCCGCGGCTGGTGATCCTCTCGATCTTGCCTCCCTGAATCGAGATGCGGGCGGGGTCGGAGCTGTGATAGGACTCGGGCCCGGGCGTAACTTCGATGCCACCAGCGATCAATTGAAAGCTGCCCATGGCGGCCTGGCGATCATGGTCTGAGTAACCGGCTCGGCGCAGTTCTGAAGAGATTGTCTGAACGTCAGCCTTGTCGCCCGGATGGATGCTCTTGGGAAGGGCGTAAATCTTGGCGGCATTGCTGAAGAGCGGGCTGCTGAAGCGCTTCTCGATGAGGCGGTCGTATTTAACGTAGAAGTAGGTGAAGAAAACGGCGACCACCAGGGCCATCGACAGAAAAATGAAGAGCGCAGCGCGGACAATGGGGTCTGCGGGTAGAAAACGGCTGCCTTTCTTGCCGGAGTATCTCGGGATTTTGAGCTTGATGGCCACGTTGGGGCGGGTGCAGTGCTGCGCTCAGAGGCTGACGAAAAAATTCGTTCCCTTGCGACTAAGAGAGCAAAAGTGCACGGGAAGGTTGTCTTGTCTCCTGAAACCGCAAAGGGCGTTTCGGGCGAAGCTGAACCTGACCATATTTTAACGCGTGAGTCATGAGATTGGAGCGTTGTCCGCTAAAACAGCAACGCCCCGGTAAACACTCCGGGGCGTGGTCGAAAACACGCGGCTACCGAGCTTAGTTGGTGACGGCAAAGAACAGGTTCGAGACCCCTGTATACGGTTGCGAGGTTGAGGTCAGGAGGCCCGTGGCCGGATCGATGACCAATACCTGGAATGCTCCAGCCGGCGTTAATCCGACCAGAGCGGTTCCTTTTTGATCGATCTTGCCAGCATAGATCGAAGTCAGATTGGTGAACGGGGAACCGGTCAGAGCTGTCAAGTTCCCGGTAGCGTCCATGGAAAAGCCTTCCACCGGAAAGTTCGAGCCGCCCGCGACTTGCTGGCTGAACGTGTAAACGTACTTTCCGCTGGGGTGGACCGCGAAGTGATTGACCGCGTTGGACGCCGGTGCGATCGTAGGTCCAAATGAGAGCGCCCCCGTGCCGGGCGTGATTGGCATGGTCGTGACCACGCCGGCTCCTCGACCGATGAGAAACGTGCCTGTTGGTTCGCCTCCCACCTCAACCACGGACATCGGGAACGGGCTGCCCGGAATATCGGTCAACCCGCCGGTGGTCTGATCGATACGGTAGCCGTAGACAAATCCTCGGGAACTGTCGGTGGCCACGTAGAGGTAATTGCCGGTTCCATCGACGGCGACTGATAGCGGGACGAAGTTCAGGGAATACGGCGAGCCTGGCGCCAATTTGAGCGAACCGGTGCTCGTGATCTGAAACGCTTCGACCGTTGACGTGCCGCTCTCTCCGGCAAACAAGAAGCGTGCCTTTGGATCTGCAACGATCGAGTCTGCGACGGAGTGAGTGGCGAAGGGGCTGCCACCAATCGCGGACAGTGCGCCGGTGGTTGAATCGATGGAGTAGCCCTGAATGATCGAGGTTCCACCGGTCGGAACCCACGGCTGGTACAAGTACGTGCCGTTTATGATGCTCATGTCGGCGACGGACCCATTGCCGAGACTGGGCGCATTGAAGCCGGCGAGCGTGACGATGGAACTGCCTGTGTAGTATGAGCCGCTAATGCTGAAGCCGTCGATCGTGTAGATGTAATCCAGCGCCGTGCCGTTTCCGGTGTTGCCGCCGGTGGTATTGCAGGTCGAGCTGCTGCCGCTGGTGCTGCCCCCGCCGCCGGTGCCCGAGGTTACAAAGCTATCGCCGCCGCATCCGGACTTTCCGCATGCCGACAGGAACCACAACGACGCCCCTACCACGCCGAGAAGAAATACACGTCGTCCACCACTCATAAGTCTCCCTCGCCGGGTTGGTTGCGCTGCAAGCAAGATTTCTCCGCCTGCCTTTCGCTGCCGTCGCAAAGGGTCGATCCCTGGATGCGGGCAGTGCGCCTACTCCAGTTCTGAACAGGACTGAAGACCACGGCCACCGAGCGGATGTTAGGTCACGATGGGAATCGGGGCAACGTTACGCACGTCGCGGACAATTGGTAACCCGTACTTTGTTACCCGACTTTGGTGTCCACAAAAAGGAGATCGACAGCGATTGGCTGTCGAAGGGAACTGCTTCGGATGTAGTTCGGGGGCCGGAGAGGAAATGCTTAGAAGACGCCTTTGTTCTTGCTCTCTGGATGAAAGGACAGATCCATCGGATATCCGGGAAGATCCACGTGGACGACGTACTCGGCGCCGATGTACAAACTGCCGGTTGCAGCAGCCCCGACCCGTTGAACCTTGATCTGATCTTTCGTAACCGGAATCTCCAAGTCCTGAGCACGCTTGAAAACGGAGTCGCGAATACTGTCTTCGGTCTTGGTGCTGTAGGTACCGAGTTTAGCCTCGGTGTCGATGGTGTCCTGGAACTGATAGTTTGCAAAATAAGGCGGAATTACTTGCGCGCCCACATACACGCCAACCGCCAACAATCCGAGAACGAGAACTAACTTGATCGTGCCCATGATACGTTTCGTCTCCAGGCCGGCGCGGGAGGCGAAACGCCTCGTCAACGCGCGGGTCTTAACAGATTTTCAAAGTATTCCGTGATTGCCGCGATGCTAGCATCGCGGGTTTCGCGAGTCGAGCGTTGAACGACTTCGACCATACCTTCGGTAACCTTCTTGCCGACCGTAACACGAAAGGGTATGCCCACTAGGTCGGCGTCTTTGAACTTCACCCCGGGCCGTTCGTCCCGGTCATCAAGTAACACATCGAAACCGACGGCTTCCAGGCGACGGGCAATGTCTTCCGCGGTGGTGCGCACCTTCTCGTCAGACACATTGGTCGGAACGACCACGATTTCGAAAGGCGCAATCTGTGGGGGCAGCCAGAAGCCGTTTTCGTCGTTATTTTGCTCAACAGCCGCGGTCAGGATACGCTCGATGCCGATGCCGTAGCTGCCCATGATGGGCGTGACTTCTTTGCCGTTGCGGTCGAGGACGCGAGCGCCCATCGATTCCGAATACTTGTAGCCGAGCTTGAAGATGTGGCCGATCTCGACCGCGGTGTCGATGCGCAGGCGCGCGCCGCAGTTCGGGCAGCCTTCGCCCGCGCTCACGCTGCGCAGGTCGGCATAAGCGGTGGGCTGGAATGTCACGCCGGGGGTGATGTTTTTTACGTGGTAGTCCTCTTTATTGGCGCCAGAGATTAAGTTCGTGCGGCCTTCGAGCGCTTGATCGACCAGCAGGATGGGCTTGTCGCCGTCCGTGAGGCTTTTTGCCCAGTCGATGTTCAGTGGGCCGAGAAAGCCGGCGGGAGAATTGAAGAGAGCTTTGATCTCGTCTTCCTGCATAGGGCGAGTTTCACGCCCGGCGACCGCACTCGAGAGCTTCGCGTCGTTCATCTGGTGGTCGCCGCGGAGGAGGAGCACGACCGGGCGAAGTCGGGTCTTGCCGGTCTTTTTATCTTGTTCGGTCGCCATTAGAGCGAGCGTCTTGATTTTGTTCTTCGGAGAGACGCCGAGGAACCGAGCGACGTCTTCGATGGTCTTCTGGCCGGGGGTATGCACTTCGAGCGGCTTGCCGTCGCCTTCGCTGGCGAGATCCAGCACGGGTTCGAGCTTCGACGTGGCCTTCTCCATGTTGGCTGCGTAGTTGCATTTTTCGCAGCTCACGATGTTGTCTTCACCGGCGGGCGTGCGCACCATAAACTCGTGCGACTGCGAGCCGCCCATCGCTCCCGAATGCGCCTCGACCACCATGTATTTGAGGCCGCAGCGATCGAAAATGCGGCAGTAGACGTCGTAGTGCTTCGTGTAGGACACGTCCAGGCCTTCGGCATCGATGTCGAACGAGTACGAGTCTTTCATTGTGAACTGGCGCACGCGCAGCAGACCGGACTTGGGGCGAGGCTCGTCGCGGAACTTAGTTTGAATCTGGTACCAGATCTGGGGAAGCTGCTTGTAGCTGCGCAATTCTTTGCGGGCGATGTCGGTCATGACCTCTTCATGAGTAAAGCCGAGGCAGAGTTCGGCGTCCTTGCGATCTTTCAGACGAAACATGTTTTCGCCGATCAGTGCCCAGCGGCCGCTGGCTTCCCAGATTTCGCGAGGATGGAGCGCGGGCAGGAAGAACTCCTGACCGATCGTGTCCATTTCGTGGCGGACGACGTTCATGATCTTGTTGAACGAACGCTGGCCCAGAAAGAGATAGGAGTAGATGCCGGCGGCCAGTTGGCGCACGTATCCGGCGCGGACCAGAAATTTATGGCTGGCGACTTCGGCGTCGGCAGGAGCCTCGCGGAGAGTAGGGATAAAGAGTTCGGACCAGCGATGCATAGTGAATGATTTCCTTGCGTTGGGAATCTTCGATTGTAACAAGAGGAGCTGAGGCAGGCAGAGAAGGGCGGAGTGGCGACTGCCGATTCTTCGCCGATAGGATCAGAAGATCCTAATCGGTGGCTAGCCGCTTCAAAATTTCCTTCCCCAGCTTCTGCGCTTCTCCGAAGAACTTCTGATACTCGGTGAACAATCGATTGAGTTCGAGCGACTCCTCAGGGTGCAGGCGTTTGCGCAGGATCATGTCGCGGAGCTTGACCGGGTTCGGCAAAAGGGCCTCTTCGTTGATTTCCTCGAGGGCGGTCGCGGGATCGTAGTGGTACATGATGTTTCCTCCTGTAGCAATTAGCGCAATCGTCCAAAAATCCTAATCGCAGAGGCGCTGAGAAGAGCCGCAGAGTTTGCGGACAAGCCTCAGTTTCTTTACAGCATCTCCGTGCCCCACAGGTCATGCAGATGCACAACGCCTCGCAAGCGATTCTCGTCTTCGACCACCACCAGCGATGTGATCTTCTTCTCCTCCATCAACGCCAGGGCAGTTGCGGCGAATTCATGTGGGCCGATAGTGCGCGGGTTGGGCGTCATACATTCCGCGGCCGTGAGATCGAGCACGTCTTTGCCGCGCAGTTCGAGCAAGCGGCGCAGGTCGCCATCGCTGATTACACCCAACAGGCGGTCGTCTTCTGCGACCGTTGTTACGCCCAGCTTCTTGCGCGACATTTCGTAAATCACGTCTGACATTTTTGTGTTCGGTGCAACACGAGGGATCGCATCGCCTGCGTGCATCAGGCTTTCGACGCGCGCCAGCTTTTTCCCCAGCTTGCCGCCCGGATGCAGGTTGGCGAAGTCTTCTTCTTTGAAGCCGCGTTTTTCAGAGAGCGCAACGGCGAGGGCATCGCCCAGGGCGAGCATGGTGGTCGTGGACGCCGTCGGCGCCAAGCCGAGCGAGCAGGCTTCCTTGTCGACCGAGCAATCGAGGGCGACGTCGGCGGCTTCGGCCAGTGTGGAGAGCTTGGCCGGGGCACCGTTGCAGAGCACATCGCCCGTCATGCTGATGACCGGGACTTGCAGACGCTTGATGGTGGCGAGCAAGCGCAGGATTTCTTCGGTCTCGCCGCTCGCGGAAAGTGCGAGCACTACGTCTCCGCGCACCACCATGCCGAGGTCGCCATGGATCGCGTCTACCGGATGCATGAAAAGAGCAGGCGTGCCGATCGAGCTCAAGGTGGCGGCTATCTTGCGCGCGATGATACCGCTCTTTCCCATGCCGGTGACGACGACGCGGCCCTGACAGGCATACATCAAATCCAGTGCACGGTTAAAACTTCCGGCCATGGGCCCGCCAATGCGATCGGCGAGCGCGCGCAGGGCTTGCGCTTCGATGCGTACGACATTCTCGCCAGTGCTATGCATGCGGAAGGCTGATGTTATCAAAGTGCGCGGAGAACCGGGCGGATGCGCACTTTACTCGAGGTCGATCAGATTCGGGATCAATCGGGATCACCGTCCGACACGGCCGGTGCGAATCTTGACGGCGGTCTACAAGCGGATCCAGGTTAGCGCCCAAACCCCGGAATGCGAACCTGGGGCACCCGCAGATTTCGCGTTGGTTCAGAAATGGTCGTCAACCACCCGCAGCGCCTCGCCGAGACCCTTGGCCTGAATTGCGCGATCCCATGGACCGCTCTGCCAGTTGTCTTTTTTCTTCTCGGCGCTGATCCATGGCGGCACGGCCAGCAGCAAGCGTTGCCCCAGTGCTTCGCAATAGGGCTCGTAAAGGCTGCGAAGTTTGCGCAGTCTCTCATCGGCTTGCCCGTCGTCGCGCAGAGACATTCCGGACGAGGAGAGCAGTGAGCGCAGTGCCACCAGACCTTCCGTCGGGAGACGGTCGGGCGCATGGGCATCGTAACGAGCGTTGACGAGTTGCGTTAGATCGACGGCGGAGTGGCGCGCCATGGCAAAGGTCAGCTTGGCTTGTTCTTTCGGAATCCCATCAATGCCGGCAAGCACGAGCGAAGTCACGTCGAGCATGGTGGTCAGGGCTGCGAGCCAGGACTGGTTGCTATGCTGCGACCGGAAGAAGCAGAGCACAGGGTACGAGATGTGGCTCGAGAGCAGATCGGCCGACCAGCGCTCCCAGTCGCGAAAAATGTTGTCGAGAACTTTCGGGTCGGGACAGCAGCCCAGGCGGCCCAAGAGCTCGGCGGCGGTGGGCGGCGAGCCGGCGCGGGAGTCGAGCAACGCGATTTCGAGTTCGCGCGTGGAGAACGAGTTATAGACCACGGGAAGGTAGCCCACCACCACGCCGAGGAAGGCGAAGCCCATGCCCGCTTCAATGACGGCCAGGGCGCGGGCGATCGGCGATACCGGCGTGATGTCGCCGTAGCCGAGTGTGAAGAAGGTTTCGCCGCTGTGATAGAGCAGAATGCCGAAGTTGATGGGCTCGCTGCCCAGGCGAACATGCTCGCCCACGCCGTATTGGACGAGTGCGAAGCCAAAGATCAGGCCGGCCGCCCAAACGCCAAGCAGCACGATCAAGGAGAGTGGGCCGAAGTAACCGAGAAAGCTTTCGCGCCAGTTCGGGCGAATGACGCGTGCCAGCTTTGTCCACGGGATCCAGGTGTTGCGGTAGAACCACGACGTGATGCGGAACGAGCGCTGCACTTTGCGTGGGAGAACGATGGTCTCGAAAGCGTCGAGCAGGATCGAGAGGATGATAAGAACGCCGGCAATGGCAGCGAAGATCATGAGTATCTAGGCGTCTGATGAGGGAAGGATGGTAGCAGATTCAGGGGAATGGGTACCAAAGGTGATCAGCCGTTGTCGCGCCAGGGGTGCTAACATCCCGGCCAACATGGCGGAAAGTGCCGAACGTAGCGTTGCGATCTATTCCGTCGAGCCGAGTCACTTCGGCTCGCCTGCCACGCGTGTTCAGCGCGCGATTATCGTTCTCATAGTGACATTCATTTTTGAGCT
>Ga0306920_100003288_pt1 | contig 20466 bp, 19 predicted proteins | sample flu12Cox44000170_FD_204666 | JGI IMG/M metagenome (GOLD analysis project Ga0306920, IMG submission 204666) | Lab enrichment of tropical soil microbial communities from Luquillo Experimental Forest, Puerto Rico - flux4day.12C.oxic.44.000.170 (v2)... | ecosystem: Environmental > Terrestrial >... | reverse complement strand
GCAACTCGACCGCCCCCGGTTCGCTGCGAAAGAAGTATGCCGGCATCGTCCATCCCCCAAACATGGTACACTCCCCTATTAACTATACCACATCTGGGGATCACCGGAAGACCGTATAACAGAGTGGTTGCTTCTTTATCAATAAAATAAGCATTCCAGATATGCCGAATTTAGCAATGTCGGGCATGCGGCTCAGTTCCACTGCCGGTCCGCTGCCAACCGTCGAAAAAGGAGCCCGATTTCCGCTGTCGGCCGGCGCGGCCAGAATGGGCTCAAGAGGCTGATTGCAATGAGATTTTCGATACCGGCGCGGCAATTTGCGAGGGCGAAAACGCAACTTTCCGCTGTCGACAGCGGAATCGGCGTAGGCCCACGAGTCGGGGGAGGCAACGGTTGCGCCGGCGATCGCACCACCAAGGATGCCTAATCCGATAGCTCCCACACCTTGACCTTTTGCGTGAGCCGTTATTGGGAGAGCTCCGCAATGACGAAGCCCGGGCCGATTTGCCTTGCCCGGCTGAAATACGACATCGAAATTCTCCTTCCACCTCGGCCGATCCGGCCTTTTGGAGGTTGGCAGCCTTTCCGCCTAGATGTCCGAACGCGGATGTCGGCCCGCCACGTCGGCGGGCCCGCAGCGAGGCTCCGGCATCATCCCGATATGTTCCAGAGTTCGGCGGACCGAAATTGGCCCAGCGCAGCAGCCTGCCGACGGGATTAGAGAGTGACGCTGCGCAAGCGGAGCGTATTGCCGATGACACAAACGGAGCTGATGCGTATCGCAGCACTCGCGATCATCGGGTTGAGCAGCAGACCGAATACTGGATAGAGGACGCCGGCGGCGACCGGTATCGCGAGCGCGTTGAACACGAAGGCGAAGAATAGATTTTGCCGGATGTTGCGCATTGTCGCCGGGCTCAGCCGCCGTGCCCGCACGATCCCCTGCAAGTCGCCTTTGATCAACGTAACGTCGGCACTTTCCATCGCCCCGTCGGTTCCAGTACCCATCGCGATGCCGACATCTGCCTGGGCCAGCGCCGGGGCGTCGTTGATGCAGTCACCCGCCATCGCGACGAAACGGCCCTGATCCTGCAGTTCCTTCACGGCCGAAGCCTCCTGATCCGGCAACACCTCGGCCACGACCTCGTCAATGCCGAGATTGCGTGCGCCGGCTTGCGCCGTGGTGCGGCTGTCGCCGGTCAGCATCACCACGCGGATGCGCTCCTGCCGCAGCGCCTCCAGCGCGCCGGTCGCGCTTTCTTTGAGGGGATCGGCGACGGCGACAAGTCCTGCCGCACGCCCGTCGACGGACGGCGACACGCGTGCCGTCGACCGAGCCTGTGACACCCTTCCCGGTCTCCGACGTAAAGTCGACCACCGCGCCGAGCTCGATCTCGCGTTCCTCGGCACCTTTGACGATGGCGGCGGCGAGCGGATGCTCGCTACCCCGTTCGAGACTGGCGACGAGCCGTAGCAGCTCGTTCTCGCCAACGGCGCCGGTCGCGGTGACGCCGACGAGTCACGGCTTGCCGAGCGTTAAAGTCCCGGTCTTGTCGACAACGAGCGTGTCGACCCTCTCCATCACCTCGAGCGCCTCGGCGTTCTTGACGAGGACCCCGGCGTGTGTGCGCCGCGCCCGGTGCTAACCATGATCGACATCGGCGTCGCGAGACCGAGGGCGCAAGGGCTGACGATGATCAGCACCGCGACGGTATTGACGAGCGCAAGCCCCATCGCCGGTGGTGGCCCCCAGGTCGACCACACGATGAGGGCGAACGCGCCAATTACTATAACCGCCGGCACGAACCATGCGGAGAGCGTGTGGCGAGGCGCTGAATCAGCGCGCGAGCGCTGTGCTTCGGCGACAATGTGAACGATCTGGGCGAGCAGTGTCTTGCTGCCTACCCGCTCGGCACGCATCACAAAGCTGCCGGTCGTGTTGACCGTGGCACCCGTCACCTTGTCGCCGGACGCTTTCTCCGCCGGCATGGGTTCACCGGTAATCATCGACTGATCGACGGCGCTGTGCCCGTTGAGCACGACACCGTCGACCGGCACCTTCTCGCCGGGACGGACGCGCCGCTGGTCTCCCAATACGACCGCTTCGAGCGCGACGCCAGTGCGGCGACGAGGCTGTAGAAATAGGCAACACCGGTGCCGAGCGCGATCAAGGTAAACATGTTGAGCCGGCGGTTGACGAGAGAGGCCCGACCGCGCCGAAGGAACTGCCAACCGCCCCACAACACCGCCGGGGTTGCCAGGATCAGCTGTATCCACACCACGCTCCGCGGCGCGATCAGCGCATCAAGCCCGGGCTCGGCGAAATGGCCGGCCACCTTTCGATCAAAGCTCAGACGCATAGATTTGCCACATTCGGGTCGCACGTTCCCTTCGGACGCCGAGAATGGGACTCTTCTCAAAGCGCCTGGTGCCGTTCCAGCTGACAGTTTGTGGGATCGATGAACTCGGGTCTCATTGTGAGGCGGGCGTCACCCATGTCCTGTCGATCCTCGATCCCGGCTGGCCCGAGCCCGAGGCCTTCGCCGGCTTCGACCCGCATCGGCGGCTCGAGCTGCGCTTTCACGACGTTATCGACGCCGGCGCGGGCTGCATCGCGCCGGAACGCCGCGATGTCGAACAGCTCCTGACCTTCGGACGCGGCCTGCCCGAGGCGCGGGGCACGCACCTCCTCGTCCATTGCCATGCGGGGGTATCGCGCTCGACCGCCGCGGCAATGTTGATCCTGGCGCAGACGCACCCCGATCGGCCGGCCGAGGAGGCGCTGCTGACGGTCGTGCGCCAGCGCCCGCGAGCGTGGCCCAATCTGCGGATCCTTGAGCTCGGCGACGCCCTGCTCGGCCGTCGCGGCCAAATCGTCGACGCGGCGCGAACGCATTACCGGCGCGTCCTCGAGCGCGAGCCTTGGCTGATCGAGCAGATGATCGACGGCGGGCGTGGCCGCGAGGTGGCCGAAGCCGGCAGGTCCTGACGCGTTACTGCGCGTATTCGACCCGCAGCACGACGAAGTAGTTGTGGTCGGGGTCGAGCACGATGCCGTCCGGTCCAGCGAGATGGCCGTCGGCGCTGGCCGGGATGTGCTTCATCGCGACGGCATTGTCGACATTGCCGCCGATCACATCGAGCTCGCCCGGCCTGATGGCGACGACAATGTCGCAATGGCCGCCGAACCGGCTTGTTGTCGGCAGGTCGTCATAGGTGACCGGCCGCCGGCCCCGCCAATAGCAGATCAGGTCGCCGCGCTGCGGCGCGTAGATCTCCATGCGCTCGGCCGTCAGCGCCGTGCCGGGCTCGAGACCCATTCCGTGGCGGCGTGCGGCGTTGATGTAGTCGGAGTGCGTCTCGGTGTAAGGAAACTGGTCGCGGGCGCCGGCCATCCGCATCACGTAGGAGACGAAGGCGGCCGACCAGGCGTAGTTGCCGTCTAGGCTTTCCGGGAAGACCTCGCCGTTCTCGTTGTGGATGCCGGTCCAGGCCTGCTCCTTCCAGCGCGGGTCGAGGCCGAGCCACCAATATTCGCCGACTCGCTGCCACATACCCTCTTGCCGTTCCTCGTCGACCGGCAGCTCGGTGTTCGGGAAGACCACTTGCTGGCCGAAGGCTCGCCACTCGCGCAGCGCAATCTGTACGGCGGCCTCGCGCGAAAACGGCTGGTAGGGCCAACGCGCGAAGGGCGGGACATGAGCATCGAGCGATGTCGTGATGCCGGCCGCGGGGCCCGGCAGCAACCCTTCTTCTGGCGGAGTTGGGGCACAGCCGGCAAGCGCAGCTGCCGCCAACAGCGCAAGTCGGCGCAGCGCCGGCCCCCCGGACGACATTCAGCGGCGGCTCGGGTGAATCTTAAGTCGAGGTCGTGGAGGCTTGATCCGGCTCGCCGGGCGGCGGCTCGATCGCCACAGCCGCCGGTGGCTCCTCGCCCCAGAGCCTGATGCCGCCGGTGAGGCCGTCGGTATTCGGGACGATCGTCACATCCGGCGGCAGCGGGGAGTCTAGTTTTTTGGCGTTGCCGCCGCCGAGATAGAGGTGATCGAAGCGGACGACGACGCGGAGGATCTCGATCACCTTGGCAACCCGCTTGCTCCAGGCTTTGTTGCCCTTTTTCTGGCGGGCGGCGTTGCCGATGTATTCGTCGTAGGTCTTGTCCCCGCTGACCGGGTGATGGGCGAGCTCCAGATGCGGAATGATCTCGCCGTCGCGGAAGATCGAGGTACCGGCGCCGGTGCCGAGGGTCAGCACCATTTCCACGCCGTGCCCCTTGATCGCGCCGAAGCCCTGCACATCGGCATCGTTGAGCACCCGCACCGGCTTGCCCCAATGCCGGGCCAGTGCCGATTGCAGGTCGAAGCCGGCCAACACCTCGCTGCCGAGGTTGGGGGCGGTCAGCACGCGCCCGTCGCGCACATAGCCGGGAAAGCCGACCGACACCCGCTCGAAATCGCCGAGCGGGCTTGCCGCTTTGTCGATGGCGCCGACCAATGCTTCGGGCGCGACCGGTTTTGACGGGGTCGGAACCCGCTGCCGCTTGCCGATCATGCTCCCGTCATTGTCGAGCAGGGCCGCCTTGATCCCGCTGCCGCCGATATCGATCGCGAGCGTGCGAGGTTGGTTCATGTTCTTCGTTCCCTGCCTGACTGCAAACGGAGGATAGCCCCGCCCCAGTCTGCTGTCACCGCCGATCGAGGGTGCGGCAGCTGGAAGCGCCTTCGGGCCGCCCCATTTTGTCATGCTATAGTGCGTCGGCAAGGTGCTCGCAGCGGAGCGGTGATGAAAGTCTCCTTGGCCCTCGAGGTCGCCCCGGCCATTGCCCTAATGGCGGCGCTCGCCGCGGCATCGCCGGCGCGGGCGGACGGCCCGCCGGTCCCAAATGATCTCGTCAAGGCGGAGCTTGTTGCCGAGACGGTGTCGCTTGCCCCGGGGTCGACGCTATGGGTTGACCTTCATCTTCGGATCAAGCCCGGCTGGCATGTCTACTGGCGCAATCCTGGTGATTCCGGCCTGCCGACGGCGATCGAATGGCGCCTGCCGTCGGGGTTCTCGGCCGGCAGCATTCTCTGGCCGGTGCCCGAGCACTTTGTGCAAAGCGGCATCGGCAATTATGGCTACGCCGGCTCGGCCGATCTTCTCGTTCCGATCACCGTCCCGAAGGAGGTCGCCATAGGTGACACCGCCGTCCTTGCGGCAGAGGCGTCCTGGCTCGCCTGCGCCGAGATCTGCATACCCGGCGGCGCGAGCTTGTCGCTGAGCCTGCCTGTCGCCGCGGGGCCGGTTGCCCCCGATCCCCCCGATGCGGCGCTCTTTGCCGCAGTCCGCCGGACGCTGCCGCTCCCGGCGAAGTTCGAGACCCGCTTTGTCTCCGAACCGCGCGAGTACCGTCTGCTGGTTCCGGAAGCCGCCCTTGCCGGGTTGCGCGATCCGACCGGCACATTTTTTCCCAACGACAGTTCGCTGATCGACCACGCCGCCGAACCCCGCACGAGCCGCCGCACCGACGGCCTCGAAATCGTGCTGGAGAAGGCCGCCGCCGCGACTAACCCGCCGGCGACCCTCGACGGGGTGCTGGCGCTGCGCCGCCAGAACGGCACCGAGCGTGCCTTCGAGATCAGCGCCAACCCGACTGTCGCGCCGCCGGCGGAAACCCGGCTTGCCGGGTGGAAGGCGCTGTTGCTTGCCTTTCTCGGCGGGATCGTTCTCAACGCCATGCCGTGCGTCTTCCCGATCCTGTCGTTGAAGCTCCTGAGCCTCGCTAAGCAGGCACATGGCCACCGCTCGGAGCAGCTGGGCCACGGGCTCGCCTATACGGCAGGTGTGCTCGTAAGCTTTGCGGCACTAGGCGGCGCCCTGTTGGCGCTACGCGCCGGTGGTCGCGCGATCGGCTGGGGCTTTCAGCTGCAGACGCCGGTCTTTGTCGCAGTGATTGCCTATCTGCTTTTCGCGATGGGGCTCAGCCTCTCCGGCGTCGCCGCTTTTGGGGCGGGCTTCGGCGGGACCGGCGGAAGGCTGGCCGCCCGGTCGGGTCTGACCGGGACATTCTTCACCGGGGTATTGGCGACGATCGTAGCAACCCCTTGCACGGCCCCTTTTATGGGCGCTGCTCTCGGCTTTGCGCTGATCGCGCCGGCCGCGGTCGCGATCGGGATCTTTCTGGCTCTCGGCTTCGGCCTCGCGGCACCTTACCTCATCGCGACTGTCATCCCCGGCTGGCAGCGCCTGTTGCCGAGGCCTGGAGCCTGGATGGAGCTGGTCAAGCAGCTCCTCGCCTTTCCGCTCTACGGCACGGTCGCCTGGCTCATTTGGGTGCTGATCCAGGAAACCGGGCCGGGCCAATCGCTGGGTGCACTGTTTGGGCTCGTGCTGGTCGGCTTCGCCGTCTGGATCTATGGGCGCACGCGGCTCGCCGCCCCGCTCGGCCGGCGGCTCGGCATCGGGTTTGCTGCCGCCGGGACGGCCGCCGCAATCTTTTTGGCTTTGTCCTTGACCAAAACCGAGGCCGGAATGGCGAGTGCAGCGCAGCCGGACCGGCTCGCTTACGAGCCGTTCACCGCGCAGCGGCTTTCGACGCTCGAGGCCGCGGGGAAGCCCGTCTTTGTCAATCTGACGGCTTCCTGGTGCGTCACCTGCCTGATCAACGAACGGGTTGCCCTCGACAGCGACGCGGTGCGTCAGGCTTTTGCCGCGCGGGGCATCGTCGCGCTGAAGGGCGACTGGACGACACAAAACCCGGAAATCACCGCTCTTCTGCAGCAATTCGGCCGCAGCGGCGTTCCGCTCTATCTGCTCTATGGCGGCAAGGGCGAACCCATTATCCTGCCGCAGATCCTTACCGCGGCGAGCGTGCTCGACGCGCTGGGGAAAGTTTGACCCGAATGGAGTGGATTATGGGTAAGCTCGCGCCGACTATCGCCATGACAGCCGCTCTCCTCGCCGGGGCGGCGCTATCGGTCGATCGCGCCACCGCGATCGGCCCGACCGCCGCCGCCAAGCCGGGGGTGCCGGCGCCCGCCTTCAGCGCGCCGGATATCAGCGGGCGGACCATCAACCTCGGCGACTATACCGGCAAGATCGTGATCCTGGAATGGACGAATGACGGCTGCCCGTTTGTCGGCAAGCACTACGACAGCGGCAACATGCAGGCGCTGCAGCGCAAATACACCGGCGAGGGCGATGTCTGGCTGACCATCGCCTCCTCCGCGCGGGGTGAAGAGGGCTATGTGACGCCGGCCGAAGCAAAGGCCGATCTTGCCCGGTGGCGGGCGGCGCCCAGCGATTTCCTGCTCGACCCGGACGGCGTGGTCGGCCATCTCTACGACGCGCGGGCGACGCCGCACATGGTGGTCGTCGACCGCAACGGCAGGGTCGCGTATATGGGGGCGATCGACGACACCCCGTCGACCCGCCTTGCCGATGTCAAGACCGCCAAGAACTATCTCGTTGCCGCCCTCGACGAGATCGCCGCGGGTAAGCCGGTCACCGTCGCCGCCACCCACGCCTACGGCTGCTCGATCAAATACAAGCGGGCGTGATCGGCAGCAGGCCCCCTCACTCTTCCCACCCCAAAGGCGCCGCGGCGGGCACGTCGTGTGAGGCTATGCTGACCCGCCGGGGCGAAATACAACGAAAATCGTGCTTTTTCGCCCTAAAAGACTACGGTGGCCGGGTAAAATCGCTCGCTATTTCAGCCGCTTACGAGTCAAATTCATTACTTAGCGGATCAATGGGAGATCAATGGAATTTTTTCGCCGATCAACGAATTTTCTGGCGCTAACAATCGAATAACAATGGAATGCGTGCGCGCCATCAAAAAAGCGAATCTGGTCGCTTGTCGGTGCTCAATACCCGCCGGCGAACGCCTCGCCGACGGGTAAAGAGCGAGATCGGGTGAAGGTCAGCTCTGTATGGCCTGGGTGACCGCACCGCCGGTGGCGGTGCGTGCGCCATCGACGACGTATTGCGCGCCGGTGATCGCCGAGGCGAAGGTCGGAGCACAGGAACAAGACCGTATTGGCGATCTCGTCGGGTGTGACATAGCAGCCGATCGGGATCGCCGACCGGTAGCGCCGGCCGACACACGCCGGGTCGGACGGGTTGAGCTGGGCTTTGAGCGAATGGATCACCGGGTGTCGACCGGGCCGGGGCAGACGGCGTTGACGCGGATGCCCTGCCGAGCGATCTCGCCCGCGGCAGCCTTGGTCAGCCCGATGACCGCATGCTTTGAGGCGACATAGGCCGGCATTCCGGGGGTCGCGACTAAGCCCGCGACCGAGGCGGTGTTGACGATCGCTCCCCGCTTTTCCTGCAGCATAACCGGAAATACGTGGCGCAGACCGAGAAAGACGCCCTTGACGTTGACCCCCGATGACAGCGTCGAACATGTCTTCGTCATATTCGGCGGTCGGCGCCACCTTGCCTTCGATCGCGGCATTGTTGAAAAAGCAGTCGATGGCGCCGTAGGTATCGAGTGCGGCTTTGACATAGCCCCGCACCTCGGCCGATTTGGTGACGTCGGCGGAGACGAAATGTGCCGCCGCACCTGCTAACGGATGATGCCTGCGGTTGCCTCGCCGGCTGCGTTGTCGTGGTCGACAGCGACGACCTAGCACCACCACTGTGACACTCTAGAAGATTGCGTCGCGCCGGTGTCCACCTGATCGTCACATCGGCGGACGCGAACGGGTTGCGGGCGACCTTTGCCGAAGCGCACCGGCGCGATCAACGCTCGCTTCCGGTGGACGGGCCATCTGTTGCAGGGTCGCTTTGGGGCAGTGGTGATGGACGAGCCGCATTTGTTGGCGGCGGCGCGTCACATCGCGCTCAATCCGGTGGTCGCGGGGTTGGTGAGCCGTGCGGAGGACTGGCCATGTTCGAGCACTCGGGCGCAGCTCGCGGGCGAGAATGACGAGCTCGCAACGGTGGCGCCGTTGCGCGCCCTGATCCCTGATTTTGCGGCGCTTCTCGCCATGCCGACCGACGCGGCGACGACGACCCGGATCGAGCGGGCCCCCACCATCGGCCGCCCGTTGGGGAGGCCGGAATGGATCGCGATACTCGAGCGCCGGCTCGGCCGCCCTTTGGCACCCCGCAAACCGGGCCCAAAGCCGCGAGTGGAGCGGGACCGCTATAACCATCTCGCACATCTGCTAAGGAAGCACAGGCATGGCCCGGCTCGCGCGCGTTGTTGTGCCGGACTTACCCCACCATGTCAGTCAGCGCGGTAATCGGCGCGAGCCCTTGTTTTTCGAGGCCGACGACTATCGGCTCTATCGGCGACTGGTCGCCGCGGCGGCGCGGCGCGCCGGCACAGCCGTCTGGGCCTATTGCCTGATGCCCAATCCCCCACACGCAAGCGCAGCTGCTGTGAAACGTAGAGTAAACTGTAGCCGTAATCGTAACCCCGCCTGGCGCAGGACAACCCCGCGCGGCTCACCCCAGCACTAGAACGGAGCTTCCGTATTCTGGGGGCTATGGAGAAAAGCTGAGCTCAGTTCTGCATCGCCTGGGTGACGGCGCCGCCGGTGGCGGTGCGTGCGCCGTCGACGACGTATTGCGCGCCGGTGATCGCCGAGGCGAGGTCGGAGCATAGGAACAGGACGGTGTTGGCGATCTCGTCGGGGGTAACGTAACGGCCGATCGGGATGGCCGATTGATAACGGCGGCCGACACTCGCCGGGTCGGCCGGGTTGAGCTGGGCTTCGAGCGAATGGATCATCCGGGTGTCGACCGGGCCGGGGCAGACCGCGTTGACCCGGATGCCCTGGCGGGCGACCTCGCCGGCCGCGGTCTTGGTCAGTCCGATCACCGCGTGCTTCGAGGCGACATAGGCCGGCATCCCTGGGGTCGCGACGAGGCCCGCGACCGAAGCAGTGTTGACGATGGCACCCCGCTTCTGCTGCAGCATGACCGGCAACACGTGGCGCAGGCCGAGGAAGACACCCTTGACGTTGACCGCGATGACCTGGTCGAACGCGTCCTCGTCATGCTCAGCGGTGTGCGCCCATTTGCCTTCGATCCCGGCGTTGTTGAAGAAGCAGTCGATGGCACCAAAGGCATCGAGCGCTGCTTTGACATAGGCCCGTACCTCGGTGGATTTGGTGACGTCGGCCGCGGCGAAGTGTGCCTCGCCGCCTTGCTGCCGCACGACCCCGGCGGTCGCCTCGCCGCCCGCCGTGTCGCGGTCAACGACGACGACCTTGGCGCCGCTTTTGGCGAAGGCGAGCGTCGTGGCGCGGCCAATGCCGTTCCCGGCACCGGTGATCAGCGCGACCTTGCCGGTAAAGTCCAGATCCATCGCGTTCCTCCCGATTACTCAGTTCTTGTGGCCGATGTGCCGGGTCCATCCTTCGAGGGCGACGAGCAGATCGCGAATGAGCCCGCGCCCGACCTCATCAGTAAAGCGGCCTTCGGCGTCAAACTTGGTCTGCGCCTGGCCGATCAGCACCTCGGGCTTGTTCAGCGGATGCATGTCGAGAAAGACGCAGCTGCGGCGCAGATCGTATTGCGCACGCGCCGAGCCGGCCATCCCGGCGGCCGCTCCCATGATCGCAACCGGCTTCCCGGCGAAAGGTTGGTCGGGCGGGCGCGAGGCCCAGTCGATCGCGTTCTTCAGCACGCCCGACATCGAGTAGTTGTACTCGGGGGTGACGAAGAGCAGCGCATCTGCCGCGGCGATCTGCAGCCGCAATTTTTCGACCGACGGCGGAAAGCCCTGGGCGCGCACATCCTCGTTGTAGAGCGGGAACGCGCCGATATCCGCGGTCTCGATCATCATTCCCGGCGGTTTGAGCTCGATCGCCGCGCGCAACGCCGCACGGTTGTACGAGCCCGCGCGCAGACTGCCGCACATGGCCAGGACGTTGATCCCCTTCGCGTCGCTCATTCGCCGCTCTCCAGTTTGCTTCACGGGTCGTAAGTGGTCAGCTGTGCGCCAGTATCGGCTACGATCACGGCGAGGAGCCGTGCCGGCTCGGTCGGGCTGGCATTGGCGCTGACGACGTGGTGAGCGGCTGGCGGCTCCCACCAGCTTTCTCCGGTACGGTACACCTCGACGGGGCCGCCTTCGAGTTGCGAGCGGACCGTGCCCGAGAGCACATAGGCGAAGATAAAGCCGGAAGCTGCGTGATGGTGCGGCGGTGAGGCACCCCCCGGCGGATAGTCGACGATCACGGCGGTCAGGCTCTTCCCTGGAACATTCGGCATCGCCTGCTCGAAGATCTTGCTGGCTTGGCTGCGCGGGCCGGCCGCGCCCGGGGCTTGCCCGGCGGCATCCCCCGCCAGAACCGCGAGTACGCCGATCGCAAAGCCGGCGAGCGTCAGCATGGCTGCGCTTGTCAGTTTCATCGGAAAGCTCCTTGATTCGACAGTGTCACGCGTTGAGGCGCGGGATCAAGCGGATCGCGTTGTCGCGCTGGATCGCACCCAGTGCATCGGCTGAAAGACCGTTCTTCTCCAGTGCGTCGGCTTGCAAGGTGGTCGGCACATAGGGGAAATCGGTGCCGAAGACGATCTGCGAGGGCGGGACCATTTTTAACAAGCCTGCCATCGATACCGGCCAGGCGGCGTTGGCCGTGTCGTAATAGAGGCGCTGCAGCTCGGCGAGGACCCCGTTCGGCGCGATCTCGGCGGCATCCTTGCGGGCCGCGGTGAAGAACGCGACGCGGCCGGCCAGCATCGGCATCACCCCGCCGCCATGCGAAAACAGCCAGCGGATGTCGCGCAACCGGGCTAGGCTGCCGCTGAGCAGCAGGCTGCTGATGGCGCGGCCGCTGTCGTAGGGAAATTCGAGGAATCCCGGCGGGACCCCGGAGTTGAGGCTGCCGCAACAGTAGGGCGCGTAGGGGTGGAAGAAGACGACCGCCTTGCGCCGGTTCAGCTCCTCGAACACCGGCTTATAGGCGGGGTCACCGGGCCATCTGTCGCCGAAGCTGGTCGACAGGTTGATGCCGTCCGCCTTCAAGCTGTCGAATGCGTAGGCGATCTCGGCGAGCGATCCGTCGACATCCGGCATCGGCAACGAAGCGAAGAGCCCGTAGCGGCCCGGATGATCCTGGACCATCCTCGCCGCGAATTCGTTGCACAGCCGTGACATTCGGCGCATGCCGGACGCATCGAGGCCGAACCACACGCCGGGGATCGAGGCGAGCGAGAGGATCGATGTTCCCACACCGCTCTTGTCCATCTCCTCGAGCGAGCTGGCGGGCGCCCAATTGGCGACGTTAGGCTGCAGCCGGCTTTCACTGTTCCGGGTCATATAGCCCTGCCAGGCGTCGATGATCTCGCTCGGATAATAATGGTGGTGGGTGTCGACGAGGTGCTGGGTCGCCGGCGCCGGCTGCGCCCGCGACCCATATCGCGGCAAGAGTGCCGCCCCTGCCGCCGTCGCGGCGAGTGCGGTCAGAATGCCACGACGGGAGGTGACGCGGTGACGATGTTCATGCCCCATTTCGAGATCCCCCTCTCATTCCGCGGAACTTGTGCGGCGGCACCGTTGCATTTAAACATTTGACGGTACGAAGCGGAATCATTCGCGACGCGAGGGAGGAGAAAATCATGGCGCGCATCGACCGGCGGAGGCTGTTGAAACTTTCCGGTGCCGGCGCGATCGCGGCAGGCACCGGCGGCGGCCTCGCCACGATCCTCGCCTCGGGCCGGGCGCCGGCCTATGCCCAAGGTACCTCGATCCATTGGCTGCGCTGGTCTGATTTCGTACCGGCGTCCGACCAGCTGCTGCGCAACAAGATCGTGCCGCAAGGCGAGAAGGCGCTCGGCCTCAAGCTCAATCTCGAGACGATCAACGCCAACGACCTCCAAGCTCGTGTCACCGCCGCAATCCAGTCCGGAACCGGCCCGGATATCATCATGCTGGTGGGTACCTGGCCGCAGCTTTACACGGAGAGCGTCGTCGATGTGAGCGACGTAGTTGATGAAATCGCCAGGGCGCAGGGCGGCTATTACGACATAGCCCGGGTTATCGCGACGGTCGGCAACAAATGGATCGGCGTGCCCTGGTCGACCGGGGGCGGGCTGCTCACCTATCGCAAATCCTGGTTCGAAGAGATCGGCTACGGTGACGGTAAATTTCCGCAAACCTGGGACGAGTATCGCGCGGCCGGGAAGCAGCTCAAAGCCAAGGGTCGTCCGCTAGGTCAGACGCTGGGTCACACCTTTGGTGACGCTCCGGGGTTCTGGTACCCGTACCTGTGGTCCTGGGCCGGCAAGGAGGTAGAGGCCGATGGCAAGACTGTCGTCCTCAACAGCAAGGAGACGATAGATTCGGTCAAGTATGCGGTGCCGTTCTGGAAAGAGGCGCATGACGAAGGCGGGCTCGCCTGGGACGATTCAAGCAACAACCGGGCGCTCCTTTCCGGCACCATCAGCTGCACCAACAACGGCGCCTCGATTTATCTCGAGGCGAAAAAGAAGCCGGACTCGTATCTGACGGAGAAGGGCACCCCGCTGTGGAAAGACATTCTGCACGCACCGCTTCCCAAGGGCGCCGGCGGCCAGTTCAACCTCCCGGGTGCGAATACGCACATGTTGATGAGCTATTCAAAGAACCAGAAGGCGGCCAAGGATTTTCTTCGCTGGGTCAACTCGAAGGAGATCTTCGAGCAGTGGTTCACCTCACAGCAGGGCTACACCAGCGGGGCGACAAGGTATTGGGAGGAAGATCCGGTGTGGAATGTCGACCCGATCCTGCTCCCGTTCCGGGACATACCCAACAAAGGGCGGTTGGTCGGTTACGCCGGGCCGCCTAGCCGTGCCGCCGCCGAGGCCGTGACGAAATACATCATCGTCGACATGTACGCGAAGGCCGTGCAAGGCATGCCGGCCGAAGACGCCGTGAAATGGGCCCATGACGAGCTCGTGAAGGTCTACGCCTGACCAAACCGCGCCGGATGATCGCGAAATGACCTTTACCACCCTTGCCACCCCGACCCTCTATGCCGGCTCGCCCAGGCGTGGGCCGGTCACCCGGTTGCTCGAGGACGAGCGCTGGCTGGCAATCGTCTTGTTGTTGCCCACGATCGCACTGCTCGGGCTATTCATCGCCTATCCGTTTGTCGAGGGTGTGCGGCTGTCGGTGACCGACGCCAAGGTCGGCGTGCCGGGCCAGTTCGTGGGACTGCAGAACTTCGAGCGGATCTGGAACGACGACATTTTTCACGTGGCGGTGTGGAACACCTGCGTCTACACGGCTGTCGCCACTGTGTTCAAGCTCGCGCTGGGCCTTTGGCTAGCACTGCTGCTCAACCACCATTTCAAAGGCAAGGCCATCACTCGGGCGTTTATTCTCCTGCCCTTCATAATTCCGACAGTGCTGTCGACATTGGCCTGGAAGTGGATGTTTGACCCGACCTTCAGCGTGATCAACTGGATGCTGTTCAGGCTGGGCGTGATCCATAGCCGGATCAACTGGCTAGGCGACCCGAACCTGGCGCTGATCTCGGTGATCATCGTCAACGTCTGGCGCGGCGTGCCGTTCTACGCGATCAGCCTGCTCGCCGGGTTGCAGACCATCAGCCCCGAATTGCACGAGGCCGCGGCGATCGACGGCGCCAGGGCCTGGCAGCGCTTTTGGCACGTGACATGGCCCCTGCTGTTGCCGGTGACCTTGGTCATCGTGCTGTTCTCGGTCATCCAGACCTTCGCCGACTTCCAGCTCGTCTACGTGCTGACAGGCGGGGGTCCGGCCAACGCCACCCAGCTCTTCGCCACCTACGCCTACCAGCTCGGCATCGGCACCGGCCTCCTCAGCCAAGGCGCCACGATTTCGCTGGCGGTATTCCCGGTTCTGCTGCTCGTGGTCATCGTGCAGCTGCTTTACATCCGCCGGGTGGAGACCCACTAAGCCATGGCCCGCCCCCTCGTCATGCCCGGGCTTGACCCGGGCATCCATGCGGTGCCTCCCACGCTGGGGCATTTCGTGGATTGCCGGGTCAAGCCCGGCAATGACGCGGATCGAGCCGGAAGCTGAGCGATGGTTGAGGGCGCACTCTGGCGGCGCTGGGTCTTCTTTTACGTCCCCTTGACCGCCTTCGTCGTCGCACTGCTGTTCCCGTTCTACTGGATGATCATCACCACCATCCGGCCGGACGGCGAGCTTTATCGTCCGTGGAACGCCCCGAACTACACCCCGTTCTGGACGTGGAATCCGACCTTGGAGCACGTCAGAGATCTGCTGAGCGAGACATTGTTCAGCACCTGGATGCTGAACACGATGATCATCTCGATCGCCGCCACCGCGATCTCGCTGTTCTGCGGCCTCCTAGCCGGTTACGCGCTGTCGCGGTTGAAGTTTCCGTTTGCCGGCAGCCTCGGAACCATGATCTTCATCACCTACCTGGTGCCGCAGACACTGCTGTTCATTCCACTCGCCGACATCATCCGCAACTTTCGCCTCGGCGACACACCGTGGGCGTTGATCCTGACCTACCCGACCTTTCTGATCCCATTCGTCACCTGGCTGATGATGGGCTATTTCAAATCCGTCCCCAAAGAATTAGAGGAGTGCGCCCGGATCGACGGTGCGACCCGCTGGAAGGCGATGGTCTACATCATCTTTCCGATCGCCGTGCCGGGCATCCTGTCGGCCGGGATCTTCGCCTTTACCTTGTCCTGGAACGAGTTTCTCTACGCCCTCGTCTTCCTCTCCTCGCCCGAGCAGAAGACGGTCCCAGTGGGCGTAACGTCCGAGCTGATCCGCGGCGACGTGTTCTATTGGGGTGAGCTGATGGCCGGGGCATTATTGGGCTCGATCCCGGTCGCCTTCGTCTATTCCTTCTTCGTCGAGCACTACGTCGCCAGCCTGACCGGGTCGGTCAAGGGGTAATATCGCACTAAGAGAGAGCGATGGCAGAGGTCCACATCCAGAGCCTGAACAAGAAGTTCGATGAGGTCCACGCGGTCAAGGACGTGAACCTCGGCATCCGCGACAAGGAATTCGTGGTGCTCGTCGGCCCGTCGGGCTGCGGCAAGACGACGACACTGCGGATGGTGGCGGGGCTCGAATCGATTACCTCGGGCCGCATTCTGATCGACGACAAGGTCATCAACGATCTGCCGCCGATGGATCGCGACATCGCGATGGTGTTCCAGAACTATGCGCTCTACCCGCATATGAGCGTCTACGACAACATGGCCTTCGGCCTCAAAATGCGGAAATTTGCCCGCACCGATATCGCCAAGCGCGTGCAGGACGCGGCCGAGATCCTCGGCATAGAGGAGCTCCTGAGGCGCAAACCACGGCAGCTCTCCGGCGGCCAGCGCCAGCGCGTGGCACTCGGGCGCGCGATCGTGCGACACCCGCAGGTGTTCCTGTTCGACGAGCCCTTATCGAACCTTGACGCCAAACTGCGCGTGCAAATGCGGGTCGAGCTCAAGAAATTGCACAACCGGCTCGGCACCACCGCGATTTACGTGACCCATGACCAGGTCGAGGCGATGACCTTGGGCGATCGCGTCGTCGTCATGAAGGACGGCCTCGTGCAGCAGGTCGGCGAGCCTCTCGAACTCTACAACGAGCCCGCCAACCTCTTCGTCGCCGGGTTCCTCGGCTCACCGGCGATGAACTTTGCGACGGTTCAAATCGGCGAGACCAACGGCGCGCTGTGGGCCGAAAACGAGGGTATGCGCATCAAGGTGCCGGGCGAGATTGCCGGGAGGCTCGGCCGCCATGTTCGAAACGAGGTCACGATGGGGATCCGCCCCGAGGATCTCCACGTGGCCTCCGCCGCCGATCCAGCCGAGCTCGGCTTCGATGCCATGATCGAGGTGGTCGAAAAGCTCGGCTCCGAGATCCTCCTCGACGTGGCGGTCGGTCCCCACATGATGGTGGCCTCGGTCGAGCCCGGCATCCGCGTCAATGTACACGACCGGCTGCGATTGGCGCTGAACCCGGAAGGCCTGCACTTTTTCGACGCGCGGTCCGAAGCGGTCATCTGACCAAAGGGAGAGCCGAGATGGAACGCATCAATCGGCGCAAGCTACTGAAACTTTCCGGTGCCGGTGCGCTTGCGGCGCGTACTGGTGGGATCGCGGCAATCCTGGCCTCGGCTCGGGCGCCGGCTTTTGCCCAAGGCACTACGCTTCATTGGGTCAGGGGATCGGACTATGTGCCGGCGTCCGATCAGCTGCTCAAGACGAAAATCAACGAGCAATGCCAGAAAGATCTCGGGATCAAGTTCAATCTCGAAGGGGTCGATGGGTTGACCATTCAGGCGCGGGTCACCTCAGCCGTCCAGTCCGGCAACGGTCCGGACATTATCCAGGCGATCAACAACTGGGCGCAGCTCTATGCCGACAGCGTCGTCGATGTCAGCGATGTGGCGGAGGAGATCGGCAAGGCGCAGGGCGGCTACTACGAAACCTCGCGGGCGGTCGCCAACGACGGCAGCAAATGGATCGCGGTCCCCTGGACCATCGTTGGCTTGCAGATCGTCAACCGCAAATCCTGGTGGGGGGAAATCGGCTGCGACGCGGGAAAGTATCCGCAGACCTGGGAGGAGTACCGCGAGGCGGGGAAGAAGCTGAAGGCCGCGGGCCATCCCGTCGGTCAGACGCTCGCCCATGCCTTCGGCGATGCGCCAGCATTCTGGTATCCCTATCTCTGGTCCTGGGGCGGCAAGGAGGTCGAGGCCGACGGCAAGACCGTCGTGCTCGACAGCAAGGAAACAATCGAGTCGGTCAAGTTCGCGGTTGGCTGGTGGAAGGATGCCTGCGACGAAGGTGCCTTCGCCTGGGACGACTCGGGCAACAACCGCGCCTTCCTCGCCGGCACGATCAGTGCCACCAGCAACGGTGCTTCGATCTACCTCGAAGCCAAGAAGAAGCCCGATACCTACCTGACCGAAACAGGCAAGCCGCTCAAGGACGATTGCTTCCACGCACCGCTCCCCAAGGGCTCGGCCGGGCAGTTCAGCTGGCACGTGCCGTTAGCGGACATGGTCATGGAGTATTCGAAGAACCAGAAAGCGGCGAAAGATTTCCTGCGCTGGGTTCACTCAGAGAAGATCTATGATCAGTGGTTCACCTCGCAGCAGGGCTTCTCGGTCGGGCCTACGACGGTTTGGGAAGAACACAAGCTATGGGGCGACGATCCGGTCATGGCGCCGTTCCGCACGGCGGCGCGCAGCGGACGGTTTGCCGGCTATGCCGGGCCGGCCAACCGCAAGGCGGCCGAAGCCATCTCCAAATACATCCTGGTCGACATGTATGCGAAGGCCGTTCAGGGCATGGCGCCAGGAGACGCCGTAAAATGGGCGCATGGCGAGCTGGTAAAGATCTACGCCTGACCGGATTTGGTCCAGCTAGTGTGCCGGAAAGACGCGGTGATAGTTCCCCGTCTTCCCGGCAAAGGCCGGGATCCATCTCGGCCAGGGGCATCGGCCTTCGTCGGTGTGACGGGATAGCAGCGTAGTTCGCCGTCAGTAAAATCAGTCGGCGCGATGCGTTATGGAGACGTCCAGACAGGTAAAGCCAATTGGGAGACTCCGCACTAGAAGCCGGTCAATCTAGACCGACCCGTCCGGCGAGCGGGGTCTCATGAAGCCAGCAACTGCGCGATAAAATTCGCGTTCCGAACCGCACATGGATCGACAAAACGGACGCCGTCGAGAATCCGGCCATCCTGAAAATCTTCGCTGATAAAAACGCGAACGCTGATCCGGCGGGCGGTAGCCCACAACATCGCATCCCAGAATGAGAGGCGATGCTCGCGGGCCGCTTGCATGGCCGATCAAGATCAGCTGGTGTGCTCGCCTCAATCGGCAGGACGACTTGCCAGCCTTTGATAAAAGTCCCGGCCAACTCGGGGGCGATGCTTGCTTTTCGTGTTACAACACTGAAGAATTCAGCGAGCGATTGTAACGTCTGGACGCAGCCTCCACGATTGCCAATTCCCGTCCCCGTGCGTCGGATGTGGGATAAGGCGTAAGCATTGCGACCGCTCGCCCACGCCGAGTAATCACGATAGACTCGCCGTCTTCCGCCTGCTTGAGGATATGGGAAAAAGCCCTGGTTGGCTTCTCTGGCTGTCACAAAACGCATTGGCCACTCGATTGTAGTTGGTGTACTACATAGCGCCGAGTTGCCCAGTTGCAAGGTGTTCGGAGGATGGACCTTATTGTACGCAATGTGCGGCTCGCACAGCGGCCCGGAGGAGTGCCGGTGGATATCGGCGTCGCGGGCGGGAAGATTGTCGCGATCGAGAGGGGCTTGGCGGCCGAGGCGGACATCTATGATGCCGGCGGGCGCCTCGGCTGCGCCGGGCTGATCGAAACGCACATCCATCTCGACAAATCGCGCATCATCGATCGCTGTCCGCCCGAAGCCGGGCGCGAGATCAGCCCGATGCGACAGGTCGCGGCGATGAAGCCCGGCTTTACGGTCGAAGATGTGCGGCTCAGAGCCGAGCGCACGCTCGTCGAGTGCATCCTGAACGGCACGACGCGCATGCGCACCCAGTTGGAGGTCGATCCCGCGATCGGCATGCGTGGGTTCGACGCGGTGCAGTCGCTGATCGCCGATTATAAGCGGGCGATCGACATCGAGATCTGCGTCTTCCCACAGGATGGCCTCACCAATTATCCGGGAACTGACGAGCTTTTGGTCGAGGGTCTCGAACGCGGCGCGCGAGCGATCGGCGGCGCGCCACGCTACGACACCGACCCTGACGGCCAGATCCGGCGGATCTTCGATCTCGCCCGCGAATACGATGTCGACATCGACATCCATCTCGATGTCGGCAACACGCCAGAGGCTATGAATATCCATCTCGTCTGCGAGCTGACCGAACAATACCGGCGCGGCGGACGGGTTGTGGTCGCTCACATGGCCAAACTGTCGACGATGCCGCCGCACCAGGTCGCGATCCTGGCGCGCCGTCTCGCCGATGTCGGTGTTGCCGTCACTGTCTTGCCGGCGACCGATCTCTACCTGATGGGACGCGACCAGGATCACAATGTCCGCCGCGGCGTCGCCGACGCCAATTTTCTCGTCGAGCGCGGCGTCAACTGCTCGCTCTCGACCAACAATGTGCTCAATCCGGCGACACCCTATGGCGACTGCTCGCTGATCCGCATGGCGAACCTCCATGCCAATGTGTTGCAGATCGCCGGCCCGATGCAGCTGCGCGAATGCTTCGCGATGCTGACCGAGCGCTCGGCCCGGCTGCTCAATCTAACAGACTATGGGCTCGCGGTCGGCAACACGGCCGACATCGTCGTGATTGACGCCACGACCCCCGAGCAAGCGATCGCCGAAATCCGCCAGCCGCTCGCGGTCTATAAGCGTGGGCGGCGGACGGTCGTCCGGTACGAACCGGAGCTGGTTCGGCCACTGGTTGTGCCCCCCGGGACTTAACAGGATGCGGAAAAAGTCGCCCTATTGGTCGAGATATTGGGCATAATCCGCACTGCGTGACGAGATGTGGGGGACGTCCGATGCGCGGTTGGGATG
>Ga0306920_100003286_pt1 | contig 20472 bp, 20 predicted proteins | sample flu12Cox44000170_FD_204666 | JGI IMG/M metagenome (GOLD analysis project Ga0306920, IMG submission 204666) | Lab enrichment of tropical soil microbial communities from Luquillo Experimental Forest, Puerto Rico - flux4day.12C.oxic.44.000.170 (v2)... | ecosystem: Environmental > Terrestrial >... | reverse complement strand
GTACATTTTCACGGTGGAATTCAGGTAAATTAGTTGTTGCGCTCATGTTTCTGCCAGGTTCTGCTTGCATGGCCGAAAGTGCGGCGGGGCAAACCACACTTGCCTGCGTGGGCGGCACTGTCTATCCGTCGCCAACTGCGGCGCCGGTCAAAGACGCGGCTGTGCTAGCGGAAGAGGGCAAGGTCACGGCGGTCGAGGCTGGCGCCCGCTTCAAGCTTCCGGCTTCCGCGCAAGTTCTCAACTGCAAGGGCAAGTTCATCGTTGCCGGATTCTGGAACAGCCACGTGCACTTCGAGACCGGATGGCAAAACGCCGCCGAACAGACCGCCGACAAACTCGAAGCGCACATGCAGGAGATGCTAACGAGGTGGGGCGTGACGACGGCTTGGGACCTGGGTTCGTTGCTCAGTAACACGCAGGTGATCCGGCGGCGCGTCGAATCCGGTGAAGTCCCCGGGCCGCAGATTCTGATGGCGGGCGACATTTTCCCCAAGAATGGGCACCCGGTTTACCTTCCACCGGAAATGCGACTGCCCGAAGCCGCCACGCCGCAGGAAGCGGAGCAGATGACGCAGCAATATATGAAGATGGGATTCGAGGGGCTGAAGCTATTTACCGGCTCGTACATGGGGAACAAGCCAGTGGTGAATATGCCGCTCGATGTGGTGAAAGCCGCGGTGGACGTTGCACACGCACAGGGTGAGCCGGTGTTCGCACATCCACAGAACCAGATTGGTACGGACAACGCTTTGAACGGGGGCGTCGATATTTTGGCCCATACCATTCCGACCGAAGGAAGTTTCACACCTGAAGAGCTCGCGCAGATGAAGCGGCAGCACACCGCGCTGATTCCCACACTGACATTGTGGACCACGGTAGTGCAGGACCCGAAGGTGCAGGAGCAACTGGTCGGGGCGGGAGTGAGCGAGCTGAAATCGTATTTCGACGAAGGCGGAACGATTTTGTTCGGCACGGATGTCGGCTTTACTTCGAGGTACGATACCACGCAGGAATATGAATTCATGGGCCGGGCAATGGGATGGAAGGATATTCTGGCGTCGCTTACGACGAATCCGGCGGGGTATTTCAAAGCGCCGACCAAGGGCCGCGTGGAAAAGGGCATGGACGCGGATTTTGTGGTGCTGGATGCCGATCCGGCGGCGGACGTGAAGAATTTCGCGAAGGTGAGGTACACGGTGAGGGGCGGGAAGGTGATCTACGAAGAGAAGTAGCTGGTGTAGGAACAGCCTCCCGCCGCGCCGATCACTGGTGAGATAGGCAATTTGTCATTACTACTCTAGGGCGTCCAAGCAGGATTACAATTCTCGCAGACGGAGGTGCGCTGCAGTGGATTCATCATGGCGTACCGAAACAGGACACCTAGCGTGTCGCTGGTCTGAGGCGGGTAAGCATACTCAATACAAGCCGCGCTGGATGCAAGAGACGACGGATGCTCAGGGTAGTTACTTGCCGCCTCCGCCGGACTACGCAAGCCACAGCCCATTTGGGGGACCGTCCTGGTTTCTGCTGTGCACCGCTAAGACTGATTCTGAATGGTAACCATTCCAAGAGAAACCCACCCATTAACGGGGCGCTTGGCTTGGACGACGTCGTCGATGTTCATGCCGGGAACCTTAACATTCGGCACTCCAACGCTTGGGGCGAAGTTGATTTTTGTCAGTCCTTTAGCAGAAAGATGAGCAGGAAGCGCCGTTTCAGCTAGAAGATTCTCAATCTTCAAACCCGGGTTCGATTCCCGGTAGCGCTACCAGTTCTCTCCTGCTATCTCCCGTCATTTGTGATACTTCCAACTGCCTCGATTTTCTGTGCTGTCGCTCCGTATCGCTCCAAAGCGTCTGGTAGGGGTTACAAAAAGGGTCACTGTCTACGTTCACATCAGTCTCGGATCTGATACAGCCGTTGTCCAAATATCGAGTCTGGCGAACCTGAGAGGTTCTTCCCGGCGGCGTCCAGGCAGCGCGGGATTCGATCCCCGGACACGAACCAGTGGAAAAGCCCGCACTGCGTGTTTTGTTGCCCCTTCATGAGGAAACACTTCGGATGCCAGTTAATCGGCCCTTGGGCGTTCCCAGAAACTGAGAGGCTATTGAGGACGCGATACCCTTATTGAGCACATGCTCTTACAGGGAACAAATTAGAGAAGTCATTCCTGGCGCAACGTCGATTCACGCCGTTGGGATCCGCGAGCGGATACCAAATAGGCTCTAAACGGCGAACTGGGAGCACGTCCACAGTTTGCCTGCTCGGGCAGAAAACAGCGGTATCCAGGTAATCTTTTGCAATTGGTGGTGAGGTTAACAGGTAGGACCTCTCGCTGACGCAACAAATCTACGCGAACAGGGCGCGAAGGGCACATCACGCTCGTTCACTCAAAAGGGCCTTCAGGTAGTCGCCAAGCTTCGGTCAGTACGATCAGGAGCCACCCAATCGCTACTGTCAGCCCGATGACCTTGAGGTCGCGACCGAACAAAACGAAGGCGAGAGCTGCGAAGTTAAGTAGCAGGATGACAACGCGAATGAATTGAGCAAGTGTGATGGTTTCGGTGTTTCCCATCTGCCGACTGAAATAACCGCTTTCAGCAAGCATTCTTCTTCGGCGTTCCAACCGGCTCATGCCGTGTATCGATCGGCGCGTTATTTCAAACATTGCTCGTCCGTTCTCACCAACACGAGAGAATTAGTGCCCTGTCGAGCCACTGCAACTTAGGCAAAGAGTTCTAGTATGGGGCGGCGCCATCAGAGAGCACCTCGCCTAAGGTGACGGCGCCTCGATCCTTTCACGCGGCTCCGCTCTTCTGCTTCTGCTTAAATACGATCCAGGCGCGGGCTTTTCCAAGATCAAGGCGCAGATTGCATTGATTGGGTGCGGTATGTGCGAAGTAGGCCGTGAATTCAGGCTCCGCCTGGGGGAGTTCGCCGAAGTCCATTCGGATTTTCGCTAGGTCCTGTGACTCATCATATTTTCCGCTGGTGTCGGTGCTTCTGGAGATGATAAGGGTCCATGACTTTTCTTCCGGAAGGATGAACATTGTGTAGGCTCCGTCCGAGATGTCCTTTCCACCAACAGTCACCGGTGTATTCGCAAAAAGAGTAAGCGGCTTGTCACCCGGCGCCCAAACTTTGCCATAAAGAGCCTTGTTGCCGAGGACTTTCTCCTGGGGGAGAAATTGAATCCGGCGATATCCGGTGATAATCGACGGCAAGCTGTTGATCCGGATTGAAATTGCAGACGGTGTTAGCTTCGGAGCCCACATTCTGAGCACGGGCAGCTGAAGAAGCACAGAATATGAGAAGAATGAGCATCGACCAGTTAGTCAAGCGATGCATACGAGATCCTCCTTTGTGTGGTTTGGCTCGGGAGAGCCGCGCCTAAGCACCCGGGTCGACGCGAACTTCCCAAGGAACTGGAGAGTTCATCTCCCGTTGATCAGGTTGTACAGCCAAGCAAGGGCGAACCCGCCGAGTGCACCATCAGCCACGGCATATCCTGTACCCAAGAGGGTGTCACTAAAGCTCTTTGCTCCGTGGAACCCCGGATAAATGGAACTAATGCCGTCTAAAAAGCCTCTTCCGTAAGTCGGTACTGCTATGTGAAGCAGGCACACTATTAGAATGCTTGCTCCCCAAAGCATCGCTGAAACAAATGACATTGCCTTTATTGAGAGTCGCATGATGCCTCCTTTCGAACGTCACTACCACATCCAGCCTGGTTACTTGTGGCAGGAATTGCTTTCGACAACGACGTCATAAGCCCGAAGGAAGTGGTGCGCGCCTCGCGCCCCTTGTTCACTGGCTATGGCATGCGTAACATCACCAGCAACGGTGACCTCATGGTTAAGGTAGTTATTCATCAACATGTCCATTTCTCGAATTCCCCGCAGCGTGCCATCACTTGACTGGATTAGGTATTCTTTGGCGGTAGGGCCTTGCTTGAGACATCCAGTAACTTCGAGAGACCTCTTGTGTGGGGCCGTCGATGCGGAAGTAGCCTGCGCAGGGATGCTCCCCAAAGTGCCGGCGAATATGATTGCTGTAGTCCAAATATCGATTCTCTTCATTGCCAAACTCCTTTCTCGATGATGCGGCGTATTCGCCGCTCCACTCTTCCGCGATAACGCGCGTTGATGCTAGCTCTATTGACGATGGGAACAAACACTCTATTGCCATTCCGGTGGTGCACGCACAGTCTTGTCGACCTCGTCCCGACTGCTGGAATGCCTCATGGCTGCAGTGAGAAGTGTGCCCGACGGTTTAATTGCCAGCACGCCTCGGTCTCTTCGTTGCAGAAGGGCTTTTCTTTTCCGTAACTGATCGTGCGAATGCGATCAGCTTTGATTCCGAGACGTTCGAATTGGTCCCGGACGGAATCGGCGCGGCTATCACCGAGAGCGAGGTTGTAGTCCTCCGAGCCTCGTTCGTCACAGTGGCCCGAGATCAAAAGCTTGATGTAAGGATGAGCTGCGAGGAATCTGGCATCCTGTTCAATCGTTGGCTCCTCATTCGTCGCGACGACCGATTTGTCATAGGCGAAGAAGATGTCTTTCATGCTCTCGGAAAAAAGCTCCTCATCCGTGGGAGTGACCCTTGCGATCGCAGCCGGAGGCAATGTCACGGTAATGCGCGCGCTGGCCTCCTTCGCTCCTCCTGGTCCTGAGGCAGTCAGAACGTAGGTAATCGACGTTTTGGGACGAACTGTCTTGGTCCCCTTCCCGGCGACCGTCCCAATATCTGAGATCGATACTTGCTGGGCGTTTTCCGTGTTCCAGGTCAGCACTGCCGACTGCCCCTGTTGCAGCTCGTTTGGACTGGCTGAGAGAGTGGCTTCGGGCGCAAGAGCCGGTGGCGCAGGTGGTGCGGTCTTGGCAATAGGTTGTTTATGAGCACAGCTAGTGAGGGTAAATACAGAGGCAAGTACAAAGATCAAGACGACGCGATGCAAAGATGGCGACATATCAAAGCTCCATTCATGCGGCGATTCAAGTTGTAAATTTACAGTTGCGATTACTGAAAGGAGGCAACGCGGAGCTAACAGCGTAAGGCTGGAGCAGGAAGAGCGGAGGGCTCCGCTAGTGCAACGGGTGAAGCAGCGGACCGCAATCGAATTTTAGAGCTCTCGGTGTGCGAGGCCATCAAAGTGCAGAGAGCGAAAATTAGGAGTGCCGCGTATGCCATTGCCCGAAATGCCGACGCCGGCCCATAGGTAGCCGTAAAAGGCCCGCAGACCGCCGGAAACAGCACAACACTCACAATTCCTACGGCTGCCAACAGCCCGACATTTCGGAAGAACATCGACATGTTCCAATCCGAGGTAAACACTACTACTTCGTTAGAACTCTAAAAAGGAATCGGAGTTGCACCTTATTTAAGGATCGGTGGTAGCCGGTCGACTACGCCCATTCCGGTTGCTTTCCCCTGTGCAGCACATCGGGTGAATTGTCCAGTTACAACCTGGGCTTTGCGAGGATCGACACGCCCAGCGACGGCGTCGCCTTAAGCTGCAAACTTCAGTCGAATGACAGACTTAGGCTACGATTGGCCTCGCCGTGACGTTTGAGCTAGCAACTGTGGAATGTCGCGACACCCGCGATTGGACAATGCGATCCAAGGAGAAAAAGCCTGCACCGAAGATAAATACCAACAACGATGCCATCAGGAATGTAAACGGATCGGCGTTGTAGAACTTGCCCGGGTCCGAAAACACGGACATCAATGCCTCTCGATCGGCAGTGATGTAGGCCATCATCATGTTCACGCTGAGCACAAGCCCAATGATGCGCGACCCCAAGCCTAAAGCCAGTAAAGCGCCTCCGAAGAGTTCGAGGTTGGAAATTGCGATTGCCGTGAAATGCGGGGCTGGCAATCCCAAAGAAGCAAAGAATTCCGTGACGCCCGCGATGTTGTGCAGTTTGCCCCAACCGCTTTGCATGAGTTGCCATCCCCAGTACAAACGAATAGCGAGCAAGAACGGCGACTTAAGCGAGTCTGCTGCGCTCGTGTAGAGCTGGTATCCGCGTGAAAAGAAGTTTTGTGATGGGACTGTCATTGCAATTTCTCTCCTCTAGATCTTGATTCGTTTGATTGCTTTCGACCTTCTACACGTACGATTCGGGATAAGTCTAAAAGTGACAGGTTTCCGCAAGTGATGTTGAGAGAACTTCCTCGGCCAGCCTGAATCAAAAAAAGCGAGCACGTTGCCTCACTACGCAAGGCAAACATACTCGCCACGATTAGCTGTGACTCTAAAGCCGCTTATACCGCGGTCACCGCCTCGAGTTCGGGCTGAAATGCTTCCGCAGAATCAGCCACCTCGCAGAACACTTTGATGGCGCTGCGATCGCCGGTAAGCTGGCGGAACAACTCCTCGAAGTTCTCCAGTCCTTTTACGGGATTGGTCAGAAGCTTCTCGATCCATCCCGGATATTCGGCCTGGGCTTGCGCCATGTCGCGAACTCCCGACTCGAAATATTCGCGGTTGGCGTTCACGGTTCCAACCATCACCTTGTTGCCGAGCACGAAGTCTAGATTGATCCGGTCAGCATGGACTTCGATGGTCTTATCGCCGCCGGTCACGCTTGCCAGGACCAACACGCCGTTCTTTGCGAGCCCCTGCATCGCATCGAAGACGACTGCCGAGTTGCCGGTCGCCTCGAAGATGATGTCGTAGGGGCCACATTCTTTGGCGCACTCCATGAACGGCAACTGCGATGTGGCGTGGTAGTGCGCGCCGAGTGCTTCGACGAGGTCTGCGTTACGGCTCGGCTTGGGACTGCGGGCGAACGTGTCCACCTGCAGTCCGCGCAGGCGCAGTACGAGAGTCGCGAGGAGTCCGATTGTGCCGGCGCCCATTACCGCTGCGGTGCGGGGCCTCCAGACCTTCAGGCGACGCTGGATTTCATAGGCCTGCACAATTCCCTTTTGCACCACGGTCATCGGCTCGAGCAGAACGGCGACATCTTTCAGTCCCTGTGGGATCTTCACGATGTATTCGGGGTCATCCACGTAATACTCGGTGAGGAATCCGTGCAGGCGGCTGATACCACGCTCAAAGTAGGCGTCATCGGTTGTCATGTCGTAGGTGCCGATCTTGTCGTACAAGCTCGAGCCTGGACGACGGACAGTCGCAACAACGTAATCGCCCGGCTTGACTTCGGTCACATTCGGGCCGACTTCCTCCACCTGGCCGAAGCCTTCGTGTCCGATCACGAGGAATTCGTACCCGTTGGGAGCCGCGCCATATTCAGCGGCATTGATCTCCTTATCGGTACCGTCAACACCGACTTTCAATATGCGAACGAGCACACCTCGTCCGTTGGGAATGTCGTTGACGTTAGGCTTGTTCAAGTCGGCAAGGTGGACGGTGTCGCTCTTGCCGGGGAAGACTGCAATCGCTTTCATGTTCGTATATCTCCTCTTGGTTAATCCGCGGCCGCGACCGCCAGGCTTTCTGCAGGTTGCATGTTCTTTTCGCCACTCTGCTGCAGCAGCTTGGCGACCAGCGCTGTCCATCCGGTCTGGTGACTGGCGCCAATACCGGCCCCGGTGTCACCGTGGAAGTACTCGTGGAAAGGAATGAGGTTACGCCAGTTATCGTCATTCTGGAACTTGCCGTACTCACCGAATACCGGCCGGCGGTCTGCCTCGTCGGCGAGGAAAATGCTGCTCAACCGGCGCGAGATTTCGGCAGCTACCTCCCACAATGTCAGGTAGTTCCCTGAGCCGGTGGGGCACTCCACCTTGAAGTCGTCTCCGAAGTAGTGATGGAAGCGTTGCAGTGCCTCGACCAGTAGGAAATTCACCGGAAACCAGATCGGTCCGCGCCAGTTAGAGTTGCCGCCAAACAAGTTGGTGCGCGATTCGCCGGGTTCATAGCCCACGCGGTGCTCTGTGCCCGCGAGCTCCAGCACATAAGGGTTCTCCGCATGGTGGCGGGAGAGCGCGCGGATGCCGTACTCCGAGAAGAACTCGTTCTCATCCAGCATGTACTCGAGAATGCGGCGCAGCTTGTCGGCATCGGCGATAGCAAGCAGGCGGCGTTCGTTCTCGCCGGTGGTTCGCATGCATGCCAGGTTGCTCGTCAGGTCGGGACGGTTGTCGATGAACCACTCCATGCGCCGTTTGAACGACGGCAGTTGGTCCAGCAGCTCGGAGTCCAGTGTCTCGACGGCGAACAGCGGGATCAGGCCCACCATGGAACGCACCCGAATCGGAGTTCGCACGTCGCCAGCGTGCAGCACGTCGTAGAAAAATCCATCCTCTTCGTTCCAGAGCGACTCTCCCTCGTGGTGGCACATCGCGTCCGCGATGTAGAGGAAGTGCTCCCAGAACTTGCTTGCCACGTCTTCGTAGGCTGGGTCCTCCTTGGCCAGCTCGAAGGCGATGGCCAGCAGATTGAGGGTGTACATAGCCATCCAGCTTGTTCCGTCGGACTGCTCCAGATGGCCGCCGGTCGGAAGCGGAGCGCTGCGATCGAACACGCCAATGTTGTCCAACCCGAGGAAGCCGCCTTGGAAGATGTTCATCCCTTCGGCGTCCTTGCGGTTCACCCACCAGGTAAAGTTCAGCATCAGTTTATGAAAGATCTTGGCCAGGAAGGCGCGATCGCCGCGGCCACTCTGCTTCTTGTCGATCTTGTACACACGCCATGCGGCCCAGGCATGCACGGGAGGATTCACATCCCCAAGCGACCATTCATAGGCCGGTAACTGCCCGTTGGGGTGCATGTACCACTCGCGCGTAAGCAGCACGAGCTGCTCTTTTGCGAATTCCGCATCCACCAGAGCCAGGGCCACGCAGTGGAACGCCAAGTCCCAGGCGGCATACCACGGGTACTCCCACTTGTCGGGCATCGAAATGACGTCAGCGTTGTACAGGTGATTCCAATCGTGATTGCGGCCGCTCTTGCGCTCCTTGGGGGGAGGAGGTCCCACAGGATCGCCTTGCAACCATTCACGCTGCACATAGTGGTAAAACTGCTTCGACCACAGCAGGCCCGCAAAGCTCTGGCGCATGACATTCTTCGCATCGTCGGAGAGGTCGGCGGGAATGACTGTGTCGTAAAACTCGTCGGCTTCGAGCTTGCGCGTGAGGAAAACCCGGTCGAACTCGCCGTTAAGCGGATCCTTCGCAGCCGGCCAATTCTCACCGGTGAAGCGCAGTTTGAGGGTCACGGTCTCTCCCGGAGCAACCGTGAACCGATAATCCGGGGCAGCCTTCGTGCCTTCGCTCTCGGCGTTGACGGCATCGATTTGGCCGTTGACCACGAAGTCGTTAATGCCGTCCTTGCACAAGACTGGACCCGGGGCATCGTACAAGCGACGATTGTTGGTCTCGTTCTCCGTGAACAACACCTGAGGCTTGTTTTCGAGATACAGATATCGCCGCCCATAGACCGGGTCATCGACGTGAACCACGGTTCCCGGCCGGCCGTTCGGACCCTTCGCGAGGCGCGGCTTGGGCGAGTCCGGCTGCCACGACCAGGTGTTGCGGAACCAGATGGTCGGCAGTAACCGCAAGCGAGCCGCTTCCGGACCGCGATTGGTTGCACTAATGCGGACCAGTAGATCTTCCGGCGATGCTTTGGCGTACTCGACAACCACGTCGAAATAGCGGTCATCGTCGAACATGCCGGTCTCGATCAGCTCAAATTCCGGATCGTCCTTGCCGCGCCGGCGGTTTTCTTCGATGAGGCGGGCGTATGGAAATTCAGCCTGAGGATACTTGTACAGATACTTCATGTACGAATGAGTCGGCGTACTGTCGAGGTAGAAGTAATATTCCTTGACGTCCTCACCGTGGTTGCCTTCGCTCCCGGTGAGGCCAAAAATCCGCTCTTTCAGGATCGTATCCTTCTCGTTCCACAACGCCAGTGCAAAGCAGATTCGCTGATGACGATCGCATACCCCGGCGATGCCTTCCTCGTTCCACCGGTACGATTTGGAACGGGCAGCATCGTGACTCACGAAGTTCCAGGCGTCGCCATTCGCGCTGTAGTCTTCGCGCACCGTGCCCCAGGCGCGTTCGGCGACGTAAGGGCCCCAACGCTTCCAGTGCGACTTGCGGTCTCGGCTCTCCTCCAGCCGCTTATGTTCTGCCGTGTTGGCGGTACGTGCGTCCATGTGCTTCTCCTTAATTAGTGCTGTAGCAGTAACAACGGATGTCCGTCGGGGTCGCGAATCAGCTCAGCTTGGCTCACATGGAATAGGAGTTCCGAGCCTGAAATTTGTTTCACCGAAATCGGATGATTTTTTGAATCGGCCAGAACCGAATTTAAGTAAGCAATGTCATCTACGAGCAGCACCGTTTCATGGTGTGAAACGTCGGTTGCAACTGAATTCGGCGCAGGCCGGCCGTCACGGGGCGTGATGTACTCCAAGAACTCGATCCCGATTCCACCAGAACCGCGCAGCGAAGTGATACGCAAGTGCGCGCCGAAGACGTTGTTCAGGTGCTCCTGCTCAAAACCGTAGTTCTCACTCTCGCTTACGATAGAACTCAAGGCTGGCATTCGTGTTCGAGACAGCGATCGCCGTGTGGTCAATGCCGAGGAACAACCTCCCATTGCTTTCTTGCCATCGTGGATCGCCCTTGCCCGAAGGGAATTGCAATACTTCGAGCGGATGGCCGTCGGGATCGCGGAAATAGAAGGCCTTAATCCCTGCAGCGTTGGGATTCCAATCGGGAAGCCGCTGCGGATACGGTGAAATCTGCTCCACCTGATTCTGGCGAAGTATGGCGTAGGCAGCGTCCATGTCGTTTACGATGATGGCCACATGTTGGAACGAGAGATCATTGCTCCGTAAGTCCGCTGGAACGGCCGCACCAGGCGAGCCAATGAACTGAATCAGTTCGATCGTTTCTTCACCCAGTCTCAAGTCGACTACGCGGACTCGCGCGTTTAGCACTCCATAGAGTCCGTCGATTTGCCGACCGCTACGTTCAACTTCTGACTGCTTCTGGAAGGTGAGCACTCTTGTGTAGAACTCCAGCGAGCGGTCCATGTCCGCGACAGTCATCACAACCGGGCCCACTTGGAGGACATGAGTTTGTGCGCCGAGCAGAGCCGGCAATGCTGCGACGAACAGCAGTACCCGCGCGACCCGGTGCAGTGTGCGACTACAAAGCACGGCTCACCTCCGTGGCTTCGCGCATGGCGGTCGCGCCCATGCGCTCCAGAATGTGGTCGCCTACACGTAGGGCGTTCGCTACGATCGTCAGCGCCGGGTTCACTGCCGCACTCGACGGGAAGAAGCTGCCGTCCACCACGTATAGGTTGTCGAGGTCGTGCGCCTTACAATTCATATCGAGCGCCGAGGTTCTGGGATCGTGTCCGAAGCGAATTGTGCCGTTTTGGTGTGCAACTCCAGCCAGCGGGATACGTTGCCCGACGTAAAGATTGCGGCTGAAGAGACCTTCGTGGCAGCTGTGCCCATGCGTCGGACACGTATGGCCCTTCATGGCCTCCTTCAGCTTCGCCTGAAGCCGAGCATGCGCTTCGAGATTATTCGGGGTGTAGGTCAGCACGATTCTGCCGTTGCCATCGAGCGTGACCCGGTTGTTCGGATCGGGCAGATCTTCAGAAGTTAACCAGAAGTCGAGTGAATGCCTGGCCATCATTTCAAGTGTAAAGTTCGGGGCTATGGCAGGCGCACCTGCACGAAGCGTGATCGCATCCAGCTTTCCCACGAAGGATATGTGCCCCATGGGGTACGGGAAGTCGTCCGAACCGAAATAGAAATCATTAATGCCCAGCGTCTTCTGGAACACAGTAGGATTCGGACACTTCGAGATTGCCATGAGCACCGAATTCGTGTGGCCCATGTAGTGGCGCCCCACTACGTCCGACCTATTGGCAAGACCGTCAGGGTGCTTGTCGGTCGCCGATCGCAGCAGAAGTGCTGCTGAGTTGATCGCGCCGCAAGAGACCACAACGATATCGGCTGAGAAGCGCTCTTCGGCACCATTGCGCTCCACTAAGACACCGGTGACTTCACGGCCGTATGCGCTGGTCTCCAGCCGCTTGACCAATGAATTCGTCAGCAAAGTGACATTGGGGTACTTCACCGCTTCATCGACGCAAAGCACTTGTGCATCGGATTTGGCATACATCAGGCACGGGAAGCCGTCGCAAGTGTTGCAGCGGATGCAGCGGCTTTTGTGCGGATTCTTCTCGTCGAGCATCACGCCCACAGGAACATGAAAAGGTTTCAAGCCTTGGGCTGCGAAGTTGTCGGCCAGATCCTGGATCCGTGGCTCGTGCCTCACCGCCGGCCACGGGTATGCACGCGAAGCCCAAGGCTCGGTCGGATCTTCGCCGCGACTCCCATGTACCTGGTAGAGCTGTTCGGCCAGCGTGTAATAGGGTTCCAGGTCGCTGTAACTGATGGGCCATGCCGGCGAAATTCCGCCGTGGTGCTGAAGTTCGCCGAAGTCGCGCTCGCGCAACCGAAACAGCGCTGCACCATAAAACTTTGTATTGCCGCCGACATAGTAGTTCGTGTGCGGATGCAGATCCTTGCCGTCTTTATCGAGCCACGTCTCCTTCGTGTTGTAATTGGCATCCACGTTCACGACTTTGGGATCCCAGTTTGCCTTTTCCCGAGGCACGTAGTCGCCGCGCTCCAGAATGAGGATGCGCTGACCCGAGGGGGCAAGATGGTAGGCCAGAGTCCCTCCTCCAGCGCCGGTTCCGATGATGATGATGTCGTAACGGTTGTCGTTTGACACAGCAGTCCTCTCCTCTGCCCGCAAGCGGGCTGTTTGTGATGCTTTTGGGGTTGTTCCTGGGCCTTACAGTTAATCGGCCGTGCTGCTCAGATTGCTGTATGCGACATATAGCCGCAGCGGAAAATGCACCGAGCATTTCCTGAATGATTCAGCTTGGCGCAGATCACCTCATTCAATCCGCGCGTGCGAACGAAGACTTCAGCGGCCGCAAACATTCCGATCACCGGCGCCGTGAAGTAAATCCAAATCGCTTGCCACTGCATGCCCACAAAATCGCTGGCAAAACTGCGCGCCGGATTCATGCTCATCCCGGAGAATGGTGCCTCAAAGGTGATGAAGAGCATCACCACGGTCCCGGCCGCAATACCGGTAAAGCGGGCGAATCTGCGACTGTTGGAGACGTTCAGAATTACAGTCATCAGCAGAAACGTGATGACGACTTCGGCAACAAATGCGGCGAGCACACCCAGCGTCCCCGGCCGTGTGATAGCGAAATTGACGTCTCTGTGGGCCAGTGTCTTGCCAAGTGCGAGAAAGGCTACCAGTGTGCCGAGTACTCCACCCATAAACTGTGACAGCGCGTAAAACACAGCGTCCCAGCTTGCGACTTTGCCGAGGCGATAGAAGGTCAAGGTGGTGGCTGGATTCATGTGCGCGCCGGAACGCCGACCCAGTGGCGAGTAGATCAACAACACTGCCGTCAATCCCATGGCAATGCCGCCCAGAAACCGTCGTATATCCGGGTTGGCAATACTCATTCGTATCGGCGATGCCGGATGCTCCAGCACAGCAGCAAAGGTGCAGGCCGAAATCATGAACATGCCAAGACACAAGCCCTCGATCATGTATTCCGGCCAATGTTGCGCAAGCGCCCGTTTGGCGCCCTTCGCCCAATGCCCAGTCCTGGCGCTGGCAGCCGCAGGTTCTAACAGCAGTTGCGCTGCAAACATTTGCACTGCTGCGGCTGGAGTACATTGGATTTCCTGTCTCATGCGCGGTGGGATTCAGGCGTTGCCCAAAAGTTACGAGTTCGCCCAGAAAAGTCGCACGCAGCAGAATCCTTTGGCGGTGGTTACGCGTACTTCTGAAAGAAGAACACAAGAGGCCCGCTTTTTGGCTTCCTGAAAGGCAGCATGAATTCGTACAATCCTGCTACCGATCAAAGCGTGATTTGACTCTCAAGTTCTGACACTCTGAACATGGCAGCGCCCAGCATTCCACTCAACGAACGCGAGACCGAACTGATTCAACGAGTTTGCCGGGGGCGAGCATGAAGCCTTTTACGAGCTCGTGCGGCCGTATGAGCGTGCGATTTATTTTGCGGCCAAAGGCGTACTCGATAACCCTGCCGATGCAGAGGAAGTCGCGCAGGAAACGGTACTTAAGGCCTTCAACGCCCTGCCGAATTTCCGGTTCGAGGCGAAATTCAGCACTTGGATTATCCAGATCGCCATCAATGAGGCGCGAATGAAGTTCCGGAAGGACCGCCGGCATCTGTACGAATCCATTGAGGTAGAACGGCAGGATGAGGAAGGCGATTATCGGCCTAAGGATCTGGCGGACTGGCGCGATATACCCTCGGAACAGTTGCAACGAACGGAGTTACGCGACGCGTTGAAGCGGGCAATGGCTGCCCTCGCCCCCAAATATCGGGAAGTATTGATCCTGCGTGACGTGCAGCACGTAAGCATTGCAGAAACGGCAAGCATCCTGGGCATTTCAGAGGCTAACGTCAAGACACGACTATTGCGGGCCCGTTTGCAGATGAGAGACGCATTGGCTCCAGGTATTGATGGTTCGTGGGTGACCGGACGGAACGAGTACAAAAAGGTGAGGCCCTTTTCTTAGGGCAGGTGTAACAATTTGGTGTTATCGGCATCTACTCTATGGTGATCGAAATTAGCTGCCTCGAGGTCTGGCGAGAGATCTCGAACTACATCGACGACGCTCTGGAACCTGAATTGCGATCCCGCATGGAAGCGCACTTTAAGGTGTGCAAGCACTGCTCGGCAGTTCTGGACGGCACCCGCAACGTCGTCAAGCTTATTGCGGATGAGGCCGAGTTCGAGGTTCCAACGAGTTTCGGCTCGGGTCTCTACTCGAAGCTGAATGCCAGTCTGGGCAAAACTAGCTCCTAATCCACCACATCGGGTAAATCATTGTTATCGATATACCGGATGATTTGCCATTCGCCGGTCTTCTGCTTTCTCCAGAGTTCGAGGTACCGCTTGCGGACGAGCCGGGGTTCTCCGCCGTTTCGCGGTATGAGCGTAAGCTCGTGCCATCCATAGTCATAAGCGAGATCTCCTGCGATAACAATTGCGGCAATGATGATGTTTAACTCGGTCCTATATTCAGCAAACAGGCCTTCAAGGTAATGCCGGAGCTTCGCCGGGCCATCTTTTCCGTAACGGCTCGGGCGTCCATCGGAGTTGTCGGTAAACTCCGGCGCAAACACAGAGACCACTCTCTCAGCATCGCCAGTGTTGAACCCCTCCCGATACTCCGTTTTCGCTACATTGATTGCGTATGTCTCGTCCACGACTGTTCAGCCCTGATGCACAGTCTAGCCGAGAAGGATTGGCAGCAATACACCCAAACCCAACACCAGGAACCAAAGTGCAGGAGCGGGGGTTCCCAGCGGCCGTACCCGCCGCTTCTCGCGGGCAGCGATCCGTGGATCGAGCATCAGCCACCGTAAATATCTATTCTGCAACACAAGGAAAACGCAGGCCGTTGCAGCCCCGAATACCAGATGTCCAATGAGCGAGGGTAGGAGTGCCGAAGCCGCATCGGTACTCCAGTCGCAAACACCAGTAAGCAGCAAGGGCAATAGCGTCATCGGTCCCAAATACCACCAGATCAGGCCGAACAGCCATCCCCAGGCCACGCCCGCGCTGAGGTTCGCGGATTCATTGCGAAACAGCAATCCGAACGTTATCCCAATCGCCGTGCTTACGAGGAGATGCACCAACAATCCATGCCAGTTACTGAAACTTGTATCCAACCCCGCCACCTTCGTCAGCACCCCCGTCTTAAGCATGATCGGGCTTGCGACTAGGCCACCGGCAAATCCTGCAATCGCACCCCATCCGAGGGACTGCAGCACTCGTAAACCTGCACCGTGGGGCTCCCGATTCAACGGGTCCGACTGAATGAACAACCGCACCCACACCCGGTCGATGGTCGCGTAACTCACGCCGAGTATTAGTCCATAGAGGATGTGCCCGACCAGCGAGCCGAACATAGCGCTGCCCGCATCCGCCGACCAATCCAGCGGCGCGCGAGAGACGAGAGGCAGTAACGTCATTGGCCCCAGAAACCACCACAAGATCGCGTACCCGATTCCCCAACCCATGCATGAGCCGTAGCCACGCACATCACGTTGAAAAAGCACCCCGAAAACGACGCCCATTAGCACAGCAAGCAGAAACTGCAAAACCAGGCTGCGGGTTGGTGACAAGTTCGAGCTCAAGCCCGAAAGCAACGGAAAGAACTCGCCAGCCGACATCCAGCGGTCAAAGATCGCTCCTCCCAGCACGCCGGCAAATCCGCCCGCAACCACGGCACGCGTCCAGTTAAAGTGGCTTTCCCCGTTTGCGGTGCGCATTCCATTTCGAATACCCAGCGCCAATCCAACAGGCATTCCGACGCAAACCAGATATCCCACCAGAAGTGGAAACTGTGTTCGTGCATCGCCAACGGCTCCCATTGAGTGGAAGCCACGGCTGTACAAGGGTCCTAAACCCGCCGGGAAGACCAGCCACATAAGAAAGGCTGACGCGAGTCCCCAAATCAACCCTGCACCTGCGGTGCTGGCCCTACGTGTGAGAAGGACTCCGAAAATGAGGCCAAACACGCCGCCTACCATCAACTCATGTAGTAACGAGGTGCCAAGCGCGGCGCTCTCCACCGCACCTCCAGCCAAGCCAACCGCAAGGCCGATCAACAACTCGGGTTTGACTAAACGATGCACCTTGGTTTCGGCATCTATAACGGGAATCGTCTGGGTGACCGACATGATACTTCGCTCCTATCGCAGGTCAATGGTTTGCACAATGTCTTTGGGGAAGAACAACTCTACCGTCCAGTCGACCAGGACCCGGACCTTGCGCTCCAGTCCGGGCAGCTTGCCCAGGTAGATGCTGCGCCACATGAACCACGCTAATAGTCCCGAAAAACGCAGCGCCTTATTGCGTGCGAAAGGAACAGTCAGCTCCGCGCAAGCTGTCTGGTGTCCCACCACGCACAGCGCTCCCAGCGAATCGAAGTGGAATCCTTTCGTGGTCCGGCCCTCAAGACTGGCTCGAATGTTCCTCGCCAAGGTCGCCGCTTCCCGTAACGCGAACTGCGCCGTGGGCGGACAAGGTTTCCCACTCTTCGCATCCACGACAGCCGCGCAATCGCCAAGAGCCCAAAGTCCGGCATGTTCGGCCACAGACAGGTCGTGGGCAACGATCAGGGCGCCCCGTTTGTCTTTCTCCAAGGGCAACGTCTTTGTCAGCGGATTCGGGGCTGTTCCCGCAGTCCACACCAGCGTCTCCGCCAGGATCTCTCCATCACTCAGCACAACCGCGCTTTCTCGTGCATCTGTAAGGCGGGTGTTCAGACGGAACTCGACTCCTCGCAACTCCATTCGTTGTTGTGCGTAACGTCCCAGGGCTTCACTCAGTTCCGGCAGAATTCGGTCGCGCGAATGCACCAGCACAACTCGGACATCCTCGCTTCGCAAGTTCGGATAGTCCGCAAGAATTCCACGTGCGAAGTCATTCAATGCTCCGGCGAGTTCCACTCCCGCGAAGCCTCCGCCTGCGATCACAAAGGTCAGCAGCGGCTTGAGCGCTTCGGGGTCTCGCTCCCGGTCTGCGCGCTCGAACATCTCAATAACGTGGTTACGAATCCGAATTGCGTCGATCAGGCTTTTGAAGTCAAACGCCTGCTTCTGTACGTTGCTTAATCCGAGATAGTTCGACACCGCTCCCAATGCGAACACGAGATGGTCATAACTGAGCTCAGTCTGGCAGCTCTCCGCGGCATCCGTGCTGGCGTCAAGCATGACTCTCCGATTCTCCAGATCGACCGCGGTCACCCGCCCGCGAATAAATTCGGTGCGATGCAGTGTGGTACGTAGAGGAGTGCTTATGTGGCTCGGTTCCAGGCTGCTGCCGGCCACCTCCGCAAGCATCGGCGTAAAAAGCAGCGCGTTCGTTTCGCTCACCAGCGTGATCGACACCGTCGGATTCTTTTGCAGCTCCCTCTCCAGACACTCGGCTGCCGTCATGCCGGCAAAGCCTCCGCCCAGAATTACAACCCGCTTCTTCGGCGCGCCAGTGTCCGCCGCGTGCGGCGCTCCCGCTCCGAAGAGTCTTGCGGCCATATCGTTGAGGAACTGTGTACAAATTCCAAGTGTTAACCCGTAGAGCACCCAGCCAACCAGCACGGGAAAGTGCGACCGAATCTGCTCAGCGCTCCACTCCGGCATCTGTCCGCTCAGCAGCGGTAACGTGATGACGCTGACCACCGCCCACAGTGGCACGCCATAAGCCCCAGCCGTGAACATGTTGTCGAGATAGGCGCCGGGCGTCGGACCCGTTAGCACCGCGTAAGCGGCGCCGAGCACCGCTCCCAATATCACGACGCCTTGGATATGCCCTAGGCTGGCGCTGAGCGGCGCAGAGGCTACGACTCCCGCGGCCGCTCCAATAGCTGCTCGTCGGACAAGTTGTTTCATGTCGGGCACCCTCAGAAAAGGTTTGGATAGGACGATTACCCATCTAGATGAAGAATGAGAGTCTTCCCATTGCGAAAAGTTTCGTTCTAGCCACCCATTAGCGACAGTCAGGTCACATCGAGTCTTTGAATTCACGTCGCCTCAAAAGAATCTGCTGCGATATGCTTTTTGGAAGGCAAGTCAAAAGCAATGCCGGAACAGGACCAGACGCGGAACACAAGTTGGTGGCGAACGCCGCTACTGATGGCCAAGATGCAGCACCGTGAGGACCAGGTATTTTTGGTTCTAGCGCTTGTAATTGGAGCCCTGACAGGCCTGGCTGTCGTTGCTTTTATCCTGCTAACCGAACGAGTAGGGATGCGGCTGTATCCTCCTGGGAGTGCTCCCGCCCGCCGTTTCCTGTTCCCAATTGTCGGCTCACTTGTAATCGGATATCTGCTGTTCCGGTACTTTCCCAACGCCCGGGGTAGTGGAGTTCCGCAGACGAAGGCCGCATTGTTTGCGGGCGAAGGGCGCATCACCTTACGTACCGTCTTCGGAAAGTTCTTCTGCACCTCTGCAACTCTGGCGAGCGGAATACCTTTGGGGCGCGAAGGACCCTCGGTCCAAGTGGGAGCTGGCATTGCATCTGTGCTGGGCCGCCGCGTCGGGCTCCGTCCAGAGAAGGTCAAAGCGCTGCTGACCGTCGGTGCAGCAGCGGCAATTGCCGCCGCATTCAATACACCTTTGGCTGCAGTATTGTTTTCGCTGGAAGAGATTGTAAGCGACCTCAACGCCCCTATCCTCGGCTCCGTGGTGTTAGCCTCCGCCACTGCCTGGCTGGCCCTACGCCTGTCGCTTGGTAATAACCCGCTATTCAAAGTTCCGCAGTACCAATTAGTTCACCCCGTGGAATTTGTTGTGTATGCAATACTCGGCGTCGCGTGCGGTGTCCTTTCGGCGGCATTCACCAAACTTCTCTTAGGCATGCGAGTTCGCTTTCTGAGGCTGCCGCAAAACACAGTTTGGCTGCAACCGGCGGTGGGTGGTTTTGGCGTAGGAGCGATGGGATTGTTTGTCCCCCAAGTGCTCGGCGTCGGTTACGGTTATGTCGGCGATGTACTGAATGGGCAGATGGCCTTCAAATTGATGGTTGTACTGGTGGTGCTGAAGCTCCTGGCGGTGACCACAAGTTATGCTTCAGGAAATGCAGGTGGCATTTTCGGTCCTTCTTTATTTATTGGGGCGATGTTGGGTGGTTCCGTTGGCACGATCGCCCATTCGGTGCTTCCTGGGCATACCGCTACCGCAGGCGCTTACGCATTGGTGGGTATGGGGGCAGTCTTCGCTGGTATCGTACGGGCTCCGATGACGTCGGTGCTGATGATCTTCGAGATGACGCAAGACTATGCGGTGATCGTTCCGCTGATGATTGCCAATCTTGTGAGCTTGTTTGTTTCTTCACGGCTTCAGCGACAACCTATTTACGAAGCACTAGCCGTGCAAGACGGGATACACCTGCCGACGGCAGAGACACGACAACGCCGTGGACAACGACAATTAGTTCGGGTCATGCGTGCTGCGACCGACTTACTGGCCAGTGACGTGGCCCTGGAGAAGGTCCTGGAACAGGCGAAATCGACTGGAAGCCGAACATGGCTGGTGGTGGATCGGCGAGGTGTAATTGGCGTGATAAACCTTTCGACGATCGAGCGAGAAGTAAATGAAGGCAGTGCGAAGCAAGTGGGTGAACTGGTGGATGGAATTAATTTTCCACATGCTCATGCTGATCAGGGAATTCATGTGGCACTCGAACGCATGGGCGCAAACCAGATTGATGTCCTGCCAGTAGTGAATCGTGCAGATATTCACAAGCTGGAAGGCATTGTTAGTTTGCGCGATATCTTGGATTCGTATGGAATCGGCACACTTAATCGTGTTTAGGGTTAAAGAATATCGCCAATGATCGCTATTTGCGCAGCGGGCGTGGATTCAGATTCTGTTTCGACGGAAAGCGC
>Ga0306920_100003285_pt1 | contig 20473 bp, 14 predicted proteins | sample flu12Cox44000170_FD_204666 | JGI IMG/M metagenome (GOLD analysis project Ga0306920, IMG submission 204666) | Lab enrichment of tropical soil microbial communities from Luquillo Experimental Forest, Puerto Rico - flux4day.12C.oxic.44.000.170 (v2)... | ecosystem: Environmental > Terrestrial >... | reverse complement strand
CGACTGAAGCTCGGGGAGTGAACAACGGGTCTGGACTTCACACCTAGGCCGCGTCGGCCTGCGGCTCGTCGTCGCGCCGCCCCTCGAGACCGCCCGCCTCCTCGTCGCGCTCCGGTGACTTCTCGACCCCGTAGGCGATCAGCTTGCGATACAGCGTCGAGGCGTTGATCCCCAGGATGTCGCTGGTGCGCTTCTTCTGCCAGCGGGTGTAGTTGAGCACCTTGAGGATGTACTCCTTCTCCAGCTCCTCGAGTGTCAGCGTCGGCGAATCGATCACCAGGCTGCCGCGGTGGGACTGGCCGAAACGGATCTTGTCGGGCAGGTCGCCGGGCTCGATGACGCCGCCCTCGTCGAGGATCAGTGCGCGCTCCATGACGTTCTCGAGCTCGCGCACGTTGCCGGGCCAGTCGTACTTCATCAGCAGCTCCATCGCCTCCTTGCTCACCGTCTTGGCCGGATTGTTCTGGGCGAAGCGCTTGAGGAAGTGGTCGACCAGCAGCGGAATGTCGTCGCGCCGCTGGCGCAGCGACGGCAGCCGGATCGGGATGACGTTGAGGCGGTAGAACAGATCGGCGCGGAACCGGCCCTCGGCGACCTCGCGCTCGAGATCGGCGTTGGTCGCCGCCACCAGGCGGCAATCGATCTTGATCGACTGGGTGCCGCCCACCGGGATGATCTCGCGCTCCTGGAGCGCGCGCAGCAGCTTGACCTGGGTGGCCACCGGGGTCTCGCCCACCTCGTCGAGGAAGAAGGTGCCGCCCTCGGCGACCTGGAACAGGCCCGCCGAGTCGCGCACGGCGCCGGTGAACGAGCCCTTGACGTGCCCGAACAGGTTGCTCTCCAGCAGGTCGCGCGGAATCGCGCCGCAGTTGATGCTGACGAACGGTCCCTGGGCGCGGCGGCTGCGGTAGTGGATCTCGCGGGCGATCAGCTCCTTGCCAGTGCCGCTCTCGCCCTGGATCATGATGGTCGCCTCGCTGTCCGCGACCTTCTCGACCATCTTGAAGACCCGCACCATCTCCTCGGAGGAGCCGATGATGATCTTCTCTTCGTGGCCGCGCTTGAGCTCGCGCTTGAGATAGACGTTCTCGCTCCGCACCTTGCGGATCTCGAGCGCGTTGCGCACCACCAGCTTGATCTCGTCGTTCTTGGCGTTCTTGATCAGGTACTGGAACGCGCCCAGGTTGACCGCGTCGATCGCCGACTGCTGCGAGGCGTAGGCGGTCATGATGACCACCGGCAGGGTCGGGTCGTGGCGCCGGATGCTCTGCAGCAGCTGGATGCCGTCCATCCCGGGCATCTTGATGTCGGTGATGACGGCATCGAAGGCCTCGGCCTTCACCCGTTCGAGGGCGTCCCGGCCGCTGTTGACTGTCGTGACCTGGTAACCCTCCTTTCGCAGCACGATCCCCAGGAACTGGGTCATGCTCTGCTCGTCGTCGACGACCAGGATCTTCTCAGCGGACATCGGGCTCACCTCGATTCTCCAAGCGCGGTGGAAGCGTCAGGCCGCCAGCGCCGCCGGCTGCTCGGCGCGTGGCAGGGCCACTCGTGCGATGGTGCCTTCTCCGGGACGGGAGTCGAACGACAGCACGCCGCCATGACGCTCGACGATGCGCTGCGCGATCGCGATCCCCAGACCGGTTCCCTTCTCCTTGGTGGTGAAAAACGGGCGTCCGACGTGCGCCACGTCCTCGGGCGGTATGCCGGGACCGCTGTCCTCGAACTCGATGACGATCCGGGCCCCGCCCTCGTCGCGCCAGCGCAGGCTCAGCGTGCCGCCCTCCGGCATCGCCTCGAAGGCGTTGTTCGAGAGGTTGAGCCACACCTGGCGCAGCTGCTCGCGATCGCCCCGCACCCGTACGCCGGGCGGGCCCGGCTCGCAGCTCACCGTCACGCCCGACGGACGTCCCGGATCGCGGCTCAGTCCCTCGCACAGCTCGGCCAGGTGCTCGCCGATCTCGATCGGCTCGGGCGCCAGGTCCCGCTCGCGCGAGTAGTTGAGCAGATCGGTGATGAAGCGGTTGAGCCGGTTGCACTCCACCCCGATCAGGTCCATGAGCACGGCGCTCTCGCCGCGGGGTTTGAGCTCGCGCTGCAGGAATTCGATCGACCCGCTGATCGGCTTGAGGCCGTTGCGCAGCTCGTGCGCGATCCCGGCCGCCAGCGCCCCGACCTCGGCGAGCGTCTGGTTGCGGCGCGCGCGGCGCTCCATCTCACGCGCCTCGGTGAGGTCCTGGAACACCGCCACCACCCCGGTGACCTGGCCGAGGTGGACCAGCGGATTGGTCGAGATCCCGAGCGGCTGCTCGGCGCCGCTCGCGCCGGTGACCAGCAGCTCGAGGCGGGCGCGCGGCGTCCGGTCCTCGATGGTGTGCTCGACCGCCGCGCGCAGCGGGTCGAGCCGCGGCGGCAGCGCCTCGGCGAGCGTGCGGCCGCGCCCCCCCGACCCGATCCCCAGCACCTGCTGGGCGGCGGGGTTGAGGAAGGCGATGCGCCCCGCGCCGTCCACGGTCAGCACGCCGGTGGTGAGGTGGCGCAGGATCACGTCGTTGTCGATGCGCACCCGCGCCAGCTCCGCGGCGGTGCGTGCCAGCTCGGCGCGCGCGTGCTGAACGCGCAGGCCGAGGATGCCCGACAGCACCCCCATCAGCACCAGGAACGTGGGCAGCATCATGGGCAGCGGCAGGACCGAGCGCAGCCCGGCCACCGCCTCGCCGTGCGACGCCGCCACCAGCAGCGGCAGCAGCAGGATCGCGGCGCACGCCAGTCCGGCGGCGAACAGCCCGCCGGCCACCCGCCCGATCAGCCCGCCCGTGACCACCACCAGCGCGAAGAACAGCAGGAACTGGCTGTCGCGTCCGCCGGTGCGGGCCGAGAGCCAGGTGACCAGCGCGAGGTCGGTGCTGAGCTGGAGATAGGTCTGGAGACCGAGACCGCGCCGCAGCCGCACCCCGAACCAGAACAGCGCCGACAGCAGCCCGACCGCGAACAGCGCCCCGCTCAGCACCCACCAGGCGTCGTCGCCGGCGTCGGGCCGGAACATGACCCCCAGCGGCAGCGCCAGCGACGCCACCAGCAGCCGGGCGCGGGTCAGGGTCCGCAGCCCCTGCCAGCCGCCCCCGAACGCGGCGCCGGGCACCGGGCCGGGCGGTGGCGCGAACCCGGGGCCCGCGCGCTCGATCGGGACGACGCGCATCAGTGCGAGCCGCCCGAAACCACGTTGATGAGCTTGAACATCGGCAGGTACATTGCCACCACCATGGTGCCGACGATGCCGCCCATGACCACGATCATGACCGGCTCGATGATCGAGGTCAGGGTGTCGACCGCGGTGTCGACCTCGGCCTCGTAGAACACCGCGATCTTGGTAAGCATCTCGTCGAGCGCGCCGGTCTGTTCGCCGACCGAGATCATCTGCACCACCATGGGCGGGAACACCCCCGAGGTGCGCAGCGGCGCGGCCACCGTCTCGCCCTCGCGGATCGAGGCGCGTGCGGTCATGATCGCCTCGGCGATCACCTTGTTGCCGGCGGTGCGGGCGGTGATCTCGAGCCCGCCGAGGATCGGCACCCCCGACGCGATCAGGGTGCCGAGGGTGCGGGTGAAGCGCGCCACCGCGCCCTTCAGCAGCACGTCGCCCAGCACCGGAAGCTTGAGCATTACGCCGTCGACCACGCGCTTCCCGTTCTCGCCGCGGTAGTAGAGCCTGAACACCACCGCGATCGCGACCATGACGATGATGATGAGCCACCAGAAGCCGGTCAGGAAGTGCGACGCTCCGAGCACGATCCGGGTCGGGAGCGGCAGCTCGCCGCCGAAGTCGGTGAACATCTTGGCGAAGGTCGGGATGATGAAGATCAGCATGAACGCCGTGGCGGCCAGGGCCACCGTCAGCACCACCGCCGGGTACACCATCGCGCCCGCGATCTTGCGCTTCAGGGCGTCGGCCTTCTCGATGTAGTTGGCGAGCCGCAGCAGGATCTCGTCCAGCACGCCGCCCGCCTCGCCGGCCGCCACCATGTTGCGGAACAGATCGTCGAACACGTTCCGGTGCTTGCCCAGCGAGTCCGACAGCGTCGAGCCGGCCTCGACCTCGCGCGTCACGTCCGCGATGATGAACCCGAACGAGGGCTTCGAGGACTGCTTGGCCAGGATGTCGAGGCACTGGACCAGGGGCAGACCGGCTGAGATCATGGTCGCGAACTGGCGGGTGAAGATCGCCAGGTCCTTGGTCGTCACCCCCGGCCCGCCGATGTTGGGCAGCCTGAAGCCGCCGCTCTTGGGACGCACCGAGGTGACGAGGATGCGCTTCTTGCGCAGCTGCTCGATCGCCTCTTCCTGCCGGGCGACCTCGATCTCACCCGACTGGGACTCGCCGGCGACCGTGCGCCCCTTCCAGATGAAGACAGGCATGGCGTCCTCCTAGGCGGCCTTGCGCCAGACTTGAGACAGCATGTTCTCGAGCTCGGCGCGATCCGAGGTCCGCTCCATCGCGTGCTCCGGCGTCAGCGCCTTGTCGAGCACCGCCTGGAGCAGCGCCTGGTTCATGGTCTGCATGCCGTACTTCTGACCGGCCTGCATCAGGCTGTAGATCTGGTGGGTCTTGGCCTCGCGGACCACCGCCCGGATCGCGGGCGTGCACACCAGCACCTCGGCGCACATGACGCGGCCCTTGCCGTGGCTGCGCGGGATGAGCTGCTGGGTGACGACGCCCTCGAGGGTGAACGCCAGCTGGGTCAGGATCTGCTTCTGCTGGTCGGACGGGAACACGTCGACGATGCGGTTGACCGCCTCGTAGGCCGAGTTGGTGTGCAGGGTGGCGAACACCAGGTGTCCGGTCTCGGCGATGGTCAGCGCCGCCTCGATGGTCTCGAGGTCGCGCATTTCACCGATCAGGATGATGTCGGGATCCTGACGCAGCACGTACTTGAGCGCGGTCGGGAAGCTGGTGGTGTCGGTACCGATTTCGCGCTGGTTGACGATGCACTTCTTGTTCTGGTGGATGTACTCGATCGGATCCTCGATGGTGATGATGTGGCTCTGGCGCGTGGAGTTGATGCGGTCCAGCATCGCCGCCAGGGTGGTCGATTTGCCGCTGCCGGTCGGGCCGGTGAGCAGCACCAGCCCCTTCTGGCGCAGCGTGAACTCGCGCACCACCGCCGGCAGCCCCAGCTTCTCCATCGCGATGATGTCGTAGGGAATCTGCCGGATCACCATCGAGACCACACCGCGCTGCAGGAACACATTGGCGCGGAAGCGCGACAGACCCTTGACGCCGAACGAGAAGTCCAGCTCCTTGGTGGTCTCGAAGCGCTTGCGCTGATCGTCCGACAGCACGCTGTAGGCCAGCGAAGCGGTCATGTCGGGGGTCAGGATGTCGTGGGCCGTGGGCTCGACATAGCCGTCGACCCGGTACATCGGGGGCACGCCCGCCGTGAGATGCAGGTCGGAGGCCCGCTTTGGAATCATCTCTTCGAGCAGCTGACGCAGCGTCACCACGATAGGACTCCCTTTCCTCGCGGCGGGCCGCACGCATCAGCGCCGGTCCCGGATCCGTCGACGTTCACCGCACCCGCGCCCTAGACCTTGTCGGCCGCGGTCTCCTTGAGCACCTCTTCCACCGACGTCAGGCCGCGCTTGAGCTTCTGGAGCGCGTCGCGACGCAGCGTCAACATCCCCTGTTCGATCGCCAGCTTCTTGAGCTCGCCGGCCGAGGCGCGATCCAGCACCAGGTCGCGCAGCTGCGGCGTCAGCGGCAGCACCTCGTACACGCCCTGCCGCCCGCGGTAGCCGGTGTTGCTGCACTCCACGCACCCCGCGCCCTCGTAGAACGTCACCTTCTTGGCCTCGGCCTTGTCGAGCTGGAGCTCGCGCAGGATCTCGTCGTTGAGCTCGACCGGGCGCTTGCACGCGTTGCACACCCGGCGCACCAGGCGCTGGGCCAGCACCAGCTGCACCGACGAGGCGACCAGGAACGGCTCGATTCCCATGTCGACCAGACGGCCGATCGCGCTGGGCGCGTCGTTGGTGTGCAGGGTGGAGAGCACCAGGTGGCCGGTCAGCGCGGCCTTGACCGCGATCGAGGCGGTGTCGAGGTCGCGGATCTCGCCCACCATGATGATGTTGGGGTCCTGGCGCAGGAACGCCTTGAGCGCGGCCGCGAAGCTCAGCCCCACGTCGTCGTTGACCAGCACCTGGTTGATGCCGTCGAGGTTGTATTCGACCGGGTCCTCGGCGGTCATGACGTTGACCTCGGGGGTGTTGACCCGCGACAGCGCGGAGTAGAGCGTGGTGGTCTTGCCGGATCCGGTCGGACCGGTGACCAGCACCATGCCGTAGGGATTCGCGATCGCGCCGGTGAGCTCCTTCATCGAGGTCGGTTCGAAGCCCAGCTTCTCCAGATCGATGTTGAGGTTGGTCTTGTCGAGGATGCGCATCACGATCTTCTCCCCGAAGATCGTGGGCAGCGAGGAGACGCGCAGGTCGATGGTGCGGTTGAGGATCTTGATCTTGATGCGACCGTCCTGCGGGACGCGGCGCTCGGCGATGTCGAGCTCGGCCATGATCTTGAGGCGGGAGATGATCGCGGCCTTGAACTTGAACGGCGGCGCCATCATCTCCTGCAGCACGCCGTCGATGCGGAACCGCACCCGCATGCTCTTCTCGTAGGGCTCGATGTGGATGTCCGAGGCGCCCTTGCGCACCGCGTCCGCGATCAGCGAGTTGACCAGCTTGACGATCGGCGCCTCATCGGCCCCCGCCAGGCCGGCTTCCGCCTCGGCGATGTCGTCCTCCTCGACGACCGCCAGCTCCTCCTCCATGCCCTTCATCACGTCGGCCATGGTGCCGGCCGAGTCGTAGGCGCGGTCGATCGCGCGCTTGAGGCTGAACTCGGAGGCGACGTTGGGCTCGATCTCGTAGCCGGTGACGAACTTGATGTCGTCGATCGCGAAGATGTTGGTGGGGTTCGCCATCGCCACCACCAGGCGACGGCCGCTGCGCGACACCGGCAGCGCCATGAACTTGGTCGCCACATCGCCGGGGATGAGCCGCGTGAGGTTGGGATCGGGCTCGTACGACTTGAGGTCGATCGCCGGCACGTTGTAGAGGCGTGACAGGAAGCCGAGCAGCGCCTCTTCCGAGATCGCGCCGACCTTGATGAGGTTGCCGACCACCGAGCCGCCGCTGGTCTTCTGCTGCACCGCGGCCTTGTCGAGGGCGGTCTTGTCGATCAGCCGGGCGTCGACCAGTCTCTGTCCGATGTCTTCGTTCACGTGGCCGTTCCGTGGGGGTGAGCGTGAAGCGGGCCGTCGTACCCCCGTGCACCGCGACCCGTGGCGGCACGCACGGGCACCGGAGGCGTGAAGGACCGCGTGTTCCGCGACCATGACCTCGACGGTCCATCCCCCTCGGCCGGCACGCCGTGCAGAGCGCCCGGCATGCCGAATCAAGGGCATGGACGCACGAAGTCTGGGCTCGTTATCGGTCGCCGGTGGGGCGGGCTTGACGCGAATTCCACGACCGGCGGGCGCTGAGGATGCGTTCCGCACGGCCCGCGGAGGACGGCCGGCGCGCCGGTCCCGTCGCCAGGCTGTCGCCGGCGGCGGGTGCTGCGGCGTCCACCCGCGCCCACGGCCGCAGGCGCTCGAGCAGCCGCGGCCCCACGCCGCGCACCGCCAGCAGATCCTCGAGCTCGCGGAACGGACCGTAGCGGCGGCGCTGCTCGGCGATCCGTCCCGCCAGCGTCGGACCGATCCCGGGCAGGGACTGGAGCTCGGACACGCCGGCGTGGTTGAGATCGACCACCCCGCGCCTCTTTCCCGCGCGCCGCCCGGCAGCGTCCGTGCGCGGCGCTGCCGCGGACCGCGCCGCGGCCGCCGTGTCGGCCGGAACGCTCCCCGGCGCCGCCGGTGCCGGCCAGGCCGGGCCCGCGGCGGGGCGCGCCCTGAAGCAGCGCCACAGGTCGTGTCCGGCACCGATCAGGAGCAGCGTGATCAGCACCAGCGCACCGCGACGCTCGGCGGATGTGAGCACCAACCCGACCTCCGCGACGGGGGCGGGATCAGTTCGAGAGCCTCCACGTGAACACGAGGCGGAACTCGAGCCCGGGGCCGAGCGCCGGGGCCCCGGTCACGCCGTCGATCCAGGTCTGGGGCTGGGGGTGATCCTCGAGGTTGCGTACCCGGAACGTGAGCACGGCGTCGGCGAGCGTCAGCACCGCCGTCGCGCCCGCGCTCGAGATCGCCGGCAGGCGCTGCGGCACCGCCTCCTCGGTGTCGCGCGGCCCCACCCACTCCCCCTCGCCGCGCAGCGCCACTCCCAGGTCGCGCTTGAAGGCGGTGAAGTGCACGCCGAGGTGCGCGCGCGCCCCCCAGCTCGGATCGACCACCGGCAGTCCGTTGTCGCGATCGCGGCCCAGCGCGAATCCCTCGGCGCCGCCATCGAACAGCCCGGCGTGCGCCTCGCCGCCCAGGTTCGCGAGCGCGAAGCGATAGCGCAGCGCGTCGTGCCCGGCGCCGGAGCGCATCCACAGATCGGCGAGCGGCAGGCGCTCGATCAGCGCGCGGTCGGTGGTGCGCCCGGCGACCAGCAGCGCGCGCAGGCGGCCGCGCGATCCTTCCAGCCCGAGCTCCGAGCCCACCGCCCAGGTGCTCTGCATGAAGGGCGCCACGCCGGCGGCGAGGTCGGACCACACCGGATCCACGAGGCGTCCGACGCCGACGCGAGCCGCGAACGGCAGGCCGTCGCGCCGCCAGCTCAACGACGGCGCCACCTCGGTCCGATCGCTGGCCTCATCGTGCCCGGCGCCCACGCTGCCGGAGAGCCGCCCGCCGGCCAGATCGCGCTCGGCCCGCACCGAGCCCCAGCCCAGTCGGTTCACGCGGCTCTCGCGGTTCCAGCCCCCGGTCACGCGGGTCGCGATCGCGTCGCGCCACTCGAGCCGCGCGGCGACGAGGCTGCCGGCGAGCCCGAAGTTGGCCTCACCGGCGATGCGGTTCTCGCCCGCGTCGCGGCGCGAGTAGGTGAGCGTGTCGCCGCTGCTCTCGTGGTGGGTGTAGCCGCGCGCCAGGTCGAGCCCCGCGCTCCAGCCGCGGGCGCGGTAGCGGTAGGCGAAGTTGCCGCTCTCACCCGCCACGTTCTCCTCGTCGTTGTCGGCGAGGCGGCCGCCGGACCCGCGCTGCGCGTACCAGCCCTGCCACGCGTGCGGGCCGCCGCCGCCGTGCACGCTGCCCCCCCACACGTGCCAGCCGGCGCGCTCCAGCGCACCCGCCGCGCCGCGGTTGCCGGCCAGCATCTCGAGCCTTATCCCGTGGTCCTGATCGCCGCGCTCGACCGACAGCGCGTCGCTGGCGTAGCCGTTGGCCCCGGTCACCCACTGCAGCATGGTGCCGGCGCGTCCCCGTCCCGGCGCGCGCGCGCTGCTGCCGAGGTGCGCCAGCGTGCCGTCGAAGCCTTCCCGCCCGCCGTCGTCGAGCGCGCTCGCGGCCAGCGAATCGCGCCACGCGATCGACCGCCGCGAGGCGTCGACGCCCGGCCGCGGCAGGGCGGGTGGCGCGGCGCCCGGCTCGTCGATGCGCGCCCCGCCCAGCGCCAGACCGGCGAACGCGCGCGGGAACTCGCTGGCGTCCCAGGCGTCCGGGAACCATCCCGGCCGCCCGGGCTCGGCCCACGCCGACAGCGCGTCGGAGAGCCCGCTGGCTGCGATGCGCGCCGGCCCCACCCCCAGCGCCTGCGCGTGCGCGGCGCCGCAGCCGAGGATCAGGCCGAGAGCCGCGCGCGATAGCGCGCCAGCACCGCGACCAGCGGTGGACCGACCGCCGCGAACATCGCGACGTTGGTGCCGATGTGGAAGAGCGCGAATGGAAGGCCTCCAATCAGGGTGGCGCGAATCTGTCCGAACACGATCCCGGTGGTGAGGTTGGTGATGAGGTCGTAGCACGCGGTGAGCACGAGCCCGGTGGCGGCGAGGGTCACGACCCGCACCGCGAGGCCGCGCCCGGCGAGTCCCAGCGCCGCGAACACGCCGCCCGCGGCGCCGGCGGCCATCTGGCCCGCGACCTGCGACGCCATGATGAGCGGGTGGACGCCGCCGTAGGGATTGAGCAGGGAGTAAACCAGCATCGTCAGGCCCCCGACCAGGACGCCGTCGCGCACTCCCAGCAGCACGCCGGAGCAGAACACCACCAGGGTCAGCGGCTCGAAGTTGGGCGGGTGCGGGACATAAACCCCCGTGAGGCCCGCCGCCATCATCAGCGAAGCGTACGACAGGCGGCGCGCGGAACCGGGCGAAGAGGCGATCGCGATGTCTCCGGAGGGCCGTGGAGAGAAGCCCGAGGGCGCCGCAGATTATCGGGGGCCCTGCGCCGAGTCAACGCCGGTTGCGCGCGATCCCGGACCACCGCCCATGAGCGCCGGGGGGGCGCCCGCTCCGGATCATCCGCCGCCGGGCGCCGCGGCGCGTGCCCGGACGACGCGCGGGGCGCGGGTGCTCAGGCCGCCACGCCGGCGGCTTCCTTGAGGCGCGCCAGCGCGGAGTGCGGCACCGGCATGTCGCCGAGCTCGACCCCGCGGCCCGGGCCATGGAAATCGCTGCCGCCGGTCTCGAGCAGTGACAACCGCCGCGCCAGCTCGCGGTAACGGCGCACCGTCGCCACGCCGTGCTGCGGGTGCCACACCTCGACGCCGCGCAGTCCCGCCGCCACCAGCCCCTCGATCACGCGGTCGGCCAGGCCGGCGCCCGGGTGCGCGAGGATGCTGACCCCGCCCGCCTCGTGGATCGCCTCGATGCCCTGCTCGGGGCGGAATGCCGGACGCGGCACGAACGCCCGCCCGTGGGCGCCGAGGAAGCGGCGGAACGCATCGTCGATGCTCTCGACGTGGCCGGCCTCGATCAGCGCGTGGGCGATGTGGGGACGCCCCACCACGCCGGGGCCCGCGAGACCCATGACCCGCTCCGCGTCGACCGGCACGCCGAGCGTCTCGAGCCGCTCGATGATCGCCTGCGCGCGCGCCACGCGCTCGCCGCGGAAGCGCACCAGGTGCGCGCGCAGGCCGGCATGATCGGCGTCGACGAACAGCCCCAGGATGTGGAGGTCGAGGGCGTCGATGGCGCTCGAGATCTCGATGCCCGGCACCAGCTCGGGCGCGGTTCCCGCCACCGCCACCGCCACCGCCGCGCGCGCGCCCGGCAGCCCCTCGACCGAGTCGTGATCGGTGATCGCGAGCGTGGCGACATGGCGCGCGATCGCCAGCGCCACCAGTTCCTCGGGCGCGAGCTGGCCGTCGCTGAAGCGGGTGTGAGTGTGGAGATCGATGCGGCGACCGACCCGGGCCCCTTCACGCGCGGCGGCCGCGGGCGGCCGCCCCATCAGACGCTCTCCAGCGCCCGGCGCAAGGCCTTGATCTTCTGGGCGACGTCCGGGTAGTTCACCTGCTGCGCGTAGACCTGCTCGAACTCGCTCAGCGCCTCGTGCGGGCGGCCGGCGGCCTCCTGGGCGAGCCCGAGTTGGAAGCGCACGTTGGCGGCCGAGGCGGGGTCGAGACCGGGGATGGTCAGCGCGCTCGTGAACTCGGCGATCGCGTCGTCGAACAGGCCCTGATCGAGCAGCGAGCGACCGATCATCTCCGAGCAGCGCTGCACGAACGCCGGGCTGCGGGCGGCGATGCGGAAGCACTCGAGCGCCTGATCCAGCAGTCCCATCTCGCGGTAGGCCATGCCCAGATCATAGTTGCTCTGGGCGTCGTCGGAAATCAGCGCCTCGACGCCGCGCTGGAACTCGCCCAGCAGGGCGCTGAGATCGGGCGCCACGGCATCGATGCTTCCCATCGCCACCTCGAGCTTGCCCTGGTCCTGCGACGGCGCCGGGGGCGCCGGGACCGGCCGCGGAGCGCGTGCCGCGCCCGGAGCCCGGATCGGCAGCGCGGGCGCCGCGGGCATCGCGGGGGTTGCGACCGCCTCGGCGGCGCCGCCGAGTCGCGACAGGCGGCGCAGCGCGTGATCGTTTGCCGGATCGAGACTGCGCGCACGCTCGAACCACTGCACCGCGGTGGACGCGTCGCCGTCGCCCAGCACCCGGTCGCCGATCTCGCACGCGACCTGCGCGGCCTCACTCTTCTGCCCGCGGCGCTCGCAGTTCTGGAACCAGCGCAGCGCCGCGTCCCCGGACGCGTTGGGGCCCTTGCTCAGACTGCGGTAGATGACCGCGGCGCTCTCGAGCTTGTCGAGCTCCTCGTAGCCCTGCGCCGCCCGCATCAGCGTGCGGCTCGCCGCATCGCGGTCCCCGCCCCTGAACTCCTGCTCGGCCTGGCGCAGCAGCGCCTCGACGTCGGCGACGCCGTTCGCCGCGCCCCCCGCGGCCCGCCGCGCCGCGGGCTCCGGCTCGGGGGCGGCCGGCGGCTCCTCGGGCGCGCTGAGCGCCGGCGACGGCGGCTGGGGGCGCGCGATGACCCCGGGATCGAGGCCGGGAGGCGGCTCGAGACCGGGGGCCGGCGACTGGACCGCGGTGGTGGGCTCGAGTCCGGGCAGCGGCATCGCGCTGGCCTTGAAGTCGGTGATGCTGAGGCGCTCGAACGCCCCGGTCGCGCCGGGCGGCTCGATCGTGCCGCCGATCACGCCCTCCTCCCCTCCGCCCGACGGGCCCACCGGGTGCCCCTTGGTGTCCCCGAGGCTGGGCCCGTGCTGGGCCTCGTCCTCGAACTCCGAAACCGCGCCGCGCTGCAGCTGCTCGGCGCGCTGGCGGCAGCGGTCGGCGTCGCGGGTGGCGCCGGCGCGCTTGTGGTGCGAGGCGGCCTCGGCGAGCGCGCGCGCCGCGCCGGGGTTGTCGCCGTCGAGGATCTTGACCTCGGCGAGCTTCTCGAGCGCGCGCACGTTCTCGGGGCAGGTGTCGAAGGCCTGGCGCAGGCTCTCGGCCGCCTCCTTGTAGCGCTGCTCCTGGGTCAGGAACTCCGCGTACTGCATCCAGTACAGTGCCGCCTCGGTCGCCAGGCCGTCGAGCGCGTGCAGGCTGGCGAGACGCTTGAGCACGCCCGGGGGCGAGAGCTTGAGGCGGATCATCTTCTTGCACACCGCGATGGCGTTCTTGTAGAGGCCCGCCTTCTCGTAGGAATCCGCCGCCTGCAGGTAGCGCTCGGCGGCCTTGTCGTGGTCGCCGCGCTTGAAGGTGAGGTCGGCGAGCAGAACGTAGTTGTAGGGATCGGAGTTTTCGAGCGCGGCGAGCTTCTCGTACTCCGCCAGCGCGCCATCGAGATCGCCATTGAGAATGCAGCGCTGGGCCCGTCGCTTGATCTCGATTGCCTTTTCCAAGATGGCCTTCTCCGCGGCGCGCGGATCGGGACGCCCACGACGAGGGCGTACCGCCCCCGGGGGACGTCCGGATGCGCTCGAGCCTCACCCGGTCCGTGTCAGGCGTTCAATGCGGATTGCACCGCGTCGGCGCAGCGCTGAGCCGCCGGGCCCAACGCCGAACGCACGCGCTGCAAAGCCGTTTCCACGTCGTCCTTATCGGCTCCCGCGGGCAGGGACTTCAGATTGATTTCGACGTTGAGGAGCGCGCCCTCCGCGGCCGCCCGGGCGAGCAGCCCGGCGACCCCGGCGTCGGAGGCCGCGTTGACATTACCGAGCCGGGCGGTCTCGGCGGCCAGCGACAGGACCTCGAGACAGGCCTCCGCGGTGCGCAGGGGCACCCGGCTGGCCTCGAGGCCGGCGAGCGCCAGCGCCCGCTCCCGGGCCTCGCTCTCGGCCGGGGTGGTCTGCGGCATGCGGCGCGCCCGCACCACCGCGTCGAAGGCGGCGCTGTCCTGGCGCGCCAGGCCCATCAGGGCGCGACGCTCGACCGCGGCCTTGCGCAACGCCTCGTTCATCGCCGCCTCGCTGGCGGCGTACTTCTTCTTGCCCACCGTCAGCCCGGCCACCATGGCGGCCAGGCTGGCCGCCAGCGCCCCGCTGACCGCCGCCACCGTGCCGCCCCCCGGGGTGGGCGCGGGCGCGGCGATCTGATCGAGCAGTCCGCCCAGCGTCACCGCCTCGCTGGTGGGCGGCTGTCGGAGCCTCAGCTCCAGCACCTGGTCGCGGCGGAAGTTCTCGAGCTGCAGCGCGTGCTCGGCGGCGTCGAGCAACGCGAACTCCGGCACCAGACCGACCACCTCGCAGCCCTGGACCGCGGCGCCCCAGCGCGCCGCTTCGGCGCGCACCAGGGCCAGCACGCGATGGATGGGCGTGGCCTCGGTGTGGACCAGGTTCATGCTGACCTGGGCGCGGCGGCCGCCCTCGATCGAGAAGCCCAGCGCGCGCACGTGCTTGAGCCCGCCGCTCTGCTCGCGGATGGTGGCGGCGATCGCCTTGGCGACCCGCACGTCGGGGGTGTTGAGGTTGGCGTTGAACGCCACCAGGAAGCGGCGCGCGCCCACCGCGACCGCGCCGGCGGTGGGATGGATCAGCTCGGGACCGAAGTCGGGACGGCGCGCCGGGTCGCGCCCGATCAGCTCACGCAGCCCTTCGAACTCCCCGCGCCGCACGTCGGCGAGGCTCACCCGCTCCGGGCGCGTCGCCGCCGCCTCGTAGAGGAACACCGGAATGCCCAGCTCCTCCCCGATGCGACGTCCGGTGAGACGCGCGAGTCGCACGCAGTCGTCGAGGCTCACGCCCTCGACCGGCACGAACGGCACCACGTCGGCCGCGCCCATGCGCGGATGCTCGCCGTGGTGCCGGGTGAGATCGATGAGCTCGGCGGCGCGCTTGACCGCCGCGAACGCCGCCTCGACCACCGGCTCGGGCTCGCCGGCGAAGGTGAGCACCGAGCGGTTGTGATCGGCGTCCATCTCGCTGTCGAGGAACGTGACCCCCGGCACCGCCGCGACGGTGCGCACCAGCTCCTCGACCACCTCGCGGCGCCGGCCCTCGGAGAAGTTGGGGACGCACTCGACCAGACGCGGCATCAATCCCCCGGCCTCAGGGCCACACCCGGCGCTCGAGCGCCGGCAGCGCCAGATCGGCGCCGCGCACGAACACGCAGTCGGGGCGCACCGCCGGCATCCAGTAGGGCAGCTCCTCGAGCGTCTCGCACTCCCACACCACCGCATCGCCCCACGCGCCCGGGTTCAGGTGCCCGCATTCGGCCTCGAGGCCGAGCGCGCGCGCCGCGTTCCAGGTGATGGCGAGCAGCAGCTCCTCGGCGTCGAGCCCCACCATGCGCGCCGCCAGCGCCGCGCACTCGAGCAGCGACTGCGCCGGCGCGGTGCCGGGGTTGAAGTCGGTGGCGATCGCGACCCGCGCTCCCGAGCGGCGCAGCAGCGCGGCCTCCGGCAGGCGCTGGCCCATGGTGAGCGCCGCGGCCGGGAGCAGCACCCCCACCGTGCCGGCGGCGGCCAGCGCGGTCCAATCCTCCTCGTTGGCGCATTCGAGATGATCGGCGGACCGCGCCCCCAGCTCGGCGGCGAGCCGGGCGCCCCCGTCGCGGGAGAGTTGGTCGGCGTGGAGCCGCAGCGCGAATTCCAGCTCCCGGGCGCGCTCCAGCACCCGCCGGCACTCCTCGACGCTGAAGGCGACGCGATCGCAGAACGCGTCGACCGAGTGGGCGAGCCCGGTGCGGCGGATCGCCGGTAGGGTCTCGTCGCACAACCGCGACAGGAAGGCGTCGCGGCGCTCGGCGTAGGCTTCGGGCAGGGCGTGGAGCAGCAGCGCGGTGCGGTGGACCCGCACCGGGACGCGCTGGGTCGCGCCGCGCATCAGCTCGAGCAGGCGGATCTCGTGGGCGGGCTCGAGCCCGTAGCCGCTCTTGACCTCGACGGTGGTGCAGCCGTTGGCGCGCCAGCGCTCCAGCCGCGCGGCCAGCGTCTTCTCGAGCGCGTCGTCGCGCTCCGCCGTGGTCGCCGCGACGGTGGCGTGGATGCCGCCGCCGCGGGTCGCGATGCTGGCGTAGTCCTCGCCGCGCAGCCGGCGCTGGAACTCGTCGGCACGGTTGCCGGCGAACACCATGTGGGTGTGGCAGTCGACCAGCCCCGGGGTGACGAGCCGCCCGTTGGCGTTGACCGGCCGCGCCTCGCCGTGGCGGCGCGACAGCTCGCCGACCGGGCCGGTCTCGAGCACGCGCCCGTCGCGGAACACCACCGCGGCGCGCGGCTGGCGCACCACTCGCCGGCCCTCGGCATCGGGCGTCACCACCTCGGAGGTGTTGTGGAGCAGCACGTAGGAGGCGCGGCCCGCGACCGGCCGCGCCCCCGGCAGACCCGACGGCGTGCCCACGCTCATCGCCTCGCCCCGCGGGCGCTCACGACGTCACCCCCGGCAGGTTCATCCCGGTGCGGCGCGCGCAGGCGATCGCCTCGGGGTAGCCGGCGTCGGCGTGGCGCATGACCCCGGTGCCGGGGTCGTTGGTCAGCACCCGCTCCAGCCGGCGGTCGGCCTCGCGGCTCCCGTCGCACACGATCACCAGACCGGCGTGGATCGAGAGCCCGATCCCCACCCCGCCGCCGTGATGAACGCTGACCCAGGTGGCGCCCGAGGCGGTGTTGAGCAGCGCGTTCAGGATCGGCCAGTCGGCGATCGCGTCGCTGCCGTCGCGCATCCCCTCGGTCTCCCGGTACGGCGAGGCCACCGAGCCGGCGTCGAGGTGGTCGCGTCCGATGACCACCGGCGCCTGGAGCTCGCCGTCGCGCACCATGCGGTTGAAGCGCAGGCCGAGGCGCTGGCGTTCGCCGTAGCCGAGCCAGCAAATGCGGGCCGGCAGGCCCTGGAAGCGCACGTGCCGCTCGGCGAGTGGGAGCCAGCGGTGCAGGCGCCGGTCGTCCGGGAACTCCTCGAGCGCCGCGCGGTCGGTGGCCAGAATGTCGGCCGGATCGCCCGACAGCGCCGCCCAGCGGAACGGCCCCTTGCCGAGGCAGAACAGCGGGCGGATGTACTCGGGCACGAAGCCTGGGTAGCTGAACGCCTGGTCATGCGGCAGTCCCCCGCGCTCGGCCTCGCCGCGCAGGTTGTTGCCGTAGTCGAACAGCACCGTGCCGCGGCCCCTCATCCCGAGCAGCGCCCGCACCTGGGTCGCCATCGAGGCGCGCGCGCGGCGCGTGTACTCGGCCGGGTCGGCGCCGCGCAGCGCCGCCGCCTGCTCGAGCGTGAGCCCGGCCGGCACGTAACCCTCGAGCGGATCGTGCGCCGAGGTCTGGTCGGTGGCGATGTCGGGGACGAAGCCGAGCTCGAGCAGCCGCGGATGGGTCTCGGCGGCGTTGCCGATCAGCGCGATCCCCAGGGGCCGGCGCGCCGCCGCCGCCTCGCGCGCCCACGCCAGCGCCTCGTCGAGCGAGGGCGTCAGGCGGTCGCAGTAGCCGGTCTCGAGGCGGCGGCGCGCGCGCGCCTCGTCGACCTCCACCGCCACGCACACCGCGCCGTTCATGCTGGCGGCGAGCGGCTGGGCGCCGCCCATCCCGCCCAGCCCCGCGGTCAGCACGATGCGCCCGGCGAGCGAGCCGCCGAAGTGGCGCCCGGCGCACTCGCCGAAGGTCTCGAAGGTGCCCTGGACGATGCCCTGCGAGCCGATGTAGATCCACGAGCCCGCGGTCATCTGGCCGAACATGATGAGCCCGCGGCCCTCGAGCTGCCAGAAGTGCTCCCAGGTGGCCCAGCGCGGCACCAGCAGGGAGTTCGCGATCAGCACCCGCGGCGCGTCGGCATGGGTGCGGAACACGCCCACCGGCTTGCCGGACTGGACCAGCAGGGTCTCGTCGCCGGCCAGCGCGCGCAGCGCGGCGACGATGCGGTCGAAGGCCTCCCAGGAGCGGGCCGCCTTGCCGGTGCCCCCGTACACCACCAGATCGTCGGGGCGCTCGGCGACCTCGGGATCGAGGTTGTTCATCAGCATGCGCAGCGCCGCCTCCTGCGGCCAGCCGCGGCAGCTCAGCGTGGCGCCGCGCGGCGCGCGCACCGTCCGGGTCGAGACCGTCATGTGCGCAAGACCTCCTCGGCCAGCCGCTCGGGCGCCCGCGACAGCACCCAGGCGGTCACCGCCTCGCACGGCCCGTCGAGCGGGCGGTCGCCGCCCGGCGCCGGGCTGACGCGCCGGATCGCGCCGTAGAGCCGCTCGCAGCCGCGCCCGGCGGTGAGCGGGCGGCGGAACTCGAGCGCGCGGCAGGCGCACAGCAGCTCGAGCGCCACCACCCGGGCGGCGTTCTCGATCACGCCGCGCGCGTGACGGGCGGCGATCGGCGCCATGCTGACGTGGTCCTCGATGCCGGCGCCGGTGGGAATCGAGTCGACGCTCGCCGGGTGCGCGAGGCTCTTGTTCTCGGACACCAGCGCCGCGGCGGTGTACTGCGCCATCATGTAGCCCGACTCGAGCCCGGGCCGGTCGGCCAGCACCGCCGGCAGCTCGGAGACGCGCTGATCGAGCAGGCGGTCGATGCGGCGCTCCGACAGCGAGGCGATCTCGGCCACGGCGATGGTCAGGTAATCGGAGGCCAGCGCCAGCGGCTGGGCATGGAACAGCCCGGCCGACACCACCTCGTCGGCGTCGGCGAACACCAGCGGGTTGTCGTTGACCGAGTTGATCTCGACCTCGAGCTGGCGCTCGACGTGGACCAGGGCGTCCAGCGAGGCCCCCAGCACCTGGGGCGCGCAGCGCAGGCTGTAGGCGTCCTGCACCCGGCCGCAGTTCTGGTGCGAGGCCACCAGCGCGCTGTCCCCGGCGTAGGCGCGCAGGCGGCGCGCGGCCTCGAGCGCCCCGGGATAGGGACGCAGCGACTGCACATCGGCGCGCGCGGGCTGAAACGAGCCCAGCAGCACCTCGGTCGACAGCGCGGCGGCGGCCACCGCCGCCTCCCACAGCCGCCGCGCGTCGATGCACGCCAGCGCCAGCAGCGCGGTCGAGAGCTGGGTGCCGTTGACCAGCGCCAGCCCCTCCTTGGCCTCGAGGGTGAGCGGCTGGAGCCCGGCGCCGCGCAACGCCAGCGCGGCCGGCATGCGCTGGTCAGCGAGCCACGCTTCGCCCTCGCCGATCAGCACCGCGCCCAGATGGGCGAGCGGGGCGAGGTCGCCCGAGGCCCCCACCGAGCCCTGCAGCGGCACCACCGGGGTGACGTCGCGCTCCAGCAGCGCGAGCAGGCCGTCGACCAGCTCGGGCCGGCAGCCCGAGTAGCCGTGGGCGAGCGAGGCGGCGCGCAGCAGCAGCATGGCGCGCGCGGTGTCGCGGGTGGCGAAGCGGCCCACGCCGGCGCGGTGCGAGCGCAGGAGATTGACCTGCAGCTCGCGCACCTCGGCGGCGGGAATGTGGCGGTCCTTGAGCTCGCCGAAGCCGGTGGTCACGCCGTACACCACCCGGCCGTCGCGCACCGCCCGCTCGATCACGCCGCGCGATCGGGTCATGCGCGCCCGCGCCGCCGCGCCCACCGTGACCGGCGCGCGCTCGCGCACCACGCGCTCGATCTCGGCCAGGGTCAGCGGCGCGTCGCCGAGCTGGATCACGCCCGCTCCGCCACGCCTGCGGGCGTGGCGCTCAGGAACGCCGCGGCATCGCGGGCCAGCGCCTCCGCGTCGTCGTGGCGCCGCGGGCTCACCGGCAGCGCCGCGAGGAACGGGCGGCGGTAGGAGGCCGCGAGCAGACGCGGATCACACACCACCAGAACGCCACGGTCGTCGGATCGACGGATCAAGCGACCCACTCCCTGTCGGAATCGCAGCACCGCCTCGGGCACCGCATCGTGCTGGAACGGCTCGAGACCACGATCGCGCAGACGCTCGCCGCGCGCCTCGACCAGCGGGTCGTCCGGCACCGAGAAGGGCAGCTTCGCCACCACCAGGATCTCCAGGGACTCGCCCGGGAAGTCCACACCTTCCCACAAGCTCTGCACTCCGAGCAAGACCGCCCCGCGCGCCGCGCGGAAGCGCTCCGACACCACGACCGCGGCGCCGTCCCACTCCTGGGCCAGCAGCACGGCGTCGCCGGGCAGCCGCGCCAGCAGCCGCTCGCGCGCGCGCCGCAGACGCTCATGGGCGGTGAGCAGCACCAGCTGGTTGCGCCCGCAGGCGCGCTGCAGCGCCGCCACCACCGTCGCCACCGCCTCGGCCTCGTCGCCGCCGCCGTCGTAGACATAGACCCGCATCTGGCGCTCGAGCGGGAACGGCGACGGGACGCTCACGGTCGCGTAGGGCACGCCGCGCTCCTCCCCCAGCCCCAGACGCTCGGCGAGGAACGAGAAGTCGCCGCCCGAGGACAGCGTCGCCGAGGTCAGCACCGCGGCGCGGGCGCGCTCCAGCACCAGGCGCCGCGCGTGCCCGCCCACCGTGATCGGCGCGCCGTGGAGCTCGACGCCCCGGCTGCCGGGGCGGCCCGGCGGGCCGGCGCTCCGCCAGTAGACCCAGTCGCGGTCCTCCGCCTCGGCCAGGTCGCCGAGATCGTGCTCGAGCCCGGCGAAGCGCCCCGCCACCTCGTCGAGCTCGGCCGCCAGCTCCTCGGCCGCCGGCCGCGCTCCGGTCGCCGCTACGTCG
>Ga0306920_100003284_pt1 | contig 20474 bp, 16 predicted proteins | sample flu12Cox44000170_FD_204666 | JGI IMG/M metagenome (GOLD analysis project Ga0306920, IMG submission 204666) | Lab enrichment of tropical soil microbial communities from Luquillo Experimental Forest, Puerto Rico - flux4day.12C.oxic.44.000.170 (v2)... | ecosystem: Environmental > Terrestrial >... | reverse complement strand
GCAGACAGCGTCATCATAAGGATCGGGCGCATCTGCTGCTCGACCGCTTGGAACATTGCCTCAGCTGGAGCCATCGCTGGCGTCGCCACTCTATAGTACCCGTTGATTATGAGGATCCCGCTCATCACTGACACGCCGAAGAGGGAGATAAACCCGATCGCAGCCGAGATGCTGAAATCGAGTCCGGCCACGTAGAGGCCCAAGATACCCCCGCCTACCGCAAAGGGGAGCCCCAGCAACGCCATGAGGCTCTCGCGCAGTGAATTAAATAGGCCATACAACAGCGCCAGAATGAGAACCAGCGTAATTGGGACGATGATGGCGAGACGCTTCTTGGCCTGCTGCAGCCAATCAAATTCACCGGCCCATTCGATGCGATACCCACTGGGTAAATTCACATTCTTCGCGACGCGCTCCTGTGCTTCTGCCACCGTGCTCGCAAGGTCGCGACCGCGTACGCTGAACTTGAGAGGCACGAACCGCTGGTTGCGTTCGCGAAAAATATAGGTGGCGCCAGTGTCGAGTACAATCTGCGCGAGCTCATTCAGCGGAATGTACGCGTTGCCGCCTCCGGTCGCCGCCTGCACTCCAACCTTTAGATTTCGCACAAGGTCTATATTGCCCCTAAACTCTGGGGCAAGACGCACCGTCACGTTAAACTGGCGATCTGCCTCAAGTAACGTTGTCGCCACAGTCCCACCCAATGCCGCTTGGATGACATTGTTGATGTCGCCAACGTTCAAGCCATAGCGCGCCGCCTTCTCCCTATCGATCTTGATGTTGAGATTGGGTTGCCCAAGCACCCAAAAAATCCCTAGATCCTCAACGCCTTTGACGTGACTCATCTCGTGCATGACCAGGGTCGCGATCCGCTCCAAAATTGGGAGCTCCCGCCCAACGATCTTCACTGAGTTGGCGCCCTTGACGCCGGAGAGTCCCTCCTCGACGTTGTCCTGGATGTACTGCGAAAAGTTGAAACCGATCCCCACGAACTCTTTCGCGAACTCGGACTGCAACTCTTCGATCAGTTTCTCTTTGGTTAGGCCGTGTGGCCACTCGTCGAACGGTTTGAGCGGCACGAAGAATTCTGCATTTGAGAATCCGGCCGCATCGCTTCCGTTGTCGGGGCGGCCATGCTGGGAGACGACCGTGATGACCTCAGGATGCTTGAGCAGAATCTCTCTGATCTTATCAACGACGGGCATGCCGGCCTCCAGCGAGATGGTTGATGGCATGGATGCCCGGATCCACAGATTCCCTTCTTCGAGTGTCGGTAGGAACTCACTCCCAAGCTGCGATCCGATCACGATGGCGAGGGCGAGGAAGACCAGGCCGATTGTGACCGTGATCGCGCGATTGGTGAGTGACCAGCGCAGCACCGGCGTGTAGATCGCACGCAGCCCTCTGACGAGTATGGTCTCGGTTTCCGCGACATGCTCCGGGAGCACCAAAGAAGTCAGGCACGGCGTGACGGTGAAGGTCGCGAGTAGCGCTCCGACCAAGGCATAGGCATAGGTTCGCGCCATCGGACCAAAGATTTGGCCCTCGACCCCCTGCATCGTAAACAACGGAATGAAGGCGGCCACGATAATCGCCGTCGAGAAGAACACCGCCTTGCCGATTTGCAGACTGCTTATCAGAATGAGCCGCAACCGGTCCGTCCACGCTACTGCGCCGGTGGCATCGGAGCCGCGCGTGGGGTCGGGACCCCATTCGCCCGCGCTGAGTTGCTGGAGGAGGCTTCCGCGCTCCTGCGGGCTCGCCTGGAAGTTGCGGTAGACGTTTTCGACGAGGATCACCGCGGCATCGACGATGATGCCGAAGTCGACGGCGCCGACGGAGAGTAAATTCGCATCCTCGTTTCGAAGCACCAAGATAATGATGCTGAAAAACAGCGCGAACGGTATACTCGCCCCGACGATCACCGCGCTGCGCAGGTCGCCGAGAAAGACCCACTGGATCAGAAAGATCAGCAAGCACCCAAAAGCCAGGTTGTGTGTCACGGTCGCAGTCGTGACCGACACAAGGGTTGTGCGATCATAAAAGGGAACCAATTTTAAGCCCGGTGGCAGGCTGCCATCGCCGTTGATCTTGTCTATTTCTGCTCTGACGCGTGCCACCACGTCGTTTGTATGCAACGTGCGGTTCATGATAACGATTGCGGCGACCACGTCGTTCTCTCCGTCGCGACCTGCCTTGCCGAGCCGCGGCACGTAACCGACAGAGATCTTGGCAACATCCTTCACGAAGACCGGAATGCCATTCGCCTGGAAAAGTGGAATGTTTTCGATGTCTTTGACCTTGAACCCCTGCGTCAAGTCTGCGGAGCCCCCGCTGTCCATGAGACCCACGCCGCGGATATTTACGGACTGCTGCCCCATGTTGATTGTGCGGCCACCCACATTGACATTGGCGTTGCCGATCGCGCTGATCACCTGCGGCAACGTAACCCCGTAAGCATCGAGCTTGTGGAGGTCGACTTCGACATCATATTGCTTGGTGGTGCCGCCCCAGGTATTGACCTGGACGACGCCGGGCACGGTCAACAGTCTCCGCTGCAGCACCCAATCTTGAACCGTGCGCAGATTGGTCAGGCCGAAGTGTGGGAGGCCAACAAGCTGATAGCGATAAATTTCCCCGACCAAGCTCGTGCCCTGGATCTGGGGAGTCACGTTGTTTGGCAGGCTGACGTTTTGCTGGAGATTGATAGCCGTCTGCGTGAGGGCAAAATAATAGTCGACACCGTACTGAAACACGACGCGAACAAAGGATAGACCATAGAAAGACGTGGAGCGAATAACATCGACTCCGGGCGTAGCAGCAAGGCCGACTTCAATGGGGATGCTCAAGTAGCGCTCCATCTCCTCGGCAGAGAGGCCCGATGACTGCGCGGTGATTTCCAGGATCACCGGTGCCGGGTTCGGGTAGGCTTCGATATTGAGTCGCGTAAAAGCGAAGAGACCACCTGCTGCGAACATCAGCAAACCGAGGAGGATAATCGCCCGGCGTGTTAGGCTGAAGGCCACGAGCCCCTTTAGCACAGATGCTCTCCCGGCCTGGACGTTATGCTCTGGTGCACCTTCGTATTCTTGAATCCGGCAAGACGGCACGCTGCCGGCAAACTTACGGAAAGCTGACAACAAGCTGGCAGGAAGCTTACAGATCAGGGCGGGATTGAGGCTGACCGCGGCGCCCCACGTCTCAAGATACATTCTTGCCGCCAATCCTGCGGCGCAGAACGCCTGACCGTGGGTGGCGCCGCGGAGACGGGCTCAGTCCTTTGCTGCATTGCACAGAGCCAATGCGTGCTTTGGGTCAACGCACTAAATCGCTGCCGCGATAGCCGCTGCGCGGGGCTGCCCGATCGAGGGCTGTGTCGCCACTTGAGAGGAGCGGGGAGCCCCGTCCTGAGGAATGATCGAGGTCTCAAGCAACCTCACTCAGGAGAAGCTCCCCATGAGTACCGATACCACCGTTAGTCCGCTGCGTCAGCGCATGATCGAGGACATGACCGCACGCAAGCTCGGGCCCCATTCACAGCAAGGGCGCGCCAGAAGTCCCTCCAAGAGCAGCCAAATCGCTGCAGCGCGGAAGTCGACCGCTTGGGGCCAGAAGCGGCTCGGAGTTGCGGCAAATCCTGCGTCAATACGAACTGAACATCATCTCGCCTTCACCAGCGGCTTGACGACAGTACGGGTGGTCTTCACGAATAGCTCCGCCAGCGGGCTGAGTGTTCGGTTCTTCAACGTCGTGATGGCGATCGTCCCACGTGCATTGGCTAAGGCGACAGGCAATGCCCTGAGCGAGGGATGCTTGCCAGGCAACATCAACGTGTAGCTCGAGAGCATCGTGAGAAACCGACCCGTCGCCAGGAGCTTGTCCCGCATATGCACGGAGTAGGTGACGACGGTTGCACGCGGCGGTTCCAGCCCGCGTGCGCGGAACGCTTCGATGGCAAACGCGCCGATCCCCGTATCGTGCGCCGGTAGCGTCCAAGGCTCGTTCACAAGCTCGGCAAGGTCGATTCGCCGGCGCCGTGTCCACGGGCTTCGCTTTGCCGCTACCGCGACGATGTCGTCATCGACCGTGCGCCATGGTGAGAGAAGGCGCCGACTTGCATCGACCGCCCTTCACGTGGGGTGCCGTGCTGACCGACGGCGGCGTCTACGACAATCTCGGGCTTGAGAGCGTCTGGAAACGGTGCCGGACTGTCCTGGTCAGCAACGCCGGCGGGACAGTGCCGGAAATCGGACGACCGGTAGGCCGATGGATCGGCCAGGCCTATCGCACCGTGAACATCGTCGTGCAGCAAGCAGAGAATTCCCGCCGCCGTATCCTCTTCGGCATGGGCAAGCTAGGACAGCGAGAGGTCGTCTATTGGAGCATCGACACCCCGAATTCGTACTACGGCGCGATGGCGACCAACGACCTCGATGACGAGGGCAACCGCCGTGCGGCTGCGATTCCTACCAGGCTCGCCCGCCTTGCCGATGATGAGATCACCTTGCTGCTGCGTGCGGGGTATGAGAACTGCCGCTCCTCCCTTCACGCGAGGGGGCTTTGACGCCTCGATGCGCCGCTCGCGCACTGGCACCGTGCCCTAACGACAATCGCACCTTTCGCCAATTTACGTCGGGGTCGTCAAATTCGCTCCGCGGGTATCGATCAAATGACAAGCAGCCCAATGGCCGGGGGTGATCTCGCGGAGTTGCACCGGCTCAGCGCATTTGGCGGTGGCGAACGGGCAACGGGCTCGCAGGCGACAACCCGGGGAAAGATTGGTCAGGCTCGGCACCTCACCAGACAAGGAAATGCGTTGGCGTCGCATTCCGGGTTCGGGGATTGGCACGGCAGAAAGGAGGGCGCGCGTGTAGGGGTGCAGCGGATTGGAAAACAGCACTTTCGTCTCAGCGATCTCAACAATTACGCCGAGGTACATGACTGCCACGCGGTGAGCGAGATACCTCACCGAGGCGATGTCATGGGAGATGAACAGATAAGTAAGCCCGAGGCTATCGCGGAGCGCCTCGAGCAACAGGATCAGGCGAGAACGCAAAGATACGTCCAGCGCCGACGTCGGTTCGTCGAGCACGACGAAGCGCGGATGCGACACAATGGCACGTGCGATGTTCACGCGCTGCTTCTGCCCGCCCGACAGCTCGTGCGGATAGCGGTCGGCAAGCTCGGCGCCGAGGCCGACCGCCGCAAGCACCCCATGGACCCGCTCGCGCCGCTGGGCGGGCAAGAGTTCCGTATGCAGGCGCAGCGGCTCCTCGATCATGCGTTTCACGGAGTGGCGCGGATTCAGCGCTGCGGTTGGGTCCTGGAACACCATCTGCATGTCTCGACGCAGGTGCCGCAATGCCCGGCGACCGAGTTCCGTGACTTTAATGCCTTCGAGGCGTATCGCGCCCGCGGTCGGCTCCACCAGCCGGAGCAAGCAGCGCGCCACCGTCGACTTGCCGCATCCAGATTCGCCGACTAGGCCTAGGGTCTCGCCAGCGGCGATGCGGAACGAGATGCCGTCGACTGCGCGGACCTCCGTCGGAATGCCGCGCAGGCGTTCGGTGATCGCAGCAAGTCCGCCGACCCGGAAGTGCTTGGCGAGATCCTCGACCTCAAGCAACGTTCGCACGCTGCGCCTCCACGGCATGACATGCGACGCTATGATCACTGCCGATCGCGCTCAGCGTCGGCTTGACATTAGTGCAGATCGCCATCGGGTGCGGGCAACGCCCGGCATAGCGGCAGCCAGGCGAAGCCCGGAGCAGGGAAGGGACCGAGCCCGGAATGGGCTCCAACGCAATGTCGCGGTCGATACGTGGGATCGAGCGGATCAGCGCCTGCGTGTAGGGATGCGCGGGCTTGCGCAGCATCACGTCGAGGGCGCCGGTTTCTACGAGCTGGCCTGCGTGCATGACGGCCACTCGGTGGCACGTTTCGGCAACAACGCCGAGATCGTGCGTGATCAGGATAATAGCGGCATCGGTGCGCTGTCCGAGATCGCGCAGCAGATCGAGAATACGAGCCGCAATCGAGACATCGAGGCCGGTCGTCGGCTCGTCCGCGATCAGGAGGCGTGGCGCGCTCGCAAGCGCCATCGCAATCATGACCCGCTGGCACGTTCCCCCCGACAGCTGGTGCGCGTATTGGCGCATGCGGCGCGACGCGTCAGGAATGCCGACCGCCTCCAGCGCTTCGATTCCGCGGCACCAGGCCGCGCTCGGCGCCATGCCCGCGTGTAACTCGAACAGGCGTGCAATCTGCCGACCGATTGTAATCACCGGATTGAGCGCGGTGCGCGGGCTCTGCGGCACGAGTGCGATCTTTGCACCGCGGATCGCGCGCACCGCAGACTCCGGCAATATCACGAGGTCCTGGCCTTCGAACACTATGGATCCGGTGACGATGCGCCCCGGCGGACGGATCAGGCGTAGAATGGAAAACGCCGTCACCGTCTTGCCGGAGCCGGACTCGCCGACCAGCCCGAGGATCTCGCCGGGCTCGAGCGAGAAGTCAACGCCGTGCACGGCCTCGACTGGCCCGGCGTCGGTGGTGAACTGGACGGTGAGCCCGCGAATGTCGATCAGGCTCATGAGCGCACGCCGCGCATGCGCGGGTCGAGGAAATCGCGCAAGCCATCGCCGACGAGATTGAACGCCAGCACCGAGATCATGATCATCAGGCCGGGAAAGACGAACAGCCACCATTCGTCGGTAACCATGTAGCCCACGCCCTCCGCGGTCATCTCGCCCCATTCGCTGTCGGGTGGTCGGATGCCGAGGCCGAGGAAGGAGAGCGCCGCCATGGTGAGCAGCGCAAAGCCCATGGCGAGCGTTGCCTGGACGATCAGGGGCGGAATGCAGTTGGGCAAGAGATGCACGAGCACAATGCGCCAGGCCGGATTGCCGACGGCGCGCGCGGCCTCGGCATACTCCATCTCGCGCACGCGCAACATTTCGCCGCGGATCAGGCGGATGTAGATCGGAATCTGCGTGATTGCCAGCGTGAGCACGATGTTGCCGATGCTGTTGCCGAGCGCTGCTGTCAGCCCCATGGCGAGCACGAGCGCAGGGAACGCCAGCACAGATTCTACCGCACGCATGATGATCTGGTCGACCCAGCGGCCCGCATAGCCGGCGAGCGCGCCGACCAGCGCACCGATGGCGAGTGCCGAGAGCGTTGCCGCGAAGGGAATGAGCAGGTCCAGGCGTGCTGCGTACATCAGGCGCGACAGTTGATCTCGGCCATAGAGGTCGGTGCCGAGCCAGTTATGCGGGGAGGGCGGCGAGAGCGCCACTGCAGGGTCGGTCGCATTAGGATCGAACGGCGCGATTAGAGAAGCCAGGGCGGCAGCGACGCTGACCACGACGATGATCGTGATGGCGGCGAGTGTCACCGGGTTGCGCCGCAAGATTCGCCACGCTTCTGCACCGCGCGAGTGCACAGCGGGCGAAACAGGCGATGCAGCGGCCTCGGTCATCAGCTCAGGCGGATGCGCGGGTCGACGACGGCGTAAAGCAGGTCGACGATCAGGTTTACGATCACGTACATGACAGCGACGAACAGCACAAACGACTGGATCGGGCCGGAGTCCTTGGTCAGCAGCGCAGTCACCGCGTAGTTGCCGATTCCCGGCCACGAGAACACCGTCTCCACAACGGCATTTCCGGCCATGAGAAACCCGAACACGACGCCAAGTGTGGTAACGATCGGAATGAGCGCGTTGCGCAGCGCGTCGCCGTAGATGACGCGCCGCCGTGGCAGGCCGGCAGCCCAGGCCGCGGTGATGTAGTCCGAGGACAGGATTTCCAGCATGGTAGCGCGCACCATGCGCGCGATGGGTGCCATCACGCTAAAGGCGAGTGTCGCCGATGGCAGCGCAAGCTGGGCAATACTTGACCGCAGTGCCGGCCAGTTGCCGGCGAGGATCGAGTCGATGACGTAGAGGCCAGTGACCGTGGGTGGTGCGGCGAGCCCGGGCGCGAGCCGTCCCAGCGGCGCCGGTGCCCAGCCAATCAGGTAGAAGAACACGAACACGAACAGCAGCCCGGTCCAGAACGTTGGCATCGCGACTCCGGCTACGCCGACAATGCGTCCGACGTGGTCGATGATCGTGTCGCGATGCACCGCCGAGAGCACGCCCAGCGGGATGCCGATCAGCATGGCGAGCGTCAAGCTCGCGACCGTCAGCTCCAGCGTTGCAGGCAGACGTTGCACGAAATCCTGCAACACCGGCCGGCCGGTCGATGCGCTCTCGCCGAGGTCGCCGCGGAACAGGCCGCTGACGTACCGCCCATATTGCACCCACATCGGCTGGTCAAGTCCCATGCGTCGCTCGACCTCCGCCAGGTATTCGGGCGTTGCCAGCGGGCCGGCCTTCACCATGGCCGGATTGCCGGGGAGGGTGTACGTCAGAAAGAAGCTGACGAGCGTGACACCGAACAACGTCGGGATGACTGACAGCAATCGGCGCAGAACATACAGCGCAAGCGACATCGCAATCGGGCTTCACCCGCCGTGTGCGTGTTAGGCGAACTTCATGCTGTAATAGCGCTCGAACGTGTCCCAGCGTTTCTCGACACCGGTGAGGTCCGAACGCATCACGCGCGTCCAGTTGTCGTACCACAGGAAGCCCCACACGGCGTCGCCTATGATGATCTCCTGTGCGCGTTTCGCCGCAGCGCGACGGTTCGGACTGTCGGGCGCACGGATATTGTCGTCGAGCAGCTTGTCGAGCTCGGCATTGGCATAGAACGACGTGTTGGTGGTGATCGACTTGCTGTGGAAGTTGAATTGCAGATGGTAGAATGGATCATTGATCCAGGATTGCCAGGATTCAATCGACAGCTGGTGATCGCCCTTGGATGCGACCTGGCGGAACGTTGCGTCGGTTTCGCGGGTGATGTTGAGCTTGAAGCCAATCTGTTCCAGCTCGCGCTGGATCCAGATCGCCGCCTGCTCGTGCGGCTGCCAGCCAACCCGAACCGCGAGGTCGATGGTGATGGGCAGCGGGCCGACGCCGGCCTCGCTCATCAGCGCCTTGGCCTTGGCAAGGTCGTACTTGTAGGGTGAGATCGCTTCGTCATAGCTCGGCGTGAGGTTGGGCAAGGGACTCTTCATCTGCGCGCCATAGCCGAAGAGCACGTTGGGAATGATCGCCTGGATCGGAATAGCGTAGTTGATTGCCTGGCGTACCTTCACATTGTCAAACGGCGCCTTCCTGTTGTTCATGCAGAGCCAGTGGCAGGTTGTGTCCGGTACGGTGAAGATCTTCAGGCCTGCCTCGCCCTCGAGGCTCTTGACGTTGCGAGGTGACAGGCCGGGACGCCCGGTCACGATGTCGACCGCCTTGCGCTTGAGCAGCAGCACCCGATCGGTCTCATTCGGCACGAACTTGAACACGATGCGCTGGAAAAACGGCTGCGGCCGCCAATAGTCCTTGGTGGCCTCCAGCACGACTTCGACGCCCGGCTCGTTCTTCACCAGCGTGTAAGGACCGAGGCCGGCAACATTGCGCTTCATCCAGTCGGTAGCCCAGGGGTCCTTGTCGGTCGCGTGCGACTTCACGATGTCAGGATCAAGCACGCCGTTGTTGGACAACGCCATGACGTCGAGGGTCATGGGGCTCGCGCTCGGCATCTCGATCGCGATCGTGTCGGCGTCGCGCACCACGATCTGCTCGGGCGTCTTCACCCCGAGCAGCACTGGGAACAGAAGCCGGATATAGCCCGGCGACTGTAGGCCACGGTCGAAGGCGAATTTGATCGTGTGTGCGGTCACGGGTGTGCCACCCGGCAACTTCAGCCCGCGGCGAACCTTTAGTACCAGCGTCGCACCGTCCTTCTCGAACGCCCAGGATTCCGCAGCGCTCCCATCGAACTCGTTCGGGCGCGAGCGGAACAGCCCTGGCTTTCCTTCCTCGGGCTGCACCTTCCACATCAGCGGGCTGTCATAAACATTCGCCTGCACGACATAGGCGCCGATCGACTTGAATGCGGTCGGGTCCAGCGTGTCGATGTCGGTGTCCCACGCGACGGTCAACGTGCGCAAGTCCTGCGCCCCGGCGCACAACAAGGGGAATACACTAGCGGTGGCGAGCGAGGCCGCCCCAAGTTTCAGCACATCTCGTCGCCTGAATGGCATCGCAATTCCCTCCACGCTTCGTCGGACCAAGAACCAGCCGCGCGTGGCCTCACTGTGCGGCCCAGTCCCGGGGGCCTAGGCAATTGCACCGGACGACACCCTTGATTAGATCGCATGGTTCCGGTTACCGTCAACTCTAGTTCCATTTTTTGCAACTCCGCATGCCCACCCATTCGAACGCCGTTTCCGTCCTGCGCCTGCTCACGGCCGAGCGGCCGGAGCTGTCGGTCACCGATGTGTCGCGCCTGCTGGGTATGCCCAAGAGCTCGGCATCACAGCTGCTCAAGTCGATGCGCGAGGAGGGCCTGCTGCCGCATGTAGGCGCGACGCCGCGCTATCGCGTTGGCCATGTGTTCTTCCAGATCTCGTGGCTCTATGGTTGCAACTCGGCACTAGTGGATCTGGCCGATCGCAAAGTCGTCGAGACATGCCGCGCGACGCGCCACGGGGCCGACGTGCTAGTGTTGCGCATTTTTCTCAGTCCGGAGCCGCTGCGCGTGGTCACGCCGGTAGACATCCGCCTGCCGGCGTTCGCCAAGTCTACGGACGCACGCTGCGCGCACGCCTCGACAACGACGCGGACAGGGCGCTACTTCCCAAGCCGCTCGTTCCGCCGTCAGCCAATGCGCCGCAGGACATGCGCGACCTCTTGCAACGGCTCGACGAGGTCCGCCGCGTCGGCCGGTGCGAGGCGCTGGATGAGGGCGTCGCGGGCGTCGGCTCCGTGGCACCGAGCTTTGTGCGATCGTACAGGTCAGCGGCGAGGTCGACCAGGTGTTCCAGGACTTGCGCGCCGAGGCGCTCGCGAACTCGCGGCATTGGCGAGCCAACGCGCTGAGGACGCCGGCGCGGACCCTGCCACGATCGAGCTGATCGAGGCGGAAGACCGTCCGATCGCATATCCGCCCGGCAATGCGCTGCGCGTGCGGGTGAAGGTCGTTGGTGATATTTCGAGACAGAGGAGCGTGGACGATGCCCGTGACCTTCGTTCTTAGTACGCTTAAGCCCGGCGTCGATCCGAAGGACTACGAGCGCTGGGTGCGCGATACCGACTATGCATTTACGCGCAGCCACCCGAACTTCATCAGCTACGTTGTCCATCGCATCAACACGATCGATGGCAATACCGACGCCGGCTGGCGCTACGTCGAGCGTATCGAGGTGAAAGACGCCGAGCAGCACCGCAGGGATCTGGCATCGCCGCTTGGCAAGCGACTCATCGACGAGCTCTACTCCAGGTTCCTCGACCGCTCGAAGAACATTTACATCCGCTCCGACATCGTCGAATAGGATCGCCCATGACCATCCAACTGCTCGTCATTGGTGACTGCTCGATCGAAACGATGGTCGAACGCGTCAAGCTCGCCGAGGCGAGCGGCTATGACAAGGTCTGGCTTGCAGACGAGCGCTTCTATCGCGAGGTCTATTCCTGCCTTGCAATCTTTGCCACAAACACGACGCGAGTGGGCCTTGGCCCCTGTGTCACCGATCCATTCGCGCGGCACCCGGCCCTGACGGCGATGGCCATCGCGACCTTGGACGAAATCTCAAACGGCCGCGCGAACCTGGGACTGGGCGCCGGGATATCCGGCTTCAACGAGCTTGGCCTCGTGCACAACAAGCGCCCGCGTGCCATTCGCGAGTCGATCGACCTGATCAAGGCGCTGCTGAAGGGCGGTACGGTCAATTTCCAGGGCGAGGTTGTCCGGTTCACGAACGGCCACCTCAACTTCAAGCCGGTGCGTAGCGAAATTCCGGTCTATGTCGCAAGCAACGGCCCGCTCGGGCAGCGCGCGGGCGGTGCCATCGGCGATGCGGTCATCATGGAGGCCTGCGGGTCCGTCGAAGAGGCGAGGGCTCTGCGCAGTGAGGTGGACAGGGGCGCAGCGAAGGCCGATCGTGCGCCAGGCGCCGTGAAGCTCGTAGCACGGCTCAATGCCTGCGTCGCGTGCGACGGGCGCGCGGCGCGCGACGTGGTGCGGCCGACGGTCGCGCGATTGCTCGGTCGCCGCGCGCTCAAGCTTGCGACCGCGGAAGCCCAGGGCCTCGCCCTGACCGCGGAAGCGATCGCTTCGATCGGGCCAGCGCCGTACAATGAAGGTGTCAAGCCTTACTTGCATCTGCTGCCGCTGATATCCGACCGTCACGTCGATGCATTCACACTCGCCGGCACCGTGGACGAGATCGTCGCCCACATCGTCGCGCTCCGTGGTGCCGGCATAGACAGTGTCATTATCCGACCGTTCGCCGCCCCGGACGTCACAATCGAGCAGGCGATCGAGATCTTCGGCAGGCAGATCTGGCCCGCGGCGGCGTCAGCTGCGCCGCGCGCCGCATAGCGCATGGAGTCGCCATGGCCTTCGCGGTGCACCATCCCGGTTCGGTCGCCGACGCCGTGGCGCTCGCGAGCCGGCTGGGCGATTCTGCGCGGTTCATCGCCGGCGGCACCGATCTCGTGGTGCAGATCAACCACAAGCGCTGCGCGCCGCATCATCTGATCGACATAACTAGGCTCGGTGAGCTCGCTGGAATCGAGGAGACGCAGTGCGGCGTCCGCATCGGAGCGCTGACGACGCACAAGGAGATCGAGCGGCATCCGTCGTTCCAGGGTGCGCTGCGCGGACTGGTCGAGGCCGCTTGCGTGGTTGGGGGTCATCAGGTGCGCAACCTCGGCACGATCGGCGGCAACATCGCCAATGCGTCGCCGGCGGCCGATGTTGTGGTGGCGTTGTTGGCTCTGGGGGCTGAGGTATCACTCGTTGGGAGCAGCGGCACGCGCGTCATGAAGCTTGGGGAGCTTCTGATCGGGCCCGGCCGCACCGCGCGGCGCAACGACGAACTGCTCACAAGCGTGCAGATCCCGAAGTTGAGTCCGATGGCAGCGAGCGCCTTCGTCAAGGCAGGGCGGCGCAAGGCGATGGAGATTTCCGTGGTCTGCGTCGGGGCTTGTCTCGTCGTCGATGCGTCGGGCCGTTGCACCGACGCACGGATCGCGCTCGGCGCCGTGGGACCGACGGTACTGCGAGCGCGTGGAGCCGAGGACGCCCTACGTGGCCAGCGTGCCGACCGGAGTGCATTCAAGCAGGCAGGCCAGACCGCCGCCGCGCACTGCGATCCCATCGGCGATGTGCGTGCCTCGGAGCAATATCGTCGGCTGCTGGTCGAAGCGCTGGTTCCGCGCGCTCTAGCCCGCTCCCTGTCGCGCATCATGGAGGCAAAGTCATGAGCCGCGTGCGGATCACGTTGTCGATCAACGGGGAGTCCCACGAACTCGAGATCGAACCGCACTGGACGTTGCTGCACGTCCTGCGCGACGAGATCGGCCTCATGGGCAGCAAGGAGAACTGCCTTGAGGCGGAGTGTGGCGTGTGTACCGTACTGCTCGACGGCAAGGCGGTGAACTCCTGCATCCTGCTTGCGGCGCTGTGCCCCGGGCGCGAGATCGTGACCATCGAGGGGTTCGGCAATCCCGAGCATCTGCATCCGCTGCAGCATGCGTTCGTCGCGCACGGGGCGGTGCAGTGCGGCTACTGCATTCCCGGCATGATCCTGACGGCCCAGTCTTTCCTCGATGAGATTGGCGACCGCAGGCCGTCGCGCGAAGAAATTCGCGAAGCCATTTCCGGCACGCTATGCCGCTGCACCGGCTACCAGAAGATTGTGGACGCAATCGCCGCCCATGCGGCTGGCCGGGGTGGCAAGAGGGCACAAGCTCATGTGTGCTAACCGCATGACGGTCGTCGGTCAACGGCTTGAGCGGCTCGACGGTGCCGTCAAGGCGACGGGGCGCTTCGTTTATGGCGCTGACTTCGCACTGCTCGGCACTCTGCATGGCAAAGTCCTGCGCAGCACGATTCCACACGGGCGTCTCATCCGTATCGATACGACGCGGGCACGCGCACTCCGCGGCGTCCGTGCCGTCATCACCAGCGCCGATGTTCCGACTACGCACTATGGCAACGCCATCAAGGACCAGACCGTCTTTGCCACCGACACGATCCGGTTCGTCGGCCATGCACTGGCTGCGGTTGCAGCAGACACGATCGAGATTGCCGAGCAAGCGCTGCAGGCGATCACCGTCGAGGCGGAGCCCCTCCCGCCACTGTTCGATCCCGAGGTGGCAACCGCGCCGGATGCGCCGCTGCTCCATCCGGACTGGCAGAGCTACGTCGCGTTGCCCGTGATCGCCCGCGAAGGCAACATCGCGGGGCGTTCGCGCATGCACTACGGCGACGTCGATGCTGCGTTTGCGCGCTCCTACCGTGTATACGAGCACCGCTTCACCACCGCGCTGCAACACGCTGGCTACACCGAGCCTCGCGCGGCGTCTGCTGCCTGGGACAGCACGGGCGTGCTCACGGTCTGGTCCAACGGGCAATTGCCGTTCGAGGTGCAGACAACGCTGTCCGACATTCTGCAGCTGCCGACCTCGCGCATCCGCGTCGTGGTGCCGGGCGTCGGCGGCGGCTTCGGCGGCAAGCTGCGTATTGGCGTCGAGCATTTCGCCGCGTTGCTCGCGCGGGCCAGTGGTCGGCCGGTCAAGCTAATCACCACCAGCGAGGAAGAGCTGATTGCCGCGCATCCGCGCCAGGCTTCGATCATCACGCTTAAGACTGGCGTCAGCAACGATGGGCACATTCTCGCGCGAGAGGGAAACGTGCTCGTCGATTGCGGCGCCTATTCCGGCTCGGGCCCCGGCACCGGCGCCGTCGCGCTGCAATGTCTGGTTGGGCCGTATCGAACGCCGAACCTGCGCCTGCAAAGCCTCGCGGTGTACACGAACAAGGTGCCGAGCGGCTCGTTCCGCGCGCCATCCGGGCCGATGGCGAACTTCGCCGTCGAGTCGCAGATGGACATGATCGCGCGCGATCTCGGCATCGACCCGTTGGAGATCAGGTTGCGCAACGTCGTGCAGGAAGGGGACCTGGGACCGGCCGGCGAGGTGCTGACATCCGTCAGCGTCGAGGAATGCCTGCGCCGTGCCGCTGATCGCATCGGCTGGCACCAGCACACGCCGGGACGAGGGAAGGGGATCGCCTGCAGCTGGTGGATGACCACCGGCGGTTCGTCGGGCGTGTTCATCAAGCTCAACTCCGACGGTACGGTCGCGCTCAACAGCGGCGCGGTCGAGTTGGGCACAGGCGCGCTTTCGGGCGCTGCGCAGATCCTCGCCGAGGAGCTTGGGCTTGGGCTTGAGGACGTGCGCATCAGCACGGTCGATACCCAACATGTGCCATATGATTACGGCGCGCAGGGAAGCCGCACGGCGTTCTCCGTCGGCAACGCGTGCCGTGCCGCGGCTGCGAGCATGCGAAAGCAGTTGTTCGATGTCGTCGCAGCTCAGCACGGCGTGTCGGCCGAAGATCTGGTGTTGCGCGACAAATGCGTGATTGTGGGTAATAAGAGCATTCCGCTGGCCGAAATCGCGCGTGCGCAATACACCGGGGGCGGTCTGATCGCGCATGGGTCGGCGCTCATCCCGCCACCCGCATACGATTCTGCGCGAGTCGAGAACCACCCGTTGCCGGTATGGAACACCCCGAGCTTCCATGCCCATGCCGCCGAGGTCGGTGTCGATCCGGAGACCGGCGAGGTCACGATCTACCGCTATGTTGTCGCGCAGGATGTGGGCTTCGCCATCAATCCCGCGTCGATCGAAGGCCAGATCGAAGGCGGCGTCAGCCAAGGTATCGGACAGGCGCTCTCGGAAGAGATCGTTTATCGCGATGGCCACGTGCTCAATGCCAATCTCACCGACTACAAGATGCCAACTTCGCTTGACGTGCCGGAAATCGAATCGATATTGGTAGAGTACCCAAGCGGGGCCGGGCCGTACGGGGCCAAGGGTGTTGGCGAACCCCCGTGCATCGAGCCACCAGCAACGATTGCGAACGCAATCGCCGCTGCCACAGGCCTTTGGATCCAATCGCTACCAATCACGGCGGAGAAGGTCCTGCTCGGAATGCGCCACAAGGGCAAGCAATAGCACCAAGAGAGCTCGGTCGGGCAGCGTTGTTGCCCAAGGGAGTAAACACAGCTTTCGCGAAAGAGCTGCGCGCTGCGGCCGCAGGGCCTAGCCGCACCTCGGACTACGTGTTTGCATCATCACGATCGGTGTTCCGCCATTCGTGCTTGTCTCGGACGGGGCCATCCCTGCTGCGCACTTGCAGCAAGCGACCGCCCTACCGTCGCGCACGCGACACGCGCGATGAACTCCCGCCGCCTTACTCGGCCCCCTTCATAGCGCCTTAGCACGGCGCACCGAAGAGCGTGAAGTGGTCAATCACGCGCACTTGTCTCAACGAACGCGCGATGGTCGCTCGGATCTCTATGATCTGGAGTGCTCCAGCCGCGGGAATATGGCGAGTTCTGAGTGAAATTCAATCTGCGCCGCAAGCCTGCCGAAATACGCAATCTCCGATCAACGCCTGGGGTGGTCAAGCCGGAACACCATCTGCGTCGGCCGCACGAAACGCAGCGCGACAATCAGAACCGATAGGACCATCACCATATAGATGACGGCCATCGCGTCGATGGAGTAAACGGGTCGCACACCGCCCGCAAACACATTGTAATAGAGAGCAACGACGAGCGTTTGGGAACCACCCCCAGCCAGCAGGAACGCAAGCTCGAAATTAGAAATAGTATTCACCAGGACGAGAAGCCCGGCGGTGAGAATGCCCGGCACCATGAGCGGCAACAACACGCGCCTGAACACCTGCACTCGGGTCGCACCAAGCATCGCGGCGCTCCATTCAAGATTGACACTGATCTGCTCGAAGAATGGCAGAAGCACGAACACCGCCAGCGGCACCATAGGCACGAGCACAGCTAGAATGACGCCAGGCACGGAGGCGCCGATACCGAATTTGTAGAGTGTTGTCGCCAGCGGAATTCCATAGGTCATCTGCGGAATCAGAAGCGGCAGAAAGTAAAGCAGAAGCAGAAGCGGCTTTCCGCGAAAATTCCGGCGCGCGAGAATATACGCGGCGGGAAACCCAATCAGGAGTGTGATGAACACGACGGTGAGAGCAATGAAAAGTGTGATGAACAGCACTTGTCCAAGCTCGAAATTTGTCCAGGCATACGCGAACCAGTCGGTGGTAAAAGCAGGCGGCAGGGGGCGGCTGAACCAGCGTTTGGCGAATGCGCTGACTACGACGTGACCGACAATGCCGAGCAGATTGAGAATGAACCCGAGCAAGAAGATATAGATTGCCAAATTCCACATGCGACCGCGCATCATCCTCTCTCCTCAGCGCTTTCCAACACCCATGGTCGTTGCGATCGTCATCCGACGGCGCACCAGCACTATGACGATGAGCGCCGCCAATTGGCAAAATCCCATGATCACGGCAATCGCAGAAGCGTAGGACATATCGTATTGCTCGAACGCCTGTTGATAGGCGGCAATCGAGATTGTACGCGTTGTGCCTGCAGGTTGCCCGACCATGACCGCGGAGGGGAAGACCGCAAAGCTCATGACGAAAACCAGCGCGAAAGCGATCGCCAATCCCGGCGCGATCAGCGGCAGCATGACCCGGCGAAACACCGTCCAGGGCGTGGCGCCCAGCATGCGCGCAGAGCTTTCCAGGCTTGGATCGATGCCCGAAATGTAGCCGAGCAGCATCAGAAAGCAGAATGGGAATTGCTGCATGAACAGCGAGAGGATGACACCGATGAAGTTGTGCGTCAGCTCCAGCGGCTCCGTCATAAGACCGGCGTCCATCAGCATCTGGTTGAGCCAACCATTAGTCCCGTAGAAGCCGAGAATGCCCTCGGACAGGAAGATGACGCCAAGCGAGATCGGTAGCACGAGGATGGTCGTGATGGTCCGCTCCATCCATATCCCACGCCGCATGCCGTACGCCAGAAACAGCGCCACGAGCACGACCAGTATGCTGTTCGGGATGGCGAGCGCGAAAGTCGTCCCAATGGTTGCGTATTGGTACGGGTCAGTGAAAAAGGCAGCATAATTCTCTACACTCCACGAGCGCGCCTTCATCGGTTGAAGACTGACGTAGAGCCCGTATAGAAACGGGTAGATGAACATGAAGAAGACGTAGAGGAGCGACGGCGTCAGGCAAAGGATTGCCACGACATCCAGTTCGCTACGTTCATCGGTTCGTGCGCGGGTCATGAACAATCCCTGGCTCTAATCAACCGGTAACAGGACTATTTTTTCCGGCGGCAGCGTGAGCTCGACGCTGTCGCCGAGCGCAACCTTCTCAGACGTCCGCAGCCATAGTCGGGTTTCCGCGTCGATGCCGATAGCAGCCTCCTGCTCGCGCCCAAGATATTCAATAAATTCGACCTTGCCGGTGATACGGTTGACGCCGTCGGGAGCCTTTCCAATTCGAACGTCTTCCGGCCGGATCGCCATGATCGCATCGTTGCCCGCAGCAAAGTCATCGGCGGCGCGCGCACGCAGTTTCACGCTCTTACCCGCGCCTTCGATCAATCCTCCCATCGATTGGCCCAGGCGGACATCGAAGAAATTTCGGAATCCCATGAAGTCGGCGACAAAAACATTCTTGGGCCGATCATGAATCTCCTGCGGCGTGCCGACCTGCATCAGTACACCGTCGCGCAACAACACGATCCGGTCAGAGAGCGACAATGCTTCCGCCTGGTCATGTGTGACGTAAATGGACGTCAAGCTTAGCTTGGAATGAAGCTGCTTGATCTCCGCGCGCATATCCACGCGCAGCTTGGCGTCGAGATTGGACAACGGCTCGTCGAGCAACATCAGTCGTGGGTGCAGGATGAGGGCGCGTGCGATGGCGACGCGCTGCTGCTGGCCGCCGGAGAGCTGGGCAGGGTAGCGGTCTTCGAAGCCCAACAAGCGAACCAGACCAAGCATGGCCTGAACACGTTCCTTGATTTCGGCAACCTGACGATGCTGCAGCGACAAGCCGAAGCCAACGTTGTCGAACACGGTGAGGTGAGGAAACAGCGCATAATTCTGAAACACCATGCCAAATCCGCGCTTTTCCGGCGGCACGTGGTCGATTCGCTGGTTGTCGAGCCAGATCTCACCACCAGACGCCGGAATCAGCCCCGCGATGATGCCAAGCGCTGTAGACTTTCCGCAGCCGCTTGGCCCGAGAAAGGTGACGAATTCCCCCCCGCGGATCTCGAGCTTCAGCTGATCGAGAACCGTTTTGGCCCCGTAGCGCTTTGTTATGTCAACGCGCAGTTGGTTGATCGAGTCGCTCATGTGCCCCCGTTGACATTTGATGGACGACGAGGGCCGGCGCTATGCGGCCCCGGACTGTTGCGATTGCAACCTGCCCCTACTACTTTTTAATTTGCTGGGCGCCGATCTCGCGGTCCCAGCGATCCATCGCATAGGTGAGGTCCTTGACCGACAATGTCGGCTTCACGGGCCATTTTGTGCCAATCCGGTCGTATTCCGGTCGCCAGAATTCCTTGACCTGGTCCTGAATTTCCTTTGGCGCCTTGTCGAGCGTCGCCGCCTTGATCGAAGGTCCAATGAAAGCCGGCCATGTGAGCGCCTGTTGGTCTGGGCGGCGCATGAACTTCATCAGATCGAGGATGACGTCAATCTGCTCCTTGGGAACGCCGACGGGGATCGCCCAATAGTGTCCATCGATGACGAAGGTCGTCTTCTCGAGGATGGTGATCTTGGACTCCGGCGGGATCACGCTCTGCGCGCGCGGCTTCATGTCCCATTCCATGATGCCTGCGATCATCCAGCGCTGGCCCTGCGCGAATTCCTTCAAGGTGATGGCCGTGCCGGTCGGGTAATATTCGACGTACTTGCCGAGCTCCCTGAGAAAGTCCCAGCTCTTGTCCCAACCCTTCTCTGGATCCATCGGTTTGGAATCGCCGAGGATGTAGGCCATGCCCTGCAGGATAGAGCGGCCTGGACCGCTATTGGCAGGACGTGCATACATGAAGCGGCCGGGATTGCCCTTAGCCCACGCGAGCAATTCGTCCGCGGTCTTTGGTGGATTGGGGACCTTGCTCGGATTGTAAATGAAGACCGGGCCGCCCGCGCTCGTGACCGAAGGGATCAAAAATCCTTCACCCTCATCCTGCAATTCCTTCGCCGCGTCCGTCAATTCCTCGCGCGGAAACATCTTGTCGTATTCGGGAAACAGCTTGATGAGCTGCTTGTTGGCAGCCAGCACGGAGCCCCCATCCTGCCCCGTGAGGATGAGATTGATGTCGAGGCGGCCGGCGTCCTGTTGCGCCTTGATCTTGGCCGGAAGTTCCGGCGCGGGTGCGCGCTGGATCCTGATTTCCTTCACCTTGTCCGGATTCGCCTTTTTGTAGTTCTCGATGATCGCCTGTGTCGAAGC
>Ga0306920_100003281_pt1 | contig 20485 bp, 17 predicted proteins | sample flu12Cox44000170_FD_204666 | JGI IMG/M metagenome (GOLD analysis project Ga0306920, IMG submission 204666) | Lab enrichment of tropical soil microbial communities from Luquillo Experimental Forest, Puerto Rico - flux4day.12C.oxic.44.000.170 (v2)... | ecosystem: Environmental > Terrestrial >... | reverse complement strand
CCCATTCGGAAATCTACGGGTCAAAGCGTGTTTGCCGCTCACCGTAGCTTATCGCAGCTTACCACGTCCTTCATCGCCTATTGGCACCAAGGCATCCATGATGCGCTCTTTGTAGCTTGATCAATCTTTAGGTCCCGCAGACGCGGGACCAAATTGTGATAACTGAAACTCTCGGCTCCAATTTCCATCGGAGCTCTTGATTTCAGACTCAGCTCTTAAAGTTGTATTTTCTTACTACCCTGTATGTAGATGTCAAAGAACCAGCCGTTGACGTACTTTCGAGGCGACAAAAAAACTCAATCTTGATCGCTCTGGACGCTTTTGCTAAAGCTACAGCGGCCTAAGCGGGACAAAATTGAGCTAATTTGCAGTCCCAAAATGTACGTAGAACGCACTCCAAAGTGAAGGAGTCCCGCTTCTCGCGGGACATTTATCCTAGCACCAAATGGATAGACGTCAACTGCAATTTTGAGGTTCTGTGCCAGAAATATTCACGTTACATCCTTCTCGTCCAGTGACACTTATCTCGGATAAGGACAATTGAATTAAACTGGCAAGCGTTCTGTAGTTTCGTGTTTGGCCTCACTTGGGTATAGTAAATCCTGTTTTTGGCTTCGATGGACTACGTGATTCGCCCGCTTACCTGCCAGGATGAACCTATTCTATGGGAGATGTTGTATTTCGGCTTGTCGTCCGCTGGAAAAAACGAACAGCTGTCTCGCGATGTCGTACGTCGCCCAGAGATCGCCCGTTACGTGGAAGGCTGGGGCCGCATCGGCGATACTGGATTCGTTGCGCATGACAAAAAAAACCGGGCTTTGCTGGGCGCAGCCTGGCTCCGCCGGCCGACAGACAAATCTGATGCGTCGCCGGAGCTTGCGTTAGCGGTGAAACCAGAGCACCGCAGGCATGGCATCGGCACGGCTCTGCTGACGCAATTGGTCCGCGCAAATCCTGATCATTCGACGATCTCAGTCAGCTTCGTGGCTGGCAAACCGGTGTTGCGTCTCTACGAACGATTTGGATTCAAAGTCGTTGAACAACGGCCGGACGCTATCGTGATGCATAGACCGGCATAAGGACGGGCGCGGGTCCGACGTCGCGATGGTTCGTTTGTTAAGGGGCAAATATCAGCAGCACGAAAACGGCGAAGAGCAGCAAATGAATACATCCCTGCAAAACGTTCGTTTTCCGGCTCGTGAACGTAACCACGCTCACAGCCAGGGTTAGGAGCAGCAGGGGGAGGTTGCCACCCTGTAAACCAAGGGCCACCGACCGTTTCGTCACCAATCCGATCAACAGCACTGCGGGAATCGTTAGCCCGATCGTGGCGAGCACTGATCCGAACAAAATGTTTATCGAACGCTGCAGTTGGTTGTGCAGACTGGCGGTGATCCCACCCAGCGCTTCCGGCGAGAGCACCAGCGCAGCGATGATCGCGCCGCCAAATGCCTGTGGCATGTGAAATTGCTCGATGCTGTTGTCTAGGGGAATGGCGAATTTCTCCGCAAGAAAAATAACGACACCCAAGTACAACACCAACATCAGCGAATGAAAACCCGGGGACCGCACCCGAGCTACAAGGTGCGGCGAATGCTTGGTCGTGGTTTCTTTTGTCTCGAGGAAGTAGCCACGATGTCGGAGCGTCTCGATGAGCAGAAAAGTCGCGTAAAGCAACAGCGACACCGTCGCGAAAAAGATTTCCTGTTCGGTGGAAAAGGTCGGGCCGCTGGTCGAAGTAGTAAAATTGGGCAACACCAGACCAAGCACAGCGAGGGCCATGATCACGTTGAGGTATGCATTGACACCCTGGATGTTGTAATGCTGTTCGCGATATCGCAACCCGCCAAGCAGCAGAGATAGGCCCACAAGCCCGTTGAGTGCAATCATGATCACGGCAAAGATTGCGTCGCGCCCGAGCGTCGGATTGTTCGCGCCGTGTAACATCGCCGTAGAAATCATCACGACCTCGATGCTGATCGCGGAGAGCGTGAGGATCAGAGTTCCGTAGGGCTCGCCAAGTTTGATTGCAAGGAAATCGGCATGACGCACTACGCGTATGGCCGACCAAAGGACCACGGCGAAAAGCCAGGCAAAGACGCCGAGCAAGGGCAGGACATGCGTGGTGAATTCGTTCAACTTGGCTGTTCCGATGGCGATAAAAATCGCGGCCGTTCCCCAGCCGATGAGCAACGGAAATTCCGCGCGGATCGCGCTCCCGGATTGCTGCTTGTTTTTCGGCCGCCGAACTACATCCGCTTTTGCAGACATGCGCCGCAGCATATCGGTTGGGCGGGAGCCATGCAATCAGGCGATGCGTTCGTACCCGATCATTCGAACAGGACCGGCCCCGCAAAATTACAGCGATGATTTAACCACCCGCAATTGCACCGATGATCAGGAATGGTTCTGCCCCATTCGCAATCGCATCCGGCAGCGGCGCATCGGGTGATTCATGAGACAAATCTTCGCCGCACGCAAAAAAACGGACCATCGGCCGGCGAACCTGCGTCACATGATCACGCATTGTCCCCCGCAGCATCGGATACTTCGTCTCAACGGCGTCCAGCAGCGAGCGCTGAGTTAGCATTCCGTTGAGCTCAAGTCCTACTTCACCCTCGATGTGCGCCAACGTACGGAGGTTAGGCGGAAGAATAACCCGTATCATTGCAGTGTTTGCACCTCCACCGATAGCACCGCAGGCAGATCGCGCACGATTGGTTTCCATTTATCGCCTGCATCCACCGAGGCGTAAACCTGGCCGCCAGTGGTTCCGAAATAAACGCCGCAAGACTCGAGCGAATCGACCGACATCGCGTCGCGTAACACGTTCACGTAACAATTGCGTTGTGGCAGACCTTTCGTTAGGCCTTCCCATTCGTTGCCACCCGTCCGGCTGCGATACACCCGCAATCTTCCACTCGGCGGGTAATGCTCTGAATCGCTTTTGATCGGTACGACGTAAATCGTTTTCGGCTCATGCGCATGAACGTCGATCGGAAATCCGAAATCGCTCGGCAAATTGCCGCTGACCTCATGCCACGAATCGCCCGCGTCATCGCTGCGCATTACGTCCCAGTGCTTTTGCATGAATAACGTGTTCGGGCGCGACGGATGCATGGCGATGCGATGCACACAATGACCGGTCTCCGCGTTCGGGTCCGGAATGTATTGCGAGTGCAGCCCCCGATTGATCGGCTTCCATGTCTTTCCGCCGTCGTTCGTGCGAAACGCACCGGCCGCGGAGATTGCGATATAAATTCGCTGCCGATCTTTCGGATCGAGGAGAATTGTGTGCAAACACATGCCGCCGGCGCCCGGTTGCCATTTCGGTCCCGTATCGCTGCCGCGCAGACCGGCCAGTTCGTGCCACGATTTGCCGCCATCTTTCGATTCGAAGATCGCGGCATCTTCGACGCCGGCATAAACGTGATCCGGATCGTGGAGCGACGGTTCCAAGTGCCAGACGCGTTTGAACTCCCAAGGATGCTGTGTGCCGTCGTACCATTGATGTGTGGTGATCGGCTTACCGGTCTCAGTTGATGTGTCGTAAACGAACTTGTTACTCTCGGCTTTTGGCATCCCGTCAGAGCTTTGCAATTCTTCGGGGCTGCTGCCGGGCGTGCTCCAATTTTTGCCGCCGTCGTCGGAGCGTTGGATGATTTGTCCAAACCAGGCACTTGTCTGAGAAGCGTAGATCCGGTCGGGATCAACGGCCGACGCTTTCATATGATAAATTTCCCAACCCGCAAAATGCGGGCCGCTCACCTTCCATCGTTTGCGCGCGCCATCCGACGTAAGGATAAACGCGCCTTTTCTTGTGCCGACCAAAACTCTGACTGTGCTCATGATTTTCTCCTCTTTTTGTTTGCTCGATCGTTGTTCTCTGCGACTCGCGTTTTGACCAGCTTCTGCACCAACGCGACCGGCAACGGTTTTTCCGGAGAGAAGCGAATCGTCCCTTTGCTGGTTTGAAAATTCCTTAGCTCGTTCTGAAAGTTTTTCAACGTGGCGGCACTACCTGGATAAAACGCGCAATGATTAGCCCACGCGCCAAAGAAAACTAATAAACGTCGGTTGAGGCGAAACGCGGGAATTCCGTAACTGACGCATTCCTCGGCCTTCGGTGCCGCGGTCTGAATGGTCTGCCGGAGCTTCTGAAGTGTCTTGCGGTGGCCAGGTTTCACATTCGCGAGATACTCGTCAATCGTTTTGGACTTTTTCTTTGCCGAATCCATTGTCGCCCCAACTAAATTATTCCCGCTCGTGAGCAGCTTTCAGTTTCGCGATGTCGATCTTTTTCATTTGAAGCATCGCGTGCATGACGCGTTCGGCTTTTTCGGCGTCCTTCTCGTGCAACATGTCAATCAGGGCAGTTGGAGTGACCTGCCACGACACGCCGAATTTGTCCTTGAGCCAGCCGCATGCGGATTCCTGTCCGCCGCCCGCGCTAAGTTTCTCCCAATAATAGTCCACTTCTTTCTGGGTCTCACAGTTCACAACGAACGAAACCGATTCGTTGAACTGGAACTGCGGACCGCCGTTTAAAGCGACGAATTTTTGGCCTGCGATTTCAAATTCAATTGTCAGCACCGATCCTACCGGCCGGCCGCTTGCTGAGACTTTGGCAACTTCCTCGCCGTAGCGCAGGATTCTGCCGATCTTCGAGTCTTTGAAGATCGATGTGTAAAACTTCACCGCGTCCTCGGCCTGACCATCGAACCACAGGAATGGAGTAATTTTTTGCATGTTCTTTCAACTTTGTTCATGTTTCCGACGAACGAACGCAAGCGGTCCGGACAGGAATTTTCAACAAAGAGACGAATTACCCAGTGACTGCCCATCACGCATCTGCAAAGCCGTGACCGCGCACAGCGCGTGAGAATTTGGCGTTTCACACAAACGCCATACAATGCTCCGATGCTAATCGACACTCACGCAATTCTGAATTCTCTGTCATGTCGAGCGAAGTCGAGACATCTCTGGATTGAATTTTTCGGAGGAGAGTCAGAGATTCCTCGCCTCCGCTGGGAATGAGAAACATGCTGATCGACACTCACGCACACCTCGACTTCCCGGATTTCGCAAATGATCTGGCGGATGTGCTCCGCCGCGCTGACCAAGCGGACGTAAGGCGCGTCATCACCATCGGCACATCAATCGAGAGTAGCCGGCGTGCGATCGAGCTTGCGGAAAATTATCCATCCGTTTATGCAGCGATCGGCGTTCATCCCAGCCACGCAGAGGAGGCGGAGGACGATGTCATTACGCCGCTGCGGGAACTCGCGCAAAATCCGCGCGTCGTGGCGATTGGCGAGACCGGCCTGGATTATCACCATTTGCCGAGTGAAAAGGTATCCAAGGAAGAGCAGGTACAGGTTATGACTGCACTTCGAAGTGAGACCGATGAAGAAATCGAAGCGCAAATTCGCGACGGCGCGTACAAATCGAAACAGGCGAGTTTGTTCCAGCAGCAACTCGATTTAGCAATCGAGCTCGGGCTCAATGTCGTGATTCATCAACGGGACGCGTGGGAGGACACGCTGGAAATTCTTCGCGCTTATACGGATAAGGTGCGCGGTGTTTTTCACTGCTTCGGCGGCTCTCTAGATCAGGCGAGAGAAGTTCTCGATCTCGGCCACCTCATTTCGTTTACGGGAATTGTTACTTTTAAAAATGGCGTAGCCGTGCGACAGGTCGCGGCAAATATCCCGCTCTGGAAATTTATGGTCGAAACCGATTGCCCTTTTTTGGCGCCCGCACCTTTTCGCGGAAAGCGTTGCGAGCCTGCGCACACGCGGATCGTAGCGGAAACCATCGGGGCAGCACGAGGCGTTTCACTAAATGAAATTGCTGAAGCAACGACCGAAACCGCAGAGCAGTTCTTTAGGTTTAATCGCGCATGAGCCAACGCAATTACTTTCTGCTCTTTGCTCTATTCCTCGCATCCTGCGCAGCGCCGGATACCCAGCATCACATCGTCATCAGCACGCACGATCAAAAGTTAGCCCTCTTGGACCGCGGCACCCTCATGGCGACGTATCCGGTCTCGACTTCGAAGTTTGGATTGGGTGATTCCTTGCGAAGTAGCCGAACACCCCTGGGCCAATTGGAGGTCGCAAAAAAGATCGGCGATAACGCGCCACTCGGCACCGTGTTCAAGGATCGAGTCCGCACGGGCGAAATCGTGGCGCCAAATTCTCCCGGTCGCGATCCGATCGTCACCCGCATCCTTTGGTTGCGAGGACGCGAAGCGCAAAACGCAAACGCATTTGGTCGCTACATCTACATTCACGGCACACCGGAAGAACGGCTGATCGGAAGGCCAGCGAGCTACGGATGTATTCGAATGCGCTCGACCGACGTCGTTCAATTGTACAACATCGTTGGAACCGGCGCGGCGGTCACGATAGTGGACACGCCGCTTGTCAGCGCAGTTCCCGGTATGGCTTCGGGTCATTCAATGGGACCGGAAAACACCGCTCCATTTGTGATGCGCTAAGGTCGCCTCGCTGGGGGTAGAGGCGCCTCTGCAAAAAATCTCACGGCAATTTGCCGAGGTGTTTTCTGGCTGTGTTACGCGAGAGTAAATCCATGTCCGCGTCGACCATGATACGAACCAACTCATGGAAGCGCACTTTCGGTTCCCAACCGAGAATCTTTTTTGCCTTCGACGCATCGCCGAGCAGTAGGTCGACCTCGGCTGGGCGCTCATAGCGCGGGTCGTGTTTTACGAATTGCTTCCAATCCAAATCGGCGTGCGCGAAGGCGGCCTCGACGAACTCGCGCACGGTATGCGTTTCGCCGGTAGCCAGCACGAAATCATCGCCTTCGCCGAGGTGCATAATTCGCCACATCCCGTCGACGTACTCCGGCGCGTATCCCCAATCACGTTTCGCGTCCAGATTGCCGAGAAACAACTCCTTTTGCACGCCGTGCTTAATGGCAGCGATTGCGCGCGAAATTTTGCGGCTGACGAAAGTTTCGCCGCGTCGCGGGCTTTCATGATTGAACATGATGCTGTTGCAAGCGCAGAGACCGTAGCTCTCGCGATAATTCACGGTTGCCCAATACGAAAAAACTTTGGCTACCCCATAAGGGCTGCGCGGCCAGAACGGCGTCTTTTCGTTTTGCGGCACCTCCTGGGCCTTACCGAACATCTCGCTGCTGGATGCCTGAAGAAAACGGGTACGCAATCCCGCTTCTCGGATTGCTTCCAGGATCCGGATCGTGCCGACGCCGGTAACATCCGATGTGTATTCCGGAATGTCGAAGCTCACGCGCACGTGGCTTTGTGCACCGAGATGATAAATTTCGTCCGGTTTCAATTCGTAAAGAAGCTTCACCAAATTGACTGAATCGCTGAGGTCGCCGTAGTGGAGAAACATTCGGACGCCGTTTACATGCGGATCGGCGTAGAGATGATCAATGCGCGAAGTGTTGAACGTGCTGGCGCGTCGGATGATCCCGTGGACTTCGTAACCTTTCCCCAGCAGGAGATCAGCCAAGTAACTTCCGTCCTGGCCGGTGATGCCGGTGATCAGCGCCCGTTTCATTTGGGCAAGTATTGTAGGGCGTTTGATTCGCTCGCGCCAGCTCGCTCACCACTTTCGAGCTGGCCGTCTATGTCGCTCGGCACCCGCCGGCTTCATTCCGTGAAACGCCAACGCTAGAACACGGACGCGGCGTCCGCCGCGGCGGACGCCCTACAGCGGGTTTTCTGGCGGCGTCACCATGATCCGCGCTAAGACTGCGCGCTGTGCGCCGATGAGCGCGCTGATGCCATTGCGCCCGAGTGCAAGCATTTCATCCAGTTGCGAACCCGTAAATGTAGCTTCTTCTCCCGAACTTTGGACTTCTACAAATTCGCTGTCTTCGGTTGCGACGACATTGAAGTCGACGGCGACGAGTTTGTCTTCGTCGTAATTCAGATCGACGATCGCCTGTCCATCCAGAATACCCGCGCTAATTGCGGCGACCAATTTTAGCATTGGTGGCGCATCGAGTTTTTTCTCCCGAACAAATTTTCGGCAGGCGATGGCAAGCGCCAGGCTCGCACCGGTGATCGCGGTTGTGCGCGTTCCGCCATCGGCTTGCAGAACATCGCAATCCACCCAGATCGTGCGTGGCCCGAGTTTTTCCAAATCGATCACCGCGCGCAACGACCGGCCAATCAACCGTTGAATCTCGACGCTGCGACCGTCGACGCGGCCTTTCGTGATGTCGCGAGGTTTGCGCGGCTGCGTCGAGTATGGCAACATCGAATATTCCGCGGTAAGCCAGCCACCAGCCACGCCCTGTTCTTTCATCCAGCGCGGCACAGCTTCTTCGATTGTGACGGCGCAGATCACGCGCGTTTTACCCATGGAAACTAAAACCGAACCGCTCGCGTGCGGTGCGACATTCAACTCGAAATTGATCGGACGAGTCTCATCTGGCGCCCGGCCGTCATTTCGTTGCATCAAGGTGGAACGTAAATGTGGACAACACTTTCTGCGATGACTCATTTTGCAGGGGACGCAGAGAAAGCAATCGCCTTGACGCACCTAGTGGGTCGTCGTTCTATAAGGCCTTTGCGTGAAAAGTAATGCTGAAACCCAGAGGGCGATTTGCATCGCCGGTGCGCACCGTTCGGGAACATCGATGCTGACGCGATTACTGCACGGATGTGGGCTCTACCTGGGGCCGAAAGATGCGTTAATGCCACCACAGTCGGACAATCCGGATGGGTTCTGGGAACATCTCGGCTTTGTCGCTTTGAATGACGAATTGCTCGATGCGCTCGGTGGCGCGTGGGATTTGCCACCAAGGATCAACGAGAATTTATCCGACAAACGGCTGGATCCGTTGCGCATGAAAGCGAGGTTGCTGATCGAAAAATTCGATTCGGCAAGCGTGTGGGGCTGGAAGGATCCGCGCAATAGTTTGACGTTGCCGTTCTGGGAAGAGCTCCTGCCGGGTTTGAAAACACTGATCATCGTGCGCAATCCGCTGGAAGTCGCTTACTCGATGCGAAAGCGCAACGGAACCTCGTATGCGTTTGGTTTGCGGCTCTGGGAAATCTACAACCGGCGGCTGATCGAAGCGGCAAGCGAGCGCGAGCGACTTGTCACTCATTATGATCTTTTTTTCGAAAACGGCGAAAACGAGCTACGGCGCATTGCAGATTTTGCCGGAATGCCTGATGCGAAGGTCCACGAAGCCTCAAAACTCGTGGCGACGCGCAGACGCCACACCCATTTCACAATTGACCAATTGATAGATGCTCGCGTCTCAGAGGAACTGATCGATTTATATCGCGCGTTAATTTCCGCAGCCACAGCGACGAGAACGAGGCGCTCGGCAGCAAAATCGGTCCGCCGAGGGAAATCAGATGACGCCGATTTGCTCCCGGGCGCAGTTAGTCGGTTAAACGCTTTCGTTCCGGAGCGACTTGGGCAGATCGAGCATCTCTATGGCGAGCTTCTCGCGCGAGCTGAAGCTCGACATAAAGAGCAGGTGGAGGAACTCATGGCGCGACATGAGGATCTAATCGCTCGCCACCGAGCTGAAGTTGAGCAGTTCAACGTTGTTCTTGCGCAAGCAGAAGCCCGGCACAAGAGGCAAGTCGAAGAGCTCACTGGTCATTTAGCCAGAACAGAAGAACAACACAAAGCGCAGATCGAAGAGCTCACTGGTCATTTGGCCAGAACGGAAGAACAACACAAAGCGCAGATCGAAGAACTCACCGCTCACTATAACAGTGAAATCGACCATCTGCAGGATCGCGTGCTGCAGATTAACGAGCTTCTTCGCGCTAGGAGCATCAGCCTTGCCGAGAGTGAAACTCGCGGAGACGAGTTACGAAACCGTCTTCGAAGACAGCTACAGGCGACGAAGCGGCTTAGCCGTATGCTAGACGACGCCAGAAACGCAGCAGCCCGGCTTCGCTCTTCGTGGCGCTGGCAAGTTGCAAATCCGGTTGCTGCCTTGAAGGCCAAGGTTTCTCCAAAAAAGTCGAAGGACTTGTTAGGCTACGGACACTTGGAGAAAACGATATCAAGTTACGAAAAATGGCGAACGAGCCATCCCGAGATTGCTGCGATCGACGAGGAAATACAGACTTTAATTTCGGATGCAGCGTCAACCCAGTCGCAAGGATGTGCAACGAGCGCGACATCGGCGATGGCTGTTTACGAACCTCCTGCGCCAACTCGTCCAATCGAATTTCCGATTCATCAAGAGGTCGAAATTTCAATCATCATTCCAGTGTTTAATCAGCTTCGTTACACGCTGGCCTGCCTGGCTTCACTACAGGAGCATCGGGGGAACCATCGGTTTGAAGTCATTGTTGTGGATGATTGCTCAACGGATACGACCACAGAGACTGTCCCACGGATTAAAGGGGTTGTTTATCTGCGCAATGAAACCAACTCCGGCTTCGTCGTCTCCTGCAACCGCGGCGCAGAAAAGGCGCGCGGCAAATATCTTGTTTTCCTAAATAACGATACGGTTGTTACTGATGGGTGGCTTGGTGAATTACTCGATACCTTTGCCGAAGAGCCGCAAGCCGGCATCGTTGGCTCGAAACTAATCTATCCGGATGGCCGGTTGCAGGAGGCCGGCGGAATCATATGGCAGGATGCCTCGGGATGGAATTATGGGAAGTTCGATGACCCGAAAAAACCTGAATATAACTACCTTCGCGAGGTAGATTACTGCTCGGCTGCAGTATTGATGATTCCAAAGACGCTGTTTGAGAGCGTCGGCGGTTTCGATTCGCGGTACGCGCCTGCGTATTATGAAGATACCGATTTGGCGTTTAAGGTTCGGCGAGCCGGCTACAAGGTGTTATACGACCCGTTAAGCGAGGTGATTCATTACGAGGGAGTAACCGGTGGAACTGATGTTTCAGCGGGCGCCAAAAAATATCAGGACATCAACCGTTCGACCTTTGCAGAAAGATGGGCTGCCGAGCTAGTGACAAAACCGGCCAATGGTGCAGTGGCCTTCCTACGACAGCCACCGCCGGGTCGAAAAAGCATCTTGGTGATTGATCATCACCTTCCGCTGCACGATCGCGATTCAGGATCGCTTCGGATGTTCCAGATCCTCAAACTCCTTCATCAGCTTGGTCATCGTGTGACTTTCGTCCCTGATAATCTGGCAAACATCCCTCCCTACACCGGCGAGTTGCAAAGACGCGGAATCGAGGTGGTCTACCACCCTTACGCCAAAAAAGTGCGGGACTACCTCATTTTACACGGCTCGGAGTTCGACGTTGTGATGCTCAGCCGGTGTCAGTTTGCGTGTAAACACATTGCTGATGTGCGCCTGTACGCGCCGCAGAGCCGCATTATCTTCGATACCGTCGATCTTCACTTTCTTCGTGAAGCGGGCGAGGCACGAGTTACCGGCGACCCGGAAATGCAGCGGAAGGCGCAGCAAACACAGCAAATGGAGCATGAACTGATTGAGCAATCCGATGAGACTTGGATCGTAAGTAGCAGCGAATTGCGTTTGCTTCGGGCGAAATGGCCGCACAAATCCATTCAACTGGTTTCCAATATTGTCGATGTGCCCGGCTCCAAGGCACCATTCGCGCTTCGGCGAGACTGGCTGTTCATTGGCGGTTTCCAGCATACGCCTAACGTGGATGCTATTCTCTTTTTTATGGAGAAAATCTATCCGCTGGTGAGCGAGCGTCTCGGTGAAGCCAAATTCTACATCATCGGCGACAAGCCGCCGCCCGAGATAGTTGCTTTCGCGAATGAGAAGATCGTCGTGGCAGGATTGCAGAGAGATGCGCGTCCCTTCTTCGATAGCATTAAGTTGTCGGTCGCGCCGCTGCGATTTGGCGCCGGAGTAAAAGGCAAGATCAATCAAAGCATGGCGTTTGGCGTGCCGGTCGTAGCGACTTCGGTGGCTGTAGAAGGAACAGAGCTCCGGGCTCGTGAAGACATCCTTGTGGCAGATGAACCGCAAGATTTTGCGCGCGCATTAATTGAGCTCTACGAATCTGAACAACTTTGGAATCGTCTCTCCCAAAATGGAATCAGAAAAACACGCGCTCATTATTCGATCGAAGCCGCACGCAAAAAACTGGAGTTTCTATTTAGCGACGAGCATCTCAAACACGCCAACCAATCGCCGCGGATTGCGAAGCCCGAGCTTGTTGGGTAGGCGACTTCAACGCATTGCGAGCCGTGGATAAAACTGAGCAAACGGGCCAGATTACCGGAAAAATAAGCGCTACGCCGAATCCAATCTGTTTCGGGCAACGCTGCGTGATTTCATGGGACACAAATGATCCTGTCGGCGCGGAGGTGCGTGTTTCAACGGGCGCAGATGACGAGAAGCTCGTGACGCAAGGAGGAAAATCCGGCTATGTGGAGATTCCCTGGATTACGGACTCCACCGTATACGAGTTTCGCCTTTATCCAGCTAGCCGCCCCGAAGCACCGATTGACTCGGTAAAGACGAGGCGCGAGATCGAATCCGCGCCGGCGGTGCTGCAGGAGATTGCGGAGGAGGTAACACGCGGAAACATCGAGATGGCGGAGCTTTCCAGATTTATCGCCGCGGTGATGCCGATTTGCCTCGAGAGCACAGAAATTCGCGACTTGTTCCAGACTTGGGAGCGACATGGGTTTCACGTGACGCCGGTGCATTTCTACCAGCCGATTCCCGATACCCAAGCCTTGCACGAAACTCTTTGGACTCAGCCAAGCGACCTCCTGGGCATTGACATCAATGAAACGAAGCAACTCGATTTGCTGCGATCCTTTTCTAAATTCCGCGAAGAATATAAACGCTTCCCAACGAAGCCTACTGCCGAGGAGAATCAATTTTATCTCGAGAACCATCTTTTTGACGGCGTTGACGCGCTGGTCGCCTACTGCATGGTTCGCCACTTTCAACCACGCTTGATCATCGAAGTGGGCAGCGGCTTCTCGTCCCTCGTGCTCGGGGATGCCGCTGTTAGGAACAAGGACTCGGCGCTGATTTGCGTGGAACCATTTCCACGCGGATTTCTTCGCGACGGATTTCCCGGTTTACAATCTTTGATCGAAAAAAAAGTTCAAGACATTGACCTGAATTTCTTCTCTCAACTCCATGCGGGCGACATGTTATTTATCGATAGTTCTCACACGGTGAAAATCGGTGGCGACGTTAATTACCTGTTCCTGGAAGTGCTGCCGCGTCTCAAGCCGGGAGTGATCGTGCACGTGCACGATATCTTCCTACCTTTTGAGTACCGACGTGACTGGGTGCTGGATGAGTTTCGTTTTTGGACCGAGCAATACCTGCTGCAGGCGTTTCTGATGTTTAACTCTGACTTCGAGGTGCTAATGGCCAACAGCTACCTCAATCGTTATCATCAGGAGGGTCTCAAGGCCGCGTTTCCCGATCTGCCCGACTGGGGTGGCGGCAGCTTCTGGATGCGCCGAAAGGCTCGCGCCGCTGCCGACCAAGCTGAAGCGAGCAAGGACGTAGGACCCTAACCGAATGCAATCTAAAGGAGCCAAGCCGATTTTCATAGTAGGATCGCCGCGATCCGGAACGAGCATTCTCACCTGGTGCCTCGGTCACCATCCCAACATTTTTCCCGTGCCTGAGTCAAATTGGATGGGCGATTTTGCAGTTAACGTGGGGATTGCCTATCGCATTGGAGCAGCCCGCGGCGACTACTCAGTCTTGAGCGCAATGGATATCCAGGCCGATGAATTGTTTGCCGCATTCGGCCGGACCATTAACGACCTGATTCTGCGCCACCGTGACCATTTGGAAAAAAGCCGCGAAGCGACGTGTATCGAGCGAAACCTTGATCGGCGTTGGCTGGAAGGCAGTAGCAGAGCCATTGGGCCGAAAGAACGCTGGGTTGATGGAACGCCGGAATATTCGTTTCACATCTGTGGCTTGCGTAAGCTTTTTCCTGAAGCTCGGTTCGTCCACGCTTTTCGCGACGTTCGCGCGGTAGTCCGCTCTATGGTCAACTTTCATCGCGTTGCAGGAGTAAAATTGGTAGCAAACGAAGAGGAAGCATACCGCTACTGGATTCGAACCGTAAGTGCCTGTCTACTAGCCGAGCGTGCTTACGGTCCCAATATCGTTCACCGCGTCCGTTATGCGGACCTAATCGACAGTCCAGAATCGACCCTGCGCGCCTTGCTCACCTTCGTTGACGAACCCTATGCAGAAAGATGTCTCGAGCCATTGGCAGAGCGGATCAACAGTTCAAATGTGCCCGGCGATTTCAAGACCGACGATCTTGCAACCGAACCGGCAATCGTGGAGAAAGCCGGGAGACTTTTTGCCGAAATTGACAAAACCGTGCAACCGAGTCAGGCCTCGTCCGCAGCCGCAGCTGAAGTTGACGCTATGTTCCAGCAGAAATGGCAGCCATCGCTGCCGGCGACCCACCAATGATCAATCATCAAAGTTGTCTGATTCCTCCCGTGATCTGGCTTCCCTTTGTAACCTGCCTGCAAAGTCTCAGAGATCACTAGCCACAGGCTAATTAATGAACTGACGTGCGGTTCTTGTCGGGCAACTCCAATCCAAGCAACAGACTCACACAGGCAAGTGAGGGCCTCGTGATCCTGCTGGTATACGTCGGTCTGACGATCGCGATGACTTATCCGGCTGTTTTGTTTCTCCGCACGAAGGTGCTGGGCGGACCGGCAGACAACTTTCACTTCCTCTGGGAGCTTTGGTACGTGGCGCATGCTCTCTTTGACCTGCATAAGTCACCTTTCTTCGATCCCGACGTATTCGTTCCGTTCGGATTCAGCTTGATTCGCAATCAAGACCTCTCTCCGGGAACGGTCCTTCTCTTCTCGCCATTAACGCACTTTTTCGGTGAAGTATTCACCTACAATTTTCTCGTCCTGGCTTCCTTCCCTCTAACCGCCTTTGGGACCTATCTCTTTGCCCGTCAATTATGGTCTAACCGATCCGCTGCGCTCTTAGCTGGGATCATTGTTGGATTTTGCCCGTACCGTTTTGCCCATGCTGATGCGCATTTGTCGATCGTGTCCACGCAATGGATTCCTTTCTTCTTTCTTTACATCGAACGACTGATCTCCAAACCACGGCTAAAAGACGCCGTGCTCACCGGCGTCTTCTTCGGCCTCTCAGCATGGACGACCTGGTATTACTTCTTCATGGTGCCGATCGCGGCGATGTTTTATGTCGCCTTTCGAGTCAATTGGAAATCACCGCGTAAAGAACTTTGGAATTTATTCAAACTGGGCGTCGCTTCAGTCGGAGTTGCTTTGATTTTGGTACTGCCGTTTCTGATTCCCTATTATCTCGCGACGCACGGTGGTGTTGTGGATTACCGGGGGGCTGGCGAGTCGCAAGCCTTTGCTGCTGCGTTAGCCGACTACATTATTCCACCTACGAGCCACTTTCTTTGGGGCTCTGCGGTCGGTCGGTTGTGGCGCGCTGGTCCAAACGCGCTATGGCAATCGGAATGGCAACTATACCTTGGCGCCGCTACGGTATTCTTAGCTGTTGTAGGTTTTTTTCATACGCGTCGCCATGCTGTTGCTGCACTTATCGCAATGGGGCTGGCGTGTTTCGTGTTCTCGTTTGGACCAGGGCTTTATGTTACCCATCCGCCACCGCTCAGTCCGAACACGAACGATGTGGCTCTATCAGCCATCCATTTACCCGGTCGTCTGCTTAGAGAGCTCCCGGGGTTCAATAACCTCCGCGGCTGGTCCCGCCTCGGGTTTTTTGTTGAGCTTTCGGTCGGTCTTTTAGCAGCTGCCGGTCTAACTCGCATTCTCGACTGGATGAGAGAGCGGTTTCGCGCACCTGCCAGCGTGCAAACAGGTGTAGCTGTCATTGCAATTGGATTTGTTATAGTCGATTTTTTTCCCAGGCCACCGGGTATGACCGCAGTAGCACCGCGTGCGGTCGATGAATGGCTTTCGAGACAACCAGGCGAGTTTGCATTCATCGAGTATCCAATCCCTGACCACGGCTATGGCGGGCCTGCTATCTATTCTGGGAGATTAACTGGCAAACGACTTATCATGGGTAGTTCGCAAAATCCTCCAAACCTCCCGTTCTGGCCGAATCTTAGCACCTTTCCTTCTCCATTGACGCTCGATCTACTATCCGATTGGGGAGCGAAGTACGTTTTAGTGGACGAGAATCTTTACCGGGCGGGCAGCTCGTTTTGGAATATTTACCAGGATTGGGACACTCTGCTGGCGGCTATTAATCAAAGCGGCCGGTTAAAAGAGGTCGCTGTGTTGGATTCGGTTCATGTTTATGAAATTACCAAAAGCGGCGAGGACGAGAGCGCAGAGTCACTCAAAAACGGTAGCTTTGAACAAGGCAGTGCACGCTCGTTACCTGGATGGAAAACCGTCGGAAACCCGAGACTTGATTGGACAGGCAAGTATTCTGTCGGAGGCAGAGCAGGGTGCCGTGTGACGGATAAAGATTTGCTGTTCTCAACACCTGTACGCGTCGAAGCGGGTGACTGTTACCGGCTGAGTGCTCATGCCAGGGCCGACTCGAAGCCAGCAACGCTAAGGTTGCAGCTCGATTGGAGGGGCGAATATGAAGATAAAAATGATGTTCCAAGCATGGTCAGCATTGACGTACCTCTTACACAGCGATGGCAGCAATCGACCATAACCGCTCGGGCACCAGCAGGGACGATGTATGCTGTCGTGCGCGCTAAGGGAAGTAGCGGCGGTTCGTGGTTGGATGATTTTTCGTTTAAAAAAATCCCTGCTGATTGTGAGCCACTGTTGTTTGTTACTCCTAACCCGGTATCTGCCCGGGCCGGACAGACTGGTCGCGCTGCTGTGTCGTGGACTACTTGTTGCAGCCAGGGAGGACGTGTGACCCTCGCCAAGAACGGCGGCGCAGAGGAGATTTTCGCGACCGGAGCGTCGGGGTTCGCATTTCTTGATGGAATCAAGCCAGGGATCCGCTATGAGCTTCGGCTTTACTCAGAACAACAGGCGACCGCCGTACGAACCGCTAACATAAGCGCCACAGAACAGACGCCGACAATTGCAGCGGATCCGAATCCCGTCCCCGCTGGTGCTGGACTTGGTCGAACGAAAATCTCGTGGACGACATTGGCGAGAGATGACGCCGAAGTTTGTGTCTCGAAAGACGGCGAGGCCGAACAGCTTTTCGCTCGCGGATCGGCTGGTTCGCGGGAAGTGGATTGGATTGCGAGTGGAAGCAGCTACGAGTTCCGCTTATACTCTAGAGATGGATCACGGCGGCTATTGGCGAAGACCATCGTTAAACGATAAGCTGGCGTTTTATGCGCGAGAATAGTGCGAATTTGTTTGAGTGGCTGATTATGGCCTGTCCGTGTGAGCGCTGCGTTGCTACGATTCTGGCGTTTTGCATTTGCAGCCTCACTGCATGCAATCGCGCTCGTCCGGAACCAATCGAGACTAAAAGCGTGCAGCCGGTTTTGTATGCGAGCCCGAACCCGGTTCCGGCCGGCGATCTCGACAAGCCCCTGGGAACGACGACCATAACCTGGGACACGGGGAATGGCGCAATGGGTGATCTCTACGTAAAAGTCGATCAGGAGCCGGAAAAATTCATGTCCCGTGCTCCGAGCGGAACACATGAAGTTCGTTGGATCCAGTTCGACTCGTTTTACGAGTTCCGCCTCTACTCCGAAAAACGCTCCAAGCTTCTGGCAACACTCGAAGTTACTCGAGACGACTGATAAGAACGCTGTCAGCCCGCGCGAAAATGAAACCACCCGTGCTTCTTAATGATTTTAAAGCGCAGTGGCGATGCGTTCGCGAAGACACGCTCAAGGCCGTCGATCGCGTGGGGCAACGCGGATGGTTTATCCTAGGCGACGAGGTCGCGCGTTTTGAACAGCAGCTCGCCGCATGCATGGAAAAAAAACAGGCCGTCGGGTGCGCCAGCGGATTAGACGCTATTGAGCTGGCGCTGCGAGTCCTGGGATGCCGTGGCCAGCCGGTCATAACGTCGCCCCTTAGCGCGTTTGCTACCACGCTCGCAGTGGTGCGTGCCGGAGGTATTCCCATCTTCATCGATACAGATAAAAGCGGGCTGCTCGATCTGAACAAGGTCGAGCGATTTCTAGAAAGAAATTGTGATACACAGTACTTCCTGCTTCCAGTCCATCTTTTTGGACACAGCTTGAACCTTGAGCATTTGCAGCAACTCCGGGAAAGCTTTCACCTCCGTGTGGTGGAAGATTGCGCTCAGGCTATCGGAGCCAGTAGCAATGGAAAGAGCGTAGGGAGCGCCAGTGAAATTGGCGCCATCAGCTTCTACCCTACCAAGAACCTCGGTTGTATGGGAGACGGAGGCGCGCTGTTGACTGATCACGAGGACCTCGCCAGCCTCGCCAAAGCACTGCGCGACTATGGCCAGACTGGAAAATACCAACACACATATTTAGGAATGAACAGCCGCCTGGACGAGCTTCACGCGGCAACGATGAGTGACGCGCTGCTACCGCGTTTAACGGATTTTACAAGACGCCGCCGGGAGATCGCTGCCTCATATCGAAGCGGGATTGCCTCCGAAGCGCTGGAGATACCATCCGAGCCCAATTCCTCCTATTCGGTTTACCACCTTTTTCCGGTCCTGGTAAAAGGAGATCGACAGAGCTTTCAGGAACATCTCAGAGCGCGAGGGATCCAAAATGCGGTGCACTACCCGGTCTTGATACCAGACCAATCTGCTCTCAGCGGCCAGTCGTATGAAATTGAAGGCGAGCTGGCGAACGCTCGGCTGTTTGCCGAGAAGGAAGTCTCGCTGCCCATTCACCCCTTCATGTCTGACGATGACGTCGAGAGAGTAGTGGCGGCGTGTAATAGTTGGGGAAAATCATAGGCGGCGATGTTCTCGATCGTAATCCCAGTTTACAAAAACGAAGCATCCATTCCGAACCTTCTGTTAACACTCCATGGAATTAACAAGAGGTTGGGCGGTCCACTTGAAGTCGTGTTTGTCGTTGACGGAAGTCCGGACCAATCCTTTCAGCGCTTGGCTGCGGAGCTTCCAGCCGCCCCTTTCAAGGCTAAGCTCATCGCTTTGTCGCGAAACTTCGGGTCGTTCTCCGCGATCCGCATAGGTCTGCAAAAGGCAACGGGCCCATACTTCGCTGTCATGGCAGCTGACCTGCAGGAACCAGCAGACTTAATCATGGCGTTCTTCGATGATCTTGCCAAAGACGAAGCTGATGTGGTTGTAGGCACCCGTGTAGCGCGAGACGATCCCTTTCTAAGTAGGATCGGCTCTCAGCTATTTTGGTTTCTTTACCGGAAGGTGGTACAGCCAGAATTGCCTCCTGGCGGAATCGATGTGTTTGGCTGCAATGCTGCCTTTCATCGGGAATTGCTCAAGCTTGAGGAATCTCACAGTTCGCTTGTCGGTCTGGTGCTTTGGTTGGGATTCAGGCGCAAGGCTATTCCTTACAAAAGGCAGCGACGACAACATGGCAGGAGCGCATGGACCTTCACAAAGAGAATGCGTTATCTGGCAGACTCGTCCTTTTCCTTTTCAGACCTTCCAATCAAAGTGCTGCTTTGGATCGGTTCAATTGGTCTCGCTACATCCATTCTTTTTTCCATAATCGTCCTATTGGCGCGGCTTACTGGTAGGATCCAGGTACCGGGATATTCACCGATCGTCTTGACCATCATTTTTTTTGGGAGCATTAATCTGGTCTGCCTCGGCATCGTCGGCACGTACGTGTGGCGGGTTTACGAGAATACGAAGAAACGCCCTGGAGCTGTCGTGTTCCGAGAGATACAATTTAGCTGAGTAAACATGGATTACTTCGTTCATCCGCAGGGTATCTGCGAAAGTCATTCCGTCGGCTCGGACACAAAGGTATGGGCTTTTACGCATGTTCTGCCCGGCGCAGTGATAGGTAAAGATTGTAACATCTGCGATCACGTTTTTATCGAGAACGATGTCGTTGTGGGCGATCGCGTCACCGTAAAGTCCGGAGTCCAGCTCTGGGATGGTCTTCGGATCGGCAACGACGTTTTTATCGGGCCAAATGTAAGTTTCACTAATGACCTGTTCCCCAGGAGCAAGCAACAGCCTGTAGAGTTTGCAAAGACTATCCTTGAGGAAGGTTGTTCGATCGGCGCTAACGCCACTGTTTTGCCGGGAATTTCCATTGGCCGACACGCCATGGTCGGCGCGGGCGCAGTTGTGACGCGATCAGTGCCTCCGAATGCAATAGTGTACGGCAACCCAGCTCGGATCCAAGGTTATGCCTCCGAGATGCCAAAGACAAATGACGCACGCAACCGCGGGAAACAGCAAGATTCGTCCATTGATGTTTCGCATGTGGAAGGTGTCACGATCCATCAATTGCCATTGTTCGAAGATATTCGAGGAAGACTGGTAGCCGCCGAGATGGGTGACGTGTTACCGTTCAAACCAGCTCGATTCTTCCTTGTTCACGCTGTGCCGAGCAGCGAGGTGCGCGGGGAGCACGCTCATCGGGAGT
>Ga0306920_100003279_pt1 | contig 20493 bp, 21 predicted proteins | sample flu12Cox44000170_FD_204666 | JGI IMG/M metagenome (GOLD analysis project Ga0306920, IMG submission 204666) | Lab enrichment of tropical soil microbial communities from Luquillo Experimental Forest, Puerto Rico - flux4day.12C.oxic.44.000.170 (v2)... | ecosystem: Environmental > Terrestrial >... | reverse complement strand
CAATCACGACGAATTGGTGACGAGCTTTTATGGGACCTATGGCAACATCGAGATCAAGCAGACCGCAATCCACGTGACTGCCTCCGGGGAACGCATTTTGGTGATCCATGGCCACGAGTTGGACGTCGTAGTGTCCGGCAGCGGCCGGATGAAATGGCTCGCGTTCGCGGGCGACGTCGGCTATCAGTTTCTGCTCTCGCTCAATCCGCTCATCAATTTCGTCAGGCGCCGTTTCGGCCTGGGTTACTGGTCGCTTAGCGCGTATGCAAAACGAACGGTGAAGGACGCAGTCAGTTTCATCGGCAAGTTCGAAGCTGCTGTGGCGCATTACGCGAAACGCTATCATGTGGACGCCGTTCTCTGTGGCCATATCCATAGCGCGGCGATCCGCAAGTTTGGCAAAGTGACGTATTACAACTGCGGCGATTGGGTCGAGAGCTGCACTGCATTGGTCGAGGAAGCCGATGGCATCCTTTCGCTAGTCAACTACCATCCATTCTCCGCGGTTCGGTCCGTTGAAAATCCGAAGCTTCTTGAGCGGAATGATGAAATCCAAATGACGAATGTCGGTAGTGTTCGTTGATTGTCACTTCGACGGCCGTTATTCCTCCTCTCCCTTGCCAACGGGAGAGGACTGAGGTGAGGGGTTCGGCTTTCGAGACGCCGCAGTGCCTTGGAGCAACCCTCAGCCTGGCTTCTCCCGTGCGAAGGGCGAGGCGACCCTTGCGAGGCATGTCGAACCGCCAATTGTGGTGGTAGTTTTAGCGAATTTGAACGTCGAGCGAATGTCACGCGCTTTTGACAATTCGTAACCTGACGCGCATCAGGCAAGTGAGTACGCTCACACATGCGCGTAATCACAATTAACCGAACCGTCTCAAAAATAAAACGAGCGCGAACGACACGAGGACGAGTTGTTCTCCAATTCGCCCGAGATTTTTTCGCGAGCGAGAATCACCTGCAGTTTGCGGTTGAAGCATTGCTCTTCGGAGCGCTCCTGGCGCTTTGCGCGTGGCCCATTATTGCTGCGGCCGGCGCGATCAGCCAGGTCCTATAAACAAGAAAAAGTTGCAGGCTGGAAAATGACCACTAATATTTAACCAGATGGTTAAATATTCGAGCACCCTGAGCAGAACGTTCGCCGCGTTGGCCGATCCCACCCGGCGGCGGATCCTGGCGCATCTGGCTCGGGGCGATCGACGGGTCACCGATCTCGCGCGACCGCACTCCATGTCGCTGCCGCGGTCTCGAAACATTTGCGGGTTCTCGAAAAGGCCGGACTGCTGCGCCGCCGCCGCTACGGACGCGTTCACGAAATGCAATTGGACGCCGGGCCGCTAAGAAAAGCCGCGCAATGGGTCGAGGAATATCGAAAGTTCTGGGAAGGCTCCCTCGATCGGTTGGCTGATTATTTGGAGAACACGGCGAATGCCGCCAAAAAAAAGGGAACAAAGTAGCGCATATGCCCAATTTGTTTTGCAAGCACTGCACTGCCACGTCTCGCTTCGTCCGCAGGAACGCCGCTATGAAAATGAGTGTCCAGAAGCGATAGGCTCGTTCGTCGTACTATTGAAGAACGAAAGGAAAAATTAAGAAAATTCACTTAATGAAAGGAGCTGAATATGTCTAACACTTTACAGAAAAAAAATGCCGTTGTGTTCGGTGCTGGCGGCTCTATTGGCGCTGCGGTCGCTAAAGAGTTCGCTGCCGAAGGTGCGGACGTTTTCCTTGCTGGGCGAACCAGATCGAACATTGAAGAGGTTGCCAAGCAAGTTGCGACGGCAGGCGGTCGCGCGCGCACGGCAGTGATTGACGCTCTCGATGACGCTGCCGTTAATGATTATATCGATGGCATCGTAAACCAGGCTGGGCGCATTGACGTCCTGTTCAACGCCACTGGGCCTTTGGCGAAAGAATACGGAGCCGGAAAACACGCAGCGGATTTGACTGTTGAAGAAGTCATGGTGCCGCTGACGACAATCGTGAAGTCGAATTTCATCACGGCGCACGCGGCGACGCGGCACATGATTAAACAGCGTTCAGGCGTAATCATTTTCCTGACTGGCAGCACTGCTCGCGGGCATGTCGAAGGCGGAATCTCCATCGGTGTAACGTTCGGCGCCATCGAGACCCTGATGGAAAATCTGGCTTTCGAAATCGGACCTTCCGGCGTCAGAGCCGTTTGCATTCGGACAACGGCGAATACGGATAGCCGGGCGATTCAGGGAGTAATGGAATTTATGACCAGCCAAATGAATATCACGAAACAGCAGGCTGTCGCGCAAATTGCCAGTTTTAATTTTCTGAAAACCCCAGCCAGTATTGCCGACACCGCGAAGCTTGCGGCATTTCTCGCATCCGACCAAGCACGCTTGATGACCGGAACGGTCGTCAACTGCAGTGCCGGTGCCGCTTTGGACTAAAACATGAAGAGGAAGACTCGCTCGATCAATTTGCCGAATACTTGGAACACGACAGCTGGCGATTCGAAAAACGAAAATAAATGAGGGGAAAATCGACATGTGTCCTGCCTGCATCGCCAACATTACTCTGATGGCCGCCGGCGCGACGTCCGGCGGAGGAGTGACCGCGTTTGTGTTCAGCAGATTTTACAAGAGCAGCAAAGAAACAAGAAGAGAGGACAATCAAAATGAAAACCAAAGAAGCCGCAAAGAAAAAGGATCACCCCAGAATCGTGTCGCCGAAAGAGTGGGAAGCTGCGCGCCAGAAACTCCTCGTGAAGGAGAAGGAGTTGACCCGCGCGCGCGATGCGCTGGCCGCCGATCGTCGGCGGATGCCGTGGCTGGCTGTGGAGAAGAATTACGAGTTTGATGGGCCCGAAGGTAAGGCGAGCCTCCTCGACCTGTTCGACGGCCGCCGTCAATTGATCGTCTATCGGGCCTTCTTCGATCCAGGTGTGGTCGGCTGGCCCGAACATGCATGCGTCGGCTGCTCCATGGTAGCCGACCAGGTCGCTCACCCCGCTCATCTGAACGCTCGCGATACCACGCTCGCGTTCGCCTCTCGCGCGCCGCAGAGGGAAATCGAGCGCCTGAAGACGCGGATGGGCTGGGAACACATACCTTGGTACACGATCACGGACAGCTTCGACAAGGACTTTGGCGTGCATGAGTGGCACGGCACGAACGTGTTCCTACGCGACGGCGACCGCGTGTTCCGGACCTACTTCATTAATAATCGTGGCGATGAGCAGATGGGTGGCACCTGGAACTATCTGGACATCACTGCCCTCGGGCGTCAGGAGAAGTGGGAGGACTCGCCGAAGGGCTACCCTCAGAGCACGCCGTACGAGTGGTGGAATTGGCACGACGATTACGGCAACGACGAAGCTTCCGCCAAGGTCCTCGAACAGGTCCGCCGGGGCCGCGCAGCGGGAGCGGGTGGCGACGTCACGTGATTGCTCAGGTTGCCTAACCATAGAAGGCAATCGCAGGAAGGAGACAAGGACTATGACGAAACACAACACTGGAACACGTGATGAGTGGCTGCGCGCACGACTCGATCTGCTCAAGGAGGAGAAGGAACTGACGCGGCGAAGTGACCAGCTGGCCCAGTGGCGGCAAGAATTGCCGTGGGTTAAGATCGATAAGGATTATCGATTCGATACCGACGAAGGACGCGCCTCGCTCGCGGACCTTTTCCGAGGACGTTCCCAGCTCCTCGTTTACCATTTCATGTTCGGCCCCGACTACACTGCGGGTTGCCCGTCCTGCTCCGCGATCGCGGACGGCTTCAACGGAATCGCCGCCCACCTGGCCAACCACGACGTGATGCTCTGGGCGGTGTCGCGCGCGCCGCTCGCGAAGCTGCAAGCGTACAAGCGGCGGTTGGGCTGGGCGTTTCCGTGGGCGTCGTCATTCGAGAGCGACTTCAACTTCGACTACGGCGTTGGCTTGACGGAGGAGCAGCAAGACGAGGGGTACGAATATAATTTCCAGGAGAAGCCGGCCCTTTCACGCGCGATGCCGGACGCTCCGAACACGAGCGCGGCGATGTGCGGCGTCGACGGGCGGACCTATCTGCGCGAGCTGCCAGGCATGAGCGCGTTCGCGCTGAAGGATGGAATCGTCTATCACACTTATTCCACCTATGCACGCGGACTGGACGCTCTGTGGGGCATGTACCAGTGGCTCGACCGCGCTCCCAAGGGGCGCAATGAGACCGGCCACTGGTGGCGCCGCCACGACGAGTACGACAAGCGCTGATCCAGTTAAAGAAGGGATCACGATAAGGAGGAATTATGGCAAAGGTAATTTTTGGAAATCATTCGTCGGTTCTAGTTCCGCGGCAAGATCGAGACAGCATTCGCAAATTTTATTGTGATGTCCTCGGTGGCAAAATCATGAAAGCGGATCCGGAAAGGGATTTCATTCGTTTGGGAGAAGACTTCTATATCGTTCTTTATGGGGATGTCCCTGATGAGAGCGAGTTCTTGCGAACTGCAAGGTCAGTTTGGCTGGAAATCAAATCCGACAACGTGGAGGAAATGAAACGAAAAATCCTCGAGTCTGGTCTTGTGAGGAAGCTTGAGGTACCGGACCCTCACTTTTATTTCCAAGCTCCGGGAGGCCAATGCCTCCGGTTGGTCGGAATCGACGAGGACCTCTCCTTTTATGAAGGAGCGGGAGAAGGCCCGGACGTGGCAAAGGTGAAAGAGGGTCTCAAGCAAGAGGCAATGTCCAAATGAGCTATGGATAACGCTAGCGCTGCTTCAAGACTTGTTGAGATGTCAATTCGTTAAAGCCGTTCAGATGAGCAATGAGTCCAAAAGTCGCGTCTGGAAAAAGCTTGGGTGCTTCTACGTGCTCACGTTAACTTTTAGCTTGGCGTTCGGCGGATTCATCCTGCGGGCGGGTAAAATGGAAGCCGGTAATTTTCTCTTTGTAACCGGCGCGATGTGGAGTCCGGCGCTGGCAACATTCGCGACGAAAAAGATATTCCGAGAGCAGATCAGCGACTTGCCGTGGCAGTGGGCAGGCGCGCGATATAACGTCTTGGCGTATTTTTTACCGCTCGCCTATTCCCTCCCGGTCTATTTGTTTGTGTGGTTCACGGGGCTTGGACCTTTCAACAGGTCGATCCTTGCCAAAATCCTTGCCGATTTTGGCTGGCAAAATCTTCCTACTGGCTTCGGAATTTCACTTTTCGTTTTGTTCACGGCGACGATTGGAATGGTAGCCAAGCTATCGCGCTCGCTCGGGGAAGAAATCGGATGGCGTGGGTTTCTCGTGCCGGAACTGGCAAAGGTGGTTGGCTTTCCCGGGGTCGGCGCCGTCAGCGGGTTGATGTGGGCTGCGTTCCATTATCCGGTGTTGCTCTTCGCAGATTACAACGCTGGCGCACCGGCTTGGTACAGCATCACTTGTTTCACCATATCCGCCGTGGCCGGCAGTTTCATAATGGCATGGCTGACCTTGCGAACACGAAGTCTTTGGCCGGCCGCAATTCTTCACGCCAGCCACAATCTTTTTATTCAATCGATTCTGACTCCGCTTACGAAAGACACAGGACCGACCAAATACATTATCGACGAATTTGGACTCGGACTGGTTGTTACTATAACGATCGTTGCGCTGCTTGTGTGGAGAGTCTTCAGCCACCAAACCGCTCCCGGGCTTAGCTCGCCCGATGCGGTGTTGAAGGTCGCCGAAGGAAGATCGATATGAATCGCATCACCCATTTTGAAATTTACACGGACGATCCGGAAGCGGTGCAGCCGTTCTATAAAAACGTGTTCGGCTGGAAGTTCAACAAGTTCGAAGGCGGACCAATCGAATACTGGCTGATCACGACTGGCGACGACAAAGAACCGGGAATCAATGGCGGAATGACGCAGCCGCGCGAAGGTCAAAACCCCGGGACGCTAAACACGGTGGCCGTTCAGTCGCTGGATCAAACCATCAAGAAGATCGAGCAGCACGGGGGAAAAATCTGCGTGCCGAAAATGGCAATTCCGAAAATCGGCTGGCTCGCTTACGCGGAAGATCCAGCCGGCAACGTTTTTGGAATCATCGAACCGGATACGAAAGCTCAATAGCGATGACGACGAAGCAAATTACTCGAGCAGACGAACTCATCGCGATCGCGCGCGCGGCCTACGAGGCGTACGCGACAAAAGACCGCGGCGCGATTGAGCGACTGATCGCGCCGGACTTTCATTTCACCAGTCCGCTCGATAATCGTATCGACCGCGCGACTTATTTTTCGCGCTGCTGGCCAAATAGCGAATGGATCGACGGTTTCGAGTTTAGGAATCTTGTTGCCGATGGCAACCGCGTGTTCGTGACCTATGAAGGTCGCAAGACCGGCGGTGATCGTTTTCGCAACATGGAAATCCTGACCCTGCAGAACGACCAGATTGTCGACGTGGAGGTTTATTTTGGCTGGTCGATTCCGCACAAAGCGAAACCGGGCGGTTTTACAAACAACGAAGACTAACGAAAGGGAACCTAAAAATATGACTACGAAAACTGATGTGGCAGACGCCGTAGTGATCGAACGCACGTTCGATGCACCGGTGGCGCGCGTTTGGAAAGCGCTGACCGATGTCGATCAAATGCGCGAATGGTATTTCGATCTGAAAGAATTCAAACCACAAGTTGGATTTGAATTCGAGTTCGTCGTCGAGCACGAAGGCAATTCTTATCATCATCTCTGTCGCGTGACCGAAGTTGTCCCGCAAAAGAGAATCGCTTACACCTGGCGATACAAAGGCGAGCCGGGCGATTCGCTGGTCACATTCGAGTTGGCTCCCGATGGTGATAAGACGCGGCTGAAGCTGACGCATAGCGGAATCGAAACATTCCCGAAAACTCCGGCCTACGCGCGGAAGAATTTCGAGGCCGGCTGGGCGGCGATCGCAACCGAATTGGAGCAGTTCCTGGGAAAAAGTATGTCCTAAGTGCGCGTGCTCGTTCGTCGTTCTATTGAAACGAACAAGCTGCGATCAGCGCAATTATAAAAAAAAAGCAAAAACGCGAAGCATAATTGTCCTGAACTGAACCGCTTGTTCGTCGTGACAATAAAAGAACGGAAACCAATAACAAAAAATATGAATACAAAAACAACGACAGATGAATACATGCTGCTTTTTCGCGGACCGCATTGGGATAAGGGTCTGTCCACGGACGAGCTGCAAAAAACGATGGACAATGTAATGGCGTGGTTCAACGGGTTGAACCACCGCGGGAAAGTCAAAAGCGCACAGCCGTTGGGGGCTCAAGGCCGGACGATCTCCGGTGCGAATGGACGGTTCGTCGTGGACGGTCCGTTCACCGAAACGAAAGAAGCCGTGGGTGGATACCTCATGTTGCAGGCGGACAGCTTCGAAGAGGCCGTTGAAGTCGCGCGAACAAATCCGGTGTTGCGGTACGGCGTCAGCGTTGAAGTGCGCCCGATCCTCGCAGAATGTCCAATATTCGCACGTCATCCGGAGATTGTGCGTCGAGCCAAAGAACCTGCAGTAAGTGCGGAACAACTTTACGCTACGATCGCCGCTTGATCGACATCAGTAACCAAAAACAAAGACACTAATATGAGCACAACATCGACAGTGAAATCCGATTACCTGCTGCTTTTTCGCGGCAATGTGTGGGACCGTGGGCTTTCGCCTGCGCAAATCCAGAAGGTCGTGTCCGACTGGATGGCTTGGTTTGAAGGACTGAAGGCGGAAGGGAAATGCCTCGGCGGCCATCCGCTGGAAGAGCACGGCAAAGTGGTTTCCGGTAGGCAACGCACGGTGGCCGACGGTCCATTCGCAGAATCGAAGGAAGCGATCGGTGGATATTTTTATCTTACGGTCGCGGACGAGAACGAAGCGATCGAGATCGCAAAGCAGTGCCCCGGCTTGGAATACGGTTCGGTCGTCGAAGTTCGGCCGGTGGCCGACGTTTGTTCGATGAGACAACGCGCGGAGGAATATTCCACGCGGCAATTTGCCGAAGCCACTGCGTGATCGGCGGAAGATCGACATCTCAACGCTGAAGAACACATAGATCACGGTAGAAAAGTGAGCCAGAGCGCAGAACCGACCGCGGCCGCAGCGACGGGCGACATTTCCCGCCTAACGGATCATCTCTTTCGTCATGAAGCGGGAAAATTGGTCTCAGTCCTAACCGGAATCTTCGGAATCAATCGATTGCAGTTGGCCGAAGACGTGGTGCAGGAATCGCTCGTTCGCGCGCTGCGGACGTGGCCATACACCGGCGTCCCGAAAAATCCGGCGGCGTGGCTCACCCAGACTGCGAAGAACCTCGCGCTCGATGTGATTCGCCGCGAAAAATCATTCCACGACAAAGAGCCGCAAATCATCGCGTCCATGGAGCAATGGCCGTCCGAGGCAGCGGAGTCCGGTTCACCCATGTTCGAGAATGAAATCAGAGATGGTCGCTTGCGACTAATGTTTGCGTGTTGTCATCCGGTCCTGTCGGCGGAAGACCAGACCGCGCTTGCGCTGAGAACTCTGTGCGCATTCAGTCCGGCGGAAATCGGTAAAGCATTTCTCACAACGGAAGCAGCAATCGCCAAGCGCTTGACGCGGGCCAAACAGAAAATCCGTGACGAACACATTCCATTCGAAATCCCGGCGGGCGACGAATTGTCGCGACGTCTCGATGGAGTATTGCAAACGCTCTACCTGCTTTTCAACGAGGGCTACAAGGCGTCGAGTGGCGACCACCTGATCAGGGAGGAGCTTTGTTTGGAGGCGATTCGACTGGCGTCGCTTCTGACTGAGCATCCGGCGGGCGATCAACCGCGCACGCACGCATTGACCGCGCTCATGCTGTTCAACGCCGCGCGTCTGCCGGGTCGGATTGATCAAGAAGGAAACATTCTCCGATTGAGAGAGCAGGACCGTTCGACTTGGAACCAGGCGATGATCGCGCTCGGCATGCAACATCTGAGCTTGTCTGCCTCAGGGAATGATCTGACGCCCTATCATCTTCAGGCCGCAATCGCCGCGTGCCATTGCGCGGCGATCGATTATCAGGCGACCAATTGGCAAAAGATTCTGTCATTATATGACCAACTGTTGGAACTCGACGGCTCGCCGATTATCGCGCTCAACCGCGCCGTGGCGGTGGCGAATGTACACGGAGCGCAGGCGGGCATTGACGCGGTGCAGTCGATCCAGCGCCGCACACAGCTGAATTCGTATTATCTGCTTTACGCGGTGCTCGGCGAGCTCGAGACGCAGTTGAACCACTTTCAGGCGGCGATCGCGAATTTTCGCAAAGCGCTCGAGCTTACTGAACTCACCTCGGAGCAATCATTTCTTTCCAAGCGCCTGGAAGAAACAGAACAGAGCAGTCTCAAAAACGTTGCATGAATCTGAATGTCCTGAAAAAGCAAAGCCGTTCGTCGCTGAAGTGACAAACGAATCTAACTGAAAACCCAACAGGAAGGAAAATAATGTCCAGCAACACAATCAAGCTTCACCGGGTTCTTCGTGCACCGGCCGAAAAAGTTTATCGCGCGTTTCTCGATGCCGATGCGCTCGCGAAATGGCTTCCACCTAACGGATTCACCTGCAAAGTGCATGAGATGAACGCGAATGTCGGCGGCCGCTTTAGGATGTCGTTCACGAACTTCAGCACCGGCAAGGGTCACTCCTTCGGCGGAACTTATGTCGAACTAAAACCGCATGAACGTATTCGTTACACCGAGAAGTTCGACGATCCGAACCTGCCCGGCGAAATGCAGACCACGATCACTCTGAAAAAAGTTTTGTGCGGGACCGAAGTCACCATTTTGCAGGAAGGGATCCCCGCCGCGATTCCGGTGGAAATGTGCTACCTCGGCTGGCAGGAATCGCTCGTCTCACTTGCGAAACTCGTCGAGCCCGAAATCCGGGATGACATGTGACAGAAAGGAAAATCATGACTACGAAAACGGCAGAGAAGACGTCGCTCGAAATCAAACGCTTCATCAACGCGCCGCGGGATCGCGTCTATGCCGCATGGACTGATCCAGTGCAACTAAGGGAATGGTGGGGGCCGAAAGAGGTTCAGACGCTGAAATTTGTGGCCGACACTCGGGTTGGCGGGAAGTATCGGTGGGATTTGGTCAACAAGGAAGGCGAGAAAATGAGCGTGTTCGGTGAATACCGCGAGATCGTCCCGGCGAAGAAGGTCGTCTTCACTTGGAAATGGGACGACGACGATGCTTGGGAAAATTACACGAGTGAAGTATCGGTCGAATTCTCCGATCGCGACGGCGGCACGGAACTGCGACTAACGCATGTGCAATTGCCGAGCGAAGAGTCGCGCGACCGGCACAATCAGGGCTGGAACAGCGTCCTCGATCGGTTGGAAAAATTTTTATTGTAGGGCGTTGGACTTGCTCGCTCCCGCGAGCTTCACCCTTCGGGCTTCCCGTCTGTGTCGCTCGCGCCCCCGCGGCTCCGCTCTGTGAAACGCCCTGGAGTTTGTCAGCAAATAAATTGTCAGATCAAAACATAGGAGGAAAAAAATGAGTACAGAAGAAGTTGCAAAAAAAGTGGTGGACTTGGTTCGCAAACAGGCGTGGTACGAAGCGCTCGATTTGTATGACGATAACATCGTCAGCGTCGAGGCGACCGCGCCAGAGACGCGCGGGAAAGAAGGCGTGCGTGGTAAGATCGACTGGTGGGTCAACGGGATGGAAGTGCACAGCTTCAAAGCAGGCGAGCCATTCGTCGCGCACGATCGATTCGTCGTTCAATACGATGCCGACGTCACCAACAAACAATCCAAACAGCGTCAAAAATTGTCCGAAGTCGGCGTCTATACAGTGAAGGGAGGCAAGATCACCCGCGAAGAGTTTTTACCGCGCGTCTAAGCAAAAGGTTTATCGGTTCATCATGCGCTGAAACAACGCTTCAACATTGACACGGCGGTCGCCGACCTGGCCTGTCAAGCGACAGTCGATAGATATCGCATAACGTCCTTCGACCGAGTCACGCTTGTTGCTTGAGAACCTGGCAGAGCGATTCTGTGTCGGTGATGATCGCGTCTCCGGCGAATTTTAAAGTTTCGATTGAACGCTTCGCGGCATCTTCGTTTCCCGCGCCGCACGCGTCCCTAACGATTACCGGAATGTAACCCAGATCGGCGCCGTGGCGCGCGGTCGGCTCCATTCCGATTTCCATCGCCACGCCAACGATGATGAAGGCGTTTATGCCGCAATCGCGCAACGCGAAGTCGAGCCATGTGCCTTCGAACGCCGACATCGTCAGTTTGTCGAACACGCCCTCACTCAGGCGCGGCGCTAATTCCGGAAGGATTTGAAATGAAGGGTTGTCTCGCAAGAACCACGGCGACACTTTCTCTGGCAAATCGATGCGTTGCCAAGCCATGGCCATGCGATACTGAAACATCCCCATCAATTCTTTTGGTAATGACAGATGCCGCGAAAAGAACACGCGAACTCCAGCGTCGCGAGCGGCGCTGAGCACTTTGAGAACCTGTCGCGTGATTTGCTCCGGGTTTTGGATCTGACTCAGGATTCCAACCTGCATGTCGTAAACGAGGAGTGCCACGCGCAGTGGATCGCACACCTCCTCAAGCGTTTGCGGTATGCTCAGTCCGTAGGCTCTCTTCATAGTGCAGGCTAAATCCTGCTTTAGCGATTGGCCGCATATTTATCGATCAACGCCTGGAAGCGAGGATCTTTGCGCAACGGATCCCAAACTGGATCCAGCTTGAGCATTGGCGCAGTGAGGCCGTTCGGCACGGTGAGTAAGTGATCGAGGAGGCGAAATGCTTCGTCGTATTCTCCGACCCAGGCGTAGATTTCGGCGAGCGCAGTGGTAGCATAAGGCCCACCAAAGGCGTCTTCAGATTCCGGCAACAATTCGACCGCTTTCTTGCCTTCGTTGATCGCGTCTTCTTTCCGCCCCAAGCCGGCGAGCACAGCACCGAGATGCGCATGACGACTAGGATCGTCGGGCGCCTCAAGCACCAGTCGCTCCGCCACGCGTCTGGCCTGCTCGAACGCCGCACGCGCCTTTTCTTTATCGCCCAGATGCAGATACAAGTTCCCTTCCAGAAGCGTCTTTGGACAAGGGGCACTCTCTGGGTAAGTCAGTGTCTCTCCGCGAAATTGCTGCGTCACTTGCAGAGCTTCAGCAAACTTCCGCTGCAGTGTGAGAACCCAGACCCGTGATGAGGTAACGAGCCCCTCTGGGTCGAATTCTGCAGGGACTAATGATAATTGATTTTCGACGACGCTAACGTCGCCTTTCCATTCGATAGCCAACGCGGATTTCATTGCCCGTGGAGCAAACGATTGTGGCTCCGCGACGATGGCCCGATCAAAAATTTTGTCAGCAGTTTCGAAATCGCGCTGAGCCCGGTAGTTGAAAGCAAAGTTAAAAAGAACGTTTGCATTCTTGGGATCAAGAGAGACGGATTTTTCAAAATTTGCGGTTGATTCAGCCCATTTGCCCTGGCGCCGCTGAATCGCGGCAATCGCCGAATAGGCGTCGGCTTCGTTCGGCAGGTCACGCTTGGCAATCTCAAACTCGGCGAGCGCGCGCTGGTAATCGCGATCGCCGTAATAGTATGAGTAACCAAGAGCGAGATGCCCCTCGGGAAGATCTGGTTGCAAGCGCAGCGCTTCATTGGCATTAAGACGCGCTTTTTCTCGACGGGCCGGTGTCCGCTCGGCCTCGTGATATAGCCAGCTCTGCGCCATCGACAGACCGGCAAAAGCGAGAGCAAAGTTTGGGTCGAGCTTGATCGCTTGTTCGAAAAGCTCCTCGGCCTTTAGCGAAGTGTCGCGGAAACGATCTGGCCTGTTTGCGTAATCATGCGCCTGTAGATAAAGCAGGTAAGCATCCGAATCTTTTGTCGGCTGGTGATCGAGCCGCGCCTTTTCGTTCGGGGAAAGTTTCGCCTGGAGCGCTGATGCAATTTTCTGTGCCAGATCAGTCTGAATTGCAAACACGTCGGTCAAATCCCGGTCATAATCTTCCGCCCAGATGTGTTCGTCGTTGTTCGCGTTGATCAACTGCACGCTTACTCGGACGCGATTGCCAGCTCTGCGGACGCTGCCTTCCAGAAGCGTACCAACACCGAGTGTTTTACCGATTACGCGCGCATTACGTGCGCCATCACCGCGATACGACATGACCGACATCCGCGAGATCACTTTCAAATCATTGATTTTCGAAAGATTCGTCAGGATATCGTCCTGTATGCCATCAGCGAAATAGGCGTTCTCCTTTTCATCGCTCAGATTTTGGAATGGCAGCACCGCGATGGACTTGTCGATCTTGCGCGCGGAAGCGCGTGGCATGAGTAAAATTCCTGCGAGTACCAAGACGACCAGACTCGAGCCGACAAGCAACAAGGCGTTCCGGCGTCGGCGGTGTCGCGCTTGCGTTTTGGTTCCCTTCAATCGCGGCGGGTTCGGATTGCCGAGCTCCGGCGTGTAGAGATTAACGATAGAAATTGTCTCTCCGTGTTTGACCTCACATTCGCCGATATCATGCAAGTAGGGCCGCCATTCAGGATAGTGCTGCAGATCTTCGGCGACGTGCCTTGAAAGCAGAATGTGCCCGGCATCTCCGCAATCCATCACCCGTTGCGCAATGTTGATGCCGGCGCCCGCGATATTCGCGCGCTCATTCACATCCGCGACCTCGTTCACCGGGCCGCTGTGAATTCCCATTCGCACCTGGAGTTTGGGATGTTCCTTAAGCGCCTGACTAATCTCCAAAGCACACCGCGCCGGTTCTTCCGGACTGTTGTGAAAGACCAGCGCCATGCCGTCTCCGGTAGGCAAGCGCACCAATCTGCCCTCGGCTTCTGCAGAACGGAAATGTTCGGTCCTGCGAACGACATCGTTCAGTTGGGAAAGCAAGTCGCTCTGCTCGTTAATCAGCAATGTCGAATAACCGACGATATCGATGAATAAGACGTGTCCTATTTCTAGGCGGAGACGGGGTTTGGCTTCGAAGGACATCGAGAGTGCGGGAGCAACTTCGCTAACAATCAGACCACCGGCAAGGCCGACATGCGAGTCACCGAAAGTGTTCGTGTTGTTCGTTGTCGTGATTCCTTCTCCTTTCCGTTCGTGCTTTCATATTTGTGACGAACGAGCAGAAGCTTTTCGGACATCAAAGGGGTGTTTTACGCCACGCACACCGCGATATTCGATAGGCGGCAGTGAGTTACAGGTGCTTTATTATTTCGCGGCCTCTCTGGCAGCTCCGATGAAAATCAGCGCGGTGGCTGCACTTGCCACGGCGAGCGCCGTGCCCATCGCCATGACCACTCTGAATCCGGAAACAAAAGATTCGTCAATCGCGCGGCGAATCAGCTGCTGGGTTGCCGGGTCTTGATCTTCCGGAACCGTAATGGCGGCGAGCTTCGTGCGCTGAATCTGTAACGATCGCGTTACCGGTGCCGGCAGGTTCGATTGCGTCACTCGCCGATCGAGCGCGTGATTGAAAACGTGGAGCATCACGATTCCGAAAACGGCAATCGCGATGAGGCCAGCGGTGCGGGCGACTGCGTTGTTAACGCCCGACGCGATGCCGGCATGGTTTTCAGGGACCGAATTCATTACCGTCGTGGTAAGCGGCGCAACACTGATAGCCATCCCTAATCCGAGAATAATCACCGGCGGAAAAAAATTTATCCAATAGCTGCCCCCGACCGTTGGCAGCATAAAAAGCAAATACCCTGACGCCACCGTCAATGAACCGATCACGAGCGGACGCTTCGGACCGTAACTGGTAACGAGTCCACCCGACCAGCGCGACAGAAGAAAAATGATCAATATGAATGGCAATAGCGCCGCGCCCGCCGCAGTCGCAGAGTAATGCTGCACTTGAATCAAATTCAGCGGCAGAAAAAACAATGTTCCACCAAGTGCCGCATAGAGCAGAAAGGTTAAGAGATTCGTTCCCGTGAATATTCGTGAGTGGAAAAGGGCGAGGGGCAACATCGGATTCGGAACGTGCCTCTCTGTAATCACAAACAGGGCGAGGAACACAACGGCCGCAGTGAGAGCTGCAACCACCGACCGATCGTTGAAACCGAGACTCGAAGATTCGATTAACCCGTAAACCAACGCGCCCAAGCCCGCTGCGGCCAAAGCTGCGCCTAACCAGTCGAGGCCGGCGCTCTCTGAATCAGAGCTTTCAGGCACACGCCAGAGGGAGATTATGATCACCAAAACCGCCAGCGGAATGTTGATAAAGAACACTGCGCGCCATGAAATGTGTTCGATGAGCCAGCCGCCGATCACTGGCCCGATCGCTGTTGTGATCGCGCTAAAGCCAGACCAGGTGCCGATGGCGCGTCCGCGTTGCCCCTCTGAAAACGAACTGCTGATGATCGCGAGGCTGCCCGGAACAAGGAGCGCCGCGCCAAGTCCCTGCAGAGCGCGAGCCGCGATGAGTTGATGAATGTTCACTGCTAATCCGCACGTGGCCGATGCCAACGCGAAGAGGACGACCCCAGTCAGAAAAACTCGGCGACGCCCGTAGTGATCGCCCAGCGAACCCCCGACCAGCAGGAGCGCGGAGAGCAGGAGTGAATAGGCTTCGATCACCCATTGCATGTCCACGGCAGTCGCATTGAGGTTCGTCTGAAGCGCGGGCAACGCGACGTTTATAACAGTCCCGTCGATGAACGCCATGCTCGACGCGAGAATGGTGGCGGCCAAGATCCAGGGTCCGCGCGATTTAGCACACGGCTCCGTCTGCGGCGCGGATCGAATTACGGTTTCGTCACAAGGTTCTTGAAGGACTGCCCACATATTTCGCTTGGTGAAGAGTTCCTACCACGCATCGTCGCTGGTCTTCGATCACTCAGTTGCGCTCGCTTTTTGCAACAGCGCGTTCGATCCGGGGATCAGGGATCAGCCAGATAATTGCCACGATGACGTAAAGCGCGCACGAGAGCCACGGCCCGACGAATGCAAGCAGGATGGCCAGTGCGTAAAGCAGGATCGACGTCTTGGCTTTGCCGTCTTTGCCTACAGCGACAGCGAGCGTCGAATGCTTGCCTTCGTGCTTGATCAGTGATCGCTCGAGAATCGTGTACGCGCACGCTGCGCAAATAAGAACAATGCCGTAGAGCGCAACCGGCCAGGTGGCAAAATTGTTTTCACCCATCCAACCGGTGACGAACGGGATCAATGAAAGCCAGAAAAGCAAATGCAGATTGGCCCAGAGACTGGGGCCATGAATCTCCCTGACCGCGTGCAACATGTGGTGATGGTTGTTCCAATAGATACCGAGATAGATGAAACTTAATACGTAGCTCAAAAATATCGGCAGCACCGGTTTCAAAGAGGCAAGTTCGAGCGTATGCGGCACCTTCATCTCCAGTACCATGATAGTGATGATGATCGCAATCACAGCATCGCTGAATGCTTCCAGCCGCGTGGTTTTCATCTAACGAGTGAGCCTCGCAACGCGCCGCTGCTAATACTCGCAAAACGCGTCATCTGGATAGCAGTATAACCAGTGCTCGCCCGGCTGCGCGGAAGCGATGACAGGATGTGCTGTTGCGCGCGCATGTTTGCTCGCGTGCTTGTTCGGCGAGCTGTCGCAGCACAGCGTCACACCACATGTCTGGCACGTGCGCAGATGGACCCAGCGTGCGCCGATCTTCACACATTCCTCGCATTCGCGCCGCTGCGGTTGCTTAATTGAGCCAATCTCCATTGCATCCAGATGAGAACAGCCTCGGTTGGACATTGCACAATCAGCCTATTTCGTAAGATGAAGGCGCGCAACGCTCAGATTGATCAGATTGAGAACCGTTTTTTCACTCGAAAAACTCCCGCGTAAGATTTCGCGTTTAACTGGTATGACCCGTAGATCGCTCCTGCCCGCCGATTACCCGGCGCTGCTGGCACGGCTAAAAGAGCGTGTCCGGACTGCGCGAATCAAAGCTGCAACCGCTGCTAATCGTGAGTTGATTGCGCTTTAATGGGACGTCGGCCACGCGATTTTGCTTGCTCGCGTCAGCGGGGCTGGGGTGCGAAGGTGGTTACCCGATTGGCTGCCGATTTGCGGCGAGAGTTCCTGGAAATGACCGGTTTTTCGAGGGCAAACCTGCTTTACATGCGGGCCTTCGCCCGAGCGTGGTCGGGTCGGACAATTTTGCAACAGCCTGTTGCAAAATTACACGGCAAAAATCTGTCACAGCCTATGACGGAATCTTCCACCAAAATCGTCCAACAAGCTGTTGGACAATTATCCGCGGCTGCACCTGAGCCGATGGCCTCGCTGCCGTGGGGACACAATGTGGTGTTGTTGAACAAACTTCACTCTTCGTCCGACCGGATTTGGTATGCCCGTGCTGCGTTGGAATACGGCTGGTCGCGTGCTGTGCTTAGTATTCACCTCAGCAAGCAAGGTTACATCCAGGTCAATGAACAATTGGAGACGAACGTGCCCGGCATTTACGCGCTCGGTGATGTCAAAGGGGGACCAGCTTTCACGCACCTCACTTACGATGACTTCCGCATTTTGCGCACGAACCTCCTCGACCATGGCAGCGCCAGCACGCGAGACCGCGTTGTGCCCCACACCATTTTCATCGATCCCCAATTCGGACGAGTTGGCATGAGCGAAAATGAGGCTAGAAAACAGGGGCGCAACATTCGGGTAGCAAAATTGCCCATGAATGCCGTGATCCGTGCGATCGAAACCGGCGAGACCCGCGGCTTGATGAAGGCAATTGTCGAAGCCGACACGCAACAAATTCTGGGCTGCCCGATCCTGGGTCTGGAAGGTGGCGAGATTATGACCATTATCCAGGTCGCCATGATTGGTAGGCTGCCGTATACCGCCTTAAAAGAAGCGATCTTTACGCATCCTACCCTAGCTGAAGGACTGAACACACTGTTTATGACGCTCGAGTCCCAGGTTTGCCGTTACGAGTCGGGCTTTGGTTGATCGTAGCGGCGGTATTTGCCGCGCTAATCGGCGGAGCGATGTCTACTTTGCGCCATCCTTAGCAGCAGTCTGCTCCGCAGGCGTTGAACTTTCAGTCGCGTCCTCGCGCGCTGCCAAGCCAGACTGAATCTCCGCGACGGCCATTCCGCCTTCGCCAACGGCCGCCGCACAGCGTTTGACTGATCCGGACCGCACATCGCCGGCGGCAAAGATTCCAGGGAGACTTGTCTCGAGCGACGCGGGTCGGCGTTTGCTTGCGCGCCACGCGGGCGCGTCGGCAACTGCCGTCCCCGTCTTGATGAATCCTTTCGCGTCTCTCTCTATTTCCGAGGGCAGCCACTCTGTGCATGGGCGAGCACCGATCATCGAAAATACCGCCGGCGTTTTGACCGTGCGACGCTCACCTGTTTTCGTGTTTTCCAACTCGATTTCCTCGAGCTTTTGATCGCCGACCATTTTTCGAATCTCTGTTCGGTAAAGAATTTCGATATTCGGCTGCGCCTGCACGCGGCGCGCGAGATAGTCGGACATTTTTTTGGTAATGTCATCGCTACGAATGACGAGCAACACTTTGGCGGCGCCGTCCGACAAAAACATCGCCGCTTGCCCAGCCGAGTTGCCGCTGCCGACGACGATCACAGTTTCGTTGCGGCAAATCTGGCCTTCGAGCGCCGTTGCCGCATAATAAACTCCGACGCCTTCGAAGCGTTCGCGATTCTCGGCTTCCAACCGCCGATAGTCCGCGCCGGTCGCAATCAGGACAGCTTTTGCGCGGAGAGTTGCGAGACAGCCTTCGATTTCGATGCAGGCGCAGTATTCGCCGTCGGGGTTGTAGTTAAGCGTGAGCGCCTGCGCCGGCGTGGAGAATCTCGCGCCGAAGCGGTAAGCCTGAAGCTGAGCGAGCCAAGTCAGATACCCGCCGCTGACTCCAGTCGGGAATCCGAAGAAATTCTCGATCAACGATGAGGAACCGGCCTGTCCTCCGGGCGCGTAACTTTCCAGGATCACCGTGTTCAAGCCTTCGGAGCAGGCGTAAACGGCTGCAGCCAACCCCGCTGGCCCCGCACCGACAATGGTTAGATCGGAGAGAATCTCGGTCTCGTTTTCGCGCGCAAGTGGACGAAGAAGGCCGGCGATCTGAGCCACTTCGCGTAAAGATGGTCGGCGCAGCGGCGATCCGCTTGCAGTGATTAGTGTTGGCGAGTCGCGCGTCGTTAGGTGAAAACGTTGGCTCAGCGCCTTGCCTTGTTCGCTCTCAAATTCGATGAATTGATGCGGAACGTGATTTTTATCCAGAAAATCATCAATCTGATGTCCGTATCGATCATCGCTTTGCGCTAGCACGCGAAAACCCGCGAACTCGCGATCGCGACGCAGCCGCCGTCGTCGCATGATCAGCGCGTCCACGATCGTTTTGCTCACAGCAGGAATCTCAGCGAGGGCGCGCCGGAGTTCAGACGCGGGCACATGCAATATCTCAGCTTCATCGGACGTGATCCGCGCGGTCGCCAGTGCCGATGTCCCTTGCAACATCGAAACGTCGCCGGTGAAGTCCCGCTCGTGCGCCGTAGCCAAAACGTATTCGGTGCCATCGCGCTGCTCGAACACCTCTATTTCGCCGTGAAGAATAATCGCCAGGCCCATGTCGCGCTGACCGGCCTTGAAAAGAATGTCGCCGCGCTTCAGGTTGCGCCGCTCTGCGATCGGTTCAAGGAGCGACAACTGCTGATCGTCAAGCTTCGCAAAAGCGACACTTTCCGTGTCGCGATAGAACTGTTCGTCTCGCTCCTCCTCAGTCACATTCATACCTTACGCGCGACTCGGCACAATCCAAATCTGAGCTGCGTTTGATCCCCTCAAGGATCAAGAAACAGCAGTCCCAAAAAGCTTCCCAATGATTGCCGTTGCCGCCATTGCGAGCGCGCCCCAGAAGGCGACCCTGCCCGCGCCGATCCACGGAGATGCGCCGCCGGTACGAGCAGCGAGCGCACCGAGCGCGGCCAGGCAGACGAGCGACGCGCCGGAAACGATGAGTGGAAGATGGGTTAATGGGGCAAAGACCACAACGAGCAGTGGCAGAGCTGCTCCGACCGCGAATGTCGCCGCGGAAGCGGCTGCTGCTTGCAGCGGACGAGCGGTCATTTGTTCTGTGATGCCAAGTTCGTCGCGCGCGTGAGCAGCAAGCGCATCATGCGCCATCAATTGCACCGCAACCGTTCGGGCAAGTTCTGGATCGAGGCCTCGCTTCACGTAAATATCGGCGAGTTCTTTTTCTTCCGCCGGCCGCTGTGTCCTCAACTCGTCTTTCTCAGTAACAAGGTCAGCCTTTTCGGTGTCTGCCTGCGAACTCACTGAAACGTATTCACCGGCGGCCATCGAAAGCGCACCGGCTACAAGACCCGCGACGCCTGCCAGCAATATCGCATGGCGCGGAGAACCTGCAGCGGCAACTCCAACTACGAGACTCGCAGTTGAAACGACGCCGTCGTCTGCTCCGAGCACGGCTGCGCGTAACCATCCGATTCTCTCGCTGCGATGCCGTTCCCGGTGTCTCATGTGACTATTCTTTT
>Ga0306920_100003277_pt1 | contig 20499 bp, 22 predicted proteins | sample flu12Cox44000170_FD_204666 | JGI IMG/M metagenome (GOLD analysis project Ga0306920, IMG submission 204666) | Lab enrichment of tropical soil microbial communities from Luquillo Experimental Forest, Puerto Rico - flux4day.12C.oxic.44.000.170 (v2)... | ecosystem: Environmental > Terrestrial >... | reverse complement strand
GTGGATTGCTGGCTGAACGCGGCATTGTGGTCGCACCGGGCGCCGCCAACCTTCGGCGAGCTGTTGCGGACCTCCTTGGAGCAGAGGACCATCGCGTCAGCGCAATTCTGCGCCACATCCTGGTCGAAGCGACCGAACGGCTCCGCTCATTCGAACAGCGACTTGCGGATTACGACCAGCAGATCCTACATTTTGCGCGATGGGACGCTAGAACCGTGCGATTGATGGCAGTGCCGGGTGTGGGTCCGTTAATCGCCACTGCGCTGCTAGCCACGGTCGGAGATGCCCGGCAGTTCAAGTCCGGCCGTCAGTTAAGTGCGTGGCTCGGACTTGTGCCGCGCGAACATTCGAGCGGCGAGCGCAAAATCCTGCTGGGCATCAGCAAGTGCGGCGATCGGTATTTGCGCACCTTGCTGATCCACGGTGCGCGCTCCACTTTGTACTATGCAGCGCGCAAGCATGATCGGCGCAGCGTCTGGCTTACTGGACTCCGAGAGCGATGCGGAGCGAACATCGCCGCAGTGGCGCTGGCCAATAAGAACGCAAGGGTACTGTGGGCATTACTAAGCCGGAATGAAGAATTCCGCGCGCCGGCCGCCGCCTAATTGGCGCGGCTCGCTGAAAAACTTGCCTAAGGTTGCGAAGGTTGTCCGATGATGGCGAACCGGTCGGACCGGCGTTTTCCAAACCTGCAAGGGGTTCAGGCCTCAAGAGGCCGCTGGAGTGATACGGAGAAAACGCGCGGATTTCCATCATGGCCTGGAGCAATTGTCGCTCTGTCGAAAGGCCGGATACATGAACGCAACCGGAATCGCCTGACCGACGGACACCTTGCGCGCGGGGCTGGGTCCATACATGAACCCCCAAAATTGGACAGTTGACTCCCGCTAGATTGGACCGGTGACATCGGCCGGGGCCAAAACAACGATTTCAGTTGCCGTCTGCATCTAAAGGTTCAGCATACGGTTCGCATTGGAGATCGCGCTAAAAAACTGGCAGTTTTAGCGCGATCTCCATCATAGTTATTTTGGTGTCGCCGACTGGTAAATAGCTTTCCGCCTCGCCCTTCACCCTGCGGAGGGCGGAGCAGAAAGCGTGGGGGACTCTGGATACGCGACTACGCGTAATGCAGCGCGCCGGCCAGCAGCTTTTGTGCTAACTTAGCGGTGCACACGGCGGCCGCGCTCCATCTTTGCTCGAATTCTGCTGGAGCGAGATAACCCAACGCCGAGTGCAACCTGCGGTGGTTGTATACCTGGTCAATGAAGCGAGGAAGGCGGGCGACAACCTCATCAAAGCTCTGAGAGTCGCTTAGGTAGATCTCCTCGCACACTTGAGCGTCTTCATGAAGTTCTCCGCCTTGCCGTTGTCGTACGGGTTTGCCGCGTCGGCCCATCGAGCCCACCAACCCGTGCGCTGCCAGTTCGCTCCGATAGGGTTGCGCCGCTTACTGGTGCGCCGCGATCGGAATGGTGAATCAGACCTGGTGCAGATGGCGTGTGTTGATTGCGGCGCGCAATGCTGCCAACGTTTGCCGCGTATCGATCTGACGACCCAGCGCATATCCCACCACTCGCCGCGGCCACGCGTCGAGGATCACTGCGAGGTAGACGAAGCCGCGTGCGATGGCGATGTAGGTAATGCCGACAACCCAGAGCTGGTCCGCAGCGATCGGAATGAAGCCGCGCGCGAGGTTGGGGAAGATCGGGCTGTCATGTAAGCTGTCGGTGGTGCGTACGAAGCGTCCGGAGCGGCCGCACTTGGAGTGCTTGTTCCCGCATGACCCGAGCTACCGCTTTGTGATTTATGTTCATGCCCTCGATCCGCAGCTGGGCGGTGATGCGCCGGTAGCCATAGCGCGGAAATTCCGCGCACAGCAGCTCGATCCTTTTCTCCACCGCGTTTCTCGCCCTGCTCGCGCAGCACGGGCGATAATAATAGGTCGACCGTGCGAGCTTCATGAGTCGGCATCCTTGCGCGATGGATAAAGCCCGAGGTCCGCTCATGATCGAGTAATTCGGGTCGTTGTCTCCTCGTCCAGTTGCGCCCCTTTTTTGGGAACAAATATACTTGACGTACCAAATGCGCGACTGATAAGCCTCTGGGATATGGCGGCATCTCCTATCGGTCATCTCTGTAGCGCTCTGATTGCTTTAAAATCTATCGAAGATCGGTACGTGGCTTTCGATGCCGACGCTTCATTTAGTTCCCTACCAGAACCCAGTCGTAATATCCGCACAGAAATACGTGTCCTACTTGAAGTCACCGAAGACCTATTGCAGTCTGCATATTCCCCTGTCCAAAACCCACTATTATATAGAGCCCGACAAACTGTTTGAGGCTGCTTGGAAACGGTTCCCGGACGGACAGCTAGATATGTGGAACGCCTCACGATGCTTTGCTATCGGTCAGCATTCAGCCTGCGTGTTCCACTGTATGAATGTATTGCAGCGTGGACTCTACTCGTTGGCGGATCATCTAGGGGTAACGTTTAAATTCCCTATTGAATTGGCCAACTGGAACCAAGTGATAGTCGAGATTGAATACAAGATCGGCAATGAACTTCAGATGTTGGGTAAGCAAGACCGTAGTGCCGAAAGAGAACGACGATTGACCGTGTTGGGCACATAGGAATGCAGTTCCGTTATTTCAAAGACGCGTGGCGCAATCACGTTGATCATGGGCGCGAGCATTACGACGAACATCAAGCCGACACTATACTAACTCACACGATTGATTTCATGGTGTTTCTGGTGGAGGCTGGACTCAAAGGAGAGGATGCATGATTTAAGGCTGAACTTTGGACTTGTATGCGTGCCGTAGCACTTCCATACGCGAGCCTTTCCCAGATAGGTCACATGATCGGAAGTGCATCGCGGGCAACGCACTACTCCATCTGGCCAGCGCAGTTCGACCATGAATTGGTGACAGTTTTCGTAGTTCTCGAAGTAAATAACCGCTTCTCGGAGAGTACACCCTAGTCCCATGATGAAGGACTATGCCAAATCGGGGTTGGTCTGTTAAGTATATTTACACCCTTTTTTGAGCAGGTCGACCTCCATGGTGAGCTGGCCCACCTTGCGTTCCAGTTGTGCGATTTTGCGCTCATACTCAGCGATCCATACCGCCTCGGCCAAGTCGTCGGTGAACTCGCGGGCTTCGTACTTGCGGACGCAGAGCCGAATCAGGTTGCGCGACAGGCTGTAATGCCGCGCCAGTTCATGCATGCCCGCCCGCCCTTCCAAGAACTCGCGGGATATCTGGCGCTTTGAACTCCGAACCGAAATTTCGATGCCGCGCTACAGGCCTATCCTCCGATAAGTGCCGTTGCCGGGCCCAATCCAGCGGGGGTCAAGTGTCAATTTTTCGGGTTCACTCCAGTTCAGCCGTGGCTACTTGTTAGCCATACCCACAACTATCTGGGGGCCGTCTCACGCAAAGTTATCAAGGCTCAAAGCGACTCTAGATCGTTCGGCGACTCGTCTTCGACGAACGTGTAATTGCGCCTTTGGGCCCGCGCTTTGGCGCGAACGACCCGGGCGCCCGGCCTGGGACCATCGCGAGAAGATTCGCGCAACTCCGACTCGTTGCAGTGTGCCGAAGCTTGGCGAGAACACCCTGGGCCGGCCGTGTCTCATTTGCAGAATCCACTGAGGCTAAGCCCGAACAGCTCGACACACTCTGACGACCAATAGGAGTATCTCTGCGACTGAATTGCATATTTGCATCGTTGATTTACTTTGGACACTTTTACCCAATCAGAAGTGATGTGGTACCCGTGATTGAGACGTCGATCCCAGAATGGTTTAAAGCGAACTGAGAAATCGGGAAAAACGATTCGTATGCCTGAGATTGATTGGAAGTGTCCTGTTCTGGCCTTCAATCGGCGTTGGACGTGCTGGGCAGATGCTGATTAAGAATGGGAGGTTAAATCATAGTTAGGCCTTCGCCCTCAACCAGCTAGCTCCTCTAGCAAACGAACGGCGTCCTTCACGTCACTCGAACCGTCGACGCCCGCGAACGAATCGCAGATCGGGCGTAGCAGATGTCGCGCCTTTTCCGTCTCACCGCGTTCCTTCATGATGCGCGCGAGATTCGTAGCCGGACGAAGCTCAAAAAGCTTCGCACCAATTGCGCGCGCCCGCGCAATTGCGTCATTGAAGTCCTGTTCCGCCATTTCCAGCAGTTTCTGATTGTCGACGTCTGCCAATCCACTCCGCTACGCCATCAGGAGTTCGCCGCGCTTCCACAATATGGATGGCTCCTCGATCGGCTGCTCTGGAGCGGCGATCTGCCCCAGTATTATAAGGAATTCTTCGATCCGTTCGTCTGGTTAACCGCTGCGGCGGCGGTTACCACAAAACTCAAGGTGGGCACGTCTGTGTGCTTGGTGCCCGAACACAACACAATGAACGTGGCCAAGACTATCGCCTGCCTTGATCAGGTATCCAACGGCCGATTTCTCTTCGGTATAGGTGCCGGATGGAATGCTGAAGAGATGGCTGATCATGGAGTTGAGTTCAAGGATCGGTGGAAAGTAACGCGGGAGCGCGTGCTTGCGATGAAGGAAATCTGGACGAAGGAAGTTGCCGAGTATCACGGCAAGTTCGTGAAATTCGATCCGATCTGGTGTTGGCCCAAGCCGGTGAAGGCGGGTGGACCACCTGTGTATCTCGGCGCCTGGTCGAAATTCGTTCCCAAGCGTGTGGCGGAGTACTGCGATGGTTGGATTCCAGCCGATTTCGGCATCGACCTCGCGAGCGGGGTCGAGGCCGTAAAGGCGGAAGCTGCGCGGCGCGGAAGACCGGCTGACACGCTCGACTTCACTGTACTTACCGCATACGAGATGGTCCGCTCCGGCAATATGGAAGCCCGAATTCAGGAATTGCTCAAGCTTGGCTTCAACCGGGTTTTATCGCGCCGGTCGCCCGGCCGGAGAAGCAATGGCCGGTGCTGGGAGCGCTACGCGGCGCTAATCCGTAAGTTCGTTTAGGGCGGTCTATCGCGCAACGCGCCCGCGCTCTCAATAAAGAGACACGGCAGCGCAGTAAAGATTCTGCTATCGAGTAGGAGAGAGGCGGGATGGAGCCATTCACCAAGGCGTTGGGATTAGCTACTCGCGTAATGAAAGGAGGCCGCAGCCACGCATCCAGATGAAGACTGTAGCGGCTCGGTTACAGACCAGGGCTGCTGCCGCTACCCCTTCGAGCAGTTTTGGGAGGCCCTGACGAACTTCGATTCGCCCGCACGGATGCGCACCAGTGCGGCAGCGATTCCGCGCATCACACTCATCCGATTAATGTTAGGAAACTGTGCAACTAGAGGCGCCATCGCGGCCACGTCGACGCCGGACCGAAAAGCACCGAAATCATCACGAATCGCATTGCTCCCGGCGGATTTTTGCGAATTCTTCGGCGATTTCAATGAAGGAGATGGGTATGGCATGGATAAGAACGTTTGATGAAAGTGAGGCGACCGGGAGACTGGCTGATGTCTATGCCGAGCTGAAAAAGACCCCGCTTGCGGGCGGACGAGTCCCAAACATCATGAAGTGCATGGGGCTGCGACCGGAAGCACTGATGGGTGTGTGGCGGCTCAACATGGCTATCACCTTCGGCGCTTCGACCTTGGGCCGCCGCCGAGAGGAAATGATCGCCACTGCGGTCTCCGCCTTGAACCGTTGTCACTATTGAACTTCCGCCCACGCAGAGTTACTGCGTACCGAAACCGGCGATCACACTCTCGTCAAGCATCTGAAGAAGGATCCGGCCAATGCGCCCCTCGACGCGGACGATAAGGCTATGATCGACTTCGCGCTCAAACTCACGCGCGAGCCGTCATCGGTCAAACGCGAGGACCTCGACGCTCTCAAAGTGCGCGGTTTTAGCGAGGAGCAGGCGGTCGATATCGCCCTCATTACTTGCACTTTCAATTTCATGGATCGCCTGGCCGATGGACTCGGGGTTGAGCTCGAGCCGCAGATGCAGCGCTTAGTCGAAAGGAACGCGGATAGGGGTAACCGCGCCCGATGAAACCATCGAGCGCCTCCGAACTCACGGCCCCAGCACCGGCGCACACAACTGAGACGACAGTGAACCGCCGGCATCGCTTCGCCGCGGAGCTCATAGCACTGGTCTACATCACTGTGATTGCCGAAATCGCGTACGCGACCGGCGCCTTTTACGTCTTGTTTCCGGAACTCGCGGCGCTATCGCATGATGTCTTTACGCGGCCCCGCGGCACCTGGGCTGAAGCGCCGGTGCTGCTCGTGATCACGCCGGTTATCACCAGCGCGATTGGCATCTTCTTTACCCGCGCGCTGCCTTACGGATATCTGTCTGTGCTCCTTACCGTAGGAGGCGCGGTCGCGGTAATCCTTGCGCTCAGGTCGCCGATCGCCCCTGCGATCTCGGCCGGTCTCTTACCGCTGGTATTGGGAGTGAAAAGTTGGTGGTATCCGCCGAGCGTTCTGCTCGGCACGGTTTTACTGGTGGCACTTTCGCTATCATGGAAAAGACTAACCTCGGTGCCGCTCCCGATGGCAGGACGAACAACCGAAGACATCGAGGAAGATGCGGTCGAGCAGGTACCGGTACCAGCCGATTACTACTGGCTGGTCGCCCTGATGCTCTTCGTAGTTATCGGGCTCTCAGCAGTACAGTGGACGGGACTTCGATTCATTCTCTTCCCGCCTTTAGTAGTAATCGGCTTCGAAATGTTCGGTCATACTGCAATCTGCCCGTGGGCCAAACGACCGCTCTTGTTGCCCCTCGCCTGTTTCATGACTGCGGCGGGAGGCCTGATCTCGTGGAGATTATTAGGACAAGAGCCGGCGGCAGCGGCCTGCGCCATGGCATGGGGCATGTTGGTGTTGCGTATCTTCGACCTGCACGTGCCGCCGGCATTGGCCGTGGCTCTTCTTCCGTTCGTGATGGCGTCTCCAACGGTCGCCTACCCTTTGTCGGTGGGGATCGGCACGCTGTCAATGACGTTGTGGTTTCTTTTGTACCAATCGTTCTTGGGCAAGGTCAGGAGTGTTGCATAGCAGAATTAGTGAACGACTCCAATCAAATGCCGATCAATCTGCGGGGATTGGAAACGCGGCGGGGCATGTTGGTGTTGAAGGATCTGCTGGAAAGGCCGAAATAGCCGGAGGACACTTCTTGGCGAGTGCGGCCGTTCAGCGATGCTACGATCTAGCAGGTCAGGTGAAGAATGGCGCTCCAATAAGACCGGACCTTCTAATCGCCCAGCACACTCGTCAAGTCTCAGGGGACATTCTTCATTACGGCGAAGTAGAATCGGCGAATGATCGTAGTCAGGAGTAATCGCGTAGCCGTAGCCAGAGGAAAAGAAATGAAAGCAAACTACCAGAAGGTTCTAACGTGGGTAGCTCTTTGTCTCGCGCTCATGGCGGGGCTGGGCCTGCGAGCACGCGCGGAGACGGAAGCGCAACGAGTCGTGGCGCGGCTGCTTGCACCGCCCACGATCAAAACCGAGCCCCGCTTCACGGCGAAAATACGGGTGCCGCCGGGCCAGCTTTACGACCCATTGTTCCCATTCATACGTGATGGTGCGGTGTGGCTAATCGATGACGGCGGAGAAGTAGACGGGACCAGCGGCCGACTACTCGCGGTTAGCGCGACGGGCAAGATAACGGTAATAGTGCCATATACCGTCAGCTTGCCATTGATCGCAGGGGGATTCGCGCCAGCCGGATTTGGCAACATGGCCGGGCAGTTCGTAGAACTATCACAGCCGAAGGCCGGGTTCGACGGTATCTTCATGAATCATGTGATCCAGCGGCTGGATCCAACAAAGAAATACGCACCCAGGCTCATCTGTGCCCTGCCGAAGGCCGGCGAACTGGGCAATGGAATCGCCGGCGCGGGCGCGGATGCGCGCTTTGGGCCGCCGAACAGCCCCTTCGGGGGGCGCTTTTTTGCTGCGACTTTGCTCAACGGTGTTGTTTATCAGATGAACGGCGCGGGAACTTGTTCGCCCTTTGTTGACGTCGGCAAGTATGGCGGACCGGCCGGCCTCGCTTTCAGCACAGACGAAAAGCAAATGCTTGTCACAACTCAGGCAAACCAAAAAGGGGGCGGTCTGTCAGTCTCCACTTTGAAGATCGGCGGCGGGATGATCCTTCGCATCTCCCCAGACGGGGAAATCGACGACCCGCCAGCCGCCAAGGGGCTGGATGCGCCGATGGGTCTGGGCATTGCCCCGAAAGGCTTTGGCTCTTATGAGGGCCAGATATTCGTCGCCGATGCAGGTCCGACTTTTGGCGGACCAAGCGGTATCGAAGTACCGATGACGCAGCGAGTGGCGGCGGATGGCAAAGTCTATCGCGTGGGGCCGGATGGGCAACCGCAGCTGGTGGCGAGCGGATTTCTTAACCCCTCGGGCATCAAGTTTGTCGAGAATAATTTCTGGGTGAGCGACATCGCCGGGGACTTTATCGGCGGCAAGCGTGAACTACCCGACGGTTTTATCGTCGAGATCGAAGCCAAGTGATAGGGGTAATTTCAGTCACGTACTCGATCGGAACGACAGACCCCTCTGGAACTGATCCATAACGCACGTTGCTGTCAAGCGCATGCGCCACCGCACGAATTTAAGTGCGTTCACTCTCGCATCGCACAGCTCGCCAGGCGGGCACTCCAAGAATGAATTCCGTGTTTTGACAGGGAATGAGCTCTAAACTCTTTCCGCCGCCGAAATTATCAGTCGCTTGTCGATCTCCCCACGCTGGTCGACACCCAGCTTCTTATTCAGGCCAATTCAGGCGGCGGTAAATCGTGGCTGCTGCGGCTCATCGCCGAGCGCGCAGGCATCCAGACCATCGTGCTCGACGACGAGGGCGAGTTCGCCAGCCTGCGCGAGGCCGTGGACGTGCTTCTCGTGGACGCGAGCGGCGAGCTGCCGGCCAACCCTCGCCACGCCGCGCTGCTCGCGCGCTGGTTGCTCGAATACAAGGTGTCAGCGGTGATCGATCTCTACGAGCTGAAGCTCGTTGAGCGTCGCGGCTTCGTAAAGCTCTTTCTCGACTCGCTCATCCACCTGCCACGGGACCTTTGGCGGCCAACGATGGTGATCCTAGACGAAGCGCACATCTACTGCTCGGAGAGCGGCTCCGGCGAAGCGGAGTCAACCGAAGCTGTCATCAGCCCGATGAGCCAAGGACGCAAGCGCGGGTTGCCGGCATCATCGCCACGCAGCGGCTTTCCAAGCTTCACAAGGACGCCGCGGCGGAGGCGAACAACGTGATCATCGGACGCCCCTGGCTACGATGCCGATCGGGCGAGGGTAGAGGACGCGCGGGGACTACCAAAGGCCGACCGGCTCAAGCTGCGCGATGTGGAACAGGGGGAGTTCTACGCGTTCGGCCCGGCGTTCGGTCGACCCGGAGTGGTGCATTTCCGCTCCGAGCAGGTCCCCACCACCCACCCGCGCCCCGGCCAACGTCATTTGCTAACTGCGCCCGTGCCATCGCAGGCGATTCGCGGGGTGTTGGGCAAGTTTGCCGACCTGCCACCAAGAGGCCGAGGAGGAAGTGCGAAGCATCGACGAGGTGCGTCGGCGAATCGCAGAGCTTGAGCGTCAAATCAAAGGCGTTAGGCGCCCGGGGGCAGCGCCGCAAACCGACCAAGCGGCCACCGAACACGCCGTGAGGGCTGCCGTCGAGCGCTAACGCTCGACATGGCAGCTGAAATTGGAGAAGGGCTGGGCGCGCTTCCGGTTGATGGCCGGAACGGGCGACTTCCGCGGAGCAATCGCTTCAGAAACTTAAAGTGTTGCTTGTGCGTCCAGCGAATGCTGACGCGTTCAGCGGGAGACAGTCCCGCCGAGGTAAAGGCCAGAGCCTCGTAGCTGGGATGGCAGGGAGAGGGAAACCGATGACCTGAATCCTATCGACAAAAGTCATCGTAAGGATGACAGCGAGTCGCCGGGCCGTAGCGCGAGCGAACGCAAAGGTGGCCTCGAAAATTTAAAGCCTCGGAAGCCGAACCTTCAAGTAATGGGTGAAGGCAGCATGGAGGACCGCAGACTGGCTGAGGCGGCACCCCATTCCGGCGGGGTGACAGCGGCAGCACGGTGACAAGGACGCGTTGAGCAACTGGAGAAGCCCTCCTCCTCTCGTCGGGAAAGCGGCGGAGCAAGGTAGGCCGTATAACCGATAGCACCAGGAAGTCGGCTGAAGAGGAGAGGGTGGACCGCGGTCGGGACAAACCGAATGCTATTCATAAAAACTCCCCTTTTGAGTGCCAATTGAATTGGTGAAACTACCATTTGCGATTGACTGAGTTGTCTCTGGCACTGTCCGGAGGACGCGTCATCAATGGATTAGTCCGAATTTGGTTTAGCGGTCAAACCGATTTTCTCTAGCGAATTTCGCGTTCCAATCTCCACTTCGTCGGTCGCAAGCAAGACCGTCCTAAGTCTAGATCATGGCCCGCGCGTGCCGGGAATTGAGACGACAACATGAAGCGGAAACAACAACTCTACGATCTGGTAGCGGGACTGCAGATTCGTTTGGAATTTAGGTCGATATCGCGGAGCCGCGAGGCTTCCCGATTGTTGGTGGTTTTGTTGCCCACGTCCTCCGACCCTCGTTACCCTTTCGTATGAAGTAAGTTTCGCGGGAGACTTCTCCGTGGACGAAATGCATCACACATCTCAATTAGACTCGACTCGTTCGCAGGACAAGCCTGCAATAGGTGAGCAGCACGCAGGCCACGACCGCCACGCGGGACATTCTGTCGCCATGCTCCGCGACACGTTCTGGTGGACGCTGATTTTCACCATTCCGGTGGTTGTCTGGTCGGCGGACGTCCAGCATTGGCTCGGCTACAATGCACCCTCTTTCCCAGGATCAAAATGGATTCCAGCGATTTTCGGAACTGGTGTATTCGCGTATGGCGGAAGCGTTTTTCTCCATGGTGCACGCGGAGAACTGGCCGACCGCAAACCGGGCATGATGACACTCATTAGCCTGGGGATTCTCGTGGCCTTCGGCGCGTCACTCGCCGCCACCTTCGGCCTGTTCGAGCTGGAGGTCTGGTGGGAAGTCGCCACACTGATCGCCATCATGCTTCTCGGGCACTGGCTCGAAATGCGCGCCACCTCGCAAGCGCACGGTGCACTAAACGCTCTTGCTGCCTTGCTGCCCGACACTGCGGAGCGTGTGGACGGTTCGGAAATCCGAACTGTTCCCATCGGGCAACTGTGCGTAGGCGATCTTGTGCTGATCCGTCCCGGAACGCGCGTCCCGGCTGATGGGGAAGTCGTTGAGGGCACCGCCGAGGTCGATGAGTCCATGATCACCGGAGAGTCCAAACCCGTTACGAAGCACCCGGGAACGAACGTAATCGCAGGAACGGTAGCAGGCGGGGGAAGCCTTCGTGCCTCAGTGACCGGGGTCGGAGAAGCAACGGCCCTTTCGGGCATTATGCGGCTTGTAGCTGCCGCCCAAGCTTCCGGTTCGCGTGCTCAGGCTCTTGCCGACCGTGCGGCGGCACTTCTTTTTTATGTGGCCTTCGCCGCAGGCACCGCGACGTTCATCTACTGGTGGCTCGCGGGGGACAAAGAACGCGCCTTCATCCGCACCGCCACGGTTCTCATAATCGCTTGCCCGCACGCTTTGGGTTTGGCCATTCCACTCGTGATCGCCATCTCGACCTCGCTTGGCGCGCAGAACGGCCTCTTAGTCAAAGACAGATTAGCCCTCGAACGGGCGCGCAATCTGGATATGATTGTTTTCGACAAAACGGGAACGCTCACGCGCGGCGCCCCGGCACTTTCGGACGTAGTGGTTGCGCCAGGCGTCAGCGAGGAGGACCTGTTCGCGCGTGCTGCCGCCGTCGAAATGGATTCGGAACACCCGTTGGCCAAGGTCATCGTTGCCGAAGCGAAACGACGCGGCCTTAGTCCGCTTGCAGCTAGCGGGTTCGAAGCGCTGCCGGGTCGCGGTGCACAAGCTGTCGTCCATGGCTTAACCGTCGCGGTCGGCGGGCCGCGTCTTCTTAGGTCAGGCAACACAGCACCTCCACCAGAAATAGCTAAAGCCGCTTCGTCCTGGGACGCCGACGGCAAAACGGTGCTCTTCGTCATTGCAGACCGGAGCGTGATTGGCGCATTGGCCGTCGAGGACGAAATTCGTCCCGAATCGAGGGAAGCCATAGAGGAATTGCAGCGGCTCGGAATGCGCGTGGCCATGATTACTGGGGATTCCAAGGCAGTCGCTGATTCCGTGGCGAGGCGCATCGGCGTCGACGATGTCGCTGCAGAGGTTCTTCCTGCCGATAAGGCTTCCGCCATCGAGCGTTTTCAGGCAGGAGGCAAGCGCGTCGCTATGGTCGGCGACGGCGTGAATGACGCCCCAGCACTCGCCACTGCAAATGTCGGCATCGCGATCGGCGCCGGCACCGACGTTGCGGTGGAATCGGCCGGCATCGTTCTGGTGCGCAACGACCCTCGCGATGTCGTCGGTGCCGTTGAGTTGTCGCGCGCTGCTTACCGCAAGATGATCCAGAATCTCGTCTGGGCCACTGCCTACAATCTAGTCGCTATTCCCATCGCCGCCGGACTGTTTCTCCGCTGGGGAGTTGAGTTGCCCATGAGCGTCGGTGCGATCGCGATGAGTCTATCCACCCTCATAGTCGCCGCTAATGCGCAGTTCCTTCGCGGCCTGAAGCTCGCCCGCGCCTGAAATCCGCCGCTGGGCGGTGTGGTGGGAAATTACAGATTCCGCGCTAATTCAACATCAAGAGATCGGGACTGGAAGTGGGCCCTCAGTGGCGCATCGTGACACCTTGCTCTCGCTAACCCCGTTATACTGCATAACCAGCGGTTATCCAGTGGCAACATTTTTCGAGCATCAGTTGAGAACCAATCTACATCAGAACAAAGGCGGAGCAGGGTGGTTGACGATCGCGCTCTGCTCCGGATGCAATGCGGCGCCAGAAGCCACTCATAGATGAAGCCACTCATAGATGTCACCAAAGTCCAGGAGTGGCTCGGTCAATGAATGTTTCCACGACGCCCCACACTGAAACACGCGTCTGGGCGTCCCTCGCGATCGCAAATCGCGGAGTCGCCGAATCCAAACGGGCCAGGAGAGAGAAAGATTCAGTCGGCTACGAAAGAACAGTGCGCGCCAGGTCCTCCATTTCAGGCAGAATGCTGTTCAAATCCTGACCGTTCAACCAAAGAACTACCCGATTGGCCCCGGCTCGTTCCAGCTCCTGGAGCTCTTTGGCAGACCGCCATTGCTTCTCCACTCCGAATGCGGTGAATTCGAGTGTACTTGCGGCACGCCCGATTTCAGTGGCGATAGCCTTGATGCGCTTAACCCCGTCGGCAAATTCAGTGACGGTTTGCACTACCGGAATCCATCCATCGCCCCACTCCGCGACGCGTCTTAGGGCGCGTGGATTGTTGATGCTGCCGATAAGGATTGGCGGATGTGGTTTGCTCTTGGGCTTCGGGAAGCATCGTACTGCGGGAAAACTTACATACTGCCCGTGATACTCCGAGATCTCGTCCTGCCAGAGCACTATCATCGCGGCTATATAGTCCTTCACCTGGCTCCATCGATGCTCGAAGTCGCCGCCCAGGATGGCAGATTCCTCCGGATTCCATCCTCCGCCAATGCCGAGCAGCACGCGTCCACCGGAGCTGTCGTCGAGCGTGGCCACCTGCTTCGCAGTCAGGATCGGATTGCGCTCCGGGACCAGGCAGACACCGGTGCCCAGCTTGATGCGGGTGGTTGTAGCGCCCGCTCGCGCCAGCGCCAGCAGTGGATCGGGCAGTTGCCAAAGGAAATCCGGCACGTGGCCGTCTCTGGCGCCGGGATACTCGACACTCGATGTGATCGGGATGATGGTGTGATCACCAACCCAGTAGGATTCGAAGCCGAGCTCCTCGGCTCGCTTTGCCACAATTGCCGGATCGGCTTTGCTGTACGGAGTCAGATGCATTAGTCCTATCTTCATTGCCGCTCTCCTTCTACGCGAACATTACCAAGTTCGTGATTGCAGTTGCACTTCATCCGAATTCTCACTCTAAAGCTCTCGATGAAGGCGACGGAAGGGCAAAGCCTGCACTGTATCTGAAAGAGCGCGAAAGGCTGGCCTCGCGAGCAAGCTACATCACATGGGAATCGCCATCACCTTCTTCTCAATGTTGCATCGGCCACCGACCGAGCACCTCGGATACAATGCTGTTCGTTATGCTGTGTAAGGAGTCCGGAGAATTGCGACTTGACCAGCCTAGCGGCATGCGCCTGATTCAACAGGCAGGAGGGTACGTCAATACCGAGCGCCGAGCCGAAAGCCCTTATTGCCAAAAGCCCAGATGAATGCGACCATTCTGAGCGGGTCTCCGGAGAGACGGCAAACAGCAGACTGGCTGCTGGATGGTCCAGTCTCCTACGAACTCGTCTCCGTCAACCTGTCAACCGGTTGACACCATACGGTGGTTGACAAACGGCGGTCGACGAGCGCGGTTGACGGCGCGCCGAAAACGGAAACGCTGTTTGATGCTAGTCTTAGCCCTGTGCTTTCGGTGGTTGACGGCCTCACCCAAACTGTGGTGGCTCGTCAACCACGTGGCAGCGTGAACCACCCCGTCAGGCGAATTGGCCGCCTGTGGATTAGCGTCAGGAATTGCACGTTCGGATTGTCGATCAGAGAAGGCATAAACTTTCTCAGCAACAAAGCGTTCACCTGCTACTCACGATCGATATGCATCGACGCGGAGATTGCGCGACTATGCTCGAGGGCGATCCCTAAAAATTCTTCCTACCCTGGTCATTGCCGAGCATTTACAATTGGTGATTGTAATGCCGTTGGATATGATAGTTCGGCTCAACGAGTTTTTGAGGGCCACGGCCGTGATTACGCGGGTGCACGCGGAATTAGAAGGCTTGGCGCGTTGCGGACAATACTACCGAGAGCTTGCTGATTTTCAGCGAACACTCATGGGTATGATGAGTGCGGGGCAAATCGGCCTCGCGTCGGCATCTGTTTGCGACGAACTGGCTCCGATTGAAGCGCGGCTAAAGTTCGCTGATTACTTGATCCGGCTTTGGAACCCTTATCCATTCGACCCGAAGGCCCAGCTAGCGCTGCGACTTGCTGGTCGGTCCGGCCGGGATGAGATTCGTGCAGAGCTGCCGATAGCTCTGATCTCAGCTGCAGTGGAATCAGTCCAAAGCTTGAAGCCGCGCCGTATTGGGCGCGTGTGGGTCAAGGACACAGCCAACCAGCGCGTCAAGATTTCCCTGCTCGACCTAAGGATCGGGCACTTCTTCCGAGCGCTGCGCACCTTGGGTATTAGAACCTATGAACGGCTAGCTCTGGCAGCTGCGCCCACCGCAATTTCCCGCGAAGTGAAGGATTCCGACGCATTCGGTCGCGAGCAGGCGAGTTCAAGGGCAAGTGATACGCCATCCTTCGCTGATCATGAGTCGAAGCTTCTAACGCTGTCGCCCCGAGAACGGCAGTTATGGGAACTCGTTCGCCAGGGGATGTCGAAGGCCGCTGCGGCTCGCCCAATGAAGATCTCACCGTCGACCGCCCGGGTTCTTTTTTCGCGTCTCAAAAATAAATTGCGCAACTGATGTAAACGCCTCTGAGGGTAGGGGTAAGGAGCCTGCAGCGCTCCCCACTACAACTTGGAGGCGTTTATGAGACTCAGTGAAATCGGAGATGGCGCCGATGCGAGTGCATCCGGCGTAATCCGCCAAGAGGTCGAATCGACAGAAGAGAGCGCGGGGCCGAACCCTCGCTCGGAACCATCGGCAGTTTTAGTCAAAGCGCCGAAAGCGTTGGCGGTCGCTCGCGGGCCCGGTTCGACTATCCACAAAAACACAAACCGCACCGATGTGGTCGGCCGGCTGCGGATACGGGACAGAATAAAGGAGTTGCGGCGGGTTCGCGCTCAGGATTTGCTGCCGAATCCCAAGAATTGGCGCCGACATCCCCAGGCCCAGGCCGATGCCCTCCGCGCGCTGCTGGGCGAAATCGGTTACGCCGATGCGCTGCTCGCGCGTGAATTGCCGGACAGCCAATTGATGCTGATCGACGGTCATCTCCGGGCTGAAACAACTCCTGATAACGAAGTGCCGGTGCTGGTGCTCGACGTCAATGAGGAGGAGGCTGACAAGCTCCTGATGACGCTGGACCCGCTGGCGGTGATGGCCGAGGCAGACTCGGAGCGGATCAAAACCTTGTTGGCGACGGTCAGGACAGACGATGAGGCCGTATTGCAGTTAATGCGGCGCACTGCCGGCGAACGGCTCTGGGCGGTGTTGCATCCCCAGGAGCTGAACGAAGCCGATGTATCGCCTGAGCGGATCGACGAACTGCGGCGCAAATGGAACACCGCGCCAGGCCAACGATGGCACATCGAGCGCCATCGGCTCTTCTGCGGTGATTGCACCGACAACATCTATATAGCGGCTTTATGGAGCGGCGAGGGAGCCCGAGCGCGGCTGATTTGGACCGATCCGCCGTATGGCGTGAGTTACGCCGACAAGAACTCCGTTCTCAATGAGAGCGACCGCGGCAACCGCATCCAGCGGCCGATCACCAACGACCACGTATCCGAGACGGAAGCCGCGGCGCGGTTCGGTAATGGCCTCGCCGTGGCGTCGAGATATTGCGCACCGGGTGTGAACGTCTACGCCAGCGTGCCAAGCGGACGGTCGTTGGCAGGCTTTATCAACGCATTCGAGGCCGCTGGCGTCGCCTTCAAGAGCACGCTGGTGTGGGTGAAGAACCATTTTGTGTTGGGCATGAGCGATTATCATTTCCGTCACGAACTGATCCTTTACGGCTGGCTCCCCAACGGTACGCATCTATGGAATGGCGGCCGCTCGCAGGACTCGGTCTTCGAAGTCGACCGCCCGCAGGTCAGCGATTTGCATCCGACCACCAAGCCAATCGAACTCATCGCCCGCATGATCGCCAATAGCAGTCGGCCGGGTGACTTGGTCTACGACCCGTTTTGCGGCAGCGGTTCCACGATTGTCGCGGCGCACCAACTGGGGCGCATCGGCTACGGCTGTGAAATTGATCCCGGCTACCTGGCGGTCTCCCTCGAGCGGCTTTCACTCTTGGAGCTGAAACCTGAGTTGGTGAGGGAATCATGAAACGACAACCGGACGGGAGGTGGCGCAGTCCTCGGCAGCCGATGGCGCCATCGGCGGCGGTCCTGCGGGCCCGCTGGATCGAAGCCGAGACAATTCGTCTCAAGCAGATGGGGCTCTCATTCGACGCCATCGCCGAGCAAATCACCCGGGTGGGTCTTGGCCAAGCAACCGCGTTGGTCGCTCTCCCCGCAGACCTGACGTTCCCGGCGGATTACAGCATTAGCAAGCAAGCTTGCCACAAGGCCTTTCGCAAGGCGCTGGCGCGGGAACCGGCACTCGCCCTCGAGGAAATGCGCCAACTCGACAACGCGCGCAGCGAGGAAATGTACATGAATCTGCAGCCTGCTATCCGCAAAGGGAGTGCGCGTTCGGTTGAAGTCGGCATCAAGCTGCTCGACCATGCCGCGCGAATCAATGGTTATGCTGCAGCGCAGCGTCATGAACTGACCGGCAAGGACGGCAAGCCGCTCACCCTCGTGCAATTGCTCGAAGCGGTGGGGCCAATATCAGATGAGGATGAAGATGAACATGAAGACTAGTCAGGAACTGTCGCCAGAGCAGATATCGTTTGTCCGCAAGGTGGTACGCAATCCGGTTCTGTTCGCAAACCACTTTCTGGCAGTGAGTCTGTGGGAGCGCGAGACGGAAATCCTGCGCTCGATCAAAACTCACCGCCGCACGGCGGTGAAGGCTTGTCACGGGGTGGGGAAGACCTTCACCCTGGCCGTGGCCGCGCTGTGGTGGCTCGCGCGTTATCCCGAGGGGATCGTGCTGACCACGTCGCCGACTCAGCGACAAGTGAGGACGCAGCTTTGGACTGAGATCCACCGGTTGGTCGCGCGGGCGACAGTGCCGTATCCGAAACTCAAGACGACGGAGCTGAAATTCCGCGATGACCATAACTTCGCAATTGGCTTCTCGACCAATCAGGCCGAGAATTTCCAGGGCTATCATGGCAAGCACGTGTTGATCATCGCCGACGAGGCGCCGGGCATCGAGTCCGGAATCTGGGACGCGGTCGCGGGCACCATGGCGGGAGGCACGGTTCATATCGTGATGGCGGGCAATCCGACCGTTCCCGCAGGCGCCTTCTATGACGCCTTCACCAAAGAAGGAGCGCTTTGGAATTGCTTCACCATCAGCGCATTCGACTCGCCCAACTTGGCGGGACTCTCGCTGGAACAAGTTCTGAGTATGGACTCAGCCGAAGGCGGCCCGCTCGATCAGAATCCATTTCCCCACCTGGTCACGAGGCGCTGGGTTTATGATCAGCGTCAGTCCTGGTGGCATGGTGACGAAGGCAGCTCGCCCAACTGGCTCTCGCGGGTACTGGCGCAGTTCCCGGAGCAGGCACAAAACGCCCTCATCAAATTGAACTGGCTGGAGCGCGCCAAGCGGCGAGCGCTTGAACGGCCGGTGGTCGATGACGGTTCACGCCCTCTGGTCGCCGGCGTCGATGTGGGAGCTGGGGAGTCCGAGACCGTCGTTTATGTCTGCGAGTGCACGCACGAGCGGCGCCGCATCATCGCCATGGGCGCTTTTCGGGGACTCGACACGCGCGGGCAGGTGGTCAATTTTCTCAATCAGTTCCGTCCCCGTTTGTCCAACGTGCGGGTCGATGATATTGGCGTGGGCCATAATTTTGGTCTTCATCTGCGCGACTGCGGCTTCCGGGTTGAGTTGGTCAATGTCGCCTGGAGGTGCGAGAGCAAACCAGAGCTGGGCGAGAACGACCTGGCCCGGCGGTTTGTTAACCTCAAAGCCTGCTTCTACCAAGTCCTGGCCGACGCCTTCGAGCGCGATCAGGTTGAGGGCCTGCTCGACGAGGCCACCATGGGGCAACTGGCGGGGATCCTCTATGAGTTCGACTCGCATGGCCGGATGAAGATCGAGTCCAAGGAGCAGGCGCGCGCGCGAGGAGTGCCCTCACCCGACCGTGCGGAAGCGCTGATGCTGGCGCTCGGCCAGCTGCCTTGGAAATTCGAATACGACTTGAGAGACCTGCGAGGCCGGGAGGCAAAGCCGGCTGGGGTACGCTCGCATCCGTACTGGGGGTTTACGGAACTTGGCGACGATGACGGCATAGACGACGAGCGCGATCCTTGGGGAATCGGGAATGGTCGATGGCCTCGCGGTCGGGTTTGCTGGTGATGGATGAGATTAGCCCGCACTCAGTGCCGCCAGATCGCAGGGAAGCTCAACACCAAAGAATACCACTTCGTCCGCGGTTCATGTTGGTCGGAGACGATGCATTAAATCTTATGTGATTGGGAGAAGCCGGATTCGCCGATCGCAGCAATGCCATTCCCAATTCCGATACGTCATCGGTCAAAACTGTGGTGCAACCGGCTACGCCAGTGACCGGAGATCACGGAGGACCTGGATGTTCATCCGTATACAGTAAGCCGCGGATTGCGGCGGCCGAATAACAACCGGGTTGAGGGACGGCGGCGTGCGCCAGTAAGTGACCGTTTGGGGGAGCGGTAGAGGCGGGGGACCCCAACCCGGCAAGCGAACCATTTACTCCCACCACCGCGGAGCGCCGCCGATGAGAGCGCGCCGCTGACGGGTTTCAACTACCATCGCTTTCGCCGAGCAATAGACCCGGCGAATCGGATCCCGCGACAGGATGCTTCCCCGCAGCTCGCCTGCCGGGCTGAACCAGCGCAACCGCTTCTTTTCGAGCAAGCCGAAACCGCCCTGGGCGACTACCAGGTTGCCTGCATCACACGTATCGATGAGTGCGCGTAGTGAACCGGCGCGCAGCACATAGAGCCGACCGTAAGTGAGTATATATAGATAGTCGCCGGTATCGACGATCGCCCGCGGCACACTGCCCAGGTCATAACCCCGCAGCCCCACGCCGTGGTCATCCACCATCACCACGCGTCCATCATAGCTGGCGAGATAGACCGCGTTTTCATGGGCGGCGAAAGTGGCTGCGTAAATCCAGTCCGAGGCCAACAGCTCGCCGAAATCGAACTCGATTGCCAAACCGCCCATCTCGCACGAAGTCGCTACCACCGTCCACTGCTCGCACGAACTCGACACTGCTCCCAGGTCGACACCAGTCAGCAGTTCCGCCGCCAGGCTGAGCGCCTGCATTTTCCGGTGAGCTGGCAGACTGCCGTGATTGTGGTCCGGGTGCCAGCGCCGAGCGAGCTCACGATAGCGGTGCCGGAGCTGGTCGGGTTCAAGCGGGAGCGACAGGTTCATGAGCCTGAGAGCTCGTTGTATTTGCGGATCGGTGCTGTAGCGGTTGCTCGGAGTGGCGACTCGCTTGCAGCCCTCCTTGAGCGGCAGCTTGACACCCCACAGCCGCTCACCGTTGCGCGCTACGC